>Ga0208977_1000008_pt1:0-15000 | contig 351430 bp, 221 predicted proteins | sample RifOxyA2_FD_184030 | JGI IMG/M metagenome (GOLD analysis project Ga0208977, IMG submission 184030) | Groundwater microbial communities from Rifle, Colorado - Rifle Oxygen_injection A2 (SPAdes) | ecosystem: Environmental > Aquatic > Deep subsurface > Groundwater | place: Rifle... | reverse complement strand
ACGATTGGAAGTGTAGGTTGCATCATCCGCAAGGGTGATACAGGATTTTGCAGCAATGCGAGAGAACTGATTGTATGGGGAGCCAAGAAAAACCTGATGGCCTGTGCCGAAAGTACCCGTACCGCAAACGGACACACGTAGGTGGGGTGAAAATCCTAAGGAGCGCGAGATAACTTTCGTTTAGGAACTAGGCAAAATAGCCCCGTAACTTCGGAAGAAGGGGTGCCCTTAGAGTGATCTAAGGGTCGCAGTGAATGGGCTCTCGTGACTGTTTAACAAAAACACAGGACTCTGCTGAAATCGCAAGATGAAGTATAGGGTCTGACGCCTGCCCGGTGCTGGAAGGTCAAAGGGAAGTGTTAGCCGCAAGGCGAAGCACCGATCTCAAGCCCCAGTAAACGGCGGCCGTAACTATAACGGTCCTAAGGTAGCGAAATTCCTTGTCGGGTAAGTTCCGACCTGCACGAATGGCGTAACAAAGAGAGCGCTGTCTCAACGAAAGACTCGGCGAAATTGTGGTATCCGTGAAGACGCGGATTACCTGCGGTTAGACGAAAAGACCCCGTGGAGCTTTACTGTATCTTAACTTTGAATTACCGAATTTGATGCGTAGAATAGGTGGGACCCTTTGAAACCAGGCCTGTGGGCTTGGTGGAGGGACAATGTGAAATACCACCCTTCTGATTCTGTGGTTCTAATTCCCTGGTCTGAATCGACCGGGAGGACAGAGTTAGGTGGGCAGTTTAACTGGGGCGGTTGCCTCCTAAAAGGTAACGGAGGCGTTCCAAGGTACCCTCAGGGCCAATAGAAATGGCCTATCGAGTGCAAGGGCATAAGGGTGCTTAACTGCGAGACTCACAAGTCAAGCAGGTGCGAAAGCAGGACCTAGTGATCCGGCGGTTTCAGAGTGGAATTGCCGTCGCTCAACGGATAAAAGCTACCCCGGGGATAACAGGCTTATTTCCTCCAAGAGTCCACATCGACGAGGAAGTTTGGCACCTCGATGTCGGCTCATCCCATCCTGGGGCTGTAGCAGGTCCCAAGGGTTTGGCTGTTCGCCAATTAAAGGGGTACGTGAGCTGGGTTCAGTACGTCGTGAGACAGTACGGTCTCTATCTACCGTGGGCGCAGGAAACTTGAGGGGATTTGTCCTTAGTACGAGAGGACCGGGATGAACGCACCTCTGGTGTGCCGGTTGTTCCGCCAGGAGCATAGCCGGGTAGCCATATGCGGACAAGATAAACGCTGAAAGCATCTAAGCGTGAAACTTACCCCAAGATTAGGTTTCCCTAAAGGTCACCCATAGACTATGGGTTTGATAGGATAGAAGTGGAAGTGCGGTAACGCATGGAGCTAACTATTACTAATCGACCGTTTGGCTTGGCCATATTTTTTAATCCAGCAGTATAGATCTTTGTACAACGCATGTTAACCGAAACTATTAAAACAGCATAAATTTTAAATTATTCCCGGTGGTTTTTCCGGCAGGGTCACACCCGATCCCATTCCGAACTCGGAAGTTAAGCCTGCCAGGGCCGATGGTACTAGTACCGCAGGGTTCTGGAAGAGTAGGTCGCCGCCGGGGTTAAATTTTATATGATAAACAGAAAAGTATTTATCATTGTTCTTGTAACATTCATTTCATGTTCCTTGAATTATGCTTCTGAAATGATGATTCCCTCAACGCAGATCAGCGCGGGCCGCGGACTCGTCAACTTGTATTTCTCCAGGCAGTCGGAAGATTTAAGCTTCCGGGTTTCCAGCCGGGACGAGATAAGAGTCGGGGCTTCAAGTTATTTAAGCGATGTATCAAACGATGTCAAGGCCCCTGGCCTTTCAAACAGCGTTGTCGCCAAATACCTTGCTAAACCCGGAGAAGGCTTAGGTTACTGGCTAAAAGCGGGCGGCGGATATTATGAGCTTGAGTTTCCTTCATCCGACGCGAAAAATAAATTAAGCGCGCGCGAGCCGGGGATAATCTTAGGAGCGGGAATGAGAAAATCGCTTTTTCCCGACACAATAGTTTCACCGGCCGTATCGGCTGAGCTTGGTTTTGATTACAGTTCATACGCTCTGAAGGTTTTCAGGGCGGGAGACGAAGCTCCCAGTTCAGTTGATGACAATTTACAGCTGGCAAGGCTTCAGGCCGCGGTGTCAATAAGCAAAAAGTTCGGCAGAACCGAATTCTACGGAGGGCTTAAGCTTTTCCGGGTATATTCGGAACTGAGCGATCGTTCGGCGGCGACAGCGATATCCGGTTTTAAAGATAACGCGGGATTGTACGCAGGCGCGAGATTGCAGGTTTTGCCGGGAGAAGCGCTGGTGATAGAAGCGGGCGCTCTCGGAGAAACGGGTGTTTCGGTAGGCTGGAGCGTGGAATTTTAAAATTATAAATTCCAGATTTTCACGGAAATCTGAAATTTGCAATTTAAGAAGCGCAATAAATACAAAGTCGAAGACAGCAAGTCCCGCAGCATGGGCGGGTTAATCGTCGGAAAGACGGCTTGCCGAGGCAGAGAGGAAGTATATCTATAAACTTCTCTTACTCGAGAGAAGTTTTTTTTATTGCTATCAGAGGTTATTAAAATGCCCAACAAACAAAAAGAAGAAATAGTAAAAAATCTTACTGTCAGCATGAAAGACAACAACGGTATCATCCTTACGGAATACCAGGGCCTTACCGTTGCCGAGCTTAACGAGCTGCGCTCTAAGCTTCGTCCACTTAAGTGCGAGTATAAGGTCGTAAAGAACACCCTTACCATCAAGGTTTTAAAGGAAATGGGGCTGGAAGAGTTTTCCAAATATTTTGAAGGCCCTACCGCCATCGCTATTGAAAAAGGCGATCCCGTAGGCGCCGCGAAAGTTCTTGTTGATTTCAGCAAAGAGCACGCGAAACTTAAAGTAAAGGCCGGATTGCTCGGAACAAAGATCATTTCCGCTCAGGAAGTTAAGTCGCTGGCAGGATTACCGTCAAGAGAACAGCTTATCGCCAAGGCGGTAGGCGCGATAAAATCGCCTCTGTACGGCATAGTCAATGTGTTGCAGGGCCCGTTGAGAAAAGTTGTTTACGCGCTTGACGCGATAAAAAATCAAAAAGGCAGTGGTAAGTGATAGGCGGTAAGCGGTAAGTGGAAAGGTTTTAAAATCACTTGCCTCATACTTCCGAAGCCTTGCTTCTGGAATAAATGGAGGAAAAGAAAATGGCAGAAACACTTAGCAAAGACGCAATGATCCAGGCAATCTCATCAATGTCGGTGCTTGAGCTCTCAGAGCTTGTGAAGGCTCTTGAGGAGAAATTCGGAGTTACAGCAGCGGCCCCCATGGCTTTCGCGCCGGCAGCAGCAGGCGGAGCGGCGGCAGGCGGAGCGGCAGCGGAAGAAAAAACTGAATTCAATGTTGTTCTTACCGGCGCCGGAGCAAACAAAATCGCCGTAATTAAAGTCGTTCGCGAACTTACCGGCCTTGGCCTTAAAGAAGCGAAAGATCTTGTTGACGGTGCTCCCAAAACAGTAAAAGAAAATGCAACTAAAGAGCAGGCTGAGGAAATGAAAAAGAAACTTGCCGAAGCCGGCGCGACAGTTGAATTTAAATAAATTTCTCAAACCATTTTTGCAGTTATCGGACAGGAAGGCCCCGTAAGGGTATTTCTGCCGTTCTGCAATTTTCGGTTTTTTGGAAATTGACAAAATATTTGTTGACATTATCTTAAAAAATCAATACAATATCGTTTCTTGTTCCTATTAAAAAAACTATGAAAAAAGTTAACTTCGGCCGCATAGCTCCCATAACGGAGCCGCCACTTCTGTTAGAAATGCAGAGCGAGTCTTTTGCTGAGTTTCTGCAGCAGGATGTTCCCTCGGAAAAAAGAAAGCCTCACGGCCTTCAGGGCGCGTTCAGAGATGTATTCCCCCTGACTAATTCCGACGGAAGCCTCACCATGGAATTTGTCTCCTATACACTCGGAGACCCTAAATATTCCGTGGGCGAGTCAATTGCCAGAGACGCGAATTATTCCGCGCCTCTGAAAGTTCTTTTGCGCCTTATCCAGAAACAGGAAAACGGAAAAGAGAAGGAATTGGCCGAGCAGGAAGTGTATTTCGGCGATATTCCTCTTATGACGAAAACGGCGACATTTATCATTAACGGCGCCGAGAGAGTCGTAGTCAGCCAGATACACCGTTCTCCCGGAGTTATATTTGAAGAAGACGAAGAAAAAAGGGTTACCGCTTACGGTAAGCCCATTTATTTTGCCCGCATAATTCCTTACCGCGGCGCCTGGGTTGAGTTTGAGTTTGACCAGAACAGCCTTATCTATGTCCGCATTGACCGTAAAAGAAAAATTCTCGCGACCACATTCTTAAGAGCCCTCGGTATTGAAGCCGACAACGAAATCCTTGAGCTTTTCCAGGATAACGAGGAAGTGTCCGTGGACGAACTGCCTGCCGAGCCGATAACCGGCCGTTACCTCGCCCAGGATATTGTTGACAAGTCCAGCGGTGAGGTTATTTTTGAAGCCGGCAAGGACATTAAGGACGATTTCATTCCCAAGCTCAAAGAGAAGAAAATCAAATCCTTCGTCATACACCGCGACCCGTCAATGCTTCTGACGCTTAAGAAAGATCCCGTAAAAACCAAAAAAGAAGCCATAAGCCTTATATACAAGATACTCAAAACTCAGGAATTCATTATTCAGGAAAGAGCCGCCGGATTCTTAGACGAACTGCTTTTCAAGTCCACCAGGCGCTATGACCTGAGCCTTGTCGGCAGGTATAAGATATTCAAAAAGCTCGGCCCGGTAATGACCGACCTTATGAAGGAAAAGAAGTTTGATTTCAACATGCCTTCCGACCATAAACGCACCCTCACCAAAGAGGATGTCGTGGCCACGCTCCGCTACCTGCTCAAGCTTTACAACGGCGCGTCGGAATATAAGTCAGGCGACAAATCAATTAAAATACAGGTTGACGATATAGACCATCTCGGTAACAGGCGCGTCCGTTCCGTGGGCGAGCTTTTGGAGAATCAGGTGCGCATCGGCCTTGTGCAGATGGCAAGGCTTGTCCGCGAGCACATGAACATGCAGGACAAATCCACGGTTACTCCCCGAGGCCTCATCAATATTACACCTTTCGTGTCTCAGATAAGAAAGTTCTTCGGAACTTCCCAGCTTTCCCAGTTCATGGATCAGACCAACCCGCTCGCCGAGCTTACGCACAAAAGGCGTTTAAGCGCGCTCGGGCCGGGAGGCTTGAACCGTAAACGCGCGGGTTTTGAAGTCCGCGATGTCCATCATACCCATTACGGACGCATATGCCCCATTGAAACGCCGGAAGGCCCGAACATCGGACTTATAACCTCTCTGGCCACTTACGCGAGAGTCAACTCCTACGGCTTGATAGAGTCGCCGTACCGCAAAGTTGAAAAAGGCAGAGTTACAAACGAAATCAAATATCTTACAGCCGACAAAGAAGACGAGAACATAATCGCTCAGGCAAACTCCGCGATAGACGCCGGCGGGCGTTTCACCAGCGACCTTGTGGCCTGCCGTTACAAAGGCGACTTCCCTCTGGTTGATCCCTCAAAGATTAACTATATGGACATTTCGCCCATGCAGGTTATATCAATCTCGGCGGCTTTAATACCTTTCCTTGAGCACGACGACGCCAACAGAGCTCTCATGGGTTCAAACATGCAGCGCCAGGCCGTTCCCGTGCTTCGCGCCGAACCGCCGCTTGTTTCCACCGGTATTGAGGAAAAAGTCGCGAAAGACTCAGGCGTTGTTATCCTCGCGAAACGCTCCGGAGAAGTAATGAGCGTTTCCGCCGACGAAATCTGCGTCTGGTCAGACGAAGGCAAGCCCCACATAGATGTTTACCGCTTAAAAAAATATGTCCGTTCAAATCAGGATACCTGCATTAACCAGGTTCCCATCGTCTCCAAAGGCCAGAAGGTCAAAAAGGGCGATGTCATTGCCGACGGCCCCTGCACCTCCGGCGGCCAGCTGGCGCTCGGACACAACATACTTATCGCTTTCATGCCCTGGGACGGATATAACTTTGAAGACGCCATACTCCTTTCGGAAAGGCTTCTCAAAGAGGATATGTTCACCTCAATTCATGTCAGGGAGTTCCAGACAGAGTCCCGCGAAGCCAAAGGCAGGCCGGAAGAAATCACCCGCGATATTCCCAATGTGGGCGCGGATGACCTTTTAAACCTTGACGAAGAAGGCATTATCAGGATCGGCGCTATGGTTCAGCGCGGCGACATACTCGTCGGAAAAACAGCCCCGAAAGGCGAGCAGCAGTCAACGCCCGAAGAAAGGCTCTTAAGAGTCCTTTTCGGAAAGAAAGCCGAAGATGTGCAGGACGCTTCCCTTAGAGTCCCTCCCGGAACTTCCGGAAGAGTTATCGGCGTGCGCACTTTCGTCAGGCGCGAGAAATTAACCGATAAAGAAATAAAGAAACGGCAGGAAGACATGGACCAGATGTATTCCGACCTGCTGGATAAGCTTAAGAGAGACAGGAAAGAGCAGCTCGCCAAAGCAAAAGGCGCCGAGAAAACGAAAATAGAAGCTCTTTACGAGAAAAAAGAAGAGATGGTTAAAGCCGAAAGAGCCAAAGAGAAAGAACGCGCCAAGAAGGGCGACGAGCTCACGGTTTCCGTAAACAAAGTCGTTAAAGTTTATATAGCCAGCAAAACGAAGGTTCAGGTCGGAGATAAACTCGCGGGACGCCACGGCAACAAAGGTATCGTTGCCCGCATAATGCCCGTTGAGGATATGCCGTATATGCCTGATGGCACGCCGGTTGACGCGGTTCTCTCCCCGCTTTCCATACCGTCCCGTATGAATGTGGGCCAGCTTCTTGAGTCCATGCTCGGCTGGGCCGCCAGCGTCCTTAATGTGCAGATGGTAACTCCGGTTTTTGACGGCGCCAAAGAAGAGCAGATCAAAGAGTATATTCAGAAAGCCAAAGCCAAGCTCCTTGACGAAAAAAAGCATGAGCTGGTAAAGCGCGGCATGAAGGGCAAAGAGCTGGAGGATTTCCTGGCGAAATACGAGGAAGACTATCTCCTGACCGATGACTGCCGCATAAGGCTTTTTGACGGCCGCACAGGACAGCCTTTCCTTGAAAAGGTTACCATCGGCGTCATGTATGTTCTTAAACTGATACATCTTGTTGAAGATAAAATACACGCCCGTTCCACAGGCCCGTACTCCCTGATAACCCGTCAGCCTCTCGGCGGAAAAGCCCAGTTCGGCGGACAGAGGTTCGGAGAAATGGAAGTCTGGGCCATAGAAGGCTACGGCGCGGCGCATGTGCTCCAGGAATTCCTGACGGTCAAGTCGGACGATGTTACCGGGCGCATAAAAATGTACGACGCTATAATCAAGGGCGAAGTTATACCTGAGCCGGGCATACCGGAATCGTTCAAGGTGCTGACCAACGAACTCAGGGGGCTTGGCCTTAATGTTGAACTGCTTCACGCCAAAGGCGATAAAGCGGAAAAGAGCAAAGATAAAGAAAAGAAAGTAACAGCGGACAAATAGAAACCTTTTGAGGTAATATGGCAAAATTAACTTTTTCAGTACCAGGCAGCAAAAAGAAGAATGTGTCTAATCTGAACTTCACGGATTTTGAGGCTATCAAGCTCACCGTGGCGAGCCCGGATCAGATCCGTTCATGGTCTTTCGGCGAAGTTAAAAAACCCGAAACCATAAATTACCGCACCTTCAAGCCGGAGCGCGACGGCCTTTTCTGCGACAGGATTTTCGGCCCGACCAAGGACTGGGAATGCCATTGCGGAAAATACAAATATATTAAACACAAAGGCCAGATCTGCGACCGCTGCGGAGTTGAAGTAACCGAAGCCAAAGTCAGAAGAGAGCGTTTCGGCCATATAGAGCTTGCCGTGCCGGTTGCTCATCTGTGGTTTCTGAGAAAGCCGCCTTCAAGAATAGGCATCATTCTTAACATGAAGATGTCGGATCTTGAAAGAGTAATCTATTATACCCGCTACCTTGTGCTTGAGGATCTGAAAGATTCAACGGGCAAGGTTGTGTTAAGGTCAACCCAGCTCATAACGGAAGAAGAGTTCCAGAAATACCGCCAGGAATTCAAGGATAAGCTGAAAGTTGATATAGGCGCCGGAGCCATTAGAAAACTGCTTGAAGGAATAGAGCTGGCCCCCGAGTGCAAAAAACTTCATGACGAAATAAAGAAAACAAAATCAGACGCCGAGCGAGCCAGGCTTATCCGCAGGCTCAGAGTCATGGAAGGTTTCATGAACTCCAACACAAGGCCCGAGTGGATGATATTAAGCGTCCTGCCGGTTATTCCGCCCGACTTAAGGCCGTTGGTCGCTCTTGAGGGCGGCCGTTTCGCCACCTCTGATCTCAACGATCTTTACAGAAGAATAATCAACCGCAACAACAGGCTCCGCCACATTGAACAGCTTAAGGCGCCGGCCGTAATGATAAACAACGAGAAAAGGCTGCTTCAGGAAGCCGTTGACGCTCTTATAGACAACGAGTCGCGTTCCAGGCCGGTTACAGGCGCGGCGAACAGGCCGCTTAAGTCTCTTTCAGACACCCTGAAAGGCAAGCAGGGCCGTTTCCGTCAGAATTTACTCGGTAAGCGCGTGGATTATTCGGGCCGCAGCGTTATAGTCGTAGGCCCCAACCTCAAACTGCATCAGTGCGGTTTGCCCAAGGACATGGCGCTTGAGCTTTTCAAACCGTTTATTATCCGTGAACTTATAAAAGAAGAAAAAGTTACGCTTAAGGCCGCCAGAAAAATGCTTGAACGCGGATCCTCCGGCGTATGGAATATACTTGAAAGAGTTACCAAGCACCACCCGGTGATGCTTAACCGCGCGCCCACGCTTCACAGGCTCGGCATCCAGGCTTTTGAGCCGGTGCTCATAGAAGGCAAATCAATTCAGCTGCATCCGCTGACCTGCGCGGCTTTCAACGCTGACTTTGACGGCGACCAGATGGCCGTTCATATTCCCATTTCCACCGAGGCCCAGCTTGAGGCGAGAGTTCTTATGATGTCCACGAACAATATTCTCTCTCCTGCTTCCGGCCGTCCGATAGCAACGCCCAGCCAGGATATAGTGCTTGGCAGCTGCTATCTCACAAAAGAAAAAATAGGCGTTGCCGGACAGGGAAAAACATTTTCTTCCAGCCAGGATGTCATAACCGCTTACCAGTGCGGCAAGGTTGACCTGCACGCCAGAATAAAAGTGCTCGGCAGAAACAAATTCCGCGAAGACCACCTTAAAGACGCGGAGCTTGGCGACGCCACAAAGTGGAAAGACTACACGACCGTAGGAAGAATAATATTCAATGAAGTAATACCGCAGGAACTCGGCTATGTGAACAAAACCGTCGGAAAGCGCGAGCTTGCCGAGCTGGTAGAGAGATGCTTTAAGGAAATCGGCCATACGCGCACGGTTCAGCTTCTTGACGAAGTTAAGATGCTCGGCTACAAGTTCGCGACGCTGGCCGGCGTTTCTATTTCCATAGACGCCATGAAAATTCCGCCAATGAAAATTAAGATGGTTAAAGACGCTCAGGTTCAGATAAAGGAAATTGAAAAACAGGCTAAGCAGGGCCTTATCACCGAGAGCGAGCGTTATAACAAAGTTATAGATATCTGGACCCATGTCACCGATAAAGTTGCCGACATAATGTTTGACGAGATGAAGAAAGACGAGTTCGTGGCTTACAAAGAAGGCACTTCTCGTTTCAATTCCATCTTCCTCATGGCCGACTCGGGCGCGAGAGGTTCGCGCCAGCAGGTCAGGCAGCTGGCCGGCATGCGCGGTCTTATGGCCAAACCCCAGAAGAAGCTGACGGGCGGAGTCGGTGAAATCATTGAGTCGCCGGTTATCTCAAATTTCCGCGAAGGCCTCACGGTGCTTGAGTACTTTATATCCACTCACGGCGGACGCAAAGGTCTTGCCGATACGGCTCTTAAAACCGCCGACGCCGGATACCTGACCCGCCGCCTTGTTGATGTAGGCCATGACATGGTTGTAACCATTGAGGATTGCAAAACAATCAACGGCGTCCGTGTTGGAACCCTGCAGAGCGGAGATGAAGTAATTGAAAAAATGGAAGAGCGCATCTACGGACGCGTTTCCCTTGATAATATCATAGGCATTATACCCGATAAAGACGGTGAGCTTAAAGAAGAAGTCATAGTAAAAAGAGGCGAAATAATTACCGTTGAGATGGCCAAGAAGATGGTTTTGGCCGGAATTGAAAGAATAGGTATCAGAAGCGTGCTGACCTGCGAAGCCGAGAGAGGCGTATGCGCTAAATGTTACGGTGTTCATCCCGCGACCGGCCGCATAGCCGAAGTCGGAGATGCCGTGGGTATTATTGCCGCGCAGTCCATCGGCGAACCGGGTACCCAGCTGACCCTGAGAACATTCCATATCGGCGGTACCGCGAGCCGCGTCGTTAAGCGTTCGGAAGTGCATGCCGATCAGGACGGTGTTGTTGAATATCACAACATGAGAACCATTAAGAATAAAGACAATCAGCTTATAGTCGTCAGCAGAAACGCCGAGCTGATCCTTTCCGAAACTCCTAACCACCGCAGGGAGACTTACCAGCTTCCCTACGGAGCCAGAATAAAAGTTGCCGCCGGCAAGAAAGTCGCCAAAAGCGAATTGCTCGCAGAATGGGATCCGCATTCTAAGCCCATTATCTCGGAATTTGACGGCAAAATAGAACTTAAAGATGTTAAAGAGGGCGTGACCCTTCATAAAGAAAAATCCAAAATTACCGGACAGATTGAAAGGGTAATTATTGAGCATCCGACCGAAAGGCTCCGCCCCAGAATCGTAGTCAAAAAAGACGGCAAGCATGTTTCGGAATATCCGCTCCCGATTGATACCAACCTTGTGGTTGAAGACGGCGAGGCTATCAAGGCCGGCGATGTGCTGGCTAAAATTCCTCAGGAAGTCACCAAGACAAAGGATATCACCGGCGGTCTTCCCAGAGTCGCCGAGCTTTTTGAAGGGCGCAGGCCGAAAAATGCCGCCGTTGTTTCTGAAATAGACGGGCTCGTGCATCTCGGCGAGCCGACCGCCAAGGGCAGTTTCAAGGTGGTCGTAATAAATGAAGAGACCAAGATGGAAAGAGAATATAGCATACCCGCGGGACGCCACCTCGTGGTTTACGAGGGCGACAGGGTGGGAGTCGGCGAGCCGTTGTCCGACGGAGCCGTCAACCCTCACGACATCCTTAAGGTCAAGGGCCCCAAGGAAGTGCAGGAGCATCTTGTAAACGAGATCCAGCAGGTTTACAGGCTGCAGGGTGTTACCATTAATGACAAACATATTGAAATTATAGTGCGCCAGATGCTTTCAAATGTGCGCATAACTTTGGCCGGCGACAGCTCGTTTTTGAGCGGCGAAATAATTTCAAAATACCGTTTTGAAGCCGAGAAACGCGCCATAGCCAAGAAAGGCGGAACAGCGCCGGTGGCTCAGCCGATACTGCTCGGTATTACCAAAGCTTCTCTGTCAAGCGACTCGTTCATATCGGCCGCTTCCTTCCAGGAAACGACGAGAGTCCTTACGGAAGCTGCTGTGTCCGGCCAGATAGATTATCTGAGGGGACTAAAAGAGAATGTTTCCATAGGTCACCTGATTCCGGCTGGAACGGGCCTAAATAAATAATAACAATCTATTTGAAATCTCAAATTTGAGATTTTGAACAGAGTGAGGACTAAATGCCAACAATTAACCAGTTGATCGCTCATGGTAGGCAGCAAAGCATCAGAAAAACTAAATCCCCGGCGTTAAAAGAATGCCCTCAGAGGCGCGGAGTTTGCACAAGGGTTTATACCACAACCCCGAAAAAGCCGAATTCAGCTTTAAGAAAAGTCGCCAGGGTCAAGCTCTCTTCAAATTATGAAGTCACGGCTTACATTCCGGGCGTGGGACATAACCTCCAGGAGCATTCAATAGTCATGATCCGCGGCGGCCGCGTGAAAGATCTGCCCGGCGTGCGTTATCACATTATCCGCGGAACTCTTGACGCTACCGGAGTTGACGGCCGCAGGCAGGGAAGAAGCAAATACGGAGCAAAGAAGCCGAAAGCCGCAGCAGCCGCGAAATAAAAAGTTAACAGACTCAAAACATATAAATAAAACAAGAGGAACTAAAGTATGCCGCGTAAAGCACTAAAACCAAGAGAAAGAAGAGGACTGCCGCTTCCGGATTACAAGTACAATTCAGTGTTGGTCGCCCGCTTTATCAACAGGCTTAATATCCAGGGCAAGAAGAGCATCGCAGAAAAAATATTTTACAGCGCGCTGGAGATAGTAAAGGAAAAGATGAAAGAAGAGCCGCTCGCTGTTTTCAACAGAGCGATAGAAAATGTCCGCCCGCTTGTGGAATGCAGGCCCAGGCGTGTCGGCGGAGCCACTTACCAGGTTCCCATGGAAGTGCCGCCTCTTCGTTCTTCTACTCTCGCGATACACTGGATACTTACAAATTCAAGAGCCAAGACCGGCAAGCCTATGCACGAAAGGCTCGCCCAGGAACTTATGGATTCAAGCAAAAAAGAAGGCGCCTCAATGAAAAAGAGAGAAGACACGCACAAGATGGCTGAGGCCAATAAAGCGTTTGCTCATTACCGTTGGTAGCCGCGAAATCTCAAATTTGAGATTTGAAATGAAAGAATAAACAAAAACACAAAGAGAGAAATAATAAAATGACTAGAGAGTTTCCGTTAGACAAAATAAGAAATATTGGCATCGTGGCGCACATAGACGCGGGCAAAACGACTACCAGCGAAAGAATACTTTACTATACCGGCAGGATCCACAAGATCGGCGAGGTGCACGAAGGCGCCGCCACCATGGACTGGATGGCTCAGGAGCAGGAGCGCGGAATAACCATTACTTCGGCCGCCACCTACTGCAAATGGCGCGATTGCCAGTTCAACATCATAGATACCCCGGGCCATGTTGATTTTACCGTAGAAGTGGAGCGCAGCTTAAGAGTGCTTGACGGCGCGGTTGTGGTTTTTGATTCCGGCAACGGAGTGGAGCCTCAGTCGGAAACCGTTTGGCGCCAGGCCGACAGATACGGCGTTCCCAGGCTTGTGTTCGGAAACAAAATGGATAAAGTGGGCGCGGATTTCTATATGCTCATTGATTCCGTGAAAAGCCGCCTGGCAGCGAATCCCGTGGCTATACAGATACCGGTCGGACAGCAGGAAAAATTTGAAGGCATAATTGATTTAGTGGAAATGAAAGCGCATTTATGGCACGGCGAGGAACTCGGAGCGAAATTTGAAGTCGTTGATATCCCCGAAAACCTCAAAGCCGATGCCCAGAAATACAGAGACATGATGATAGAGTCGCTTGCCGACTGCGACGAAGAAATAATGCACAATTTTCTTGAAGGCAAACCCTCAACCACTGTTCAGATAAAAAGAGCGATAAGAAAAGGCACATTGGCGATAAAGATTGTCCCCGTGCTCTGCGGAACGGCGTTTAAGAACAAGGGCGTTCAGCCTCTTCTTGACGCGGTTTGCGATTATCTTCCTTCGCCTCTGGATGTTCCTCCTCTTAAGGGCCTAAACCCGGATACTAACGCCGAGGAAACAAGAGCGGCGGACGATAAAGAAAAATTCAGCTCGCTGGCATTTAAAATTCAGACCGATCCGTATGTCGGAAAGCTCACATATTTCAGAGTATATTCAGGAACCATTGAAAGCGGTTCTTATGTGTACAATACAAGAAGCAGGACCAGGGAACGCCTCTCAAGAATTCTTCGCATGCACGCTAACCAGAGGGAAGAGGTTAAAGTCGTTTACGCCGGAGACATCGCGGCCGCGGTAGGTTTAAAACACACCTCAACCGGCGACACCCTTTGCGATGAAGAGTATCCGATAGTTCTTGAGTCAATGAATTTTCCCGACCCTGTTATCCATATTGCCATTGAGCCCAAGTCAAAAGCTGACGAAGAGAAGATGGGCGTGGCTCTCAGCCGCCTCGCGGAAGAAGATCCGACATTCAGAGTCAGGACCGACGAAGAAACTTCGCAGACTATCATCGGCGGAATGGGCGAGCTTCACCTGGATATCATCGTTGACCGCATGAAACGCGAATTCAATGTGCAGGCGAATGTAGGCAGGCCGCAGGTCGCCTACCGCGAAACCATCAAAAAGAAAGTTGAAGTTGAAGGCAAATATATCCGCCAGACCGGCGGCCGCGGACAGTACGGCCATGTATATCTTACCATAGAGCCTCTGGAAGCCGGCAAAGGTTTTGAGTTTGAAAACGACATCGTCGGCGGAGCCATACCAAAGGAATATATACCGGCGGTTGAAAAGGGCGTTAAAGAAGCCCTCTCCTCCGGAGCGATAGCGGGCTACACGCTCGTTGACCTTAAGGTGACTTTGACAGACGGTTCTTTCCATGAAGTTGACTCATCGGAAATGGCGTTTAAGATTGCCGCTTCCATGGCGTTGAAAGACGGAGCCAAGAAAGCCAACCCGATAATATTAGAGCCGGTCATGAAAATAGAAACGGTTACCCCGGAAGATTACATGGGAGATGTTATCGGAGACCTCAACGCCCGCCGCGGCAAGATACAGAATATGGAATCAAAAAATAAACTTCAATATATAAGAGGAACGGTTCCTCTTTCAGAAATGTTCGGCTACGCGACAATACTGCGTTCCATGACGCAGGGCCGCGGAACCTATAACATGGAACCGTCACACTATGAAGAAGTGCCGCGCCAGATAGCGGAGAAGATCTTAGAAAAAGCTTCCAGCTGAAGCTGAAGCAAAATTTCAAAGCCGCCGGATAGGCGGCACGCCGATAAGGCAGGAGGAAAAAGATGTCTAAATCGAAATTTGACAGGACGAAACCGCATGTAAACATTGGGACGATAGGCCATGTGGACCACGGCAAAACGACACTGACCGCGGCGATAACGAAGGTGTTAGGCGGCAAGGGATTG
>Ga0208977_1000007_pt1 | contig 367531 bp, 263 predicted proteins | sample RifOxyA2_FD_184030 | JGI IMG/M metagenome (GOLD analysis project Ga0208977, IMG submission 184030) | Groundwater microbial communities from Rifle, Colorado - Rifle Oxygen_injection A2 (SPAdes) | ecosystem: Environmental > Aquatic > Deep subsurface > Groundwater | place: Rifle, Colorado, United... | reverse complement strand
AGCTGGTTTCCGGCGACCCATGCGCGCAAGCGGGGCTTAACCAGCTTATATGGGACGGCAGGAACGGTGTTGGCGACAGAGTAGCCAACGGGGGATACATAGTGTTTGTTCATTCCGCCGGCGAGCAGAAGAAGTTTAAGATAATGGTGATAAAATAACAAACCCGAAACGGCGGACAGTCCTGCGGTGCACAAAAAAGTCTGTCATCCCTGTGAAAACAGGGATCCAGAACAATGGCTTTTATAAATGACTTTTAAAATGGATCCCAGACTACTACCTCTGGGATGACGACACAAAAAGGCCTGACAGACCTGACTGTGCCCATTGTGATGACGACACAAAAAGGCCTGACAGACCTGACTGTGCCAATTGTGATGACGACACAAAAAGGCCACTCGCCGTCATTCCCGAATTGTTTAGTCGGGAATCCATCAAACGCCGTCTTTGCGATCTCCCGCAGGGAGAGAAGCAATCTCGCAGTTTCATAAATTTTATGATAAAGAGAATAGCAGTAACAATCATGCTGGTTTTCAGCGCGGCGGCAGTTAACGCTGCCGGGCTTGGCTTTGCCAGGCAGGACGGAGGAAAAGCTGGCGCTTTCTTAAGTTTTGGAGCAGGGGCCAGGGCGCTTGGCATGGGAAAAACCTTTGTCGGCGTAGCTGACGATGCGAGCGCGGTATACTGGAACCCTGCCGGCCTTGTGCAGCTGACCGAGAAAGAGCTGACGCTTCTTTACGCGAGCCTGTATGAACAAACCGGTTACAGTTTTGTGAGCTACGCGCATCCGTTGTCTTTTGGAGCTGTGGGCGCGGCGGTGGTAAACTTAAATTCAGGCGGTTTTGAGCTTCGTGACGAGTATAACTATGAGCTGGGCGAGGCGTCTTTAAGCGAGACAGCCGCTATTGTGTCTTACGCGAAAACAATTATAAATGACGAAACCGGAGCGATAGGCGAAGTTTCAGCTGGTGTAAATATCAAGGCGGTTCAGCAGAGCCTTAACGCTGTAACAGGCACGGGGTTTGGCGCGGATTTAGGCGCTTACTGGAGCCCGAGGTTTATAAGCGGACTTTATGCGGGGTTGAGCTTAAAAAATGTTGTCGCGCCGCGCCTGAAGCTTGCCGATGAAACCGACACCTATCCGCTGAGCGCTGTGCTTGGAGCGGCGTATCTGTGCATGAACGACGCTTTGCTTCTGGCTGTTGATGTTGACAAGACGGACGGGCGCGAATATAAACTGCATCTTGGCGGCGAGTATACGATTATGGAATCGTTTCACCTGAGAGCGGGCTTAGACGAAACCGAGCTTGCCGCGGGGTTTGGGTTTGACTTTCACGGGTATTCCATAGATTACGCCTTTGCCTGGCATGACGCCTGGGACGAATACGAAAACCTCGGCATATCGCACCGCTTCGGCTTAACCGCAAGGTTTTAACTAAGTTGAGTCAGTTGAAAAACCTCTTTCCGGCCACCCTGTCTTCCCCTAACCGAAACCTCTCTTTGCGAATATATTTTAAATTTGATAGAATACCGTAATCATTTTTTAACGGGAATTCTACTATGATAAAACATCTGCTTAATTCTATTTTCGGCTCTCAGAACGAGCGAACGATAAAGAAATTATCCGAGAGGCTCGCGGAAATCAATGCTTTTGAGCCGGAAATATCCGCTCTTTCCGACGACCAGCTGCGCGCCAAAACTCAGGAGTTTAAAGAAAGGATCGCAAACGGGGAACCGACTGACACCCTGCTTCCTGAAGCCTTTGCCTGCGTAAGAGAGGCGGCGAAACGCACTATAAAATTAAGGCACTTTGATGTCCAGATGTTCGGCGGCATGGTTCTCCACAGCGGCAAGATAGCCGAGATGAAGACCGGAGAGGGAAAAACCCTTGTCGCGACGCTGGCCGTATATCTAAACGCCCTGGAAGGCAAAGGCGTCCATGTAGTCACGGTAAACGACTATCTGGCAAAACGCGACCGCAACTGGATGGGCCCCGTCTACGAGTTCATGGGGCTGACCGTAGGCTATGTTTCACATGACATGTCCAACACGGAGCGCAGGGAAGCGTACGCCTGCGATGTGACCTATGTCACAAACAACGAAATAGGCTTTGATTACCTGCGCGACAATATGGTGATTTCAAAAGAGGACCGCGTCCTGCGCCCCCTTCACTACGCCATAGTTGATGAAGTTGACTCCATACTTATTGACGAAGCAAGAACCCCTCTTATTATCTCCGGCCCCGCCGAAGAATCAACCGACAAATACTATATCTGCAACAAGCTCGTGCCGCACCTCAAAGGCCGAAAGATAACCGAAACCGAAGAAATTGAAGCCAAGTACAAAGGCCTTGATTTGAGCGCCGGCTACGATTACATCGTTGACGAAAAAAACCACTCCATAGTCCTTACCGAGCAGGGCGTTACAAAATCCGAGAAAATACTCGGGGTAAAAAATATCTACGATGACCTTCAATCCGAATGGGTTCACCATATTACCCAGGCTTTAAGGGCCCACAACCTGTATTCCAAAGATGTGGAGTATGTGGTAAAAGACGGAGAGGTTATTATAGTAGACGAGTTTACCGGCCGCCTGATGCCGGGAAGAAGATGGTCGGAAGGGCTCCACCAGGCCGTTGAAGCCAAAGAAGGGCTTCGGATAGCCGAGGAAAACCAGACCCTCGCGACCATAACATTTCAGAACTTTTTCAGAATGTACAAGAAACTCGGAGGCATGACGGGCACGGCCATGACCGAGGCTCCGGAATTCTGGGAAATATACAAGCTGGATGTCGTGGAGATACCGACCAACAACCCCATGGTCCGCGCGGATCATGCCGATGTTATTTACCGCACCGAAAAAGAAAAATACGACGCGATAGTTAAGGAAATTGAAGCCCTCTGGAAAAAAGGCCAGCCGGTACTTGTCGGAACGAGGTCTATTGACCGCTCGGAAAAACTTGCAGCTATGCTGCGCCGCAAAGGCGTCCCTCATCAGGTGCTTAACGCGAAATACCACGAAATGGAAGCCCAGATAATTTCTCAGGCGGGCAAAAAGGGCGCTGTTACCATAGCCACTAATATGGCGGGACGCGGAACCGATATAGTGCTGGGCGGCTCTAATCCCGAGCCAGAAGATTCCAAAACCGTCAAAAACCTCGGCGGCCTGTTCATTCTCGGAACCGAGCGCCACGAAGCCAGGCGCATAGACAACCAGCTCAGAGGCCGTTCAGGCCGGCAGGGCGACAACGGCGCGTCCAGGTTTTACCTTTCTTTAGACGACGAACTGATGAGGCTTTTCGGTTCCGACAGGATTTCGGGGCTCATGCAGAGGCTCGGCATGCAGGAGGGCGAGGAAATTCAGCACCCGTGGATATCCAAGTCCATTGAAAGCGCCCAGCGCAAAGTTGAAGCGATGAACTTTGACATAAGAAAACAACTCATTGATTACGATAATGTTATGAATAAGCAGAGGGAAGCCATATACAACCTGAGAAACGAGATCCTTGAGGGCGAAGACATTTCGCAGACTATCCAGGATATGCTTTCGGAAGCGGTTGAAGAAAAAGTACAGCTTTGGACGCCTCCGAAGCTTTATCCCGAACAGTGGGACTGGGCAAGCCTTGAAGCCTGGCTTTTAAGGACATTTAATGTAAGGCTTTCAATACCCGACGAGGAAAAACTAAAGCTGACCTCCGAGTCCCTGCATGAACTGCTGAAAGAAAAAGTATTTGAATCTTACAAGGCCAGGGAGGACGCGCTTTCCACTGACATCTTCCGCCATGTTGAGCGCATGATTCTTCTGCAGATGATAGATTCCGTTTGGAAAGAGCATCTTTACGATTTAGACCAGGTTAAAAAAGGCATCGGCCTTAGAGCCTACGGGCAGAAGGACCCAAAAATAGAATATCAGAAGGAGTCTTTCGCGCTTTTTGAACAGATGATGAGAAGGATCCGCGAGACTACCGTTGAATATATTTTCAAGGTTCAGCTGACGCCTCAGCCTCAGCGCAGGGTTCAGCGCGCGGAGGGGAATTTAGAGAACAAAACACCCAGCCCTGATAAAATTTTTGAGAAAACAAAACCTGTTGAAACTCCGGCTCTTGACAACATAAAAAAAATCGGGCGCAACGACCCATGCCCCTGCGGCAGCGGCCAGAAATACAAGAAATGCTGCGGCAAGTAATGTCTGAAAGGAATTATTATGGCAAAACAAAGCGGCTTAAAAGAACTCAGGATTGAAGTAAATCTTTTACATCAGATTATTGAAATTATAGGACAGTCCCAGAGCCTTGTGAATATGCTCTCTCAGATCGCAAGGGGCCTGGCGACAAACCTCAAGGGCGACAGCTGTTTTATTTATCTTGTCAATCACGCCTCTTCCGAGCTCGTTCTCTCGGGAGCCTGGCCGCCTCACCCTCACCAGATCGGCAGGCTTAAGATGGGCGCGGGCGAGGGGATAACCGGCTGGGTAGCCGCGCACAAAAAACCTGTTATTCTTTCAAAAAACGCTTCGGAGGATTCTCGTTTTAAAATGTTTCACAACCTTCCCGAAGACAAATACGCGGCTTTTCTCTCGGTGCCCATAACGCTTAACAGCGAAACTATCGGCGTCATTAACCTTATGAATAAGAAATCCCGGTCCTTTTCGCCCGGCCAGGTCAAACTGCTCACGAGCATCGCCAACCAGGTATCAGGAGCCATAGAAAAAACAAGGATACTCCAGAAGGCCGAGAAGAAAGCCAAACAGCTTGAAACCATTGAGCACCTCTCAAGGACAATAGTTTCCAGCGCCTACCAGCATGAAATTCTTCAGCTGATCGTAACTATGACGGCCCAGATGATGGATTCCAAGATATGCTCGCTGATGCTGCTTGACAAAAATTCCCAGGAACTTGTTATTGTGGCCACTCAGAGCCTCTCGGAAGAATACCGCAAAAAACCACCGCTTAAAGTCGGGCAGTCAATTTCCGGCAAGGCGTTAAAAATGAAACAACCGATTACCGTTGCCGATGTGACAAGCGAACCCGGCTACGGATACCCGCAGATCGCCAAAAAAGAAGGGCTCTGCTCCATGCTCGCCGTCCCGATGCTTATAAAAGACAAACCAATCGGGGTTATTAACTGTTATACCAGCGTGCGCCATAATTTCAGCGAAGAAGAAATTATGGTTATGCAGACCATCGCCAACCAGTCCGCCATCGCCATAGAGAACACAAGGCTGCTTGAAGAAGCTGAATCCTCCAGAGAGGCCCTTGAAACAAGAAAACTTGTGGAACGGGCAAAAGGTATACTGATGAAGGAAAAAAAGTACTCGGAGGAAGAAGCTTTTCAGTTTATCCAGCGGCAGGCCATGAACCTCAGAAGGACCATGCGCGAAGTCGCGGAGGCCGTCCTTTTGAGCGAAGGGCTGAAATCCCCTGCCGAAAATTCAAAAGCTTAAGCGCCGCCCAATGCGAATACCTCTCTTTCTGCGAAATAATTATGTCATCAGTTTGTCCGCCCTGAGCGGTTTGCTGTTGTTTTTATCGTTTCCAAATGTAAATTTTTACTTCCTCGCCTGGGTTGCGCTCATTCCTATTCTCCTCATTATTAAAAAACTTACTCCGAAAGGCGCATTCTTTACCGGCCTTTTGTCTGGCTTTGCGGCCTATGCCGGAATATTCTACTGGATTTTCGGCACCATAAAGTTTAACACCGGCTCAAACCTGCAGTCAATACTCGCGCTTTCGCTGTTGTGCCTGTATCTGGGGCTGTATGTAGGGGTCTGGGCTCTTGGAATAAGATTGTTCGCTTCTGGTTTTTCCGTTGTAAGGTTCTCAATATTTTCAGGGGCTCTCTGGGTCGCCCTGGAGTATATAAGAACTTACGCCTTGGGAGGTTTTCCATGGGCGATAGCCGGGTATTCCCAGTGGAAATTCCTGCCGGTTATTCAGATAGCCGAATTTACCGGTGTTTACGGGGTTTCATTTATTCTTGTGGCCTTTAACTGCGGGCTTTCCCAGTTCATAAAAACAAAAAAGTGGCACACTTTTTTCGGGCTCCTCTCGGCCCTGGCCGTAATTATCGTATCGGGAATAGTTATGCTCAACAGAAACACCTCTATTCCGCCGCCGTACATAAAAGCCGCCGTCATTCAGCCGAATATAGACCAGTATAAAAAGTGGGATGAGTCCTACAAAGACGAGATAATTAAGACTCTCACGGAACTCGCGCTGACCGCTTCAAAGGACTCCCCGGATATAATAATCTGGCCCGAAACCGCGGTTCCCGGTTACCTGCCTTATGACCAGCAGCTTTACGGCTGGGTCAATAATATCTCCAAGGAAACCAATACTCTTAACCTTATCGGGGCCCCCTATTACAACGGCGGAAGAAATTATCACAACGCTACTTTCCTTTTCGGTCAGGACGGTGAGATACTCGGCTGGCACATTAAAACGCACCTGGTTCCCTTCGGCGAATATGTGCCGTTCAGAAAATTTCTCGCTCCTTACTTCGGCATACTTAACACCCTGGGGGATTTCACGGCCGGCAAAGAACCGGTGATACTCTCAGCCAAGTCCGTAATGCTGGGCACCACGATCTGCTCCGAGAATTTCTTCGGCGCTACCGCCGCCAAGTTCGTTAAAAAGGGCGCAAATATCCTGATTAACCAGACAAATGACGCTTGGTTCTTTAAAACATCGGCGCAAAAACAGCACTTTGTCATGAATGTTTTCAGGGCCGTTGAAAACAGAAGGCCGGTCGTCGCCTGCGGCAACACGGGAATCTCCGGAATGATAGAACGGACGGGCCGCGTGGCAAATGAGGTCCCGTATTTTCAAAAAACCTATTTCACCTGCAGTATAGCTCCGCGCAGAAATTTTACTTTTTATACCGTATGGGGGGATGTTTTCGCCCAGCTCTGCTCCGCTTTTGTGCTGATTATAATCGCGTTTAATTTTTACATAAAATACCGCCGGAGGAAAAATGCTTAACGAACTCAGGGAAAAAATGGCCGTACTCTGGAGGTCTCTTTGATTTTGACGCGAAGAAAGCCGAAATAGCATCGCTTGAAAACAAGATCTCCCTGCCGGATTTCTGGAACAATCAGTCAGCCGCCAGAGAGACAATGTCGCGCCTGACCCTGCTTAAGAAATCTCTACAGAAATGGGAAAACATTCAGAAAGAAATTGACGACGCGCGGACTCTCAGGGAACTGCTCGCGGGCGACAACGACGAAAACGCGCTGAAAGAAATAGAATTGTCCGAGGCCAAAATACTCAAAGACTTCCGGGCCCTGGAAATTGAGGCAAAACTTTCCGGCGAGCATGACATCAGCAACGCGATCGTCTCCATACACGCGGGGGCCGGCGGCACCGAGTCCTGCGACTGGGCCGATATGCTGCTCAGGCTTTATGTAAGGTGGTCCGAGAGAAAAGGCTTTAAGGTTAATATGACCGATATTCTCCCGGGCGACGAGGCAGGCACCAAAAGCGTCACCTTTGTCGTCAGCGGAGAATACGCGTACGGCCTTCTGCAGTCCGAGTTGGGGGTTCACAGGCTTGTCAGGGTATCCCCGTTTGACGCCAACAAAAGGCGCCACACTTCCTTCGCCTCGGTTGATGTCATCCCTGAAATAGAGGATGATGTGGAAATTAAAATAGAGGACAAGGATTTAAGAATAGACACCTACCGTTCTTCCGGCGCCGGCGGCCAGCATGTAAACAAGACCGAATCAGCCATAAGGATAACTCACCTCCCGACAGGGATAGTTGTGGCCTGCCAGATAGAACGCTCCCAGATGAAAAATCGCGCGACCGCCTTTAAGCTGTTAAGAGCCCAGCTTTACGAACTGGAGCAGGATAAGAAACGCCAGTCAGTTGAAAAACACTATGATGAAAAAGGCTCCATCGCGTGGGGAAACCAGATAAGATCCTATGTATTCATGCCCTACCAGCTGGTGAAAGACCACAGGACGGGAGCCGAGGTTCCCCAGGTTGACCTGGTCATGGACGGCGAGATTGACGCCTTTATAGAGGCCTTCCTTGACTGGAAACTCGCGGGGAAGCCAAAAAGGCAATAGCCGCTACCTGTCAAAATCTGTTGACAAACTGTTTTTTTAGCATTATAATTAACTGAAATTATCTAATTTATGCTGATAAATAAATGCGTATTTATCATGGAGCCGGACACCGAAAAGAAAAGCATCTCTTTGCGGTGTTTTTTTGTTTATGGGTAAATGCAGGGGTTGAACTCCGCGGAAAGGTAATTATTTGACTGATAATGAATAATAATATCAGCACTCAATTCGGACGGCTCATAAACCGCGCTATCGCGGCGGCGTTAATTCTTCTCGCCGCGTTCGGCGGTGTGTATTCCGCGGAGCGGATAGTCGTTACGATAATCAAGAACAAAGACATAAGTTATTACAATGAGCTGATTGACGGATTTAAATCCGCGCTGTCCGAATATAACATCAATCCGGCCTATAGCGAAATGACGCTGGGTGACGATGAGAGCGTCAGCCTTGTCAAATCAAAAAAACCACACCTTATGTTTGTCCTTGGACTGTCTACACTGCTCAGAGTATCGGACGCGGTTCACGATGTCCCCATTGTCTATTCGGCTGCCTTTGCCGAGGGGGACGATGTGGTAAAAGGGCCGAATGTCACCGGAGCAAATTTTTATGTATCAATCGCGGAACAATGCCGGAAATTAAGGCAAATTGTGCCAAAGATTAAAAGAATCGGAGTAATATTTAATCCGGACAGCAACGGCAAAACCATGCTGATCGCGCAGCAAAAACTGCTGGGCTTAGGCTTTACGCTTGTGTCATTCCCCGCGAGAAACCCCACCGAAATAACAAAACTGGAAAATATGCAGGTTGACGCCCTGTGGCTTTTTCCGGATCCTGTTATTGCTCAACAGTCTATAATAACGCAGCTTATCTTTTCTGAAATATTAACCCGCAAGCCGATTATCGGGATGTCCAAGTCATCGGTTAAAGCCGGGGCTTTTTTCGCTCTCACCTGCGATTACAAAAGCGTCGGCACGCAGGCGGGCGAGATGGCGGCAAAAGTCCTGCAAGGGAAAGATATATCAGCAATAGATGTATCCAATCCCAGGGAATTTAAGCTGTTTCTGAACAAATCCATAGCCGAAAAAATACGAATACCCATTTCCCAGCAAATACTTTCGGAAGCAAGCGAGGTCTTCGGAGAATGAAACTGCGCGTGGCGGCAAAACTTGATCTGCTGATTATTTGTATCGTAACCGTACTATGTTCGTTTCTCGGTTGGTTTTTTATCCGCCATGAAACCGGCGCGCTGATCGTTGAATCCGAGAAAAGAGCCAGCACGATAACCAACAGCTTTGCGTACAATTGCGAGTACGGAATCCTTGTGGGAGATAAAGATAATCTCCAAAGGCTGGTTGAGAATTTAAAAAAGGAAACTGATGTCGTTTACGCGGTTGTCAAGGACTTAAAAGGCACGGTCTTAATCAAATCAACCGGCACGGCCAATGGTGATACCAGGGAGTTTTCATCGCAGGTTTTCTCTAAAACCATGGCAAAACCCAAAGGGGAATACGCTGATATTTTTGAAAATATTCCCGTGAAAGAAGAAGCTATCGGCAGTGTTCATGTGGGGTTCGCGCTCTCAGACCTGCAGCGCAAAATTGAGCGGGTCCGTTTTGTTATAATGCTTTTAATATTTCTGACATCAGTTTTCTCACTTTTAATCGCCCACTGGATAATTAAATATTTTATTGAGCATTCGCTGAGCCCGCTGGTATCAGGCATAAAAAAATTCACTGAAGGCAACCTGGAGCACCGCATCCAGATGAAGGGAGCGGATGAAATAGCGGAGCTTGGGATTTTGTTCAACACGATGGCCGCGCGCCTTGCCGATACGCTCGTTTCAAAAGCCTATGTTGACGATGTTATTGACTCCATGATGGACTGCCTTATAGTAACCGAAACAGAGGGCCTGATAATTACCATTAATAACGCGGCGCTGAATATGCTGGGATATAATAAAACCGAACTGCTGGGAAAATCTGCCGGAATGCTGTTTGAAAATTCAATTCTTTCCAGGTACATATTGGCCCGTAAAAACGGGGTTAACATAGAAACAACCATTGTTTCAAAATTCGGCAAAATAATACCCGTACTTTTTTCCTGTTCTGTTATGAACGACAAAACCGGAACCCCTCACAGAATCGTGTGCAACGCAAAAGATATCACGGAACGAAAAAAAACTGAGAATGCCCTTCGCATGTACAACAAACAGCTTAAAATGAGCAATAGGAACCTGGAAGATTTCGCGTATATCGCCTCTCATGACCTGCAGGAACCGCTAAGAAAAGTCAAAGCCTTCAGCGATCTTATAAAATCAAAATATGAATCGCTTATTGACGAAAAAGGCCTTGATTACATTGATAGAATGCAAAAAGCCACTGAACGGATGCAGCTGCTTATTGACAGCCTTTTGTCGTATTCTCGCATTTCAACAAAGGCTCAGGCCTTCGTGCTTATAGACCTCAATAAAGTGATCAGCGAAGTACTTACTGACCTTGAAATACGGCTTAACGACACCGGCGGGCGGGTTGAGGTCGGAAAACTAACCCAGATAGAAGCGGACCCGGTTCAGATGCGGCAATTATTCCAGAATCTTATCGGAAACGCGCTTAAATTTCACAAACCTGATGTATCTCCCGTTATCAAAGTGTACGAGGAGAACATTCAGCGTCCGCATGAGCATCTGGATAATTATTCGGACTACACCCGTATTATTGTTGAAGACAACGGCATTGGCTTTGACGAAAAGTATTCCGAGAAGATTTTTGCGATTTTCCAGCGTCTTCACACAAGAGAAGAATATGAGGGGACAGGCATAGGCCTTGCCGTATGCAGAAAGATTATGGACCGCCATAACGGATCCATTACCGCCCAAAGCACTCCGGGCCAGGGCTCACAGTTTGTGCTCACAATACCGCTGAAACAAACAAACGAGGAGGAACTCCATGCTGAAGAAAGAGAAAAAGCCAATTCTGATTCTGATAGCTGATGACGATGAAGACGACCGGATGATGACAAAAGAAGCTCTGCAGGACAATCGCTTTATTAATGAGGTTCGCTTTGTTGTGGACGGCCAGGAGCTGATGGACTATTTGTATCACAAGGGCAAATTTGAGCGCCCTGAGGATTCTCCGCGGCCCGGATTAATTTTGCTGGACCTGAACATGCCGCGGAAAGACGGAAGGGAAGCTTTGCGCGAGATTAAAAACTCTCCTGACCTGCGCCAAATACCGATAGTGGTTCTCACCACTTCAAAAGCTGATGAAGATATTGTTCGGACTTATGATTTTGGCGTTAACTCATTTATCAGTAAACCGGTTACTTTTGCGGGGCTTGTAGAAATCATGAAATCACTTATTAAATATTGGTTTGAAATCGTTGAATTGCCTGATTCGCACGACGGCAATAGTAAACATATAAATTGATCGGCTATGCTCTTTGCGCGCCATCAAATCCGCAAAATATAGGACGGTAAATTATGAATGAACTGTACCTGAGAATTCTTCTTATTGATGACGATGAAGACGATTATATTTTTACCAAATCACTGCTTTCAAAGGTCACGGGCTTCCGTTATGAGCTTGAATGGATATCTGATTATGAAAAGGCTCTTTCCCGCGTTTTGAAAAATGAACACGACATTTACCTGCTGGATTACAGGCTTGGAGCGCAGAGCGGGCTTGATATTTTAAAAGAAGCTGTCGGTAAAAGCAACAGGGCTCCTTTTATTATTCTCACCGGGCAGGGCGACTCGGAGATTGACCTGCGGGCAATGAGCGAGGGAGCTTCCGATTACCTTGTGAAAGGGAAAATAGACTCTCAGCTGCTGGAACGCTCAATCAGGTATTCGGTTGAGGGTAGAAAACTTGAGGAAAAACTTCTTATTTCACAGAAAATGGAAACCATTGGGAATTTAGCCGCTGGCATCGCGCATGACCTTAACAATCTTATGACTGTGGTGCTTGGCAACAGCACTGACGCCCTCTCTGCTATTGACCAGAGCAGTCCTATTCATGTCAATATCTCGGAAACAATAAAGGCGGCTGAAAGTGCCTCAAGCCTCGTCAAGCAGCTGCTTGCCTTCGGAAGAAAGCAGATGCTTAATATTGAAACTTTAAATGTTAATACTTTGCTTTCCAACCTCAGCAATATGCTCCAGCGGGTTATCGGCGAAAACATTAAATTGTCCTTCGCTTTTGCCCCGGATATCAGCAATGTCAGAATTGACGCCGGCCAGTTTCAACAGGTTATTATAAACCTTGCCATTAACGCGCGCGACGCCATGCCCCAGGGCGGCCCTCTTAAAATTTCTTCCTGCAACAGCGTTATAGACGCGGAATACTGCTTACAGGTGCCTGATGCCCGCCCGGGATCATTCGTATGCATAGAGATTCAAGACGCCGGCAAAGGAATGGAAAAGGAATTAATAAAACACATATTTGAACCGTTTTTCTCTACAAAAGGACTCGGCAAAGGGACGGGGCTTGGACTTTCTACCGCGTATGGCATTATAAAACAACATGACGGCTGGATATCAGTTTCAAGCGAACCCGGAAAAGGTTCTGTCTTTTCCATATATTTACCGTCAACATTGGCGCCGGCCAATGAAATTATAACAAATGCTCCTGAAAAGCTTATAAAGACAGTTTCCGCAAAAGCGCGTTCTAAAGCCCGCATTCTTGTCGTTGAGGACGAGGCTGGGGTAAGAAAGTTTGTCGTCCGGGTTCTTGCAGGCTGCGGCTACGAGGTTTTTGACGCGGAGAACGCGGCCAGCGCAATACGGATTTTTGAAAGAGAAATCAAGGCAATTGACATGATTTTCAGCGATATTATTCTGCCTGATATCAACGGCATACGCCTCGTGGAGCAGTTGCTTACCCACAACGCCGATCTTAAGGTAATATTCACCAGCGGGTACACCGGCGAAAAGAATCAGATCCCCTTAATAGAGGAAAAGGGGTTTTTATTTATTCCAAAACCTTTCACCATGCAGACGCTGATCTCAACCGTGGATGAGTATATTTCAAAATGAAGCCTGCCTTATATGTCAGAATTTGTTCGGAGGTAAACATGAAGCTCCTCGTCAAAGCTGTTGTTGTGGCCGGTTTTCTGGCTTTTGCTTTAAACCCTGCCGGTTTCGCGGCGGCGGAGTTAACCGTTGAGGATATGCTTTTCCTTGACATGGACACAGACATCGTGACCAAGACAAAACTGAAAATCTCGGAATCGCCTGCCATAGTCACGGTTGTAACAGCACAAGACATAAAGGAAATGGGCGCGAGACAGCTTAACGATGTTTTCAGCACACTTCCCGGCATGTATTTTTCCATACCATGCTCGGATATTTACGCGATAGCGCCAACAATATATTTGCGCGGTATTCATTCCAACCAGATCGCCCATCCAATGGTTAAACTTCTTATAAACGGAACTCCCATAACCGATGCCCTGCAGGATGGATGGGGGGCCTTAAATATTTATGGTTCAGCCATATTGCCTTTGATTGAGCGCATAGAGATAATCCGCGGCCCCGGTTCTGTGACATACGGCGGAAGCGCTATATCCGGCGTAATCAACATCGTGACAAAAAAAGGAGCCGGCAACGAAGCAGGTTTGTCTGCGGGAAGCACGAACCTTCAGAGAGGGTACGCCAAAATCACGGGAGAACACGGGAATATTAAGATCAACGCCATGGCAAGCACGGGCAACTCTTATCTGACTGACTCCGTTGTCGGGTCAAGGGCTCTCGGAACTCTGCTTCAAAGCGAAAAACAAAGGAATTACGATTTTATCAGCAGAGATTATCTGCTTGATTTGTCCCTCAACGGCTTCCTCTGGCAGAATATTTTTTTAGACGAGATCGGGAACGCTCCTTTCACTAACGCATATATGCTTGCTGACAACAAATATCCTAATACTATAATAAAGAAGTCTTTCATTTCCAGCGTATCCAAAAGTTTTTCAACAGTTATCGGCGCGTTGACTTCAAAAATATTTTACCGCAAGGTAATCTATGGTTTTGATACAAAAATTACCGCTCCGAATATTCCTTCACCCTTATGGACGGAGGGAATGGCAGGTATCGCCGAGCACACCAGCGACGCGTTTTCAGGCCAGACTGAACTTCTCTACAACGGAATTGAGAACCAGGAAATACTGGCTGGCTGCGAGATTCTCTACGAAGACATGCCGGACGCCTTAACTACCTGGAATCTCTCCGACCCAAATGTCTTCACGCAGGCTGTTTACATGGGTGCAAAATTAAGAAAACAGTACTCGCTATACACGCAAGACACCCTATATTCAAACAACAGGAAATTAAGCCTGAACCTCGGGCTGCGCTACGATAATTATTCTGATATAGTAAACGGCAGCGCCTACAGCCCGCGCGTTGCGGTGGTTTACAAACTGCTTGAAGATTATGTTTTAAAAGCAATGTACGGAACCGCGTTCAGGCCGCCCAGCTTTATGGAAACCTCGGTAACGAACCACCCCACAATTAAAAACGATCCTAATATCGGATCGGAAGTAGTTAAATCCTTTGAGCTCGCGCTTGACTGCAGCCCGATGAGCAAAACCAACCTCAGGATTAACTATTACAACAATGTCGTCAACGATCTTATCGCCCGCGTCCAAAGCGATGAACCCTCTAAATCCTGGAACACTAATGTTGGTAACCAGAAAAGCTGGGGCCTTGAAAGCGAGCTTAAGTTCATGATAGACAAGAGAAGCTATATTTTCGCCAACGCCGGATATCTTGGAGATTCATCGGACACAGACACGGGTATCAAGACACCGTTCGTCCCGGAAATACTTTTTAATTCCGGAGTCAATTACGCTTTTACGGATAATTTAAGCGCTATGCTCAGGGGTTTCTACCGCTCTGAACTTAAGCAGGGCTCCGGCGATATAAGAGGAAATATCGCTCCTTTCTGGCTCTATACAACAACCGTCAACTATAATATTTATTCGCACAATGTCTATGTAAGCGTTTACAACCTTCTTGACCAGGCCTGGTATGATGTCTCTTTATCATCAAACATGCTTATTGACCATATTCCGGGTTACGGCAGAAGATTTGATGTAGGCTACCGCTACTATTTTTAGATAAAGTATTGATGCATTTTAACGCGGGTTGGGAAATTTATCTGTTGTACGGAGGTAAAAATGAAGCTCCTCGTCAAAGCTGTTGTTGTGGCCGGTTTTCTGGCTTTCGCTTTAAGCCCCGCCGGGTTCGCGGCGGCGGAGTTAACCGTTGAGGATATGCTTTTCCTTGACATGGAAACCGATATCGCGACCAAGACAAAACTTAAAATCTCGGAATCGCCTGCCATAGTCACGGTTGTAACAGCACAAGACATAGAGGAAATGGGCGCGAGGAACTTAAGCGATGTCATCAACACCCTGCCGGGCATGTATTTTTCGCTGCCGGGTTCAGGTATTTTAGGCGCGATGTGGGCTGATTATGTCAGGGGTATCTATTCTAACCAGACACTTCATCCCATGATAGTGCTTATGATAAACGGAACCCAGATAAACGACGCGGCTCAGGATTCATGGTGCGCGCTTAACTCTTACGGAACCGTTTTTCTGGATTTTATTGAAAGGATTGAAATTATAAGAGGCCCTGGCTCTGTGACTTACGGCGGCAGCGCTATAGCCGGAGTTATTAATATCGTGACCAAAAAAGGCAGTAAAAACGAGGCCGAAGCGGCTTTTGGTACAGACGGGCTTAAAAAGGGGTTCTTAAAATTTTCAAAAAATATTGGGGAATCAAGAATCAATGTGCTGGCTGGATTAGGGGATTCATTTCTCTCAAATTCTGAGGCTGCCTCATCGGCCACAGGTTCGCTTGTTAAGAGCGAAAAAAAATACCTCTATAATTTCGCGAGCCGGAATTATCTGCTTGATTTGTCGTTAAAGGGATTTGACTGGCAGAATATGGTTTTATGGGGAAGAATGAACACTCCTTTCACACAGTTATTTATGGTTTCGGCGGATGAACTCAGGGCAAGGATTGAACATACCACCATATTGTCGTCACTCAGCAGAAGCGTTTCACTTGATGATGCCAGGCTGAATTCTAAAATCAGCTATAGAAAAATGGTGTATTCTTTTCCTTTCGGGCCGGTCACTCCTCCCAACATCCCTTTGCCGTTGTGGCCCGACGGCATAACCGGCAACGCTGAATTCGCGACAGATGCTTTTGCCGCGAGGGTGGAGTATCTTTATAACGGGTTATCCAATCAGGATATTCTCGCCGGTTATGAATCTTTATACGAATATATGGATGACGCGAGATTGTCATCTAATCAGCTTAATCCCAACTCATTTTTCTCCGTAGTTTATTTAAAAGGAAAACAGCGCAATGTCAATTCGTTTTACGCCCAGGATACTTTTTATACTGAAAACAGAAAGTTAAGCTTAAATCTCGGTTTGAGATATGATTTGTATTCTGATTTTATAAACGGAAGGGCGCTTAGCCCGCGAGTGGCGGTAGTTTACAAGGTTATGGAAAATTATGTGCTAAAGGCGATTTACGGAACTGCGTTCAGGCCGCCAAGTTTTTCGGAAACTAATGTCACGCCTGATCTTCCCGGAATAAAAAATGATCCCGCCATTAGGCCGGAGACTATAAAGACCTTTGAACTGGCGCTTGACTGCGCCCTTCTTGAGAGGGCCAATCTCCGACTAAACTATTACAATAATACCGTTAATGATCTTATAGCCAGCGTTACAAGCGACGATCCCGCGAAAACCTGGAACACCAATGTTGCCAACCAGAAGAGCTGGGGCATAGAGAGCGAGGCAAAATACCTGCTTGACTCAAGGAGCTATCTGTTTGCCAATGCCTCTTATCTTGGCGAATCAAAGGATGCCGATACCGGCATTGCCGCGGCTTTTGTTCCGGAGTGGCTATTGAACACCGGCGTAAATTACGCGTTTACCGACAAACTGAGCGCCATGGTCAAAGGCTTTTACCGTTCACAGCTCAAACAGGGGCCCGGCGACACAAGAGGGGATATTGACCCGTTCTGGCTTTTCGCGACTTCCGTTAATTACAATATTCAATCCCATAATGTCTATCTAAGCGTTTACAACCTGATGGACCAAGCCTGGTTTGACCCATCAATTTCTTCCAACAACCTAATTGAGCCAATCCAGGGTTACGGCAGAAGATTTGATGTTGGCTACCGCTACTATTTTTAGCTGTTAACCCCGCGTTTTTCGGGCCGCCCTTATTCTCGCCTCTCTTATTCCTGCCTGATGGCCGCATTTTGGGCCCGTCGGGCCTGAATTTTTTCACTCCTGGCCATCGGATTCCAGACAGAACATTTTAAGTTATGATGAACGGCGGACTTCTGTGTGTCGTCATCCCGGAGGTAGTAGTCCGGGATCCAGCTGTTAGTCTTACTTCTGGATCACAGAGTGACGGCTCATACCAAGACATATTTAATCAGCCGTCCTCCCAGGCGAATGCGAAGCATTCTTCACCCGTCCAAAGACGGGTGATTTTTCGCCGCGGGACTGAACATTTCTGGATGACTGGCTTCTTATGATAAGGGTCTTTTTGTTTTCATACCCCCTTCCGAGCCGGTTATGAGCAAAAGTGTTTTTGGAGGCCTTCAGTCTTGCCTGTTTGACCTGCCGACAAGGCAGGGAGTTTGCAAGACTGCCTAAAATACTTTTGCGAATGGCTCGTGGATGGCGAGTTTCTTTATTAACTTTCTTCTCTCGCCCAAAGAAAGTTAAAATCAGGTGTCGGAATGGCGGCATCCGACGGAACGCGCAGAGTAAGCTCTGCAAATCTACGGAATCATTTTGCAACGGGATTGTTTCCTCGCTTCGGAATTCCTAGTCTGCCGTGGCGAAAGAATAATCTCGTCGCTGGATGAAAAACGAGACCATTTACTTCGTTCAGGGTGACTTTACATGTCCGGTAAATTTTATCCGTCAACCCATGGGCTCTATCTTAGGATTAGGACGGATAGGGTTTGACAACCTCTCTAAAATCGGGTATAATTTAGCATTAAAATTAATTGATAATTAATGTCAAAATGCGACTTCAACCCGAAATTTGCATTAGGCGCGAGAACCGAGGCGAGCAAGGCGGAGGCTTTTTTGACTAAAAAAGAGAAAGCGTAGCGGTGACTACGGTTGAGCTTTTTTAGGATGAAAAAGTCCCGCATGGTTAGACGAATTCCGTGTCCTAATGCAAAATTTGGGTTAAAATTACAGGAGCGAACTATGTCCACTATTCTTATCGCAGACGATGAAAAAGACCTTGTTGAACTGCTGAAATTCCTTATGGAGAAAGAAGGCTTTAAAGTAGCCACTGCCAGAAACGGCAGGGAAGCTCTTGAAAAAATCGGGTTGATGCCGTCAAATGAAACGAGCATTAAACCGGACCTGCTTATCCTTGACATAATGATGCCCGAGATAGACGGCTACACCGTGCAGAGCAAAATGATGGAAGATAACCTGACCAGATCCATCCCCATAATTATTCTCACCGCCAAAGGCCAGATGAGAGAGCTTTTTGGAATGGCAACAAATGTGGTCGCGTATATAGAAAAACCTTTTGATCCCCAGATGCTCAGAGACAAGGTTCTGGAAATATTGAGGAAAAAATGAACGAGACAACAACAACTCCGCTTGAAACAATTATTGCTTTAAGAAAAGAAAAACTGGAAAAGCTGAAAGAAAACGGCATTAACCCTTATCCCGCCGCTTACGAGGGGACTCACACGGCCGCCGAAATACAAAAAAAATATGAAGCGCTCGCTATCGGCGAAAGCTCCCAGGACATTGTTTCGCTCGGAGCAAGGATGGTTTCAAGGCGCGACATGGGGAAAGCCTCTTTTGCCGACCTTACGGACTCAAGCGGAAAAATTCAGGCTTATTTTAAAGCTGATTTTATAGGCGCGGATTCATTTAAAATTTTCAAGGAATTCGCCGATATTTCGGATTTTGTCGGCGTCAAAGGCACGCCCTTCAGGACCCGTTCCGGCGAACTAAGCATTAAGGTTGATTCCTGGTCGTTTCTCTCAAAGGCCCTGCGCCCCCTGCCTGAAAAATTCCACGGGCTTAAGGACACGGAAACCAGGTACAGACAGCGTTACCTTGACCTGATATCAAACGCCGAAGTAAAAGATATTTTTGTAAAGAGAAGCAGAGTCATTTCGGCGATAAGAAGAACCCTGGAATCCAAAGGATTCCTTGAGGTAGAAACTCCCATTTTGCAGCCCATCGCGGGCGGCGCTGCGGCCAAACCCTTTATCACCCAGCATAACGCGCTTGGCATGGAACTCTACATGAGAATCGCGCCGGAGCTGTACCTAAAAAGGCTCGTGGTCGGCGGAATGGAAAAGGTTTTTGAAATCGGCAGAAACTTCCGCAACGAAGGCATTGACAGGACGCACAATCCGGAATTTACCATGCTTGAGCTTTATCAGGCGTTTGTGGATTACAATGAAATGATGAACCTCTCGGAACAGCTTATCTCGGCGGCCGCGGCAGAACTCGGCGCGAAAGTGGAATTTCCGTTCAGGCGCGCGAAGCTTTTTGACCTGATAAAACAATACTCCGGGCTTGACTTAAACCCGCCGTTTGAGCCGGGCGCTCTGTTAAAAGCGGCGAGAAGCCTTAAAATTGATGTACCGGATAACACGCCTGAAAAAAAGATATTGGACCACATCTTTGACAAGACGGTTCAGCCTCACTTAAACGAACCCTGTTTCGTGACTGATTTCCCGGCTGTTTTTTCTCCGTTGGCGAAAACAAGGGTGGACAACAGCGCTATCGCGGAGCGTTTTGAGCTTTTCATCAAGGGCAAGGAGATCGCCAACGCCTACTCCGAGTTAAACGACCCGCAGGAGCAGAGAAAGCGTTTCATTGAACAGGTTAAAGACAAAGACAAAGGCGACGATGAAGCCCAGCCGTACGACGAAGATTTTATTCTGGCGCTGGAGCACGGGCTTCCTCCAACCGGAGGTTTAGGCATAGGCATAGACAGGCTGATAATGGTGCTTGGCGATATTGACTCTATCAGGGAAGTTATACTGTTCCCTCAGATGAGGAATACCTGATGGGCCTTGAGTTTTTCATAGCCTGGCGCTACCTTAAGGCAAGAAGAAAAGGCGTTTTCACGCTGCTTACGACCCTTATCGCGGTCGGGGGAATAACCCTCGGAGTCGCGTCTCTTATAATCACACTGGCGGTCATGAGCGGGTTTCACAAAGACATCCGCGAACGCATTCTCATGCTCCAGCCCCACATTATGGTTGTCAGGGAAGGAAATCCCGTTATTGAAGATTACGCGGCGGCCGAAGGAAAAATAAAGTCCTTTCAGGAAGTGGAAAACTGCGCTCCTTTTATTTTCGGCCAGTTTATGCTGCACGCGAACCTTTCAAACGCCGGGCTGGTGGTTAAGGGAATAGACTTTCAAGCCGAGAATAAACTTCTGGGGCTTGCCAAAACCATTGAGCAGCCCGCGGATTTTTCGGGCATGCTTAAGGACGACGAGATAATTCTGGGAAAAGAACTGGCAAAGAACTTTCTTTTAAGCCCGGGGGAAGAAGTGGTTTTAATGTCTCCCGGCCGTTTCGCCATGGTGCCCAAAATGGAGCGGATGAAAGTGGCGGCGATTTTCCATTCCGGCATGTTTGAATACGACTCCAATATGGCCTATGTGACAATTCCCGCGGCGCAGAAGCTTTCAGGCCTAACCGGCGTGACCGGCATAGGAGTGTCGCTTAAGGACTGGGAAAAAGCTGATGTGACCGCAAAAAAAATTCAGTCCGCGCTTTCGGCGCCTTACTCGGCGCGCTCCTGGCAGAGAATGAACAAAAATCTCTTCGCGGCCCTGAAGCTTGAGAAAATTATGATGTTCATAATCCTGACGCTGATAATTTTAGTCGCGGCGTTTAATATAATTTCCAATCTGCTTCTGTTGACGGTGGAAAAATCAAAAGAGATAGGAATTCTTTCGGCGTTGGGCCTCTCCAGGCCGGAAATCGGACGGATTTTTCTCTTTGAGGGCATAATAATCGGCTTTTCGGGAATTTTTCTCGGAGGCACGCTGGGAATAGGGCTAAGCCTGGCTCTTAAAAAATTCCAGTTTATACATCTGCCGGCTGATGTCTATTACCTTGATTATTTCCCCGTAAGAATTCTCCCCGGCGATGTCATCGGCGTGATAGCGGCCGCTTTGTTAATTACTATCGCGGCAAGCATTTACCCGGCCTATCAGGCAACCAAACTTGACCCGCTTGAAGCGATAAGGTACGGCTGATGAACATAAGCGCGCGGAATTTAAGCAAGCACTACATACTCAATAAGGGCCTTGAGGTAGCCGCGCTGAAAGAGGCTTCCTTTGAAATAAGCGCCGGCGAAACGGTCGCGGTGGTAGGCCCGTCAGGCGCCGGTAAGAGCACACTGCTTCACCTGGTCGGGCTTATGGACAGCCCGAGCGGCGGAACGATAAAAATAAACGGCGAGTTATTCTCGGATGCTTCGGCTGATTTAAGGGCCAGAACGCGCCGCGAAAAAATCGGGTTTATGTTTCAGATGCATTACCTGCTGCCCGAGTTCACGGTGATGGAAAATATTCTTATTCCTGTATGGAACAAGCGGTCCGACAAAATTAAAGAGGCGGCCGCCCTTGTTGAACGGCTCGGGCTCTCCAGAAGAGCCGACCATCTTCCCGCGGAGCTGTCCGGCGGGGAACAACAGAGAGTCGCGCTCGCCAGAGCCCTGATCAACGGGCCTGAACTGCTTTTAGCGGATGAACCGACCGGCAACCTGGACCGCGAGACCGGCGAGATCGTTGAGCAAATAATTTTTTCTGAATGCAGGAACCGAAATATCACTCTCATACTTGTGACTCACAACAGCGAGTTGTCAAATAAAGCAGGCCGCCTGATAAAGATGCGCGACGGACTGATAATAAACTAAAAACCGGGAGCAATGAATGAAAATCTATCTGAACGGAAAATTAGTCCCGAAGGACGAGGCAAAAGTATCTGTTTTTGACCACGGCCTTTTGTACGGTGACGGAGTTTTTGAGGGGATCAGGGCCTACAACGGCCGTGTTTTCAGGCTTAGGGAACATTTAGACAGGCTGATAAACTCCGCCAAAGCCATTAAACTGGAGCTGCCTCTTGATAAAAAAGGGCTGGAGCAGGCGGTTATAGACACCCTTTCCGCCAACTCGCTTAAAGACGCCTATATCCGGCTGGTTGTGACCAGGGGATACGGCGACCTGGGTCTGGATCCGAGAAAATGCCCGGAACCGACAATTTTTATCATAGCCGATAAAATCACGCTCTATCCGGACGAATTTTACACCCGGGGCCTGGAGCTTATCACAGTTGCCACGAAAAGGACCAACCCGGAAAGCCTTAACCCCTGCATAAAGTCGCTGAACTATTTGAATAACATTCTGGCCAAAATTGAAGCGGTCAGAGCCGGTTTTCATGAGGCTATAATGCTCAACTCCCAGGGGTATGTCGCCGAGTGCACCGGAGACAATATTTTCGTTCTTAAGGACAATAAGCTCGTTACGCCGCCCTCATGGGCCGGAGCGCTGGAAGGTATCACCAGGGGCGCTGTTATAGAGCTGGCCAAGGACAAACTCAAGCTTCAGGTCAGCGAGGATATTTTCACGCTTTACAATGTTTACACGGCAGACGAGTGCTTTCTCACCGGCACGGCCGCCGAGGTTATTCCGGTCGTCAAAGTGGACGGCAGGGCGATTGGCGACGGCAAAGCGGGAAAAGTTACAACCAGGCTGATAAAAGAATTCAGGGAACTCACAAGCCTTACCGGTGTGCCGATCTACGAAAAATAACAAGGAGCTGACCTATGTCTAACCGGTTTACCGACAGGGTACAGAGAGTAATTATAATCGCTCAGGAAGAGGCCAAGCGCCTTAACCACGACTATGTCGGAACTGAGCACATCCTGCTGGGCCTGGTGGCTCTCGGAGAGGGAGTCGCTGCAAAGGTGCTGGCTAATCTGGGCATTGACTTAAGGCGCGTCCGCGCGGAAGTGGAAAAGCTCGTTGGAACCGGCGACAATGTAATGCTGCTCGGAGAGATACCTTTTACCCCCAGAGCCAAGAAGGTTCTGGAACTGGCGGTAGACGAGGCTCAAAACCTGGGCCATACCTATGTCGGAACAGAGCACCTCCTGCTGGGACTTTTGAGAGAGGAAGAGGGCATAGCGGCCAGAGTTCTTGAAAACCTCGGAGTGCGCATTAACGAGGCCAGGGACGAAGTCTCAAGCCTGCTGGATGACCTTGACGAAAGCGGCAAACCGGCAAAAGGATCCAAATCAAAAACAAAAACCCCTACGCTTGACGAGTTCGGCAGGGACCTGACCGTCATGGCCAGGGATTCCAAACTTGATCCCGTCATCGGCAGAAGCGAAGAGATTGAGCGCCTCATCCAGATTTTATCCCGCCGCACAAAAAATAACCCTGTGCTGATAGGCGATCCCGGAGTCGGAAAAACCGCTATCGTGGAAGGTCTCGCGCAGAGAATATCGTCCGGAGATGTCCCCGAGATCCTCGCTTCCAAAAGAGTTATGACGCTTGACCTGGCTTCTGTCGTAGCCGGAACAAAATACAGGGGCGAATTTGAGCAGCGCCTTAAAAACATTATGGAAGAGATAAGGCACTCAAAGAATAATATTATCCTGTTTATTGACGAACTGCACACGGTCATCGGCGCCGGAGCGGCCGAGGGGGCCATTGACGCCTCCAATATGCTCAAACCCGCCCTTTCCCGCGGTGAACTTCAGTGCATCGGAGCCACGACACTTGACGAATATCGCAAACACATTGAGCATGACGCGGCTTTGGAAAGGCGCTTCCAGCCCATAAGCGTGGAGCCGCCGAGCATAAGCGAAAGCGTCGCTATTCTGAAGGGCCTGAAAGAAAAGTACGAGACTCACCATAAAGTAATATATTCCGAAGAAGCCCTTATTGCGGCAAGCGAGCTTTCCGACAGGTATATACCGGACAGATTCCTTCCCGACAAGGCGATTGACCTTATTGACGAAGCCGGAGCCAAGGCGCGCCTTCAGTCAACTCAGACTCCCGCGCACTTTATTGAAAAAGAAAACGAGCTTGAAAAACTTACGGCTGAAAAAGAAGCGGCTATCGCTCAGCAGGAGTACGAAAAAGCCGCCCGTTTAAGGGACAAAGAAAAAGAATTGAGAAAATCTTTTGAAGAGGCCAAAAAGAAATGGCGTTTAACCCGGGAGGAGACAAGGCCGCTTATTTCCGCTGACGATATAGCGGTGCTCGTCGCCAAGTGGACCAAGATACCCGTCACAAGGCTAACGGAAAAAGAATCCGAGAAGCTGCTGCACATGGAAGAGGAGCTTAAGAAAAGAGTGGTCGGGCAGGACGAGGCCATTAAAATAATATCGCAGGCCATCAGAAGAAGCCGCACCGGCCTCAAGGATCCGAGAAAACCTATCGGCGGTTTTATTTTTCTCGGCCCGACCGGAGTGGGAAAAACTGAGCTTGCCAGAGCCCTGGCCGAGTTTCTATTCGGCAACGAAAGCGCTTTAATCAGGACCGATATGTCGGAATTTATGGAGAAGTTTTCCGTCTCGCGCCTTATAGGCGCGCCTCCGGGATATGTGGGTTACGAAGAAGGCGGACAGCTTACCGAGGCCGTCAGAAGAAAACCTTATTCTGTTGTCCTGCTTGACGAAATAGAAAAGGCGCACCCGGATGTTTTCAATGTACTGCTTCAGATTCTTGACAACGGAACCCTTTCCGACAATCTCGGACACAAGGTCAACTTTAAAAATACCATCATCATAATGACTTCCAATGTGGGCGCGCGCCTTATTTCACGCGGAAAATCCCTGGGCTTCCTTGTGCAGGACCTGCAGCAGGATTACATCAGCATAAAAGACACGGTGACCGAAGAGGTAAAAAAAGCTTTCAACCCCGAGTTCCTCAACAGGATAGACGAAATAATCGTATTCCATCCGCTCGGGCGCGGCGAAATGAAAAACATTCTGGACCTGATGATTGAGCGCGGGAGGGAAAAGATTGAAGCCCAGGGCTATTCGCTGGAGTTCAGCGATGAGGCCAAAGATTTTCTTCTTGAAAAGGGCTTTGACCCGCAATACGGCGCCCGCCCTCTGCAGAGGGTTATACAGCGCTTTGTTGAAGACCCTCTGGCCGAGGAAATTCTCGCGCGCCATATCGCGCACAATTCCGGAACCGGCGTGACAAAAGTTTTCGTTAATTTTGACCCGGACGCGAAGAAACTCCGCTTTGAGCCGGGCCGGCCGACAAAGCTTGTTTCCTGACCCTGATTATTAATTACCTCCGATGCCAAAGAAACTGACCCTACTATCGTTTTTTTTCGCTTTTATTATCGGATTTGTCCTTGTGTTTTCCTGGCGGCTGAATTTTCTGGAGCTGCCGATAAAACTCACCCTTGAAAATCTTACGGGACAGAATGTCACCTTTTCTAAAGTTGATTACCGCCCTTTCAACCGGGTAACCATCAACGATCTTACCATAGGCGGCGACTTCAGGTCCTCCGCGGTTACGGTCTATATCAACCCCGCCAAACTTCTTTCTTCGCTTAACAATCCGTCAAAAGCCCTTACAACCATAAGCGTCAAAAAACCCTGGATATCAAAAAATTTTATCGCTCTGCTCGCCAAAAGCGGAGGGGCAGGCTCTTCTGCCGATCTGCCGAGCATTAATATTGATTGGCAGGACGGAGAAATTGACGCCCGTTTTGTTTCTTTAAAGGACTTCTCCGGACAGGTCAAGCTTGGCTCCAGGACTTCAGGAATCATTGACGGAAATTTAGGTGGCAATAAAATTCACATCAACCTGAACCTCTCCGAAACAGACGGCCTGACAAAAGCGGACATATTTTCTGAAGTTAAGGGCCCTGATTCCGACCTGCGCCTTTTCTTAAATTCGCAAATCAGCAAAGACGGAAGCATCCGGGCCTCTCTGGATATGCCGCACGCCATTTTTTCTGGTTTTTCTTTTTCCGGCTCAAGCGGAACTTTTAATTACCACGCGGGCACCTTCACCGTCCTGCTCGCCAACCGAGGCGGGTTCGTAGAAGCCCACGGCACCGGAACCGAAGACTTTGAACTGACCTCAAACATTGAACTCAAAAATATAATAGCCGGCTCCGGCGGCACGGTCTCGGCAAAGGCAAAGATGGGGGTTAGTTACTCGTCATGCGCCATAACAGCCGACAATGTAAATATTTCCGGCAGAGCTATCGGCAGCGGCGTAATAGATCTCTCCAGGCCCAAAAACGGCCAATGGTCCGGCAGAGGAATGCTCTCGCCGTCCGATTACCTTATTGAAGTTTCGCTGACGCCAAAGCAGGATTTTGATATTCTTGTAAAAACAGGCAAGGCAAAACCCGGCAGGATCTTCGGCAGCCTGAACCCTCCAAACATAGCTTTTGATTTCAGTTCCTGGCCCATAGAAAAGCTGCCTGTTGTTTACCCTGAAAACAGGGGCCTGTCTGGAACCATTGACTTCTCGGGCTCTATGGACGCGCAGAGCTGGGACCTTAAGTTTGCGGCAAAAAATCTCAGGCGCGGAAGCGCTCCCGGCAAAACTGCCGGGACGCCGCTCCCCGGAGAGGCAGGAGCGCCGCTTTCAATTAACTCGGCGTTAACGATGGCCGACGGAATTATTTCTTTTCATTCCTTTTCGGACGACGGGAAGCTCAGCATAGACGCCGAACGCGCTAAGACAGGAGAATGGCGCGTCCTGGGAACGCTGGACTCCTTTGACGCCGGGAATATGCTCAATATTCTTAACAATAACCTGATAGGGCTGTCGGGAATTATATCGGGCAATTTTGAATTAAAAGCAAAGAATATTTCGGAGCTGCTCAGGCCCTCCTCCGCAGTTGCAGGTTCGGCGCGGTTAAAAGCCCGCGATTTTAAATACGGGGTTATATCCGCAGATGAGGCAAAAATACGGGTTATCCTTGATTCTAAGAAAATTACGATAAAGGATTTCGCTCTACACTCAAACAAAGGCACAGTTTCCGGGCAGGCAAGCCTCGGGCTGGCCCCGGGCAGGAATGAATGCGATGTTAACCTTGTTTTTTATAGATTCCCGGTTGAGGGCAAAGTTATAAGCGGCCCCTGCTCTCTCGCGGGAACTCTTTACAGGAACGGCTCCTATGAATTCAACGGCAACCTGACAAGCTCCGGACTCACTGTTGACGCCATCCCGCTTAAAAAATTATCCGCCCGCATATCGGCTTCGCCGAAAAAAATTACGCTCAGCGATTTTTGGATAGAAAATATAATCAGGGGTTCTATTACCGCGGGGCTTGAGGATAAATCTCTCGCGGGAAAAGCAACTTTTCTAAATATTGATTTAAGCGCTTTTTTGCCGGGAGCAAAAGGAATAATTGAAGGTGAAGCCAAAATAAGCGGAACTCTCGCTGCGCCGGTTGTAAATATCACATATTCTTCTCCTGAAATAGTATATAACGGCATAAAAGCCGGCCATAAGGGAAGCCTCCTGTTTAAAGACAAAGTCCTTCTCATGGATTATTCAAAAACTACCTCCGGCCCGGCATTTGCCGAGCTTAGGGGAGAGATTTTCCCGGTATTTTCACTTTCAGGAAAGTTTGACAGCATAACGCCGGATTTTTTTAATTCCGTTTCTATTCCGGGGCTTCTCACAAGAGGCAGGCTGTCGGGAACCTTTTCCCTGAATAGGAAAAACAACATACTTGAAGCCTCCGCCCGGGCTCTCGGAAAGAATATTGAAATAGCGGGACAGCTTATAAACGAGTTTGATGCCCGGATAGCGTTTTCAAGCGAGACTTTGCGCATAGACTCCCTTACCGCGAAATTTTCCGACAGTGAGTTGAACCTGCTGAGCGGCAGTTTTGTGACACCCTCGCGGAAGACTTTTTCGCTTAAAGCCGAGTTCAGAAACATCCATTCCGGATTAGCCGATTTTTTCGGGGGCGCCGCGTTTGAGGGACGCTGGGATTTTAACGAGAGCGGAAAACTGATTTTAAGGTCTTCCGCGCGCGCTGATAACCTCTGGATCAACCAATATAATCTTAAAGAGGCCTTCTTCGGATTAAAATTTGAGGACAATGTCCTGACTCTGCTTCCTGAAGACGAGTCCGCGGTCAATCTTTCCGGACACATAGATTTTTCCGCCCTGCCTCAGGTCAGGTTTCAGCGTTTCAGGATTTACGATAACGAAAGTTCTACTCTTATGATGGATGGGGAAATAGGAAAAAACAGATGGGATTTCATGCTGAGCGGTAAAAATGTGGCAAGCGGAGCATTAACGGAGATATTTTCACTGCCTGTGCCCTTAGGCGGTTTAATAGATGTGAATATAGCAGGCGCCGGCACCCTGGACAATCCGCAGATTGAAGGCGGCGTAAATATCTCAAACGGCTCCCTCGCGGAAATACCTTTTGACAACCTTAACCTGCAGTTAAGCGTCAAACAGGACTCCATCAACATTATTAATGCCAGGCTCGTCAAAACCGGAAGTTTTTCGCTTTCCGCGTCCGGGCTGGCGCCGTTCTTCCTTACTCCTTCCGCCAGAGAGCGCGTCAGGAACGCCAGGATAGAACTTGATGTTTTAATGGAGCAGGGCAACCTTCAGTTTTTGCCCGGCCTTATCAAGGAAGTTGAATCAGCCTCCGGAACGATGCAGTCGCAGATGCACATAGGCGGCAATTTTTCTAAACCGGTGGCAAACGGTTTTCTCAGGATTATTGACGCGACGGTATATTCCAAAGTATATTTTCACAAATTATCAAATCTTAACGCCGACATTATATGGAAAGACAACCTGCTGTCTATCAGGGAGTTCAGGGGAAGGATAGGGAGCGGAAATATCAGGATAGCGGGCTCCGTTAAATTTGACGGATTGGCAGTGGAGCGCTATAACCTTTCCATGTTCACGGAAAAGGGATCGGGAATTTCTATTTTTATTCCCGAACTTCCTATACCCTCGCCTCTGGTTAAACAGGATGAGCTCGGCATGCTTTCAACCCTTTCCAGAGGGGAACCAAAGTGCTCGGTGGCCTTCACCGGCACAGGCGAGAATCCAAAGCTTTCCGGCTGGGTTGAACTTGAAAACACTCACTTTACTTACCCCTCGCTGGCTAAACCCGGCGATGGCGAAAGTATCCTTGAACCGCTCTGGCCAAAACTGAACTGGGACATAGAATTTCGTTCCGGAAAAAATACCTGGTACGAAAACGATATGGTCAGCATAAATACCCAGGGAGGGATAAAGCTCTCCGGAAAAGGGGCTTTTCCCACGGTCAACGGCAAGATAGAATCTCTTAGGGGCGTCATTTCCTACCTCGGCACTGAATTCAAGATTAAGCAGGCTGTCGTTGAAATAGTCAAAAACGACATTATCCTTGAAGCCGAGGCGGAAACGGAGATTTTCGGCAAAACATCCGCGGACACCGATTACATACGCATGTATATTGACAAGGCCCAGATCGGAAGGATTAAGCCCAGGTTTGTGTCCCAGAATAACCCTTCAATAGCCAGTGAAAAGGCCCTCTCAAGAGCCACAGGCATTGACGCCGAGATTTACAGCGCCGCTGACCGTGAATATATGCTGAGGCAGCAGCTCGTGCGGATTTTTGATTCAACCCTGACTACACCTTTAGCCAAGAACCTGCTTCGGGCCAGCGGGCTGGTGGACGCCTTCAGGGTGCAGTACAGGCCGCAGCCCATTGAAACGGCTCAGCCGGGAAACCCTACGCTGCTTGAGCTACTGTACGGCACCAGGTATTCCATGGAAAAATACATCTCCGACAGAATAGCCTTCGGTTACTCCGTAACCTTTGACCAGATGCAAAACAAGCTTGACCTGAGGCACGAAGTGGAGCTGTCCTACCGCTGGCTCCATAACATATTCTTCAAAGGGACCTATGAGATAGAAACAAAAAACCCTTTCCGACAGTATGACAAGCGGATAGTGGTAGAACAACAGTGGCGTTTCGGCGGTTCCAAAAAAAATAAAACCGGCTCTGAAAAATAGGGCAGAGGAACGAGTTAGGGCTTTTCGGCGGCTCAAGCCGTCTGAATGTTGCCTTAATTCTTTTTTTTTAATATAATACTCGGATTATGAAAAAACTAATTATTGCCTTTACCGTAGTTTTTACGCTTTCAAACATCAACGCTTTCGCGCAACCCTCAAAAAAGGATACGCTGAAAGCAGTGCTTTTTGAGGGCCTGTCCAATGTGAAGGAAAAAACCGCCAGGCGCCTGGTCAAATCAAAGGCCGGAAAGCCTTATTCCGAAGAAACCGTTAAAGCCGATATCCAGAGCATTCTCTCAAACGGGTCCTTTGACGATGTGGAGGTCTCAATTGATACGGCCACCTACAGGCTGGTCTTTATCGTAAAAGAACGGCCGTATGTTAAAACTATAACCTTCAAGGGAAACAAAAAAATATCTTCCGGAAGGCTCAGAGACGAGGCAACGATAAAGCAGAAAGAGTTTTACGATGTGGCCAGATTTGAGGAATCCAAGGCTAAAATACTTGCCCTCTATGCCGACAAGGGTTATTCCGACTGCAAGCTTGAGGCTTATCCGACCACGGACTCAAAAACCAACCTGATGGCCATTAATTTTCTGATTACCGAAGGAAACAAGATAGTCATCGGCGAGGTAATACCCGAGGGCGTAAAGGCGTACAAAAACAAAAAGATCCTTAAGCTGATGAAGTCAAAAAAGAAAAAAATATTTAAAGAAGATGTCCTTCAGAAAGATATTCAGGAGATAGAAACTTTTTACAAGAACAACGGATTCATAAATGTAAAAGTGGGCGAATACAGCGTAACCTACGACGACAAAAGAACCTCCGTTAAAATAAAAATACCCGTCAGCGAGGGCGCGCGCTATAAAGTGGGGAAGATATCGTTTACCGAGAACCCCGTTTACACCGAGAAAGAGCTCCGCAAAGCGGTGGCGTTAAAAGCCGGAAATATTTTCAAGGACGAAGAATTCCAGGAAACAAGGATGGCTTTGATGGAGCTGTATTCCGACAAAGGTTACCTCCACTGCCAGCTGGAACCGGAGTATATGCCGGATGATGAAAAAGGCGTAATGAACATTAACTTCAGGATTAACGAAAATGAGGTTATCTATCTGGGCAGAGTTTACATTGACGGCCTTGTAAACACAAAGGAATTTGTAATAAGAAGAGAGATTACGCTCAACGAAGGCGATGTTTTCGCCGCCCCAAAAGTAAGAAGGAGCATGGAGAAGATCTACAACCTGGGTTTCATTGACTCGGTGGAACCCGATATTCAGCCGACCTCTCAGCCTAATGTCATGGACCTTGTGATGAACATAGGCGAAGGCAAGCCCGGCATTCTTTCGGCCGGCGCCGGCTATTCGTCCATTGACCAGCTGGTAGGCACTCTTCAGCTTCAGCACATCAACCTTTTCTCCAGGGCTCAGAGACTAAACCTCATGTGGGAGTTTGGCGCCAGGAAACAGAACTATGAAATAGGCTGGACCGAACCCTGGTTCCTTGACAAGCCGATGAGTTTCGGGCTGAATGTTTTCAATACCGAAAGGCTCCGCGACTACGGCTCCGTATTCAGCGCCTATAAAGAAGGAAGAAAGGGCGGCTCGGTCAGCGTAGGGCCCCGTCTGAGCGATTACCTGAGCCTTGGGTTTTCATATACCTATGAAGAGGTAGGCGTTTACGACATCACCAATCTTATAGCCGATTCCGTAAGCGAAACTCATGACATTACCTCAAGCGTCAACTCGCAGATAGTCTGGGATTCAAGGGACAATATTTTTGACGCGACAAAGGGCAACAGGCAGTCGCTCGCGGTTCAATACGCCGGCGACCCGCTTGGCGGAAACATCAACTTTATCAAACCCATTGTTAAAAGTTCCTGGTTCTTCCCGAGTTTCTGGAAATTTGTGCTCTCGCTAAACGGCACCTTCGGCCTGGTCCAGAACTTCGGCAATTCGGCGACTGTTCCGATTTATGAAAAATTCTATGTCGGCGGCGCTGAAACGGTGAGAGGATACCAGTACAGAAGCGAGATAGGCCCTACCGAGGGCGGAAAAGTTTCAACAGTGTTTAATATTGAATACAAGTTCCCTATAGTGCAGGAAAAGAAGAGAACGATCCTTCAGGGTGCGTTTTTCGCCGATGCCGGCGGAGCCTGGGATGACATAAAAGACCTCAACCTTGAAATTGGCAACGGCACAAGGAATATAAAAACCGGAGTCGGTTTCGGCATCAGGTTTACAACGCCTGTCTTCCCGCTGAGGCTGGACTGGGGTTACGGGCTTAACCATAATACCGGAGAAGAACTGAGCCAGTTCTACTTTACCATCGGGAATATTTTCTGATGAACCATTTACACGGGTTTCTTTATCGCGCTTTACTGCTGCTGCTTACTTTGTCAGCCCTGTCGGGGCTGGTTTCCTCCGTGGAAATACCGCTTGAGAAGGGAGTAATTAACGGCAGCGGCAAGTCCGGAGATATCGCTTACCTGAATATTGACAGGATATTCTCGGCCCACCCGATGAAAAACCGTTTAAAGGCCGAATTTGAAGCTGATGTGGAAAAGAGAAAAGCCGAGATCGTGCTTTTATCCGGCGCCGTTGCAGACCTTAATAAGATCGTTGTCTCCACGACTACCGAAATTAACCACGCCAAACTCGCGCTTATGATTATCCGCAGCACCCAGGCGCCGGCCATTGAACCCGCCGCCGTTGAGGTTTCATCCGCGAACGCTTCCTCAACCGTGGCCGCTGTATCTTCCGCTCCCGCTTCAGTTTTGGCTGTTCTCCCGGGAGTTTCGGCCAGCACCGCTTCCGCCGCCGGAATTCTGACCGCCGAAGCGCTTGAAAAAGAGATCTCGGTTAAAGAGGCTTTTTTAGCTGAACTTAACGCCACTATTGGAAAGAAGAAAGATGAGATTCGCGCCCTTACAAGAAAAAACAAGGACGAGCTTACAAAAACCGAGGAGAAACTGACCGCAAGAGTCCTTGCCGATATTTATAACCTGCTTGAAAAGCTGGCCGTTGAGGAAGGATACTCCATTATAATTGATAAGAACAATGTGCTTTACGGGCAGTCCGGACAGGACATAACAGATAAAATTATAGAAAGGCTCCAGGGGCGCTGATTATGAAACTTACTATAGAGGAACTGACAACTATAACAGGCGGCAGGACAAACGGTATATACGAAAAGGTTATCACCGGCGCCGCGGGACTGGACGAGGCGGGCCCAACGGACATTTCGTTTATCGCCAACCCCAAATACACCGACAAAGTTGAATCGTCAAAAGCCGGAGTAGTGCTTGTAACCGAAGAGTTTAAAACAAAAAAACCGGCGATAATCGTAAAAAACCCACAGCTCGCCTTCGCCAAAGTATTGGGAGTGCTGGCAAAAGAAACAACTCCGGCATATAAGCCTCAGATCCATGCTTCGGCCGCCGTAGCGGAGAGCGCGAAAGTCGCGAAATCCGCCTACATTGGGCCCAATGTGGTTATTGACGGCAACGCCGTCGTCTCTGATGACTGCGTTATTGTGGCCAACTCGTTTATCGGCAGAAATTCCCAAATAGGCAGGGGATCAATCATTTATCCCAATGTCTCTGTCAGGGAGAATGTGGCGATCGGCGAAAGGGCGATTATTCACCCGGGCGTCGTTATCGGCGGCGATGGTTTCGGTTTTGTGGGCACAGGCACTCATTTTAAGATACCGCAGATCGGAACGGTTGAGATCGGGAACGATGTTGAAATCGGCTCAAATACAACAATTGACCGCGCGACCATAGGCAAAACAAAGATCGGAAACGGAACAAAAATTGACAACCTTGTCATGATCGCGCATAATGTTGAAATCGGCGATAACTGCATTATCGTGGCCCAGGCTGGAGTAGCGGGTTCAACCAAAGTCGGGAATAATGTAACAATAGCTGGCCAGGCCGGGCTCGCGGGGCACATAAGCGTTGGCGATAATACGGTTGTCGCGGCCAGGGCCGCAGTCATCAGCGATATAGCCCCGAACCAGATAGTCTCCGGTTATCCGGCGCGGCCGCACCGGGAAGCCATGAAAGTTGAAGCCATGCTCAGGAAACTGCCTGAAATATTTGAAAAACTCAAAAAACTGACGAAGGACAAATAAGTGACCAGACAAAGAACTATCGCCCGGGAGGCTTTTATTGAGGGTGTCGGCCTTCACACCGGGAATATGACGCGCGCGACATTCAGGCCGGCTCCCTCGGGTTCGGGAATCACCCTTACGAGAGTTGACTTAAAAGACAGGCCTTCCATTAAGGCAGGCCTTACCCATGTTCTGGGCGTTACAAGAGGGACAACCCTTGGAACAGAAATATTCGCGGTCCATACTGTTGAGCACCTGCTCGCGTCCTGTTACGCGGCCGGGATTGATAACATGGAAATACTGCTTTCCAACAACGAACCTCCGGTTTTAGACGGCAGCGCCAAACTTTTCACTGAACTGCTGCTTAGCGCCGGCGCCACGGAACAGGACGGCGCCAAAAGGACTATCGTTATAAATAAGCCCATTACCTATGAGGCCGGAACAACCAAAATTACCGCCGAACCCTGTGATGATTTTATTATTGACTGCACTATCGCCTTTAAGCATCCGGCTCTTGCTCACCAGCAGCTCTGCATAAATATTACGCCCGATGTTTTTGCCAGGGAAATAGCCCCTGCCAGAACATTCTGTTTTGACTACGAGATAGAGGCCCTGAAAAACAAGGGCCTTGCCAGGGGCGGCGACCTGACAAACGCCATTGTCGTCGGAATAGACGGAATTCATAATCCCGATAAGAACCTGCGTTTTAAAGACGAGTTCGTGCGCCACAAAATACTTGACATGGTGGGAGATTTTTATCTTCTCGGCGCTCCGGTAAAAGGCAAAATAACGGCCCTCAGGTGCGGGCATGGGCATAACATAAAATTTGCCAATGAAATATTAAAAAACTCAACAATATCAGGAGATTGACATGGAAAAATCTGCAGTCGCCGCGGGCGCAGTACTTGACATCAACGCCATTCAGAAAACAATTCCGCACCGATACCCTTTTTTGATGATAGACCGGGTGGTCATTGTAGAAGAACTCAAGAAAGCCACGGGTTATAAGTGCGTCAGCGGAAACGAGAATTTCTTCCAGGGGCATTTTCCGGGCCAGCCTATTATGCCGGGGGTATTAATAGTAGAAGCTATGGCCCAGACTTCCTGCGTCCTTCTTCTTTCCAGGCCGGACCTTAAAAACAAGCTTGCCTATTTTATGTCCATTGAGAATGTGAAGTTCCGCAAGCCCGTGGTTCCCGGAGATGTCATTGAGCTAAGGGTTGAGGTTTTAAGGGCGAGAGAAAGAGGCGGCAAGGTCAGGGGAGAAGCCTATGTAAACGGTGCCCTGACAACAGAAGCAGAATTTATGTTTGTTATCGTAGACAAAGAGGCCTGATAATGATACATCAAACCGCAATAATTCATAAAAGCGCAGTAATAGATCCTTCGGCCGATATAGGCCCCTACGCCGTTATTGGCGAAAACACCATAATCGGACAGGGCACTAAAGTTGGCCCTCACGCCGTCCTTGAGTTCTGCGAGATTGGGAAAAACTGCAGGATTTCCAGCCACGCGGCCCTGGGGACTCCGCCGCAGGACTTAAAATACAACAATGAACCCACAAAACTGATAGTAGGCGATAATTGCAGCATACGCGAATATGTAACACTCAACCGCGGCACGGCGGCTCACGGCAGGACCGAGATAGGTTCAGGCTGCCTTTTCATGGCCTATACGCATGTCGCTCACGACTGCATAATCGGGAATAATGTTATCATGGCCAATGCCGCGACCCTGGGCGGCCATGTTGAAGTCGCGGACAACGCCGTATTAAGCAGCCTTGTTGCGGTTCATCAATTCACTAAAATCGGTTCACTTGCCATGATAGGCGGCGGCTCTATGGTCGCGCAGGACATACTTCCTTTTGTTCAGGTACAGGGAGACCGCGCCAAGCTCGTCGGCCTTAATCTCGTCGGCCTGCGCAGAAAAGGTTTCAAACCGGGTGAAATTGAAGAGATAAAATCGGCTTACAGAACCCTTTTTCTTTCGGCGCTTACCATGGAAGAGGCGCTTGACCAGCTTGAGGCCTCCAATCCCGGCAGGGAAGTAAGGCAGATGATAGATTTTATCCACGCCTCAAAAAGGGGAATATGCCGGCCCGGAAGAAAAGAAAACACTGAAGAGATCTGAAAAATGGAAAATATCGGTTTGATAGCGGGCAACGGAAGATTCCCTTTCCTGGTTGCCGAACAGCTAAGGCATAACGGCGACAGAGCCGTTATTGTCGCGCTAAATGAAGAAACCGACCGTGACATAGAAAAACTTGCCGATAATATAACCTGGCTGCCGCTGGGAAAATACCAGAAACTCATAGATTTCTTTAAAGCTAATAATGTCAGCAAAGTCATAATGGCAGGCCAGGTCAAGCACGCAAACCTTTTTGCCGGCCTTTCCCTGGACTTAAGGGCGATAAAACTCCTGGGAAGCCTCATAAACAAAAAAACAGATTCCATACTGGGCGCGGTAGCCGACGACCTCAAAAAAGAGGGGCTTGAGCTCCTGCCTTCTCACATATACTTAAAACATCTTCTTCCGGCTAAGGGCATTCTCGCCGGGCCAAAACTTTCCTCCGAGGAAAAAAAAGACATTGAATTCGGGCACAAGCTCGCCAAGCAGATAGCCGGCATGGATATCGGCCAGACGATAGTGGTAAAGGACAAGGCGGTTATCGCGGTTGAGTCCATGGAAGGCACCGATGAGTGCATTAAACGGGCCGCCTCTCTCGGCAAAGAACATATAATAGTTATCAAGGTCGCTAAACCGGACCAGGATTTCAGGTTTGACATTCCCGTCGTAGGCATAAAAACAATTGAGGTAATGGCTCAGAGCAAAGCAAGAGCCATAGCGATTGACGCGGGAGCCACTCTTTTAATAGACAAAGAAAGGGCGTTTGAGACAGCCCAAAGGAACGGAATTACGGTAATTGCGCTATGAAAAACATACCTCTTGTAAGCCCGATACTCGGTGAAGACGAAAAAAACATTTTGTGCGCTGTCATTGATTCAAAAATCATAGCCAGCGGAAAATATGTTGCTGATTTTGAAGCGGCCTGCGCCAACGCCTGGGGGGCGAAGTTCGGAATAGCAACTTCCAACGGCACAACCGCCTTGCACGCGGCGCTGATTGCGTCGGGAATCGGCAAAGGCGACGAGGTGCTCACAACGCCCTTCAGCTTTATCGCAACATCCAACAGCATAATGTTTTGCGGCGCTAAACCGGTTTTCGCCGATATTGATTCTAATACATATAATATTTCAGCCCTCAACGCCGAGGCTGTGCTTAAAAAAAGGAAATCCATTAAAGCCATTCTGCTTGTGCATCTCTACGGGCTTCCCTGCGATATGGATGCTTTTATGAAACTCAAAAAAAAGTACGGCGTAAAAATAATAGAAGACTGCGCTCAGGCGCACGGAGCGAAATTCAACGGCAAAACCGTAGGCAGTATCGGCGACGCCGGAGCATTTTCTTTCTACGCGACGAAAAACATGACGACCGGCGAAGGCGGCATAGTGCTGACAAGCAATGCCCTCACCGATAAAACCGCGCGCAGTTTCATTAATCACGGCAGAAAAGGCCATTCAACCCATTCTATACTGGGGCACAATTTCAGGCTGACAAACCTCGCCGCCGGCATTGGCCTTGTCCAGCTGGCAAAGCTGTCCGAGTGGAACCGGAAACGCAGGTCCAACGCGGAATATTTAAATAACGGGCTCCGGGGCCTAAGTTTTATTTCTGTTCCGTTTGTTCCGGAAAAATGCGAACATGTCTATCATCAATATACCATACGGGTTAAGAGCGGCCTGCGCGACAAACTGACGGCGCACCTCTCGGCGAACGGGGTCGGCGCCGGGATCTACTACCCTTACGCAATTTACAGGCAGGAATATTATGCCAGGCTTGGATACAAAAAAGGGCTCTGCCCTGAGGCCGAGAAAGCCGCCAAAGAAGTTATCTCCCTGCCGGTTCACCCGGCTCTTACGCAAGACGACCTTGCTGTCATTGTAAATGCGGTAAAATCCTTTAAGCCGTAAATAATGCTTATGAGAAAAATCAAAACAGCCATTATCGGAGTCGGCTCTCTGGGACAGCATCACGCGCGGATTCTCGCCAAACACCCGGATTCGGAACTGGTAGCCATTGTTGACAGCGACCTGAAACGAAGCGAGAAGCTCGCTAAAACCTATAATACCTCGGCGTTTGCTGATATTAACGGCCTTGCCGGCAAGGCGGAGGCCGCCGTAATAGCCGTCCCGACTCCGGCGCACTACCAGATAGCCAGGGCATTGTTAAATGCCGGCATACACTGCCTTGTGGAAAAACCCTTCACCTCAACCGTGGAAGAGGCGGAAGAGCTTATTGAAATATCAATTAAGCAAAATCTCGTTTTGCAGGTCGGCCACATTGAGCGATTCAACCCGGCCGTTGTGGCGGCAATGCCATACATAAAATCTCCCAAATTCGTTGAAGTAAACAGGCTCGGGCCCTACGACCCGCGGACAAGCCACATCGGCGTAATTCTTGACCTTATGATTCACGACCTGGACATGGTGACGGCTCTTGTCAACGACAGGATTGTTTCCATAGAAGCTCACGGAGCCAAGGTGCTCTCCGATCATGAAGACATTGCCAAAGTCAGGATAAAATTCGCGGGCGGCTGCGTGGCGGATTTGTCCGCGAGCAGAGTATCTTTGGATAAGTACCGCAAAATAAGGATTTTTCAGCCGGATTGCTACATCTCGGTTGACTACGCCGGCAAAAGCCTGAAAGTATACCGCAAAAAAGCCGGAGCCGAAAAAGTTTCTTCCCTGCTGGATATTGATGTAATTAAGCCAAAAATTAAGGAAGAGGAACCTCTGTATCTTGAGCTGGACCATTTCCTTTCCTGTGTCAGCGAGGGCAAGCCTCCTCTGGTCAGCGGCCAGCACGGCCGCAACGCGCTGGAACTCGCGCTTGAAATCAGGAAAAACCTTACTCTTTAGAATGAAAACAAAATGGGTTATCCTCACTCTGCTTGCAGCTGCCGCCCTTAGAATCGCGTACCTCATTGAAGTAAAAGACACCCCTGTCCTTACCTTCCTCTACATTGACTCGCAGTTTTATCACAACTGGGCCGCGAAAATAGCCGCGGGAGATATTCTCGGCGGCAGCCGGGTGTTTTTTATGGCACCTTTTTACGCCTATTTTCTCGCGGCCGTTTATGCGGTTTTGGGCGCCGACTCCCTGACACCGCTGTATTTTCAGATATTTTTCGGCACCGTATCCTGTCTGCTGATTTTTCTGCTGACCGATAAATATTTCTCCAGAAAAGCCGCTTACGCAGCCCTGCTTATATCCGCTTTATATCCTGTTTTTATTTTCTACGATGTGGTTCTTTTAAAAGAGAACCTTATGGTGCTGTTTATTCTTTTGTTCGCTCTTGTTTATCCGCTGGACGCCAAAGAGCCTCAGCCGCGCTGGACGGGCTACTTTTTAGGGGGACTCTTTACCGCGATAAGCTCCCTTATGCGCGCCAATATTTTTTTACTGCTTCCGTTCCTTCTGTTTTTTGAATATAAAAGAAACAAGGGCATGCTTCTTAGAAACAGCCTTATTTTCGCGCTCGGGCTTTTTATAGTCATATTCCCCGTGGCTTTACGGAACAAAATCGCCGGCGGGGAATGGGTAATTACGGTCGCCGAGGGAGGAATGAACTTCTGGACCGGCAACAACCCCAACTCTAACGGCGCCTATGTGGGCGCTGATTTTATCCGTTCCGAGGAGCCGGAATTTGAGGACGAAGATTTCAGGGCCGAAGCCTCTAAAAGAACCGGCAGGGAATTAAGCCTCAAGGAAGCTTCCGATTACTGGTATGCCGAGAGTTTCAGGTTTATTTCGTCTCAGCCGGCGCGTTTCGCTCACCTGCTTTACAGAAAGTTCATAGGGTTTATCCACAAAACCGAGCTTCCTTCCGACCTGAATTTTTATTTCGCCCGGGACTTTTCTTATACGCTTAGATGGGATATTATTCACTTCGGAATAATATTTCCTTTCGCGGCGGCGGGAATGCTCTTCGCGAGAAAAAAGTCCCCGGCGAATTATATTTTCCTTTCCATAATAGCCGCGAACCTGCTTTCAAGCCTGATATTTTTTAATTCCTCCAGGTACAGGCTGCCCGCTGTCCCGTTCATAATAATTTACTGCGGCTATTTTATATCGGCCGTGATTGATTCTTTTGAAAAGAATAAAAATCTAAAAACGGCCGGCAGAGCAAAAACCAGGGCTCAGAAACCGAGCCTCTGGCCCTACGCGGCGGTGATAGTACCGCTTTTCGTGCTTTCCAATTATAAAGACACGATTTACGAGGGCATCGCCGCCAAGAGGGTAAACTACATTAATGCCTCTACTTTTTACTTCAGGGCCGGGAACTACTCCAAGGCGGAGGAGATGCTCAAAAGATGCCTGGAGATTGACCCATCCTACGCTTTGGCTTACGAAAGGTACGCCGTGCTCCTTGATAAGACGGGCAGAAAGGAAGAGGCCGGCAGATACCTTAAGCAGGCCGCCGAGGCTAACCTTCAGAAATACGACCCGAGAGCCTCAAGGGAAATGTCTTCCGACCAGAGGGCTTACGCCCTTTATAAAAACAAACAATTCGGCGAAGCCCTGAAGCTATTCAAGGAATTGCTGGCAAAAAATCCTCAGAGCGCCAAAGAACTGCGCAATAACATAGGTTTATGTTACATGGAATTAAACGAATTTGACAAGGCCAGGGCTTCTTTTGAAAGCTCGCTGGCGATTGACCCGTCCTACGACAAGGCCTTCTTTAACATGGGCCTTTTAAGCGAGAGAAGCGGAAACCTCTTGGGCGCTCTGGAGTATTACAATAAGGCTCTTGCCATAAACCCGGAATATAAAAAGGCAAAGCAAAAGATAGCGCTTATCTACCAGAACCTGGGAAAAAAATAAAATATGACTAAAATATTTATTTCAGCCGGAGACTCATCGGGCGAGATCCACGCCGCGAAACTCGTTTCCGAGATAAAAAAAATAGAGCCGGGAGCCTTCGTCAGCGCTCTGGGAGGGGATAACCTCAGGAATTCGGCAGACAGGTTTCTTTTCAATTTAATTGACCTGAGCGCTTTCGGCTTTTGGGCGCCCTTTAAGCAGTACTTCAGGCTGAGAAAACTTTTCAACCGGATTAAAACACTCTGGTCGGCCGACAGGCCCGATAAAGTCATACTGGTTGATTACTACGGCTTTAACATCCATCTGGCCAAAGAAGCCCGCGGAAGAAATATCCCGGTCTACTACTACATAAGCCCCCAGGTCTGGGCCAGCCGCGCGGGCAGAATAGAAAAGCTCAGGAAATATATAAATAAAATGATCGTTATCCTTCCTTTTGAGGAAAAACTTTATAAAGACCGGGGAGTTGACGCTGTTTTCGCGGGCCATCCCTTAATTGACCTGGTGCCCGCGGCTCAGTGGCGCTACGGCGAAAAACCCGTCATCGGAATATTTCCGGGCAGCCGCCCCAGCGTCGCGGTAAAACACCTTGACACGCTTTATAAAGCCGCCGCGCTGATCAACAAATCAATTCCGTCGGAATTTCTGGTCTTCGGCACCGATAACCTTAAAGACCTTTACGCAGGATGCCCCTATAAGGTTGTCTTTGAAAAGGATTTTAAGCAGCGGCAGAATCTTACCCTGGCCTTATCGGTTTCCGGCACCGTAAGCCTTGAGAACACGCTTCTTGGCATACCCATGGTGGTTATGTATAAACTTTCGGCGCTGAACTACAGGCTGGCAAAGATGCTTGTGAAAATAAAATATATTACGATGGCAAATATTCTCACCGGTAAAATGCTCGTGCCGGAGCTTATTCAGTCTGACGCGAGCCCTGAAAAAATTGCCAACAAGGCCATAGAAATGCTAAAAGATAGAGAATTGCTCCGCTCGGTGAGCGCTGAACTGGCCAGCCTGAGGAGTATTTTAGGAAATTCAGGCTCTGCCCGCAGAGCCGCCGGCATAATAATGGAGAAAGCATGATATACAAAAGGCTCATAAATTACCTGACGGCGCACAGGAACAGGTTCATCCTCGCGCTTTTGTGCATGGCCGTCTTTTCAGCGCTTAACGGCGCCAACATGTGGCTCATCAAGACTATCTTTGATAAAATCCTTTATTCAAAAGATATGCAGATGCTCTACACGATAACTCTCTTAATCCCCGTGGTTTTTCTCGTTAAGGGAATGGCCGGTTACGGCCAGAACTATCTGATGTACTATATAACCCAGAATGTGATTAAGACCATCCGCAACCAGCTCCATAACAAGCTTGTCTATCTCTCGCACGATTTCTTCGTAAAAAATTCTTCCGCCAGGCTTATGGCAAGGGTTACAAACGATGTCCACGCATTGGAAAACGCCATGTTCAGGGTCCCGCCGAGCATTATAAGAGACGGGCTTACCGTTATTGTGATGATCGGGGCTCTGTTTTACCTGCACTGGAAGTTCGCGCTCATGTCTCTGGTTGTCTTTCCCGTGGCGGCGCTGCCTCTCTCCCAATTCGCTAAAAAAATGAGAAGCGCCTCCAGGCAGGGCCAGAAGCAGATGGGGGAGGTTTACTCTTCCCTTCAGGAAATGCTCAACGGCATAAGCGTTATCAAGGCCTTCATTCAGGAAAAAGCCGAGATGGAAAGATTCTCAAGAGAAAATGAGAAGTACTACCACACCCAGCAGAAGTTCATCCGGGTTGACGCGCGCTCAAGCCCCATAATGGAATTAATCGGGGCCCTTGGTGTATCTTTTGTTCTCTGGTACGGAGCCAAGGATGTTATAAGCGGCGTCTGGACCGCGGGCTCATTCGTCGCGTTTATGACGGCCGCCTTTTCCATTTACCAGCCTTTGAAAAATTTTGCTCAGACAAACTCGCTCATTCAGCAGGCATACGCCGGCACGGAGCGCATTTTTGAGATATTAGACGAAAAGCCGACTATTACCGACAGTTCAAACGCCGTTGATCTGCCCCGTTTTTACTCGGAAATAGTTTTTGAGAACGCGACATTCCACTATCCCGAAAAACAGGATGTGCTGAAAAACATTAATCTGAAAATAAAGGCGGGGGAAATCGTCGCCGTGGTCGGGCCCTCCGGCTCGGGAAAAACCTCGCTGGCGAACCTTCTGCTGCGCTTTTACGACCCCAACAGCGGGAAGGTGCTCATTGACGGGCACGACGCGAAAGACCTTACTCTTGCTTCGCTGCGCTCTCAGATAGGCATTGTCACGCAGGAGGTTATGCTCTTTAACGAAACCTTGAAATATAACATTTCCTTCGGTAACAAAGAGGCGACCGACGAACAGATAGTGTCGGCGGCAAAGGTCGCCAATGCCCACCAGTTCATATCAAGAATGCCGGGCGGCTATGATACCCAGATAGGCGAGCGCGGGGTAAAACTTTCCGGAGGAGAGAGGCAGAGAATTGCCATCGCGAGAGCCATACTTAAAAATCCGCCCATACTCATACTTGACGAAGCGACAAGCGCCCTTGACGCCGAATCTGAAAAACTTGTACAGGAAGCTATTGAGCACCTCATGGAGCACAGAACCGTGCTTATGATAGCCCACAGGCTTTCCACGGTAAAAAAAGCCGACAGGATCGTCGTCATAGACAAAGGCGAGATAGTGGAAGAAGGCACTCACGACAAATTAATCGCCAATGAAGGCGTATACTCCAAGCTTCACAACCTGCAGCTGCTTTAATTTTCACGGCAAATTTGTTAAAATCGGGAGCGTATGAAACTTAATAAGCTTATTTCTCTTTTCGTTTTTTTTGCGTTATTTTCTGCGGCGCTGCACGCCAAACCGTACCCGCCGACCGATGACAGTTCTTACGACGGGCTTGCTCCGGGAGGGCGTTCGCTCGCCATGGGCCAGGCTTTCACCGCCCTCGGCGGAGACCCTTCAACCATATTTTTCAACCCCGCCGGCCTTACAAGCGTTGAAAAACAGTATTTCAGCATGACTTTTGAAGTCACCAGGCAGAGCGCTTTGACCTCGGAGGAAATTTTTTCTTCGGAAATGCTGCGAAACAAGAACCTTATTTTTCTCGGACTGATAAGCAATAACGGGGCTTTCTCCTGGAGGCCGCTGTCCGACGCCGTTATCAGAACTGCCAGCGGCGCCGACTGGAAAGAAACCGAGATAAAAATTAACCAGTACACTCTTTCTGCCGGCCACAGGGGAAATGAAACCGTTGATTCGGGCATGAATATCTCCTATATAAACGGAAGAGTGGCCGAATCCGGAACTGAGAACGGCGCTCCGTTTGCCAATATTGCCGACGGGAACGGCCTGTCTGTTGACTTCGGACTGCTCTACCACCTGACAAGCCAGTTTAACCTTGGGTTGAATTTTAAAAACCTCGCCGGGTTTATCTGGTGGGACGACTATGAGCAGGAGCAGCTGCCGTTTACTCTCAGGGGCGGTTTTGCTTTCAATATAGGCAGTTTCCTTGTTTTCAGTTCTGACTGGGAAAAGAAGTTCAACAGAGGCGCGCTCGGCCCCAGAGAGACGGTGCATTTCGGCATAGAGCAGGCCTTCGGAAAGATCATTCAGCTCAGAGGCGGAGTTTACGGCGAAGACTTAAGAGACGCGGACAAAACCGTCTATACCGCCGGCATAGGGTATTTCGCAAATAAATATTCTCTGTCGTTTTCCGGCGAGAAATACAAAATCAATGGTTTTGATGTTTTCAGATATCTGTTCAGCCTGGACCTTCCCATATAATGGCTCTGCCCGGGACTAACTAAAAATGCTATCAGAACTGCTTAACAGGATAAAAGCCTACCTGCCCGACGAAAACCTTTCAGTTGTTGAAAAAGCCTTTGAATTCTCCAGAAAAGCCCATGATAAACAGCTCCGCGCCTCCGGCGAAGAATTTTTCCAGCACTCGTATTCCGTTGCCAGGATATTAACCGAGCTGAAGCTTGACGCCGCCACCATTTCGGCGGCCCTTCTGCACGATGTCCTGGAAGATACAAAGGTCACTCACCATGAAATGCAGAACGAATTCGGCAAGGAGATAACCGCTCTTGTAGACGGAGTCACAAAAATAAGCTCTTACCATTTCGCGGACCCTGAAACAGCGCAGGCTGAAAACTGGCGCAAAATGATCCTTGCCATTACAAAAGACATAAGGGTAATCCTGATCAAGCTTGCCGACCGCATTCACAACTTAAGAACCATTAAATACCTGGATCCTTCAAAACAGAGCATAATAGCCTCGGAATCTCTCTCACTTTACGCGCCTTTCGCGCAAAGGCTCGGGATTTATAAGTGGAAAAACGAGATGGAGGACCTGTCGTTTGAGGTTTTGGAACCGGTAATATCTAAAAACCTTAAAGCGGAGCTTGAGACAAGGCAGGAAAGCAATATCGCCAACCTGGAACTGTGGAAAAAACTTATAAGCGAAAAGCTTTCTCCTTTCGGCATAAAATACCAGCTGCTGGCAAGGCCCAAAAACATTTTCGGCATTTATAAAAAGATGAAACGCCAGCACAAACCCTCGGCTGAAATACAGGATCTCATCGGCCTGCGGCTGGTAACAGACACCGTCGCGAACTGCTACGCGCTGCTGGGCATTATTTCAAGCCAGTTCACGCAGGTGGACGGCTCTTTTACCGACTATATCGCCGTGCCCAAAATAAACATGTACCAGTCCCTGCACACGACTATTGTCGGGCCAAACAACATAATCGCGGAACTGCAGATCCGGACCGAAGAGATGCACCGCAGGTCGGAATACGGAATAGCGGCGCACTGGCGCTATAAAGAACACGGTGAATCAAAAGACTTGAAAGCCGGCACGGCGAGAAAGGAAATGATTGAAGAGAAACTGGACTGGCTTAAAGAAGTCCTTGAATGGCAGCAGGAACTCAAGGACCCCAGGGAGTTCTTAAGCGCTCTTAAAGTGGAATGCGAGTTTGAGCAGATATTCGTGTTTACGCCCAAGGGGAAGGTGATAAAGCTTGCCATGGGCGCCACACCGGTTGATTTCGCGTACCATGTTCATTCCGAGGTGGGAAACCATTGCTACGCGGCGAAAGTGGGCAACAAAATAGTGCCTCTGAGCTATAAGCTGAACAGCGGAGAAATATGCGAGATTTTGACAAGAAAAAATTCCGAGCCGAATAAGCACTGGCTGGAATTTTCCATTACCGCGGGAGCTAGGTCTAAAATAAGGAAGTTTTTAAGGGAAAAAAGCCTGAAATAACCGTTAAGCGGCTTTTTTAACTTTGCCGGAGCGAATGCATGAAGTGCAGACATAAACCCTGCGCGCCTTGCCGTTAAGCGATATTTTCTGCCTCTGAAGGTTGGGCTTGAAAATCCTGTTGGTTTTCCTGTGAGAGTGGCTTACAGTTTTTCCTGAAGTAGGGCCTTTTCCGCAAACTGAACACTTAAATGACATTTTTTCCTCCGGAAACTATTTTTTAATTTCGTATTGAAACGGCATGTTATCATATTTGCCGCCAAAAAGCAAGCGGGAGATTAAGTCGTATGCCTGAGCAGTCGGTACAGTACCTAAAGGGCGTCGGGCCCAGAAGAGCCGAGATGTTCTCCAAAATGGGTGTTAACACCCTGCGCGACCTGGCAAGCTTCTTCCCGCGCGGTTACGAGGACCGTCGTTCATGCGGGAAAATTATAACGCTGCAAAACAGCGAGAAAGCCATAATATGCGGTAAGGTTGAGGTCAGCGAAGCGCTTAAAGCCGGGCCTTCCCTTTCCATTTTTAAAGCCGCTATAAATGACGGAACGGGAATAGCCTACGCGCTTTTCTTCAGAAAATCCAGCCGTTACCAGAAACACGACGCCTTCGCGGGATTAAAAAAGGATTTTGAAAAGGGGAAATACATTTTCGTGTCCGGCGCCGCGGAAATCGGCCACGGGCAGAAACAGATTAGAGCCGAAGAATACGAACCCTACGACCCGGGCGCTATGAAAAAACCGGTGCACTTTAACCGGGTAGTGCCGGTTTACCCTCTTACGGAGGGTATATCCCAGAAATGGCTCAGAGGCCTTATCAGCTCAAACATTGAGAAATTCGTTTCCGAATGGCAGGAAAGCATTCCCGAAACTATTCTTAACCGCGAAAAACTTCTCCGAGAGAAGAACGCTCTCGCGCAGATTCACTTTCCGGACAGCCCGGAGAGCGCCGAACTCGCGAGAAAAACCCTTGCCTTTTCCGAGTTCCTTTTAATGGAGACGGCGCTGCACCTGGTCAGACAGAAAACCAGGCGGGAAAACAAAGCCGTTTCCTATGAAATCAAAAAAACCCTTTTGACCCCGTTTAAGGAAAAACTCGGCTTTGAATTCACCTCCGCCCAGAAAAAAGTCATCAACGAAATATTTTCGGATATGCGCGGCGGACTGCCCATGAACCGCCTGCTGATGGGCGATGTAGGCTCCGGCAAAACCGTCGTAGCGCTAAGCGCGATGCTGCTCGCCGCGGAGAACGGCCTGCAAAGCGCGCTCCTGGCGCCCACCGAGATTCTGGCGGAACAGCATTTCATGAAGTTTGAAAAGCTGCTCAAAGGCCTGGATGTCAGGCTGGCGCTTGTAACCGGAAAACTTTCTTCCGGCAGGAAAACAAAAAAGGAGACCCACGAGCTGATCTCGGCGGGCAGGGCGGATATAGTAATAGGCACGCACGCGCTCCTTGAAAAAAGCGTCCAGTTTAAAAAACTTTCCCTGGTTGTCGTTGACGAGCAGCACCGGTTCGGCGTAATGCAGAGAGCCGGGCTCACTCAAAAAGCCGAGAAGCCCGATGTGCTTGTAATGACCGCGACGCCTATCCCGAGGTCACTTGCTTTAACGCTCTACGGCGATCTGGATGTCTCCACCATAGACAGCCTGCCCCCCGGCAGAATCCCGGTATCTACGCTCCATCTTTCCAGGGATAAGGCCTATTCGCTGATAAAACAGGAAGTCAGAAACGGAAGGCAGGCCTACATTGTCTATCCGCTTGTGGAAGAGTCGGATAAAATTGAGCTTAAGGCCGCGGTAAAAGAAGCTAATGAGCTGTCATCAAGCGAATTTAAAAATTACCGGGTGGGCCTTTTGCACGGGCAGATGAGCTCGGCCGAAAAAGAAAAGGTAATGTCGCTTTTCTGCGACAGGAAAATAGACATACTTATTTCCACGACCGTCATTGAAGTCGGCATAGATGTCGCCAACGCCACGGTAATGGTTATTGAGCACGCCGAACGCTTCGGCCTGGCGACGCTTCACCAGCTCAGGGGAAGAATTGGGCGCGGCCGCGAAAAATCCTACTGCGTGCTTTTGGCAAATCTTAAAACCGAGCAGGCCAGGAAAAGAATAGAAATAATGCTTTCCACAAACGACGGTTTTAAAGTAGCCCAGGAGGATCTGCGGCTCCGCGGGCCCGGAGAGTTTTTCGGCACCGTACAGCACGGCCTGCCCCTTTTCAAGGCAGGAGATATCATAAGAGATACCGCGCTCATTGAATCCGCGAGAAGACACGCCAGGGAGATTCTTCATAATGACAGCGGGCTTGCCCTGCCGGAAAATTCAATGCTGAAAAAAGGGCTTGAGCTGGCCTACAAAGGCAGGATGTCTCTTTCAAAAATAGGTTGACAAATAGGGCATAATTTAATATAAAATAGGCAATGAAACAACCGATCGCGGTATATCCCGGCAGCTTTGACCCGCCCACAAACGGACATCTTGACATTATTACCAGGGCATCCCTTATTTTCTCAAAAGTAATAGTCGCTGTAACCGACAATTCCAACAAAAACCCTTCCTTTGACATTAAAACCCGCTATAAAATGCTCGCTGACGCCGCGAAAAATATTCCCGGAGTGGAGGTGGAGATATTTTCCGGCCTGCTTGTGGACTATGTAGGGGGGAAAAAAGCTTCCGTTATTATAAGAGGGCTCAGGGTCGTGTCCGATTTTGAATACGAGTTCCAGATGGCCCTGATGAACAGAAGGCTGAACAAAAAAATTGAAACCGTTTTTCTCATGCCGGACGAATCCTACACATACCTCTCGTCAAGCATAGTAAAACAGGTTTCACGGCTCGGAGGAAACACGAAGGGGCTCGTGCCGAAGTCGGTGGAAAAGTACCTGAAAGAAAAAACCCTTTAGGGCGCGGCCCGCTGGGAAATTTTTTGTGAGGTAAAAAGTGCAGATAGCTTCTTTGAAAAAACGCCTCGGCGATATTCTTGTTGATGTCGGCATAATCTCGGCCGACCAGCTAAAGGCAGCGCTGGAGATTCAAAAGAGAACGGGTGAAAAACTCGGCACCATCCTCTCGCAGACCGGAACTCTCAACGAAGAGGTGATGCTTGCTTTCCTCGGCAAACAATGCGGGGTTTCCTATGTATCTCTTTCGGAGTACGGCGATATCCCCCAGAATGTAGTTCATTCCATACCCGAAAGCCTCATCCGCCACCAGACGCTTATCCCCATCGCGAAAGACGAAAAAGGATTAAAAATAGCGATGGCCGACCCCTTCAATGTTTTTGCCGTTGACGATATCAAGCTCATGACCGGCTATGATGTGCAGATAGTGATCGCCTCTGAAGCCGAAATAAAGTCCGCCATAGAAAAACATTTTTCAAGGCAGGGTTTTTCCGATTACCGCAAAACCAACGGGCATAAGCCGTCGCTCAGGGCTGTTTTCTCGGGGAAAGAGGGCGGACTGCTCACCTCAATTATAGAAAACGCGGTTTCCGAAAATGTTTCTGACATCCACTTTGAGCCCGGCGCCGAAGCGGTCGGGATAAGGTTCTGCATTGACGGATTCCTCTACGAAAGGGCTCCTGTTCAGAAAGATACCTATCAGGCGATATGCCGCCAGATAGAAAAGGCCGCCAACGCCCCGCAATTCAACGGCAAGCCGAAGACCTGCAGCATAAGCATGGGCACCGAAAAAAATCCGGTTGAACTGACCTTCTCGTGCATACCATCCGTTTTCGGCGAGAGGATCGTTTTGAGCCGGCCGCTTACCCCGGAACCTCATACTCCGCTTGAAAAGCTCGGCTTTGAGCCTGAGGGGCTGGCCATTTACAGAAAACAAATTGAAATGCCCAACGGCCTTGTGCTTATTACGGGCCCTATGGGTTCCGGCAAAACCGCGACCATAGATTCAACTATTTCAACACTTAACTTTCCTGACAGAAATATTTTCGTCATTGAAGAACACACCTCAAACCCCATTCCGGGCGTAACACATATAAATACCGACCATTCAGGCGGTTTCGGGTTTGTTCAGGCCATAGAAGCGTCGCTTCATCACAATCCAAACATTCTCATGATTGAAGAACTCCGCGACCAGCAGACAGCCAACCTTGCCATTTACACCGCCATGACAGGACATTCCGTATTCTCAACCCTCACTTCCAATGATACCGCTGAAGCTATCGTGCACCTGAACAACATGGGAGTGGAGCCGTTTTTGACTTCATCAACGCTTTCAATGGTTGTAGCACAGAGGCTGATGCGCGTCATCTGCCCGTCCTGCAGGCAGGAATACGAAGTCCCGGCTGAGAACTTCAAAGGCCTCGGCGTCAACCTCCCGCAGGGAAAAGAAAAAATTAAACTTTCAAGGGGCGGAGGCTGCGCGAAATGCTCCATGACCGGATACAGGGGAAGAATAGCTATTTTTGAAATTCTTGAGATCAACGAAGAGCTCAGCTCCCTTATTCTCAACAAGGCTCCGGAGGATGTTATAAGAAACGCTTTTATCGCCGGCGGCGGTTTCTCGCTCAGGGAAGCGGCCTGGCACAAAGTTCTGGGCGGAGTCTCAACCGTTGAAGAGATGCTCAGGCTTACAAAAGTATCCAGGCATTAATTTTTTCAACAGGAGCGCATAAATGCTTAACATGCAGGATTTACTAACCCAATTAATGGAGAAAAAAGCCAGCGATCTTCATATTACGGCGGGCCTGGCGCCGATGCTCAGAATTGACGGCGAAGTTATGGAAACTCACAACGAAAAACTTACGCCAGACATTTGCCAGCGCCTGGTTTATTCGTTGCTTACCGACGCGCAAAAAGAAAAATTTGAATCCACCAACGAGCTGGACCTCTCTTTCGGAATCAAGGGCATCGGCAGGGTCAGGATGAATGTTTTCAGGCAGAGAGGGTCAGTCGCCGCGGCCCTGCGTTCTATTCCGCAGAAGATAATGACTTTTGAGGAGCTTAACCTCCCGCCCGTTGTTGACGATATCATGAAAATAAATAAAGGGCTTATTCTTGTGACTGGCCCAACCGGGTCGGGAAAATCAACGACCCTGGCCTCAATGATTGACTATCTGAACATGAACCGGAGCGGGCATATAATCACCATTGAAGATCCGATAGAATATGTGCACCTTCATAAAAAATCAATCGTCAACCAGAGAGAAGTCTCCTCGGACACTACTTCTTTCCCGTCGGCTTTAAAATATGTTCTGCGCCAGGATCCGGATATTATACTTATCGGCGAAATGAGAGACCTTGAAACCATATCGGCCGCCCTGACGATTGCCGAAACGGGGCACCTTGTTTTCGCCACATTGCACACCACTGACGCCGCCTCAACCGTGAACAGGATAATTGATGTATTTCCGCCGCACCAGCAGCCCCAAATCCGCTCTCAGCTTTCTTTTGTGCTTCAGGCTATTTTCGCGCAACAGCTGCTGCTTCACTCATCCGGCTCGGGCCGCGTGCTCTCCTCGGAAGTCATGATAGTCACGCCGGCCATAAGAAACCTCATTAGAGAGATGAAAATTGAACAGATATATCTTTCCATGCAGACCGGGGGCAAGTTCGGCATGCAGACGATGAATCAATCCCTGTTTGACTTATATACAAAGAGGAAAATAACATATCAGACCGCGCTTAACGCGTCAACGGATCTTGAAGATTTAAAGAGAATCCTTTCTAAAGCAACTGTGTAACGGAGGTTTAATAGATGCCACAATTCAGCTACAAAGCCAAGCTTCCAAACGGCGGAGTGACTTCCGCGGTAATTGAAGCGCCGGATGCGCGGTCGGCTTCGGAGAAACTCAGGGCACAGAAACTAAATGTCCTTGAAATCAAAGAAGTGATTGTCAATCCTATCGTTGCATTGCTTAAAAAAATTAACCCTTTAAAACCCAGCGTCGGGTCTAAGGAGCTGGTTTTATTTTCTCGCCAGCTTTCAACCCTTGTTTCCGCGGGCGTACCCATTGTCCAGGGGCTCACGCTTCTGGTGGATCAGGCCGAAACACCGCTTTTTAAAAAAGTTTTATCCCAGCTCAGGCAGGACATTGAGCAGGGTATATCCATCGCCGAATCCATGGGAAAACACCCCGAGGCCTTTTCAACTCTCTATGTGTCAATGATAAAAGCCGGCGAACTCGGCGGTATTCTTGACGCCATCCTGGAACGGTTATCCACCTACCTTGAAAACGCCGAAGAGTTAAAGGGAAAAGTTAAGGGTGCCATGGTTTACCCGGCGGTCATCAGTACCGTCGCTGGCGCTGTAACGCTTTTCCTTCTAATATTTGTTATACCTACTTTTCAGGGCATATTCGCGAGTTTCGGAGCCGAACTGCCTCTCCCGACAAAGGTTCTTATAGGCCTGTCAACTTTTTTGAGGGACTATTTTCTCCTGGTTCTGGCTACTCCGGTGGCCTTATTTGTCGGTTTTAAACAGTTCAGAAAATCAGAAAAGGGCCTGCTTTTGACCGATACCTATGCCCTCAAGCTTCCTTTGTTCGGCCTCCTGATAAGAAAAGTTTCCGTAGCCAAGTTTTCAAGGACGCTCGGAACCCTCATCAAATCCGGCGTGCCGATACTTCAGGCGCTTGAAACTGTTTCTAAAACAGCCGGCAACAAGGTTGTTGAAAACGCCATTGCCACGGCAATGGTATCCATTAAAGAGGGGGAAAGAATGACCCCTCCGCTTCAAAAAACCGGGGTCTTCCCGCCGATGGTTATTCAGATGATCGGCATAGGCGAGGAAACCGGAAACCTTGACACCATGCTTGCCAAGATTGCCGACTTTTACGACCAGGAGGTTGATGTCGCTGTAAAGGGGCTTACCAGCATGATGGAGCCTCTTATAATGGTCGGCATGGGGCTGGTAATAGGAGCGATAGTTTTAGCCATGTTTATGCCTATGTTTGAAATGAGCCAGCTGGCAAGCAAATAAGCTATCACTTAAAGACCTTGACACAAAATGCTTAATCTGCTAACATCATAATGGAGTTAAATTCACAAAAAAGGAGGTGAGAAATATGAAAAAATCAAAAGGTTTTACTCTGATCGAGCTAATGATCGTAGTGGCTATCATCGGCATTCTTTCTGCTATCGCGATCCCGAAATTCGCTGACCTCATTCGTAAATCCAACGAAGGAGCCACTAAGGGAAATTTAGGAGCGGTCAGAAGCGCAATCTCCATTTATTACGGAGAGCTTGAGGGCTGGTTCCCAGTCCCGACAGCCAGCGGAGCGCAGACAGCAGCCGGATCCCTCGGAGAACTTCTTGTCATGGAAAACGGCAAGTATCTCAAGGAGCTTCCTTCCTGCTACACGCCTCCGTTCCATTCAAAACTCGCGCAGGTCACCATCGCAGTTGCCAGCGGTGACGAGGCAAGCGGAGGTGGAGCTTGGGGTTATCAGGACAACCGTGCCCCCGGCGCCGGAGAAAAACAGTGGGGAGAGCTGTGGGTCAACTGCACTCACACCGATTCCAAATCCACAACCTGGTCTTCCTACTAAGCTATTGTTTTATGCATAAAAAAGAACCCCTCATTGAACGGGGGGTTCTTTTTTTGTATAATCTGGCTGATGCTTACCTATTATCTTTTTTATTTTGTTATCGGCCTGATATTCGGCAGTTTCGCTAATGTCTGCATATACAGAATTCCCAATGACAAATCGGTGATAAGGCCTCCCTCCAGCTGCCCCTCCTGCGGAGAAAGAATTAAGTGGTTTGACAACATTCCTCTACTGAGTTTTATCCTATTGAAGGGGAAATGCCGCGGCTGCCGGGCACAGATTTCGCTGAGATACCCTTTAGTTGAGCTTCTCTGCGGAATAATTTTTCTGCTGCTCGCCTACAGGTTCGCGTTTGAGCCGGTGCTTTTCGTTTACATGCTTTTTGCTCTTGTTCTGGTAATAATTTCTTTTATTGACTACGACTATAAAGTTATACCCGACTTTCTTTCGGCCATCCTTCTGCTCTCGGCGCTGTCCTTCAGCGTGTTTAATTATCAGCTCGGCTTTGACTTTAAATCAAGAGCCCTGAATTCCCTGATAGGCGCCATAACCGCGAGCGGCTCGCTTTATCTGCTGGGCTATGCCGGCACAAAAATATTCAAAAAAGAGGCGATGGGAGATGGGGATGTGAAACTTATGGCAGGCGTGGGCGCCCTGCTCGGATGGCAAAAGTCGCTTCAGACGCTTCTTCTGGCTTCCGTGATCGGCGCAGCCTTCGGTATATATTTAATATCAAGCGGCAAAATCAACAAGAAAGACTATCTGCCGTTCGGCCCTTTCCTTTCGTTGGCAGCATTTATCAACTTCTTTCTGCCCGAATTCTGGATATAAAAAATATCCCTTGACAAATTTGTAAAAAAGTGTTATAAAATTAATCAAAATGGCTATATCTCTACCCAACATCAAGCTGCCCGAGATATCCTTCCTTAAATCAAAAGAGGCGATAGCTGTTGATTTAGGCAGTTCCTCTATCAAAGTCGTCCAATTAAAACAAACTGCCGGAAAATATTCACTCGTCAAATGGGGAGTGATACCGATTTCTGACGGGGCCGCCGAACTGTCTCCTCAGGACAAAAAAAGCATCTCGGCCGCGAGGCTCGGGGAATTTCTTGCCAGGGAAAAAATACTTACCAAAAATATAGTCGGTTCCGTTTCAGGCAATCAGGTCATAGTCCGCTATGTCCGCTTTCCAAAACTCTCCCGCGAAGAATTAAACAAGACCATCCAGTTTGAGGCCGAACCGTATATACCGTTTGACATACGAGATGTCAACCTTGGTTTTCACATCATCGGCGAAGTCGTTGAAGAAGGCCAGAAGAAAATGGAGACTATCCTTGTCGCGGCGAAGAAAGATGTCGCCCAGACAAGGCTGGATGTTTTTGACGAACTCAACTTAAGGCCCGTAGTTATAGATGTGGATGTCTTCGCTCTGCAAAACGCCTATGAACTTAACTGCGACCCCGCTGTTACGGAAACCGCGGTTCTTGTTAACATAGGAGCTTCGGTCACCAATCTTGCCATTGTTGAGAACAATATCCCTAAAGTTGTGAGGGATGTTTTTATATCGGGCAATTCTTTTACCAAAGCCATTCAGCGCAATCTCGCCTGCGACATGAAAACAGCCGAAGAGATGAAATACAAACACACACTGCTGGTTACGGCGGAGGAAAAAGAGAAAACTCTTTCCAATAATCAGAAAGAAGCCATTCAGTTTTCATCGGCCGTTGTGCCGGTGGCGAGGGATCTGCTCTCGGAAATCCATAAATCCATAGACTTCTACATCTCCCAGAATCCCGAAAGAACAGTCAATAAGATTTATATAACCGGCGGTTCTTCCTACTTAAAGAACCTCAACAAGTATCTTGAACTTGAGCTTAAAATACCGGTGGAGATTTTCAATCCCCTGAAAAATATCGCGGGGGGAGAGAATGTGCCGGCTAATCTCGCGTCCTTTCTCTCTATCGCGATAGGGTTGGCCGTGAGATTTGAAAATGATGTCCCGAAAAAATAAAAATGATTAAAATAAACTTATTGCCTCCAGAATCCATAAAAAAAGAAGAGCGCAAAGAAATATTTATCCTTGCCTACGGCGTTCTCGCGATTTTCGTTTTAATTGGCCTGGTCAAGTACGGCTTTAAGCTCAGTTTCTATAACAGTATACAAACCCGCACCGCCGCCGCTGAGCAGGAACTCGGAAAATACGAGAGCATAGTAAAGCAAGTGGATGCTCTGCAGGCCACAAAAACCGGCCTTGAAACGAAAAAAAATGTGATAAGCTCTTTGATGGCTGACAGGCTTGTTTACCCTGTCTTTATGCAGAAGGTCATGGAACTGCTGCCGTCAAATGTGTGGTTTAAATCACTGTCTACAAATATGAGCCCCGGGGGTCTGATAAATGTTACCCTTGAGGCCGACGCGCTGGATAATTACGGCATAGCCGACCTGATAACTGCGCTTTCCACCGACGGCAACTTTTCAGGAGTTGAATTAGGCCCTATTAACACAAATACTTCCGCCAAGACACAGACTTCGTCTTTCAGGCTGACTTTTTCTTACAAGGCAATAAAACCATGACAAAGAAAATGCAGCAGAATCTTGTCCTTTTTATAATGCTGGCCGCGGCTTTTGTTTTTGTGTATTTCAAGCTGCTCATGGGCCCCATTCAGATTAAAAACAATGATGCCCTGACCAAGCTTCAGCAGGTGGAAAACCGGCTCAATGAGATGAAGCGCAGAGCCGTTGAGCTTCCGAAACTTCAGGCGGAGATGAAGCTTCTGCAGATGGAGGTCGCCGAGCTGGAGAAGAAACTGCCAAGGGAAAAAGAGCTGCCGGGCCTGCTGAGAACTTTCACTAAAACCGCACAAAGATACTCGCTGAGAATTTCAAATTTCAATCCGATGCCGGTTGTTTCCCAGGCCAACTACAACGAGGTTCCGTTTCAGGTCACTCTGCAGGGGACTTATCATTCGCTGGCGTTCTTTTTATCGGAGCTCGGACAGCAGCCGAGAGTGCTGAACGCGAAAAACATTGTTTTTTCTATAAATCCGGCTTCCAAAGACAATCCCTCTACAGTCAATGTAAGTTTTATTCTTGTGGCTTTTACTTTTAAAGGATAATACAGATGAAGCTCGCCGCAAAAACTTTATACTCTGTTTGTGCCCTCTTAGCGCTTATAGCTTTGTCGTCATGCTCTGTTGATAAGATGCCTGATGTTTCAACACAGGAGTATAGGCCAAAGGTTCTTGTTTTCTCAACTACGACAGTGAAGCAGGAACCGCCCAAATATGTATACAGGGGCGATAAATTCAGGGACCCTTTCATACCGCTTACCGATTCGGGTTACTCAGCGTTCATATCTGAAACAGTCCCGACACCGAGCATCGGCTCGCTTACTTTAAAAGGAATCATTGACGATAAAAACGCCAAAACAGCCGTAATTACGGGTGGAGGAAACACTTTTATACTGCGTGACGGAAAGCTTTTTGACACGAAAAACAGGCTGATCAAGGGAATAAGCGGCGCTATCAGGAAAGACAGTGTGCTTCTGACGGGGCCCGACAGGACCTCTAAAGAGATTTTTTTAAGAATAAGAGAATAACCGGAGGAAGGAATGAAAAAACTTTTCAAAAAAATTACTATTTCGGCGGCTGTCTGCGTTGCTCTTCTGGGCTATATCACCGCTCAGCAGGCCTCCTTCGTTACGCTTGATAATGTAAAAATAGAAGGCAGCGATATAGTGATGACCCTGTCCGGCGAAACAAAATTTCACGCGTTTAAAATAAGCAACCCGCCGCGCCTTATCGTTGAATTCACAAACACCGAGCATAATTGGAAACAACGCGAAATAGAGCTTAACGGCAAAGTCATAAAGCGGGTAAGAAGCGGGCAGTTTCAGAATGAACCCTCAAAAATAGCCAGAGTGGTTGTAGACCTCGTAAAACTGCCTGAGTACTCCCTGAACGGCAAGGGAAATATCGTAACTCTGCGCATCGGAGCCGAACCAGCGGCCGGCAGCGCTGACGACGCCAAGGCTGTACCAGCGGAAACGGCAGCAGCTCCCGCGGCCGAACCGGCGCCTGTGGAGGTTGTCGCTCAACCTTTAGAAGCTGAGAAAATAGACAAACCAATCGTTCCAGCACCTAAAAAAGAGGAAGCTCCAAAAGCCGTTGAGAAACCCGAAGTTCCAAAACCTGTTGCCGCTAAGGCCGAGAAAAAGCCTGTGGCTGCCCCCAAGGCCGTAAAAAAACAGGATTCGTTAAAACCGGTGACCAAGGTCTCACTGCCAAGGAAAATCATGACCTTTGATTTTGAGGACGCCGATATAAAGGATGTATTCAGAATTTTGTCAATTAAGAGCGGCATAAACATAATTTACGGAGCCGATGTTTCGGGAACCATAACCATTCACCTTGAAAATGTTCCGTTTGACAAAGCTTTTGAAACCATATTGACGCTCAAGGGACTTGTGTCGCAGGTACAGGGGCCGAATATTCTCAGGATAACCACTCCGCAGAAGATCGCGGAAGATCGCGCCGCGGCGGTTACCTTTACGAAAGTATTTCCGCTCAACTACGCGAAAGCTGAAGAGGTAAAATCCAATCTTGACAGCATTCGCAGCGCGGAAGGCCGCAAAGGCAATATTTCCATTGACGCGCGCACAAACAGCCTTATTGTGACCGATACACCTGAAGGCCTGATAGGGGTGGAACAAATCATTTTTGAGCTTGACAAGAAACCTCCGCAGGTGATTATAGAAGCAAAACTTGTGGAAGTTCTTTTGACCGACAGTTTTGATATGGGAATTCAGTGGCAGATGGCCGCTAATGTAATTAATGATGCCAACACTTCGCTTGATATAGGCGCGTCCAAGGCGGCGACATCGGATTCCGCGGCGGGCCCCTCGGCTACCGTAGGGGGAACGGTTGTTGGCCCACTGCCGACAACTGACGGAGGCGCGGGCGTTTTTTTCCCTGCCTCACCCGTGGCAGGCCAGATAGGAGCTATCTCTTTCGGCCTTTTAATGGACAACAACAGGCTGACGGGCATATTGACGGCGCTCTCTCAGAAGGGCCTGTCAAAAATCCTTTCTTCGCCCAAAGTCACCACTATAAACAACCAGCTGGCCAAGATACTCATTGGCGAAAAGGTTCCTTTCTCCGAGACTTCTGTCGCCGCGGGCGGTGTTTCAACCAGCAACACCAAATGGCAGGAAGTGGGTATTAAACTTGAGGTAACACCGACAATTAATTCGGATCAGCGTATAACTCTTAAAATCAAACCCGAAGTCAGCCTTGTCACGGCCATAACCGCCGCGGGACCGATTGTGGCCTCAAGACAGGCAGACACGACCGTCATGGTTAAGAACAACGAAACAATAGTAATTGGCGGACTCATCCGCGAGGAAGACAGAAAATTGGGCACCCAGGTACCGCTGCTGGGAGACCTGCCCATAATCGGACACCTTTTCCGCAGAGATGTTAGTACCAAGGAAAGAACCGAGCTGCTGGTCTTCATAACCCCTCAAATCATAGAATAGCTCGTTGCCCGGCTAAAGCTTTCGCTTCTCCATAATATCCTATATGCTATCTGAAAGAGCGTCCTTCCGCCTCAGGTTATTATTTCTTTTTATCCTGTCAGTTTCACCCGTACTGCGCTTCTCCTGGGATCTTCCGTCGCAGACAATACTCCACCTGCTTGTCCCGGCGGCTTTATTTTTTATCCTGAACTATTATAAACCTTCCTTTAAATTATTCCCTGACGGAGCTATTGTCTTATTATTTGTCACCGCGGCAGCTTCCATAATAGGAGCTCAGGAAAAAGCCGCCGTAAGAAACGATATTCTCGCGCTTTTTGACTGCCTTGCCGCCGGTTACATTTTCTCATTCCTGGACCTTGAAAGCAGAAAAAAAATACTTCTTGCCCCTGTTTTCGCGGGCGTTTTCTTTACGGCCATAATGCTGTTCCAATTTGTAAAAGACCCTGTGGGCTATTTTCTCTGGGACAGGATACATCTTGAATTTATTGTAAATTTCAGCATACTGGCCGGCTATATGGCTCTGCTGTTTCCTATCTCCCTGTTTTATCTGGATGAAAAGGAAAAGGCTTACGGAATTCTGCCTGCCGTAATTTTCCTGGGAATAATTCTTACCAAGTCCAGAATCGCGTTTATCGCCGCTTCAGCGGTAGTTTTGATTTATGTATTCAGACACAGAAGAAAATATGCCGTGATCGCTAAAATTGCCGTGATCTTCGCGGTTATCTCTCTTGCCGGCCTGACAGTACTGAAAATAAGCCAGCAGCGCCTCTCGCAGGGGGAGGGAATAGCCTCAAACCGTATAGCGTGGTGGAATACCTCAATAAATATGTTTTTGGATAATCCCGTGAACGGAGCCGGGCTCGGCAATTTTTCAAACCTCTATCAGGTCTACAGAGAAACCATATCCTTAAATACAATTTACGCCCACAATATTTTACTTCAAACCCTTGCTGACACCGGAATCTTGGGGGCTCTCGGCCTTTTGTTTATGCTATTTTTGTACTTCAGGCGCGCCATTACTTCAAACCCCGGGGAACTTTCGTTCTACGCTATGCTCTCGGCGGCATCACTGCTTGTTATTAACCTTTTTGATTACAGCTTCCACATTACCGCGCCGCTGCTGCTTTTCTGGGTAATAGTCTTTTCGGGCCTGCGCGCCGAGTTCACGGTCAGAGATAAACCGCTGATTCCTAAAGTCATTCAGATAGCGCTCGTTGTGCTGTTTGCAATAGTTATACTCAGGCCGCTTTTCGGAGCGGTATTTTTTCAGCGAGGCAAGTATCTTCTGAACGCGAAGGACTATGCCGGCGCCGAAAAAGCGCTTAAAACCTCAATTATATTTGACCGGATGCCCTCTTCAACTTACAGCGCACTTGCGCAGCTGAATTTCGTGAAATTTACCGTCTCAGGAAATACGCTGTCACTCACGGAAGCCGTACATTTCCAGAAAGAGGCCCTGGCGCGTTTTTCAAAAAACGCGGTGTACTGGTCCGATCTGTCCTGGCTTTACAGGGTCTCCGGGGACATGGCTAACGCGGCCGCCTCAATGCGAAAGGCTTATGAAAACGACAGGCTCAACCCCGTATATATAAAAAATCTTGAGGAGTACCGAAAGGACAACGGCACAAAATGAAAAAAAAAGATTTTGCCGTAATATTTTCGTTTCTCGCTTTTGTCCTTGCTTTGTTCGCACCGCAGCTGCTGGAAAACAAAACATTTTTTCTAAGAGACCTGACTTACCTGTTCCACCCGTGGAAGTCCCTTTGCGCCGAAAGCATTCAAAGAGGAGAGCTGCCGCTGTGGAACCCGTATTCGTCGTGCGGCACGCCGCTAATGGCCAACTGGCAGTCGGCCGTATTCTATCCATTTTCAATTCTCTTTTATATATTTCCTTTCGCGAAAGCTCTCAATATCTTTAACATTATTCATGTCTTTGCCGCCGGCATCTTCGCCTACTTGTTCGGCAAAAAATATCTGGGGCAGGTATGGCAGCCCGCCTGGCTTATGGTAATGTCGGCCTTTAACGGGTATTTTATCTCCAGGCTGGAGTTTGTCAGCCACGCCGCGACGGATATATGGCTTTTTATCATGCTATTATTCGTCACAAACCCGGCTTTGCTGGCGATAACCGCGGCCTTCGCGTTTCTGGCGGGGCATCAGGTATTTTTGATTCATTTTTCCGTAGTTATGGCTTTTGCGGTTTTCTATGACGCCAAGTCATTTTTCAGCCTAAGAACAATTTCAAAGCTTTCGCTGTTTCTGACAATTTTTCTTCCATTGATAATGGCGCAGTTAGCTCCAACTTTTGAATTAAGCAGGCTTTCGGCAAGAGTAAAAAGCGGAATTGATTATGCTTCAGCCGTTAAGAATTCGCTGGCATTTTCGGACTTGCCTCGCATAATTTCACCGGTATTTTCACCGTCCTACGCGGCGATAGACGGGGAAAAATTTCCCTGGGCGCTGACCTTTCACCTCGGATTTACCGCGGCTTTTGGCGCGTTAGCGGTGTTTTTTCTATCCGCCGGCAGAAAAATTAATATAATCCCGGGAACTCCAAAACCGTCGCGAATAATAGTTTTTTCCGTATTTATTTTTACCGCCGGTATTTTTATCGCGCTCGGAAGCAACCAGCCTGTCTATAGAATACTTTATGACCATATCGCATTTTTCAGGTCCTTCCGTTATCCTTCCCAGTTTATACTGCTCTCGGTAACGGGGTTAGCGCTTTTCTCTTCTTTTGCCGCGCGCAGGTTCCGGTTCGGCGGCATTCTGGTTTTAATTGCCGCGGCCGAACTGCTTGTTACAAATTACAATTTTTCAGCTTCCGCCCCGGGAGTTTTCTTCTACGAAAAGTCGCAAATACAGTCTTTCCTGCAGAGAGACATAGCCAACAACAGGTTTATATTAAGCCCGGGAACCGAACAAAACAGGCTTCTCAGCGGGAAGACGCTTTCTGACGCCTGGAGCGGCGCCAGAGGCGCGCTGTACGGAATGACGGCAATTCCCTATCATATTTCAAACGCTTACGGCGCCGGAGAACCTCTCACGCTAAGTTCCGTGGAAAGAACTGTAAACGCCGCCTATAAGCAGGATTCGCCGCAAGAGGCCCGAAAGTATTATGAACTGCTGGGAGTTAAATACCTTATCGCCAGGTCGGAACTGCCCGACACTCCGGGGTATGAAAAAGTGCTGGACGCCCCGTTTAAAGTCTACCGTCTCTCCGGCAACACCTCATTAATAAGCTCTGCGGATGACAGGGCTCTGATAACAGTAGAGAATGTCAGGTTCTCAAAATACAGGATTGAGGTCAAAACCGCGAGCGACTCTCCGCTGATTATAAAGCAGAGCTTCTATCCGGGGTGGGAGTATTATGTAGACGGAATTAAAACCGCCGCTTCCGAGTATAAAGGAATTTTCAGGCAGATTGAACTGACCGGAGGCCGGCACATCGTATATCAGATTTACAGGCCCGGCACCTTCAATTACTCTCTTATATTGAGCTCCGTTTCAATATTATTGCTCGCAATATTTGGTATAATGAAGCTCCATGGGCTTTTGACCAGGGTATTTTCATTTTCTTCGGCGGAGCGAAATCCCCCGAAGCATTCGCCTGCGCTAAAATAGTTGCCGCTATGCGCGGCTATTCGCCGCAGCGCCAACTTAAGCAACGGCAGATCCCCAGCTTCGCATTCATCTGCGGGTTTAAGCCAGCAGTTTTCTGCGAAGGGGGATAAAACTAAATTTATTATTAACTTTAAAAAAGGGCGTTTGAGTGTGCGGCATAACCGGCATATATAATTTCACTAATAGGCCTGTGGACAGGGAAATACTTTGCGCTATGGCCGATTCCCTGCGCCACAGAGGCCCGGATGACGACGGTTATCTGGTTAAGGATAACATAGGCCTTGGGTTCAGGCGCCTTTCAATAATAGACCTTTCCACAGGGCATCAGCCTATACATAACGAGGACTCTACGGTATGGGTGATATTAAACGGCGAGATATATAACTTTGCCAACCTCAGAGAAAACCTGCTTTCCAGAGGCCATAAATTCTATACAAAAACCGATACCGAGGTAATTGTTCACCTATACGAGGACCTCGGTGAGAGTTTTCTGGAAGAGATAGACGGCATGTTTGCCCTGGCCTTGTGGGATTCCAGGGCAAACAAACTTATCCTGGCCAGGGACAGGATGGGAAAAAAACCTCTTCACTACTGCCTGTTAAAAGATAAACTGCTGTTTGGATCGGAAATCAAGGCTCTGCTGAAACATCCGGAATGCCCGAGAGAGCTTGATTATGATTCAGTCGCGAAATATTTTCATTTTGAATATGTTCCGGCCCCGAATTCCATATTCAGGCAAATTAAGAAACTGCTGCCGTCCGAGTATCTGGTTGTTCAAAACTCAGAAATCAAACACAAAACCTACTGGCAGATACCTTATAACGAAACAAAACTTAAACTTAGCCTTGAGGATGCATCCGGAGAGCTTTTCAGGCTTCTTCAGAACGCTGTCCGTAAAAGGCTGGTCTCGGATGTGCCGCTCGGAGTTTTCCTCTCCGGAGGTATAGATTCCTCCACAATAGCCGCTTTAATGTCCGCTTCAGCCTCGGATGAAGTGAAATCCTTCAGCATTTCCTTTTCGGATCCCGATTACGACGAGGGCCCCCAAGCGCTGCTGGCAGCCAGGCATATAGGAACCCGGCATTTTCAGGAAAAATTTTCTCCGCAGACACTTATTGATCTCATTCCCGAACTGGCCGATTTTATTGACGAGCCTATGGCGGACCCTTCCATTGTGCCGACATATCTGCTCTCAAAATTCACGAAACAAAATGTGACGGTCGCGCTGGGAGGCGACGGCGGAGACGAATTATTCGGCGGCTACCCAACTTACAGGGCGCATAAGCTGTATTCCTGTTACTCCGCGCTCCCGGGATTTATCAGAAAGGGAGCGGCAGGCATTGTGAACTCGCTGCCTTCCGGTGAAGGGTATTTCAGCCTGGACTTTAAGGCCAAGCGTTTTCTCAGGGGAGACGGCTATCCGGCCGACGAGAGGCACGCCAGGTGGATGTCGGCCTTTCTTCCGGAGGAACTGCCGGTTCTTTTTACGCCTCAGGTCGCGGCTAAAACCGATTTTTCCGCGCTCTACTCGGAACTCAAGCATTATTACGGACCCGGAACAAAAGACCCTCTGGACGCAGTCATGTACCTGGACCAGAAAATGTACATGCAGGACGATATTCTGGTTAAAGTTGACAGGGCAAGCATGGCCGCTTCGCTGGAAGTCAGAGCGCCTCTATTGGATAAAGACATCGTATCGTTCGCCGCAAGGCTCCCGTCCTCCTTTAAACTTAAAGGGGCGACTACCAAATATCTGCTGAAACGGGCCGCGGGCAAACTGCTTCCTCCCGGCATTATCAACAGAAAAAAACAGGGCTTCGCGCTGCCTCTTACAAAGTGGATCAAGCACGACCTATCCGGACTTTTAGACGAGTATCTTAACGCCGGCAGGATTTCCGGCGAAGGTATTTTTAATCCTGACTGTGTAAAACAGCTCCTCTCTGAGCACAGAGCCGGGAGAAAGGATAACAGGAAAGCCGTATGGTCCCTGCTTGTATTCCAGATGTGGAAGGAAAGATTTAATCCGTCTCTGTAAAATATATGAAAAAGATATTATTTTTTTCCCTTATGTTTGCCGCGCTTTGCCTGATACTATTCGGCAAACTTTTTTTTCATTTAAATTCCGTATTCGGCAACTTCGGGGACCTTTACCTGCATTACTTCCCTTTAAAGTACCTTGTCTCGGAACACCTTATATCCGGCAAAATGCCGCTTTGGAACCCGTACATTTTCGCTGGGCAGCCGCTGCTGGCGAATCCCCAAAGCGCGGTATTCTATCCTTTTACCCTGCTGTTCTGTTTAGCGCCTCTGCCCTTCGCGTTTAACTTATTCGTGGCTGTGCATTTTTTTCTTGCCGGCCTGTTTGCCTACATCTTCCTGTCCAGCCTTAACCTTTCAAGAACGGCCTCGGCGCTGGGAAGCCTGGCGTTGGCATTTTCATCATTTCTAATATACAAAGTTCCGGCAGGGCATCCGATAGCCTTGTCTGGATATATATGGCTGCCTGTTATTCTTATGCTGTTAAATAAGATGGCTAAGGAAGACTCGGCTTTATGGCTCGCTCTGTTCTCGCTGTCTTTGGCTATTCAGTTTTTGTCCGGGCACACTCAACCCGTTTTTATTTCACTGACCTTTATTGCTTTTCACCTGGCCGCGCATAAGTTCTCGTACTGGAAAAAGCTTTTAATCGCTGCTGCTTTCACAATTTTATTGTCCTCCTTCCAGCTTATCCCAACCATGGAGCTTTCCAACATCCTGGAAAATGCCGTCTGGCCCCGCCTCGCGGCCGCGTATTCGCTTCCGTTGGGCAATCTTGTAAATATCCTGCTTCCAAATTATTTCGGCAATATCCTTGACGGAACTTTTATTTACCCGGGCAACGCATCGTATTTTTTTGAGCGCCACGCCCTGTATTTCGGGGTTATTCCGGCCCTGCTGGCGATGAGCGGCATCTACTTTGCCTTTAAACACCGCAGGTTTTTCTGGCCGCTTACCGTTATCTCGGGCCTGCTGCTTTCGTTCGGATTCGCCCTGCCTTTTTACGAAGACTTGTACTGGTTCGTGCCCGGCATGAAAATGCTCAGAGTGCCGGCGCGGTTTTATTTCATGGCCCTGACGGGCTTAACGGTGCTCGCGGCCGGTATGTGGGACCACTATTTTTCCAGGGCGTCCAGGTACCTTAAGTTCGCGCTTCTCGCGGTCGTCGCCGCCGACCTGCTGTTCTGGGGAGGTAAATTCATCTATTCGGAAAGCCTCGCGGGCTACAGAAAACCCAGCGAGCTTACCGGGTATTTCAGCCCTTTCTACAGGGTGATTACCCAGCCGGAAAAACTGCCCTCAAACAAATCAATGCTGTACCACCACTATAACCTTAACGGCTATGAAGCCGTGCTGCTGCAGGATTACTGCAGGTACCTGGGCCTGCAGGAAAAAAATGTTCTCTCCACGACGGGGCTGGCAAGGCACGATTTTACTTCGCCTCTGATAAAGGGCTTTTCTGCGGCCTATCTTATTTCGGCCGACAAGACAACGGGCTTCGGAGAACTTCTTGATGCCAGGGGCGGAACATATATTTATCACGACAAAGCGGCCTCAGGCAGGATTTTTCTGCCGAAAACCGTGGCGCCGATTTCCGAAGGCGAAGGTTTTGACCAGATAAATTACCTTCGTGCCGCGAAGCTCGCCCCGCAGGAGGAGCTTATGGTCACTGCGGCGCCTAAGGACTTCCCGTTGTATACTTCAGGAGGCAGGATTGTTTCATTTTTTTCAAGCTCCGACAAGATTTCCGCCGAACTTATTTTAAACGGGCCTTCGGCGGTTGTGATCGGGGATATCTTTTATCCTGGATGGAAAGCATATGCCGACTCAAGAAGCTTGCAGATTGTGCGGGGAAATAAGTCGTTTAGAACCGTATTTTTAAACTCCGGAGAGTACACGGGCGTCAAAAAGCTTTATTTGGTATACGACCCGGCTTCATTGCGTTTCGGGCTGATACTTTTCCTTCTCTCGCTGATATCATTGGCGGTTTATCTGGTTGTAAATGAATCAAAAAGGGAAAAAGTAAAATAAATACTTTGAGACCATTGTAAGATACGCCCCTTCTTTCCAAAAGTTTTGACAATTAGCCCGGAATCTTGATAGAATTCAAAATTGAGTCAATTGAAAAAGCCTGTTTCAGGAGCGAAATTTTGGGCTTTGTGCCGAGGCAAGGCGGCCGAAGCGAGCATATGCTCCACGGAGTATCTGTAAGCTGAGGGCAACGAAGCCGCAGGCCAAAGACCGAAATTGCAGCCCGAAAGAGGTTTTGCAACTGACTCAAATTAGGAGACTCTCATCAACAAGAAAGCATTTATCGGTTTATTCATAGGCGCGCTTTTTCTGTGGCTTACGCTAAGACAGATTGACCTGGCGAGCTGCTGGTTTTATATTACCAGGGCCAGCAAACCTCTTGTGCTCGCCACCGCTCTGGTATACGCGCTGGCTTTCGTGGTGCGCGCGTTCAGGTGGTCAAAACTGATTGAGCCGCTGAAAAAAATTCCCGCGTTTAAACTTTTTTCCTACCTTATCCTGGGCTTTTTCATGAACAGTCTGCTGCCCCTGCGGCTCGGCGAATTCATAAGGGCGCATGTCGCGGGACAGAAAACCGGCCTGCCCAGAAGCGGAATGCTCGCCACGGTGCTCGTTGAACGCCTTTTTGACGGTCTTAGCTATGTGACTCTTTTTCTCGTTGTCATCCAGTTTTTGCCGTTTCCGGAACTTGCAAAAAAGTCCATGCTGGCCGCCAGCGTAATTTTCATCGGAGCCATGATATTTCTTTTCTTCTTCGTAGCGCACCGCGATAAAGCAGAGATATTTTTCAGGAAAATTCCCATACCCGTGAAGTTCAGGGACCGGGCTCATAAAATATTCGTGAACTTTTTAGACGGGCTTACGATATTCTCTCACAAAAGCGGGCTTATCAGGGTATTTGCGTTATCTCTCGTTGTCTGGACCATTGAGGGAACGGCCTTTTTCGTGCTCGGCACAGCTTTTAACCTCAACCTTAATATTCTGCAGTGTGTCCTGGTTATGATTGTCATCGGAACCGGTTCAATCATACCCACTGCCCCCGGCTATGTGGGCACGGTTGAATTTCTCGGAGTTACATCCCTGACTTTTCTCGGGATAGATAAAAACCTCGCCTTTGGTTACATAATAACGCTCCACTTTTTACAGCTTGCCACCATCTCAATTCTGGGCATTCACGCTATGATAAAGGAAAAGCTCACGCTTTCCGAACTAGTGCGCATTCATAAATGAGCCGGCTCTCAAAACTCCCTTCCTGCGACAAAAACCTCAACTAGTTTTTTCACTGATTTATCTATCAATCCGCCTTGAAAAATGGGGCAATATTTGATAAAATTCCCTCATATGAAAGATAAAATCGGCATAGCCATGCTTATAGCCAGATTCTTTCCTGTTCAGGGCGGCGCCGAAGTTCAGTGCAAGCTTCTCTCCAACGAATTAAAACAAAAAAAATGCGATGTATTTATTTTGACCCAGTCACTTCCAGGTCTGATGCCCGTGGAAACGATTGATTCGCTTTCGGTTGTGCGGAAAGGCTTTTCTTTGAGCGGACTGATAGGGTCTTTGAGCTACCTGCTCTCGGGGCTTTACTACCTCGCCGAGAACAAAAATAAATATGACATTATACACGCGCACCTGGCCTCTACTCCCGCCGTTTTGGCCGGCATGGCCTCTAAAATACTGCATAAACCGTCGGTTCTGCTTATAGGCGGAAGCAGGAAAACCGGCGATATCGCCAGGGCAAACGAAACTTTTTACGGCAGGCTCAAGCTTTTTATAATTAAACATACCGTTGATGTTTTTGTCTGCCTCAGTTACGAGATTAAAAAAGAACTGTTTGACGCCGGTTTTGACCTGAGCAAAACCGTTATTCTTCCCAACGGCGTAAATATATCCAAATTCAAGCCCGCTGAAGAGGATGAAAAGAGAAAGATACGGGTTAAGCTCGGCCTTCCGGTTGACTCAAAGATTGTTCTTTTCACCGGGAGGCTTGAGCCGGGGAAAGGGCTTGACATCCTTATGGAAGCGTGGAAGTCAATGGAAAATGAGAACTACGCAAAACACTTGAGCCTCGTTATAAACGGCAGCGGTTCTCTTGAGAAAAGACTTAAGAACAGATACGCGAAATGCGCAAATGTCATCTACACAGGATGGACGGAAGACGCGGCTTCCTATATGAGATGCAGCGATATTTTCGTGCTTCCTTCTCTCGGTGAGGGTATGCCGAATTCACTTATAGAGGCAATGGCCTGCGGGCTTTGCTGCGTATCCACCAATATAGGCGGGGTCGTGGATTTAATTAACCACGCGGTCAATGGCATGCTCGTAAGGCCCGGGAACGCCAAGGAACTCGCTCAGGCTATAAAAGGCCTGTGCTTAAACAACGAGATTTCAGCCGAACTTGGGGTTAAAGCGAGAGAATTCGTGGAGAGCAAACTTTCAATAGAGAAAATAGCCTATCAGTATACCGAACTTTATAAAACCCTGCTGAGCCGCAAAAAGGTGCCATCTTGAAAATTTGTTTTGTCCTTCCGAGTTTCCATCCGATCGTCGGAGGCACGGAGAAACAGGCGCTCAGCCTTGCCAAATCGCTCAAAAACACCGGAGTCAGCGTTATTGTCGCCACCAGGCAAAGTCCCGGCCTGCGCAAAGAAGAAATTATTGAAGGCATACCGGTTTACAGGCTTTTTTCTCCGGGCAAGGGCAGATTCGCGTCACTGTTTTTCAGCCTGTCTCTTTTCTTATTTCTTATTTCCAGGCGCGCGGACTACGATATTATTCATTGCCATCTCATTTCCACGCTCGCCGCGGTAAGCGCCTTTGCCGCTAAATTGCTCAACAAAAGGCTGATAGTTAAACTTGGCGGCAGAGGGAGCATCGGCGATGTGAATCACATTACAAAACAGGCTCTGGCGGGCAATTTCAAGCTGAACCTGATAAAAAGAAAGGCTTCCTTTTTTGTCTGCCCGACCGCTGATATCGCCGGGGAACTGGCGGAGGCAGGTGTTGAGAGAGAAAAGATAAGGACAATTTATAACGGCGTTGACACGGGCGTTTACCGTCCCGCCGGCGGTAGTTCCCAAATAGAAGCGTTAAAAAATAAGCTTTTCAAGGGCAGTGGAAAATTCATATGCTTTACAGGCAGGCTTTCGCCGGAAAAGAACCCGGCTTTGCTGATGGAGGCGTTTATACCCCTGGCCGCAAAGTTCAAAGAATACAACCTCGCGTTTGTTGGCGCCGGGCCTCTGGAAAATACCCTCAGGAAAACGGCAAAAGAAAATAACCTGGACGAGAGAATACTTTTCACAGGCAGCACTGACAATGTCGCCGAATATCTTCAAGCCTGCGAAATATTCGCGATAACTTCGTTGTCCGAGGGCCTGCCCAACGCGATGCTTGAAGCAATGGCCTGCGGGCTCCCCGTGGTGGCTTCAAATGTGGGCGGCTGCGCGGAATTCATTTCCGATATGGTTAACGGTGTATTGTTTGAATCAAAGAACGCTTCACAATTGTCCGCGAAGCTGGAAATGCTGATAAAAGACCCGGCTCTGGCCGACAGGATCTCGGAAAACGCGCGCGGCTATGTGGCTAAAACCTGCGGCTTATCCTCCGTCACGGGCGAGTATATAAAGCTATACGCCTCGGCAGCGGCCGCGCGATTATAATTTATGAACTCAAATTATAAACTTGTCTGTATCTACCCTGCAACCTATGACGAATTAAAACAAAAGGGCGTCCTGCATCTAATGACCGAGAAGGATGAGAACGGTTTTTTTTCGCATGTTTATCATGTCCTGTATCCGGCTCCTGCCTCAAGGACTATGGAGTTAAACTCAAATCACACTATCATTGAAACGGGAAGATACCTTGGTTTTCTTTTTAATGTTCCCGGCCTGAGCTATTTAGCGGTTTTGCTGAATTTTGTTTTTTTGACTGCTAAGGTTATTCTTCTGGCGTACCGGGCCGGAGCTTCGGCCATACGCTCTCAGACTCCGTATATTGAGGGGCTCTGCGCCCTTGCTGCGTCCTGGGTAACAGGCATTCCTTTTTGCGTTTCAATACATTCCGATTATGACAAATGTTATCTGCTGAACCCGCACGGAGGAGCTCCCGTTTTTTTTGGAAGCAGAAAATCCGCGAAAGCTTTGGAGAGATTTGTTCTTTCCAGAACACCCGTTGTAATGCCTATTCGGGAACACCTGGCAAAATACGCGGTCTCCAGCGGGGCAAGCCCGTCCTCTATAAGGGTTATACCTCATGGCATTGATATGGCCCCTTTCCTGGAAGGAGAGCGAAACAGCGCCAGAAAAGATCTGGGACTGCCGCAGGATTTGAAAATAATTTCATTTGTCGGAAGGCTGAGCCGCGAGAACTTTATTTTGGATTTAATACCTATAGCGGAGGAAGTCCTGGCCGGAAATAAGGATATTCTTTTTACCGTGGTCGGCTCCGGGCCTTTGGAAAAGGAATTTATTGACAGCATCGCGGTTCACGGGTTGGGCGGCATATTTAAACTGTACGGTTTTCAGCCGAGGGAGAAAGTGGCAAAATTCAGGATTTCATGCGATATCTCGCTCTGCCTGATGGGAGGGTACAGCCTCATAGAATCCGCCGCGGCAGCGAAACCGATTGTTTCCTACGATCTGGAATGGCACCACGAGATAGTTGAAAACGACCTGACCGGATTTCTGATCAAACAGGGGGATGTCAAACAGGCCGCCGACTCAATAACCCGCCTTTTGCAAAACAAGAATAAAGCGGAGCAAATGGGCAGAAACGCAAGGGCCAAAGTCATTGAAAAACATTCTCTGGAAAAGACTTCTCAGATAAAAATTAAATATTACGACGAATTAATCAGCGGCGGGACGCGGTTATGAGCAACTACTTTACCGGAGACAAATACTGATGTGCGGAATATGCGGATTTATTAACTTCAACGGGAACGCCGCCGACGCGAACCTGCTTGACCGGATGACGGATAAACTCGTCCACCGCGGGCCTGACTCAAGAGGGGTCCTGCTGCACGGGAATGTGGCTCTTGGCCACAGAAGGCTTTCAATTATTGACCTTTCGGACGCCGGAAGGCAGCCGATGCAAAATGAAGACGGCACGATAACCGTTGTTTTCAACGGGGAGATTTATAACTTTCAGTCTCTTAGAACGCGACTGGAGAGCAAAGGCCACATATTCAAGAGTCACACTGACACCGAGGTGATCGTACACCTTTACGAAGAGATGGGCGAAAACTGCCTTTCTGAACTAAGGGGGATGTTCGCCTTCGCGATCTTTGATAAAAGAAACAAAGCAGTCTTTATAGCCAGGGACAGGGTCGGCAAAAAACCGCTTGTTTATACGCTCTTTAACAACAGCTTTTACTTCGCGTCGGAAATAAAATCAATTTTAGAGGCCCCGGGCATAAAGAGAGACGCTGACCATGACGCTCTGTTAAGGTACATGTCGTTTATTTATGTGCCTTCGCCTTTTACGGCGTTCAAGAATATCAGCAAGCTTCCTCCGGGCTGTTCTCTTATGGCTAAGAACGGAAAAGTTGAGATTAAAAGATACTGGAAACTTGAAAAACAGGAGGTTGGTTCCGGCGAAAATGAAATCAAAGACACGCTTTTTAACATTTTTGAGGAATCCGTAAAACTCCGCATGTCCAGCGATGTGCCGCTCGGGGCTCTGCTCTCGGGAGGCTTTGATTCTTCCAGCGTTGTAGCCCTGGCCAGCAGGCACTCCGCCACTCCGATAAAAACATTTTCAATAGGCACCGGAATGGGGCCTGACCCGGAATTCCCTTACGCCTCACTGGTCTCAAAAGCTTTTAAAACCGACCACACTCAGATAACGGTAAAACCTGACTTGCTCGGGATTTTGCCGAAAGTTATCGGATATTTTGACGAGCCCTGCGCCAACTATCCCATACTTCTCTCTTATTTGCTTACCAGGGAGATGAAAAAATATGTCACTGTTGTATTGACCGGTGACGGCGCTGACGAACTTTTCGGCGGCTACTCGGGATACAACCAGCAAAAACGATTTTTAGCGCTGCACAAACTGCTTGGCGCCGTACCGGCCGGAGCGTACGGCCTTCTGGCGAAACTTGCGGGCGGAAACCGGGGACTTGCCAGAAAATTACTGATCGCCTCAACGCCCGCGGCTGAACTTAAGGTACTGGGAGCGAATTTAAGGGGAAAAGAAATACAGAGCCGCTTTTTCCCCGGTGAAGGCATGGACACGGAACTGGGAAGGGCCTACCGCGAAATCCTGGACAATAATTATCTTCCTGACGGCATGAACCAGTCAATGTTTATTGACCTGATGTACAACCACCAGCACAATGTCGTCCTGACTTCCGACATATGCGGCATGGCCAACAGCCTTGAGATAAGATGCCCTTATCTGGACAACAAACTGGTGGAAGCGGCCTTTAACATACCCGCGAAATTAAAGGTGCCTCATTACTGGGGGCACAATAAAAATAAATATATCATGAAAAAAGCTTTTGAAAACATACTCCCTGATTCCGTTCGTTTCAGAAGGAAAATGGGCTTTGGCTACGCCGTCCCGTACCAGCGCTGGCTCAGGACGGACTGGAAATCCTATGTGGAGAAACAAATAATCAACGACAGATCCTTTGATGAGCTGATCGGCAGAGACGCCGCCAAGAAAACCTGGTCCGATTTTATAGGCGGCGATGACGGACGGACCATGGAGGTCTGGTCTTTATTAGTGCTCAAAATTTGGCACGATATGTATATTCTTAATAAAACCGTTGAGGAATTTGAGGCGTAATGAATATTAAGAATCACGAGCACCAAGAAGTTAAAAACTCTTTCTGGGATTACAGCGCGATACTTACAAGCAATTTTTCGCTGATCCTTTTGTCATTTATTTCCTCAACCATTATGGCCAGAGCGTTGGGCCCGAAAGGGCTGGGGACATTCGCTTTATTTCAGATGTTCGTCGGGCCCGCCTTTATTTATCTTTCCGCGTGGACCGGAAGCGCCGCCCTGCGCTACTGCAAAGAAGAATACATGCTTGAAAACAAAATCTACCGGGTTTTCTGGGCAAGAAACTTTATCATGCTGCTTACGGGTTTTATAATACTGCCGGCCATGTTCTCTCTGCGCGGTTTTATCACTTCTTTCATGGGCCTGCCGGCCTGGTCCTTCTGGCTGCTGGTGGCGTATGTTATCATTATGTCCTATTACAATTTTCTGGAATATGTCTTTCAGTCAATGCGTTTGTTAAAGCGCTACGCGCTGATGCGCTCTTTGGAAAAACTTTTTTTCGTGACCGGGCTGCTGCTCATCGTTTTCAACGCGCTCAGGGGCGATGTGATAACCGTTGTGATAATTTCCATGAGCGGGATGCTCCTGCTCACCCTGCTCGGTTTTATTTCCGTGGGCTCCGGAGTTTTCAGGCCGGTTAAAACCGACAGAGAGACAATAACGCGCGTGCTTCGCTTCGCGGCTCCGATGCTTATTGGCGGCACCTGCACCTACATCGTCAACTGGGTGGATGTGATCGTCATAAAAACCTATTTATCCGTTGAAAAGGTCGGCATTTATTCGCTCGCCTATCAGGGCATGACAGTCGTCCAGCAGGTATCCATGTCGGCCATAGCGGTGCTTTCGCCTATGATAGTGGCCCTGAAAGTTAAAAACCGCGAAGACCTCGTTGAAAGATACGCCGCCAGGTTTGTCCCGCAGGGAATGTTTTTCTGGGTTATCTTTGTTTCCCTGCTTATGCCGGTTTCCGCCGCGCTTATTCCTCTGATTTTCGGAAAAGCTTTCAGCGGAACAGTGCTTCCGTTTAACATTCTCATGATAGGAATCGGCGCGAACTTTATTTCATCGCTTTTTACTCCGCTTGAGCACGCTTATGAACTGACCCGGAAAACGCAGAAAGCGTTCATAGCGATCGCGCTGATTAATATAGCCGGAGATATTTTTCTTATCCCCAGAATCGGGATAGCTGGAGCGGCCCTGGCCACAGCGGCGGCTTTTCTTACAGGGTTTTACTGGTATGGGTATATCTGCGCCAGGCGGGCCGGGGTCTCCATAAGGACGCCCCTATTGCTCAGTTCCGTCACAATTTTGTCTTTTATTCTGTTTAACTCCGGTTTTCCGGCCGCGCTTGAACTGGCATTTGTGCCTATCTTGCTGGCCTATTCCGTTATCCTCGCGAGATATCTTAAAATATTCAACAGAAACGATGAAAGCATTTTTGAACAGATACACATGCCGAGCGCCGTGCGCGCGCTGGCCGTAAAAGCATACAGAACAAAACTTTTAACCGGAGATAATTGAATGAAACTCAAACTGATGGACCATCTGATCTGCCCCGCCTGCCATGGGAACCTGCGGCTTAAAACCGAGTCACAGGAAGCAGGCGAGATAATAAGCGGCGAACTGCTTTGCGAATGCGGCGCCAGTTACCCCGTAAGCAAAGGGGTTCCGCGCTTTGCCGCCGTCCCTTCCGCCGTGAAACAGTCGCCTGACACCGTAGAGAGCTTCGGTTTTGAATGGCAGACCCACAAACAACCTTACAGCAGAGAGAAACTTAAAAAAATCGTGCTTGAGCAGTGCAAACTTGAGGAATCATTTTTTCCGGGCAAGCTGATACTTGACGCGGGCTGCGGCGCCGGGCTCCAGACAAAATTCATGAATGAACTCGGAGCCGAAGTAATCGGAGTGGACCTTTCGGAAGCGGTCAACTCGGCCTTTGAAAATAACAAATCCTCGGAGAAGGTTCACATAATACAAGCCGACCTCAATAACCTTCCGCTCAGAAAGAAAACCTTTGACATGGCTTACAGCGAGGGAGTTCTGCACCATACTCCGGACCCGAAGGCGTCTCTGTACAACCTGATGGGATTTGTTAAAAAAGGCGGTTACATAGCAGCCGGTTTTTATTTTAAAATGGACCGCTTTGACATAGGCCTTTCCACAAAAGATATCGTGCGCAGGATTCTTTCAGTATTCCCAAAAAAATTCGTCTATTACCTCTGCTGGCTGACCGTGCCGCTGAACAAAATGCCGGTGATAAAGAATATAATGCGGGACCGTTTTATTTTGTTTGATCCGAATAATCCCGACGATAAATTCACCTGGTGTTTGAATTTTGACTTTTTCGGACTGCACAAATACCAGTTCTATTACACGGAGAAAGAAGTACACGACATGTTTTACAACGCGTCCGTAAAGCTCAAAGACATAGTCAAGGGTAAAATCAACTTTTTCAGGGCAACGATAGATGAATGAACCTGTGCCGCTAAAATCCGTTCTGGCGGATTCAATAAAGAGCTTTTCCCGGGAAGACAACCTGCTTATAGAGTCAGGCCGCGGGATATACTCGTGGCTTGAAGGCCTGTTAAACGCGGAGCATGAAATTGTTGACCCTAAAACCGCCTGCGCTTTGAGCCATGTCCAGTACGCCTCCTCCTATTTCGCGCTTTCCGCCGTAATTATGGGCATAATTTCAGGGGAGAAAAAACACTTTGATACGGCCTCCAGGGTTTTTAAAAAGTCGGTATTGAAAACCGGGAGCCGCAGGACAACAGCGGACAATGTGTTTGCCTTCGCTTTCGCCGCGTTTTTGCTGGAAGCCTGCGGCACCGAGCCGGATTTGGCCGCGGAACTAAAAAACATCGCTCAGCATTTAAACCATCTTTCCACAAAGGATTCCAAGGAAGGCAACAATAATTTTCTCCTGAGGCTTTTATGCGACTATATGCTCCACGGAGGAGTTTATAAGTCCAACGAGCTCGCCGAGTATCTATTTCACTGGCAGCTTAAAGACGGAATATATTTTGACTATCCGAGAAACCCCTTGGCGCGTTCCGAGATAATGGTTTCACTGGCTTACCATTCAAGGACAACTTTCATCGCCCTTCTGGCGTACTTTGTGACAGGCAACAAGTATATTCTTGAATCCTGCCTTAAGGCCCTTTCGGCATTAAACGAGACTACGGCGCGGGACGGTGAAGCATTTTATTTCGGCAGGTCCATGAATTCGCTTTTTGCCTGCTCCAACGCCGTCGCCTCCCTGGCGCTGGCCTCAAGGCTTCCGGTAGACTGCGGAATAGACAAAGGGCAGGCAGCCCTGCTGAAAGACAGGATCTTTTCTTTTTACGCCGGATACAGGCACAAGGACGGCAGTTTTGCCCTTGTTCCCAATGAGCGCGACAAAGAGTTTTGCGGCTACGAAAAATACATGTACCCGAGCGTTTACAATTCCTACGCCTGCGCCCTGTTTTTATTTTCCGGCCTGCTTGCCGGGCCTGCCGAAACCGAAAAACCGCGGGAGACAGAAAAACCCGCTTTTAACAAACTGTCGGATTCGGGTTTTATATTGTTTCAAACGGCGGGCTTTTCAACGGCCCTGAACATAAAACCTCCTTTGTTCATAGACACCGAAAACGGAGTTGGAAGCGGGCCCACTTTCGCCGGCCATAGCCCTCTTTTTCTCAAGTACCGCGGCACCGACCTGCTGCCCTCGCTTCCCATAAGAGAGAATGAACCCGGCAGGGGATACTACGCTAAATTTGACCCTACGACGGCCGGATTTAACCCCTTCATTAAAACGGGAAGGGGAGTGGTAACCTTTTCCAGAGCGTCCAGGGTCTCGCTCAAGTACCGGACAAACACTATTTTTGTGTATGTCTCAGGCCCGCTGCTTGAGATAAAACTAAAACGCATGAACTCTATCCTGCGAAAGGCTTTAAAAGCCGTCAACCTTGTTTTTTCATTGCTTGGCGCGCGCCTCCCGAAACCATTGGCTTATTCGGACTATCAGGAAGTCAGGTTCACGGAGATACCGGGATCGCGCTATGACCGGCTAATCAAGCTGGAGGACGATTCATTCCTGTTCTTAGACCTGCTCCCCGCGGACAAGTGGCAGACATCGCTGAGGCTCTGCGAGCTCTCCGTCGCGGAAAACGAAATACTTGACTGCAGCTACCCGGGCCTCAAGCTTTCGGCTTTCGTTATGAACTCGCGGTTTGAGAACCCGGCGGAACTGCCCACAAGCAAAGGCCCGGCAAAGCTATGGACAACGACAGCTCCCGCCGTGCCCATAAATGAAATTTTTTCAGGCCTTACGCTTTTATATACGAATGAGAAAGCGGAGCGGTCGCTTAATGAAATGAGGTCGCTGATAAAGGATTTCGCTAAGGAACAATGAAAACAATTATCAAGAAACTTATTATCCTGTGTCCGCTGAGCCTTAAACTTTTCGTCTGGAGATTTCTGCGCTCAATCAATTACAGGGACAGAAATGCCGTTTTCTTTTTTTTAAAAAACTCGGAGTTTGACAGTGACCTGCTTTCCACGCTTATCCGCATGAACGCGAGCGTCTTAAACAAGGCCATTAACAAAACCGCGCCCGCCTCCGGCGCCTCCGCCGACAATCTTAAAAAATACCTTGCCCTCTGGGAAGAAAATTCTTTTTTGAAAACTCCCGATATAGAGTGGAGCGAGAAAACCCTCAAGGATTTCGCGGCCGGGGCCGCGGCCGGAACCGCTCCGAGTCAAAGGGAAGCAAACCCCCAGGCTGTTTTAAACAACCTGCTATCACGCAGGAGCGTAAGGCTTTTTAAGAACAGCGATGTTTCAAAAGATGTTGTGGAAAAAATTATAGAGGCGGGCCGCTGGGCTCCCTCGTCATGCAACAGGCAGACCTGGAAGATAATAGCCGTTAAAAGGCCCTTAGGAGTCAAACCGGACTCGCCGGCCGCCCCCGTGAGCCTGTATGTCTGCCTGGACGAGAGAGGTTACACGGAAAAATACGCCCCGGCCATGGACGCGGCCGCCATAGTTGAAAATATGCTTTTATACGCCAATGCCCTCGGCCTGGGAGCCTGCTGGATATACCAGGCCGATTCCGTCAACCAGAACTCTCTGAGACGGCGTTTTGAACTGCCGGAATATTTTTATGTATATTCGCTGGTGCTGCTGGGCCATCCTGCGGCAGAGCCCGCGGCTCCGGAGAAAAAACGCCTGCGGGAAAATGTTAAGTTTATAGGATTTTAATCATGTGCGGCATCGCGGGACTTATCCACTTTAATAAATCTCATAACTCCGACCCTGAAACCGTCAGGAATATGACAAACGCCATACGCCACCGAGGCCCGGACGATGACGGTTTTTTCATTGAAAACAACATCGCGCTCGGAATGCGCAGGCTTTCAATAATAGATTTGCCTGGCGGCCATCAGCCTATGACAAACGAGGACGGCACCGTATGGCTGGTTTTTAACGGAGAAATTTATAATTTCCGTGAACTGCGCTCCGAGCTTACCGCCAAGGGACATAAATTCAAAACCAATTCCGACTCGGAAGTAATTATTCATCAATACGAGGAGAGCGGGCAGGACTGCGTCAGCTATTTTAACGGCATGTTCGCTTTCTGCATTTACGATAAAAAGAAAAACAGCCTCCTGCTGGCCCGCGACAGGATGGGGGTAAAACCATTATACTATTCAGCGAACCGGCAAAGTTTTGCTTTTGCTTCCGAAATCAAATCCCTGGTCAAAAGCAAACTGACCGGCAGAGAAGTTGATACCGAGGCGCTTTACGACTACATGACATTTCGTTTTGTGCCAGCGCCAAAAACTATGCTTAAGGGCGTCAATAAGCTTCCTCCGGCCCGCACGCTCACGGTAAATCTGAACGATGGCTCCGCGAGCATAGCAAAATACTGGGAAATACCCACCGCCGCCGAGTCCGGCTCTATTTCTTTTGCCGAGGCAACCGATGAACTCTCGGCGCTTTTTAAGGATTCCGTTGAAAAACGCCTTATCAGCGATGTGCCTCTCGGCGTGCTTTTAAGCGGCGGCCTTGATTCCACCTGCGTCACGGCGGCGATGCATGAAATAGGCATAAGCAGAATCAAAACTTTCTCAGTGGGCTTTTCGGAAGGCGGAATATTTGACGAGTCACCTTACGCAGAAGAGGCTTCCAGGCACCACGGCATAGAGAACAATAAAATAATAATCGGCCTGAACGAGTTTCGGGAATACCTCGGCGATTTCGCCTACGATATTGACGAGCCCATCGCCGACCTGGCCTCCATACCGCTTTACTTTGTTTCAAAGCTCGCCAGAAAAGATGTAAAAGTTGTTTTATCCGGAGAAGGCAGCGACGAGCTGTTCGCGGGATACGATTTTGACAGGATAGCCCTGGCGCTTGAAAGAATCAAGATGGTTCACGCTGTGCCGAAAATCCTGCGCGACAGCCTGCCTAAAGCCGTTTTGTCGCCTTTTGGTTTTAAGGGGCTTCTGGAAAAGCTTGACCGGTTTAACGCGCCGGTTTCGGATTACGCCCGACAGAGATTGTTCCACATCACTAATATTTTCGGTGAAAAAGACAAGCTCGTGCTGGGCTTGTCCGGAAATAATTCTTTTGAGAAAATAAAATCGCTTTACGCCGGCTCAGGCAATCTTGACCCGATTAACCAGATTCTTTATGTTTACTCAAAGTCGTGGCTCCCGGAAGACCTTTTAATGAAAGCCGATAAAATGACCATGGCCAACTCGCTGGAGCTCCGTGTTCCTTTTTTGGATTACAGGCTCGTTGAATTTGCCTTCAGCCTTCCGTCAGCCTATAAGGTCAGGGACGGCGCCGGGGGTTTTTCAACAAAACACATTCTAAGAAACGCCTTCAAAGGAAAAATACCCGGCTCAATATTAAACCGCAAAAAACAGGGTTTCCCGGTGCCGGCCTATTCCTGGATCAAAGGCCCTTTAAAGGCTTACGCCAAGGAGATCCTGCTGGACCGGGGCAGGTCGGGTTTTTTTGACGCTAAAGAAACCGCGAATCTATTTGCCGCCCTTGATTCTCCGGACGCCGGAGCTCCGGAAAAGCTCTGGTCCATGATAGTCTTTGAACTCTGGCATAAAAAATACATTAACTCCTATGAATAAATTTTTGCTTTTATCCTACACTTTTCCGCCGCTTCTCGCTCCCGGCTCGTTTCACTGCGCCAGGATAGCGGCTAACATCCCCAACCACGGCTGGGAACCGGTTGTAGTTACGGTAAAAGGGGAAAAGAGCCTTTTTCCTGTGGACGAAAAATTGAACGAACTTTTTCCGGCCGGCACCAGTATAAACAGAACAGGGAGCTTTGAAAATATTTTGTGCGTAAAAGCAGCGGGCAGACTGGCTCCTTTTCTGCTTGCCATGCCGGATCAGCAGATAGGCTGGCTCCCTTACGCGCTCTCCCGGGCAAAACGGCTGATAAATAACGGCGGCATTGACCTTATCTATACCAGGGCGAACCCATTTACATGCCATCTGGCGGGGCTTTCATTAAAGAAACGCTTTAATCTTCCCTGGGTCGCGCATTTTAGCGATCCGTGGACCGATAGCCAGTATTTCAAAAAATATAACTCTTTCCAGCTCGCGAAGAATCTTAAATGGGAAAGAGAAACCATGGAACTTGCGGACCGAGTTGTTTTCACAAACGAGTACGCTATGGATCTGGTAATGCGTAAATACGGCGCCCTGAAAAGCAAATGTGAGGTAATTCCTCAGGGGTTTGACGCTTCCGTACTGGAAAAGATACGGAAATCTTCAAAACTTTCCGAGCTTAAAGCGCTAAAGAAACCGCTTAGAATTGTCTACACCGGTAACTTTTACGGCGAACGCAGCCCGCGCTATCTTATTGACCTGCTTGCCGAAATAAATTCCGCCAATGCCGGACTTTTGAAAGATTTTGAGATTTTACTCGTCGGCAGCATGGGAAGAGAAATCAAAGAACTTATTGACCTTCGCCGCCTGAGCGGCTGTGTAAAGGCCATAAACACCGTTCCTTATTTTGAAAGCCTTGCCTACATGGAATCGGCTGATATTTTGCTTTTGATAGACGCCCCCAATAGCGTTTTCAGCCCTTTTCTGCCTTCAAAACTAATTGAGTACGCGGCAACCGGCAAACCAATTTTGGGGCTGACTCCGGTCAAAGGAGCTGCGGCCGAGTTTTTAAGGTCAACCGGCAATCCCGTCATAAGCCCCGATGACAAAGAGGGTATTAAAAAGCTCTTCTCGTATATTCTCTCGGGAAATTTTACTTATGCTCAAAATTATGAGAAAATAAACGGCGTTTACAACGCTTCGGCCACAACCGGCAGGCTTGCGGCTATATTTGACAAATTGATAAAACGGGGAGAAAATGAGAAAAGTTAAGATAGCTGTCGTAGCCGGCGCCAGGCCCAATTTTATGAAGGTCGCGCCTTTAATATCGGAGCTTAATAAAATTGGAGCTTTTGACACCGTTCTTGTGCACACCGGCCAGCATTATGACCGGGAAATGTCCGCGATTTTCTTTAAAGAGCTCGGGCTCCCGGCTCCGGATAAGTACCTTGGCGTGGGAAGCGCGAGCCATGCCGTTCAAACCGCCCGTGTAATGGAGGCTCTTGAAAAATATTTCCTGAAACTCAGGCCGGATCTGGCGGTTGTTGTCGGTGATGTCAACTCCACGCTCGCGGCCAGCGTCGTATGCTCTAAGATGCTCATTCCCGTGGCCCATGTTGAGGCAGGGCTCCGCTCTTTTGACAGGACTATGCCCGAAGAGATAAACCGGATCGTAACCGACTCGCTTTCCTCATACCTGTTCACCACAAGCCCTGAAGCCAGGATAAACCTTCTTAAAGAGGGCGCTAAGCCCGCGGCTATTTATTTCACCGGCAATGTCATGATAGATACTTTAAAAAAACTTAAAAAAGCCGCGGAACGCAGAAACACTCTCGCCGAAATGGAGCTTAACAAAAACGGATACGCTCTGCTTACGCTTCACAGGCCTTCAAATGTAGACGACAGGGAATCTTTCGTAAAAATTATTAAGGCATTGAAATACATCTCTACAAAACTTACGGTGGTATTTCCGGCACACCCGAGAACGGTTAAACAGCTTTCAAAATTCGGGCTTGCGGGCTTGCTTAAAGGCGCCGATATCAGGCTGATAAAGCCAGCCGGCTACCTGGACTTTCTAAACCTTATGGCCAACTCAAAGTTCGTGCTCACAGATTCGGGCGGCATTCAGGAGGAGACAACGGTGCTGGGAATACCGTGCCTGACGCTGAGAAACAATACCGAAAGGCCGATCACCGTTTCTCAGGGAACCAATCTGCTTGTCGGAGGAGAAAGCTCGGCGATCAGCGCGGCAGCCGACAAGATACTAAATAATTCTTTTAAAAAAGCGAAAATCCCCAGATTTTGGGACGGCAAGGCAGCCGTCAGGATCGCCTCTATTTTAAAGCGGGAGTTTTCAAACAGAAAATGAACAGGCATTTGATTTACGCTTTTGTCATAGGGCTTTTATTGAGGGCGGCTTTCACGCTTTTCTATCCCTATGAAACATTTTATCCGGACTCTTATGACTACCACAAAATTGCCGTAAATCTGGTTTCAGGACAGGGCTATTCCATTGAACCGGGCGAACCCACCGCCAGAAGGGCTCCCGTTTACCCGCTTTTTCTTGCCGCGGTATACTCTCTTTTCGGCGTAAGCGCAATTGCAGTGGGTATTATTCAGTCCGTTCTCGGCGCCTTCGCCTCAATTCTCATTTACAAACTCTCAAAAGAATATTTTTCCGAGCGCGTTTCATTAACCGCTCTTTACGCGTCAGCGCTTTATCCAGTACTTATCTCCTACTGCGGCCCCGTGCTGACCGAGACACTATTCTCTTTTATGCTTGTGCTTTCCGCTCTCTTTATAGCAAGAGCCGTTAAAAACCGCTCTGTATTCTATTACCTTACAGCCGGGCTGGTTTTCGGCCTTGTAAACCTGACAAGGCCCGATACTATCCTTCTGCCTTTCCTGCTTCTGGCGGCTATGCTTGTTAATTACGAAAAAAAGAGAACTGTTCTGCCGCACTTTCTGCTGTTTGTTTTTGCCGCGGCTGTGCCCTTTATTCCGTGGACGGCAAGAAACTATTCAAAGTTCCATTATGTATTTCCGGGCCAGTCCGGAGCGCTTGGCGCCCTTGTAAGGTCCGATGCCTGGTACGCGATGAATGATACCACCGAAGAGAACAAGATTGAATTTGACAAATGGAACCGCTATCTTGAATCGGTACAGAAAGAGCTGGGTCCGGCGGAAGCGGAAAAAAAGCTCTTAAACGAAGGGATAGAAATAATTCTGCGCCATCCGGTTAAATTTTCGGCCCTTGTCGCAAAAAGATTTCCGCGGTTCTGGATAACAAGCCACAGCTCAATGTTTTCCATAAGCGAACCGAACAGCGCGTACCTTTCGCGCGGACAATATCTTATCCTGGGCGTAAAAACCGCTCTGCTCGGGCTTCATGTTTTGCTTCTGGCCTCGGCCCTGATGGGAATTTGGCTCGCGAAAACCAGGCTCAGAGAGGCCTCTTTCCTTTTAGTGCTTGTATTCTATTCCTCGCTTTATGTGTTCGTTGACATACCAAACAGGCACCATGTGCCATATATGCCGTTTATTATTATTTTTTCTTCTGTCGCGGTAAGTTATTTAATGGATAAATTTTATGTGCGGAATAACAGGCTGGTTTAATTACTCCAAATCCAATATCCCGGGAAGCGAAGCGCTTTTAAGAAAAATGTGCTCCGTAATAACCCATCGAGGCCCAGACGACGAAGGGCTGCGCCTTTCTTCCGGCGCGGCTTTAGGCATAAGGCGGCTGGCGGTAATAGACCTTAAAACCGGCTCCCAGCCTATCCACAACGAGGACAGTTCTCTTTGGGTAGTCTGCAACGGAGAGATCTATAATTTTCAGGAACTCACCGAAACCTTAAAAAAGCGGGGGCACCGGTTTTACACGAAAAGCGATGTTGAGGTAATTGTCCACCTTTACGAGGAATACGGCACGGCGCTTCTGCCGCATCTGAGAGGAATGTTCGCCTTCGCTCTTTTTGACGAAAAGAAAAACCTGTTCTTCGCCGCCCGGGACCGGCTCGGCAAAAAACCTTTTACCTACGCCCTCTGCGGCGGTTCGCTGGTCTTCGGCTCGGAAATAAAATCCATTCTTGAGTTCCCGGGAATTAAGAGGGAAGTTAATTATAACGCGATACACCATTACCTGACATACCAGTATGTCCCTTCGCCGCTTAGCGCCTTTGAGGGCATACACAAACTTCCGCCGGCGAGCAGCCTGATTTGCGGCTCGTCCGGGAAAGTAACGATTGAACGCTACTGGCAGCCGGATTTCAGAAATAAACTTAACTATACTGCCGCTGAGTGGGAAGAGGCCCTGCTTAATAAACTGGAAGAATCCACCAGAATCAGGATGGTCAGCGATGTTCCGCTCGGCGCCTTCCTGTCTGGAGGAGTTGATTCTTCGGCGGTGGTGGCGATGATGGCCAGAAATTCGTCCCAGCCCGTTAAAACCTTTTCTATTGGTTTCGCAGAACAGGACTTTTCGGAACTGAAATTTGCCGCTGTTGTGGCAAAGAAGTTCGGAACCGACCACAGGGAGTTCATTGTTAAACCTGAAACAGCGGAAATTCTTCCGAAACTTGCCTGGCACTACGGCGAACCGTTCGCGGACTCTTCCGCTCTGCCGTCGTATTTTGTGGCGAGGGAAACAAGAAAGCATGTCACTGTCGCGTTAAACGGCGACGGTGGAGACGAAAGCTTCGCCGGATACCTGAGGTACAAAGCCTTCAGGTTTTCCGAAATGACGGCTCCCGTAAACAAATTTATCTACGCCATAGGCTCGCCTTTGTCGCGGCATCTGCTTAAGTACTCGTCGGGCCCGGTAAGGAAATATTTAAACTACGCTCTTAGGGTCAGTTCCGCCCTTTCCCAGCCGCCGGCAAGACGAAATATCCGCTGGCATTCAATTTTTGACAATGAGGCCAAAAACGCCATTTATTCGGAAGCCATGATCAACCGCTTTGACGGCAACGACGCTTTTAAATACCTTGAAGACATTTTTAACGGCGCGCCGGCTCAAAACAATACCGACCGCCTGCTTTACACCGACCTTTCGGCGTACCTGCCCGAGTGCCTGCTCGTAAAAATGGATATCGCATCCATGGCCAACTCGCTTGAGGCCAGGAGCCCTTTTCTGGACCACGAGCTTGTTGAACTGGCCGCGCGGATGCCGCCTGAGCTTAAGCTTAAAGGACTCAACGGAAAATATATACTTAAAAAATCCTTAAAGGGCATTTTGCCCGCCGAGATACTCAGCAGAAAAAAAATGGGTTTTGGAATACCCGTTAACTCCTGGTTTAGAAACGAGCTGCGCGCCTATTTGAAAGACACCGTACTCTCGGAAAAAGCCCTCGCGAGGGGATACTTTAAGAAAGACGCGCTTGAGAAACTTATTGCCGAGCATGACTCCGGCAGGGCGGAACACGGCTACAGGCTCTGGGACCTGCTAATGCTGGAATTATGGCACAGGGAGTTCATAGACTGACAATACAATGAATTCAAATATTAGCAGAACAAATACCATGCTTCTAATATCTCTTTTCACGGCCCTTTCTTTATTCCTGAGCTTCTGGGGAGTAAACGCCGGGCTTCCGTCAAACGAAACGGCCGCTTTGATTTTTCCCGACCGCTCAGTGCTCAGGGACCTGGGCGGCGTTTTGAAGTCAACCCGGGAAGAGGTTTACTCGGACTACAGGAAACAAACCGGCATTGAACTGCTTAAGACCTATGAGCCCGACGACGACACCGTTACGGCAGTGGTATCCGGCAGGCCGGCCTCAATTCAAAAGAAAAAGCTCCACTCCATGCGCTCGGGGCTTTTGCAGAGCAGGTTTCCGGACGAACAGAAAAGCATAATGGCCCTTTCAAACATAAAACCTGCGGTTTTTGATTTTAATCCGAATATTTTCCAGTATGGGGGGCTGTACTTTTACAGCGTCGGAGCCGCTCTGAAGGCCTCGGAACTTGCCGGCATAGCGAAGATTACTTCCGATGTTGAATACTATTTTAACAACCAGGACAAAGCCGCAATGCTCTACATAGTGCCCAAATGCTTGGGAGGCATTCTCGCGGCCGCGGCTGTGCCGCTTATATATATACTCGGAGGGCTAATCTCCGGCAAAAGGGCCGGCATTTTCGCGGCCTTTATGCTGGCCGCGCTCCCGTCGGTCGCCGCGGAATCTCATTCCTTTAAACCCTATTCCTTCTTTCTTCCCTTTATGACGGCCTCGCTCATCTTTTCCTTTAAGGCCTGCAGCAGGCCGGGCAGGCTTAACTTTTTCCTTTCGGGAGTTTTCGCCGGCTTGAGCGCGGGAGCTCTTATAATAAGCGGCACGGCGCTAATCTCTTCAATCGCGGCCTATTTTTTCAGCTTAAAGAAAAATGATAAAAATCCGGCGGGCATTCTTTTCATTTTTGCCGGTTTTGCCGCGGCTTTTATCGCGGTCAACCCTTACTGGCTGCTCTCCTTTAGCGAAGTAAAAAACGAATTCTCTCACCTGACGCGCCAGGCCCCGTTTATATTTTCTCCGGCGAGAATGTTTCATCATTTCTTTTTTGAGCTTCACAAAATTACCGGCTGGGGAGTTTACATGCTGTTTGCGGGAGGCCTCCTGCTGGCACTTAAAAAAAGGTCAGCCCAGGACTGGATACTGCTTTCGGGCCTGCTTCCATTTTACATATATACCGCAAACACGCATTGGGCCTCGCCTCATTACGCTATGCCGCTGATACCGTTTGCGGTCCTGCTTGCCGCCAGGTTCGCGCTCTGGCTGGGAGATACCGTAAAGTGGAAACCGATTTATCTGTCCCTGCTCGTATTTGTCGGGTTTTACACAATTGGAAACTCCGTTTACTACGACCTGCTGTTGACTAAAGACAAACACCTCCTTGAAGCCGGAAGCTGGATAAACAAAAATATTCCGCGCAATGCGGAACTCGGCGCTTCCATATACCCTTTATTCGGCTATCAGGGCTATCCGCCTTTCAATGTTTTGAGCTATAATATAAACCAAAGCCGCGACCCGGAATACTTTATTTCTCTTGGAAAGGACGATCCTTTTATCAGCGGCGGACGGTCTGCCGTGGAAAATTATTCTCCGCTTGTGAAGTTTTCCAGAAAGAAAACTTTTCTGGACAAACTTTATTCAAACCATTTATTTTATTACTGGGACCTGGATGTGACGGTCTATTCAAAGAACAAATCAGCCGGTTCAAAAAAAGGATAACTTTATGCTGACAGCTCCAGAAACCGCTGTTGTAATACCCACGCTTAACGAAGAGGCCTCCATAGCCGGAGTCATAGATTCAGTTTCCGGCTCAGCTTCCAATATTTATGTCATTGACGGCGGTTCAAAGGATAAGACCGTAGAGATTGCGTTATCAAAAAACGCGAAAGTGATTAAACAAAAGAGCCGCGGAAAAGGATCCGCTCTGGTACAGGCCCTGAACGAAATAAATGCAGAGATAATCGTTTTTATTGATGCCGACGGCTCTCATGAAGCCGCCGACATTCCGAAACTTGTTGAGCCGATAGTTGGGGGAAAAGCCGAACTCGTAGTGGCCTCCCGCTACCTCGGCGGCTCGGATGAACTGCACGGCTCCTGGAACAATTTCGTCAGGATGGTCGGCTCTTCGCTCATTACGCTGGGAATGAACTACCGCTGGAATGTGCGCCTTACGGATGTGGAAAACGGATTCAGGGCTGTCAGGCGTTCCGCGGCACTGAAGCTGGAACTGGAGTCAAGTGATTTTACCATTGAACAGGAAATGGTTATGAAGGCGGTAAAAAACGGTTTAAAAGTTGTGGAAGTGGCCAGCCATGAATACGAAAGAAAGGGCGGCGTTTCAAAACTGCCGACCAGCCAGGGCTGGAAGTTTATATACAGATTTTTCAGGGATATAATATGAATATTTATCTTATCAACCCTCCGGCGGCCGACGGAGTAAAAATTGTGCGCGAAGGGCGCTGTATGCAGAGAAAGGGCGCGTGGACCTCGGTCTGGTCGCCTATATCTCTGGCTATTTTAGGCGCTATCGCCAGGCAGTCAGGCCATACCGTTAAGCTTTCCGACTGCATTGTGGAAGAAATTGATTTTAACGAATTAAAGAATCTTGCCTCTCAATTTAAACCCGACCTGGCCATAATTAACGCCGTAACTCCTTCCATTGAAAGCGACCTCTCCACCTGCAGGTATCTCAAGGAGGCCAACCCCGCGGTTCTCACGGCGGCTATAGGTATTCACCCGACGACGCTTCCAGAGGATTGCCTGAATGCCGAACCGGCCCTGGACTTTGTCATACGAGGCGAACCCGAGGCCACTGTCAAGGAAATGCTCGCCGCGCTGGCTCAGGGCAACGACCTGACTCTAAGCGCCATCACCGGGCTGGCCTTCAGAAAAAACGGCAGGCTTTTCAGGGAGCCGGACCGGAAACCGATTGAAGACTTAAACGAACTGCCTTTCCCGGCCTGGGACCTGATTGACACAGAACTTTACACGCTTCCGTTTTCCAACAAGAAATTCCTGCTTATCGCCACCAGCCGCGGCTGCCCTTATCCCTGCCGGTTTTGCGCGGACGCCGCGTATTACGGGAAGAAGCTCAGAGTCAGGAGCCCCAAAAATGTCGTTGACGAGCTTGAATGGGCGAAGAACACTTACAAAATTGACGAGTTTCTTTTTTGGAGCGAGTCTTTCACGATAAACAAGCAGTTTTCCATTGATGTAGCTCGCGAAATTTTAAGTCGCGGCCTCAAAATTTCCTGGGTCTGCAACAGCAGGGTTGATAATGTGGATATTGAAATGCTGCGGCTCTTCAAAAAAGCCGGCTGCTGGATGATAGGCTTCGGCATTGAATCCGGAAACCAGAATATTTTAAATTCCATGAAAAAGGGAATAACCGTTGAGCAGATTGAAAGCGCGGTAAAGGCTTCTCATGAGGCCGGGCTTGAAGTCACCGGCCACTGCGTTATCGGATACCCGGGTGAAACCGTTGAGACTATTAAGGACACCATAAACCTGACAAAGAGGCTGCCCTTTGATTTCGTCCAATTTTACTGTTCAGTCCCGTTCCCGGGCTCGGAGCTGTACGCGCAGGCCAGGGAGATGGGCTGGATTAACACCAATAACTGGATGTTTTTTGAGCAGAACTTTTGCGTTATGGACACGCCTCAGCTGAAAGCTAAAGACGCGATGAAATGGCGGTCAAGAGCCTACAGGCAGTTTTATTTAAGGCCTTCCGTCATAATAAAAACTATTCGCCGGCTCTCTAACTGGAAAGAATTTATCAATTTTCTGAGAATGGCGAAAGACTTCCTTACCTGGGTGAAATAAATGAATAAACTTGAAAACGAGATAAGCCACGGCAAAAATATTGTTTCCAAAGCGGAGCTTATATGGGGCTGGGATACCCCGGCCGGAAAGATAAGGGCCGCAAGAAGGGCCGAATACTTTATCAAGCTGGGCGGAATTGAAAAAGGCAAAAAAGTTCTTGAGATAGGCTGCGGAACCGGCTTATTCACCAGAAAAATCGCTGAAACCGCGGCCGACCTGACGGCCATAGACATTTCTCCGGAGCTTATAGAAAAGGCGGCGGCAAATTTCAGCTTTAAGAACGCCTTATTCATGACGGCAGACGCCGAGCATCTTAATTTTGCAGGCGGTTCTTTTGACTGCGTTGTGGGAAGTTCGGTCCTGCACCACTTAAACCTGGGCGCGGCTTTAGGTGAAATATTCAGGGTTTTAAAACCGGGAGGGAAGCTTGTTTTCGCCGAACCGAATATGCTCAACCCGCAGATACTCCTGCAGAAAAACATCAAGTTTCTCGGAAAAATGCTCGGAGACACTCCTGACGAAACCGCTTTTTTCAGAGGGGCCCTTGCGGGAGATTTGAAGAAAGCCGGCTTTACAAACATAAATATCGCGCCCTACGACTTCCTTCACCCGTGGATACCACCGGCATTGATAGCTCCTGTCAGGGTTTTAGGCTCACTGCTTGAAAAACTCCCGTTGATAAAAGAGATCGCCGGCTCTTTAATAATTGAGGCCCGGAAATGACGGGAATATTCCAAAAACACGGAGCCCTGCTTATCCTCCTGGCTTTTCTGTCTGTTTTCTCTTTAAGATTTGTAAATCTGTCCGGGAAGGGTTTTTTCTCGTATGATGAGGCCTATTACAGCCTTGAGGCGAGGACTCCCGCGCAGGCTCTTTCATGGCTGAGGGAAAACCTATCTCAGCTGAGAAACGGAGAAAAGGGGATTTCAGATTTAAAAGAATATTTGAAACAACACGGCGCCGTATTTCCGCTGGGAACTGCCAAACCTTCTTTTTTATTCGCCCTGAGCGTATTTTACTTTATTTTCGGGAATCACGATCTCACTGCTTTTCTGTTTTCCGTTTTCTGGAGCGCGGCCCTGCTTGGCGCCGTTTTTCTGCTTTCAAAACAGCTCTGGGGAAATGAGGCCGCCGTTCTTTCGGCCTTTGCCGCGCTTATTTCCGTTGAGCATTTTTATTTTTCCAGGTCCGGATATCCGCAGACAATGGCGGCATTTTTCCTGACAGCTTCCCTGTATTTAATCGCACGGCGGAGATTTTTATCAGGCGGCGCGGCGTTTTCGCTGGCGCTGACCTCCCACTACTGCGTACTCTTCAGCCTTATTCCGGCGCTGTTATGGTTTGCGCTCTACAAACGGGAAAAACTTTTGGCTTTCCTGGCGGGTTTTATTATTCCGCTTGTAATAATTGAAGCGCTTTTCAGGATAGAATACCTGCTGCTTAAGCCCTGGCTTTCGGATGTAAGTTTTTTCACTTATGCCCAGCACTTCGCCCGGCAGATACTCTGGGTATCGCCGAACAAAACATCATTTTTCAGCCATGATTTTCTGCTCGTTCCTAAAATGCTTTTCAGCTCCGAGGGAATCCTGCTCGGCGCCGCGGCTCTGTCCGCCGTGACGGTTTTCGCCGCGAAATTCTCAAAGCTTTCCGTTGAGGAAAAACTGGTTGTTTTCACGGGAGCGGGCGGGCTGTTATTATGGGTAATTAACCCCGGCTTTACGGCATCAAGAGCCGTTTTTCCTTCGTGGATGCTTATTCTGGCCCTCTGCGGATATGCATTTTCTCTAATCAGGATTAAGGCGCTTTTGTTAACGCTTCTGCTGGCTTTGGGTGTTTTTTCCGCGTACAGGCACCTATCACTCTCAGCGGTTTCATCCAATTACAAAGAGGCCGCCGCCTGGGTCAGCGAAAACGGCGGGGAGGGAGTAATAGAGATATTTAACTGGCCCATTTACCAGTTCTATTTAAATAAAACCGTATCGGCCAATTCCGACAGGATCCAGAGCCTTCCCGACCTGAAATCTTTTCAGGAGGCCGGGACAAGGTTTCTTTCCATAGATTACACCAGCGCCTTCTGGGACCGTGAAACCTGGGGCTTTGCCGATGACATTATGGCGTCCCGTCAGCCTGTTAAAACCGTTAAGACCGGGCTTTTCAAATATCCGTGGATAATCTACCAGATAGTGCCCACCGAAACGGAGCAGAAGCGCTTAAACGAAGCACCCGAATATAAAAAGGACATTAACATTTACGATCTGGACGCGTATTTCTCCGCTAAATCTTAACTATGGCTAAGCTGCTATTTCTGCAGGAACTTGAATACGAATTTTTAGGGCCTATGTACCTTTCGGCCCTGCTGAAAGCCAACTCGCACGAAACGCGCATGGCTATCGGACGGGATGCCGATGATTTTTCCGGAATTATGGAAGAATACAAACCCGACCTGGTTGCTTTTTCGGTTATGACGGGCTCTCACCGGTGGGCTCAGCGCGCCGCAGCTAAACTCAAGAAAAAGTATAACGCGCTGACCGTATTCGGAGGGCCGCATCCCACCTTCTTTCCGGAATTTATTAATGAAGACGGCGTGGACATAATCTGCAGGGGAGAGGGCGAGGAAGCTCTTTTAGACCTGATGAACGCCCTGAGAGACGGCCGCGATTTTACCCGCGTGCCGAATCTTCACATAAAAAAAGACGGAACAGTAATAAAAAATGAGGTCCGCGCGCTTTGCTCCGACATTGACCTCCTGCCGCTTGCCGACAGAAACCTCTACGACTGCCTGGACAGCGTAACGGAAAGAAGCGTGCGCAATGTCATAACTTCCCGCGGCTGTCCTTTCCACTGCACCTTTTGTTTTGAGGACAGCATGCGCGAGCTTTATAAAGACAAGGGCAAGTATGTGAGGATACGCCGCGTTGACAATGTCATGGCCGAGCTGGCAGAATTAAAGAAAACTCACGGAGCCAGGGCTGTGTATTTCTGCGACGATGTTTTCGGCATAGATAAAAAGTGGCTGTACGAATTTCTTCCCATTTATAAAAAGGAAATCGGCCTTGAGTTCTTCTGCCTGGTCAGGGCCGATGTCGTGGCTTCCGACGAAACTTACGCCGTCAAGCTTAAAGAGGCCGGCTGCTCCGGAGTTTTCTTCGGCATTGAAACCGGCTCAGAGGCTCTCAGAAACGGCCTGCTGAATAAAAATCTCAGGGACAAAGACATTTACAAGGCCGCCGCTATTCTGCGCAAAGCAGGCCTTAAATTCAGGACTTACAATATTCTCGGCCTGCCCGGCGAAACCCTGGATGACGCCTTTGCCACCGTTGAAATGAACATTAAACTTAAGGCGGACTACCCCTGGTGCTCAATATTTTCTCCGTACCCAAGGACCAAACTGACCGAATACGCCTGCGCCAGGGGCTACCTGGAAAAAGATTTCCAGCCGGATTCGGTCTCGCGCTCCTTTTTCATTGAGAGCAGGCTAAACATGCCGGACGCGAAGAGGATTGAGAACCTTCAGAAGTTTTTTCAGACCGCGGTGCTGTGGCCGTGGCTCCTGCCCGCGATAAAACTTCTTATAAAACTGCCGCCGAATATTTTTTTCAGGGGCTGGTTCGCTCTGGTCTATTTTTATGTGTATTTGAAAAGCGAGCGGAGGGGATTTTTAAAAACGCTTATCTTCGCTCTCCGAAACTATAAACATGTCATAATAAAGGGTTGATCATGAAAATCAAACAAATGAAACTGCTGGACAGGTACCTGGGTTTTATAGCGTGCAAATTATTCTCGCTTTTTACGCCCCGTCCATCCAAAACCAGGCCCAAAATAGACAAACACAAAACAAAGAACATTCTTTTGATGAAATTTTTCGGCCTCGGAAGCATTCTGCTTTTGTCTCCGGCCGTAAAGGCGATAAAAAACGGCTTCCCGCACTCAAGGCTGGTTTTCTTCACGCTTTCAAGGAACAGGGAGCTCTGCCGTTCTCTGGGAATTTTTGACGAGGTTATAACCCTGGAGGTGGACAAAGGGTGGCCGGCATTTTGTTCCTCCCTGCTTTCAAGTATTTTTTATCTCTGGAAACGCCGTTTTGACATGACGGTGGACTTTGAGTTCTTCACGAGATTCTCCGCCGTAATGACTTTTCTTTCCTTCGCGCCGGTGAGGGTGGGATACCACGCCTGGGAAACCTGGCGGGGAAATACGCACAACATCCAGGTGCCTTTTAACCGCTACTGGCACATAATGGACAATTTTTACAACCTCGCGACCTACATAGGCCTTCCGAAAAACGGAGAGCTGAAAATTATTAGGCCGGAGGTTTCCCGCGAAGACAGCGAATTCGTCGCCTCTCTGCTTAAGGATAACGGGGCCTCGGGAGACTTTATTTCTGTCCATTTTAACGCCAGCGACCTTTCCATAGAACGCCGCTGGCCCTACGAGAACTTCATCAAGCTCATTAACAGGCTGGTTGAAGACTACAACCTTAAGATTATTTTCATCGGCTCAAAATCCGAGTCCGGCTCCGTGGGTGAAATAGTGCGCGCGATCGGCGGCAAAAGCTCGGCGGTCCTTAACTTCGCCGGAAAACTTTCCATAACGCAGCTGGCGCGCCTCTTTGAGCTTTCAAAGCTGGTTATTTCCAACGACTCCGGCCCCCTGCACCTGGCCGTCGCCATGGAAACGCCCACCGTTTCGTTTTTCGGTCCGGAAACTCCGGTAATTTACGGCCCGCTGGGAAAAAGCCATACTGTTTTCTTTAAAAATATTGACTGCAGCCCGTGCATTAATGTCCATGACCGCAAATCGGTTCACTGCTACTGGGAAAAACCCAGGTGCATGGAAGCCATTTCCGTTGACGAAGTTTACGCCGCTATCGCGGACAAATTAGGCGCCAGAGAATGAAAAAGGTATTACTGCTCAACCCTCCAGGCAGAAAGCTTTACATAAGGGAATATTTCTGCAGCAAAGTTTCCCAGGCCGACTATATTCCTCACCCGGTTGACCTTGTAATGCTCAGCGGGGTTTTGTCAGGCAAATTCGCTCTGGAACTTATTGACGCCATTACCGGAAAACTCAGCGAGGCCGGCGCGCTTGAAGCCGCGGCCGCCGTTAAACCGGAGGCGGTTATTTGCCTTGTTGGGGCGGCCAGCCTGTCGGAGGATCTGGCTTTCCTCAAAGCGCTCAGGCCCCGCCTGCCAAATGCTAAAATAATAGCTATCGGCGATGTCTTTAGAGAAGACGCGCGCAAACGCCTTGGTGATTACCCGTTCATTGACGCCGTACTGCTGGACTTTACTTCCGAAGACATTGTCCTCTACCTTGAGGGCAATACTTCATCCCTGCCCGATATTGTCACCGCCGATTCTGTTGAAACCGCTTACCCGGTTAAAAAGGGCAGTTACTCCGTTGGAATCCCCGACCATAAACTGTTCTTAAAATACAATTACAGGCATCCCTTTGTCAGAAGCCGCCGCTTCGCGACAGTGCTGACAGACTACGGCTGTCCCTTCAAATGCACCTTTTGCGTAATGGGAACTCTGGGATTTGCCGTCAGGGAAGTTGACAATATCATGCGGGAGCTTGAAGCGATAGTTTCTTTAGGCACCAGAGAAGTTCTTTTCCAGACTCAGACTTTCGGCGCCAATAAAAAACAGGCCGTAGAACTCTGCGAGAGGATCATTAAGTCAAAACTCGGCCTGGGGTGGGTCTGTTTTTCAAGAGTGGATGTGACGACTCCCGAACTGCTTGACAAGATGAAAAGAGCCGGCTGCCATACGATAATTTTCGGCATAGAATCCGGAGCTGACAAGATTTTGAGCGCGTATCAGAAAGGTTATACGGCGGCGCAGGCTGAAGCCGTAATTGAATATTGCGACAGGATAGGCATTGAAACCGCCGGCACCTTCATACTGGGACTGCCCGAAGAAACCCGGGAAACGCTCGCGCGGACTCTGTCGCTGATAAAAAGGATTCGGCTTGATTACGCTTCTTTTAATGTGGCCGTTCCGCGGGCCGGAACGGGGCTTCGGAAAGAAGCCATCGGGCTCGGATTAGCCGGTGAAAACACGGAAATTATGGACCAGTCCGGAAGCGATATTTCCATGCCAACAAAAACTTTAAGCCGAGCGGAAATACTTAAGTTCCGCAGAAAAGCCGTAGCCGCCTTTTACTTTTCTCCGAAAAATCTTGTCCGCCGGATATTCAAGGCAAGGTCTCTGCCGATGCTTTTAAGGAATTTTTCGCAGGGCCTGTCACTAATAAGGAATACTTGGTTCTCATGAACAGAAAAACAATTACAGGCATTTTCCTGCTTTCGCTCGTTTTAAGGCTCGGGCTTTTGTATTTCTTTGACGGCACAAAGCAGGTGGAACAGATGGACGCCAAAGATTACGAGGCGATAGCTCAGAACCTTATCGGCGGGCGAGGTTTTATAAATATCAGCGACAGCCCGACCATGAGCCGTCCGCCCGTCTACCCGGTATTTCTCGCCGGAGTCTATTATGTGTTCGGCAGCAGGGAATCCGTTGTCAAAGTATTCCAGTGCGTCTTAGACTCGGTGACGGTTCTGCTGGCCGCCTATATCGCGCTCTTATGCTTAAATCCCGCAGCCGCGCTGCTTACGGGATTTATTGCGGCGCTTTATCCTCCGCTTATTATTTACAGCAACATAAAGCTCGGGGAAACCGTGTTTACTTTTTTTCTGGTCTTATCCTGTCTTCTGCTGATAAAATCCTTTAAAAGCGGCGAAGCCAAACTCTTCTCCTGGGCCGGAATCGCTCACGGCCTGGCCACGCTGACCCGCTCAACGACTTTATTTTTTCCATTTTTTCTTTTGCCGCTTTTCTTTCTCAATGCCTATAAAAAATTCGCGCTCAAAGGCCTTATTATATTTTTTGCCGCGGGTTTTGCGGTGATATCCGTCTGGACAATCCGCAATTACGCGGTTTTCGGAGAGCTGCTGCCGGTAAACACGGGCGGCGGTTACCTATTGTGGTTCGCGATTCAGGAAGACGCGTGGCAGGGGGACAAGCTTGTGGAACTCAGCCCTTACCGCGAATTTGAAGACATTAAAGGTATGTCATGGGTAAAGTGGGACAAACTGTTGACCAAGAGGGTCGTAAAATACGCCCTGGCCCACCCTTTGGACTATTCCAGGAAAACCGCCGTTAATTTCGCCAAGCTGTGGTACCTGCCCGTGGGCAAAGTGATCCTCGCCGGAAAGTTCAGGCTCGCGGCCGATATTTATCAGGCCGTGTTTATAATATTTCTCCTGACCGCGGCGGCAGGCTTGTATTTCGCCCTGGCGCACAAAAAAGATGTTTTAATACCGCTTCTGTATCTTATCTATCTTTCGGTAATGCACAGCGTGGTTTTGCCGGTTCCCCGCTACAGGCTTCCCTTTGAACCTCTGGTATTGATGTTCGCCGCCTACGGACTTCTGAGTTTTTACCGGAATTTCAAAAATAAACCGGCGGTGAAATAATATGATATGCCCCGTCTGCTCTTCAAATTCAATGCCGGCGCTTGAGATAAATAACAGGCAGGTTTACCTCTGCGGCTCCTGCTCAACGAAATTTATCTGGCCCCAGCCTTCCGAAGATGAAATACGCGCCATATATTCAAAGAATTATTACGATTCCTGGGGCATAACCGGAGAGCAGGGCGACGGCTCCGTGAAAGCAATGAAGACGGCCACATTTGAAAGGAGAATGGACCTGATAGAGAAACACATTAAACCCGGGAAAATCCTGGACATAGGATGCGCCTGCGGATACTTTCTTGAGACGGCGGCCAAAAGGGGGTTTACTCCTTACGGTGTTGAGCTTTCGGATTATTCCTGTAAAATAGCGAAGGAATCTTTGGGCGAGGAAAATATATTCAACGGCACTATTGAAAACGCTCCCTTTGACGATAAAAGTTTTGACGCGGTGGCGATGTCGGACCTCCTGGAACATGTCACGAACCCCAACAAAACCCTTTCAAAAGTCCGCGGCCTGCTTAAAGACGGCGGCGTAATAATGATAATGACGCCCGACCACGGTTCACTGACCGCGGCGCTGATGGGCCGGCGCTGGACCCATTACAAAGAAGAGCACCTGTTTTATTTCAACCGCAGGGCGCTTAAATACATTCTTGATAAAAACGGGTTTAAGGTTCTGGAAGTGAGGAGCGCGGAAAAAGCCATGAATCTTAAATATTTTAAAACGCAGTTTAATATTTACACCAACGCCTTAATAACGCCTCTGGTAAATTTGGCCGTCCGGCTGCTGCCGGAGAGATTTCTGTCTAAGAATTTTTACCTGCCGTTAGGCGAGATGGCGGTTATTGCCGTAAAAAAATGAGCTGAACCCTATTTTACCCAGCGGCCGGCGCAGTACAGCGAAAAGTCAATAGGAAGCAGCGGCGGAAAATGGTTCAATTCTTCTCTATTAAGCGCGCTGTCAAGCGCCGAAATAATTAATTCGTGCGAAGAAACATGGTTCTTATCAAAATCAAAACCGACGGCCCCGAACAGCGCGTCAGTAAGTTTATTCTTTACGGGGAAACCCGCCAGCAGAACCCCTCCGGGCGACAATATCCTTTTTATCTCGGCTGAAGCCTTCGCCAGGTCTTTTATGTGTTCTAAAATGCTTATGCACAGAACGCAGTCAAACGAACCGTCCTCAAAAGGCAGGTTAAGTATATCGCCTTTAAAAAGTTCGGCATTAACATTTTCCTTGCTGAGCATATCGCGCACAACAGACATATTGTCGTGCAGGTCAACTCCGAAAACGCTGTCTGCTCTTTTTGAAAGTTCCGGCAGATAAATCCCGCTCCCGTAACCGATTTCAAGTATCTTTTTAAACTTCCTGCCCTCAATAAGCTCAAGCGACATCTTAAGCCTTTTTAAGTAAAACGAGCCTGTCACCGGCATATAGTAAAACTTAAGCGGGTCTCCTGCTCCCGTGGCTTTAATATTTTTTTTGGGGGGTATTCTGATGCTGTTTTTCATTCAAGTTATCCTTTGCGCTGAGAATATAATTGAAACGCGGCGTTGAAAGACGGCCCGGCCAGGTGACTAATCCTCCGGTAAGGCGATGCCGTCGTTCTGATCTCCCGCAGGGAGAGAAGAATCTCGTCGTTAAATAAAAAGCGAGACCCTTCACTTCGTTCATGGTGACTTTACCTGTCTGCGCAATCTTCACCGTCAGACGCTGGGCACTATCTGAGGATTAGGGTTGTAAAAGTGATTTTACATTATTATTAAAAAATAGTAAAATAAGTTTTGAAATTTCAATCACATTTGTCATTTGCGGTGCCGTAACGCCAAATGTGTCAGCCTTGAACAGAACAGGAATTGATGAAAATATTAATAATATGCCATGAACACCCGCCACTTGGCGGAGGAGGCGGAAGCGCCGCCAGCCGGTTCGCGATGAACTTAGCCGGACAGGGCGATGAAGTGCTTTTTGTCACATCAACCTACAAGGATATGCCGCTGCGCGAGCAAACCGACGGTTACGGGGTTTTCAGGTTTGATATCTCAAGAAAAAATAAATTCGGCTGCGATATCCCGGAACTGATCCGGTTCGGCTTAAGGGGCAAAAGATTTATTGACGAACTTTTCAAAGATTACAGGCCGGACGCCATAGCGGCATTTTTCGCGATCCCCTCCGGCTATGTCGCCAGATACGCTTCCCAAAAATACAAAATACCCTATATTGTCTCTCTGCGCGGCGGGGATGTCCCAGGTTTTTTAAGCAGAGAGCTGTGGTTTTACCAGTTTCTCGCGACCCCTCTGCTAAAAAAAATTATGGGCTCGGCGAAAAGAGTTTTCAGCAACAGCCGGTATCTGGCAAGGCTCGGAGAGAAAACTTCAAAATCCGAAATCGCGGTAGTGCCGAACGGTTTTGACACGGAACTTTATAAACCCGACTTCTCAAAACGCCCCGGCGGCCTGGTGAATATTCTTTTCGCGGGAAGGCTCGTTTATCAAAAAGGGCTTGATGTAGCCCTTAAAGCGGTTTCCATTTTGGATAAAACCAGATTCCATTTAAATATCGTGGGAAGCGGCCCTCTTGAAGGGGAACTTAAAGCTCTCGCCGCGCGGCTTAACCTCGCCGGCTCTACGACATTTATGGGGTGGCTCACCAAAAGCGAACTGCTCAAACTCTACCAGCAATCCCATATTCTGGTAATCCCTTCCAGGGACGAGGGCCTGCCCAATGTGGTAACCGAAGCGATGTCCTGCTCAATGGCTGTCGTCGGCACAAACTGCGGCGGCATACCGGAACTGGTGGAGAACGGCGTAAACGGATATGTGGTTGAGCCCGATGACATTAAGGCCTTCTCCGAGAAGTTGGGCGGCCTTATTTCCGACACGGATACGATAAATAAGTTCTGCGAAAACTCGCGGGAAATGGCCGGCCGCTGGAGCTGGGCCGACGCGGCCAACAGGCTGAGGGGCCTTATCAATGAACATTGACAGAGCGACGCGGGAGCGGGTCGTGGAAATTTTCCGCAAAAGGTTTCTCGGCGTCTCAAACACCGACCCCGAAAAACTTGCCGGCGATACTCTTAATATTTCAAGAACCGGGGAACAGTTCAGCCTGCTTGAAGAAATTGTCGGGCCCCTGGAAGGGAAAAAACTCCTTGAGATCGGCTCCGGGCTCGGGATGTTTTTGCTGGCGGCTAAAAACCGCGGCATTGACGCTACCGGCATAGAGCCCGACAGGGAAAGCCTTGAAATCTGCGCGGAAATACTCGCGGCGAATTCCCACGATCAGCGGATCGCCCTGCACTCGGCCGGAGAAAAACTTCCGTTTGAGGACGAAACTTTTGATATAATATACTCCACTCAGGTCTTAGAGCATGTGCAAAACCCCGGGCAGGTTCTTTCTGAAGCGGTAAGGGTGCTGAAAAAAGGGGGCCAGTTTAACCTCATCGTGCCTAACTACGGATCTTTTTTTGAAGGCCACTACGGGATATTCTGGGTACCCTACATCCCGAAATGGCTGGCGCGTTTTTATGTCAGGCTCTGGGGCAGGGACCCGCGCTATCTTTCTGAACTTGGATTTATCAACCCCATAAACCTGAGCGGCCTGCTTAAAGCTATTCCCGGCATTTCGATTGAAGACTGGAGCTGGAGAATTTCCAGGCGCAGGCTTGATACCCTTGATTTCTCTTCCTGGGCGGAACTGCACAAACTTAAAGTTGCCCTGGAGCTGTTGTCAAAACTGGGTTTAAAACCCGTGGTTTCACTTCTGCTTAAAGCTGGATTTTATAACCCTATAATACTCAACATAAGAAAGACGGGAAACTAAATGAAAATACTCGGACTTGTAATGCAGCATGACGCCGGAGCCGCCGTAATTGAAAACGGACGGATCCTCTCGGCCGTAAACGAAGAGCGGCTGAACCGCCAGAAAATGTACTGGGGGATTCCGAAACTCTCTATCGGCGAAGCCCTGCGCCTGGCCTCCTGCAGGCCCGGAGACATAGACGCCGTAGTATTTTCCAACCTCACCACCGGCAACCCCATAGTCACCTACGACGATATCTGGCGCGACCCCTTTTCAAGAATACTGCAGTTTATTCCCGAGAACCGGCTTACAAACTGGATTGTTTCAACGAATTTGGGGATCTCCATTGGCAGAACCGCCAACTTCGCGCTGGCTCCGCGTAACAGGGTTTTCAAACAGGCCTACGAATACTTAAGAAGCATAGACCTGGACAGAAAATTCATCCATATTGAACATCATAACGCCCACGCGGCGAGCGCCTGGCTTACCTCGGGCTGGAGCGACTGCCTTGTCATAACTTTAGACGCGGTGGGAGACGGCTACTGCTCAAAAATATTTAAGGCTACCGGCGGGCGGCTCAGGGAGATCCACTCAATACCCTTTTTTCATTCTCCCGGGTATTACTACGGATACATCACATACCTCTGCGATTTTAAACCCGGCAGGCACGAGGGAAAGATCACGGGCCTCGCCGCGCACGGCAACCCGGACAAAGTCAAGGAAATCTTAAACCGCGAAATATATTACGACCGCTCCAAGTTTTCATTTATAAACCGCGGAGGCTATCTCTGGCCCGAGATCTGGAGGCTTGAGGAAAAACTCGCCGGCTTCACCATAGAGGACATGGCGGCGGGAGTCCAGTCTCACCTTGAGGATCTGGTTTCAGCCTATGTAGCCGACGCCGTGAAAAGAACCGGCATAAAAAAAGTTGCGCTCGCCGGAGGAGTGTTCGCGAATGTCAGGCTTAACCAGAAACTCCTTGAGCTTCCCGGCATAGAGGGCATCTGGATCCACCCTCACATGGGAGACGGCGGCCTGGGCGCGGGAGCCGCGCTGGGCTACTGGGCGCGGGCAAGCCTTAAAACCGGAGCCTTCAGGCAGCCGGAGGCACTGAAACATGTTTATCTCGGGCAGGATTACACCGACGAGGAAATAGAAACGGCTCTAAAAAACGAAAACTGCCTTTATACCCGCGAAACCAACATTGAGCTGGCCGCGGCCGACAGGCTCGCGAAAGGAAAAGTTGTCGCCAGATTTTTCGGCCGCATGGAGTACGGCCCCAGGGCGCTCGGCAACAGGTCCATGCTCTATCAGGCTACCGACCCTAAGGTCAACGACTGGCTCAACAAGCGGCTTAAAAGGACCGAGTTTATGCCCTTCGCTCCGGTTATTCTGGAAGAAGACGCGGCGGCCTTGTTTAATAATTACGACGAGCGCTCATCTCATGCTTCGGAGTTTATGACTATCACCTACGACGCGACCGTGAAATGCAAGAAAGAGGCTCCAGCCGTTGTTCACATTGACGGCACGGCCCGCCCTCAGGTAGTAAAACCCGGGGCAAACCCGTCCTACGAAAAAATATTAAGGGAATACAAAAAGCTGACCGGCCTTTCCGTGCTTATTAACACCAGCTTTAACATGCACGAGGAGCCGATAGTCTGCACGCCGTCCGACGCCGTTCGTTCCTTCAAACAGGGCCATATTGATTATCTCGCCATAGGAAGCTTTCTGGCGGAGAACAGGACTCAACCGTGAAAAACAAAATATTGAATATTATTAAAATCTCCGCTATTTCGGGCCTCATAATATGGGCCGCCTTTAAATTTGATATGCAGACCGCCAGGCTCGCCCTTAGTTCGGCCGTGCCGCTGTGGGGAATACTGTCAATCCTAACCGCGTTTTTAGTGATTTATGTCATCTCTCTGAGGTGGCTTACCATAATTAAAGGTTTCTACGGCAAGAACCGCGTAAATATCTTTTCTTTGTTTTACTTTAACCTGCTGTCCACCTTTTACACGCTGTTTATTCCGACCTCAATAGCCGGAGAAGCGGTTAGGGTCGTCAAACTTTCAAACAAAACCGACCGGGTATATTCAAAGGCCACATTAGTTATCGCCTTAGACAGGCTTCTCGGGCTTTTGACCTGGTTTATTATTTTTCTGCTTTCGCCTTCGCCGTTTAAGAACAGCAAATACTGGCTTTTGCTGCTGATACCGGCCGGCGCCATTTTTTTCTTCGGAAAGAAATTTAAGTTCATGGGCCACGAGGTGTTTGATTTTTCGCGCCACCATCCGAGAGATATTTTTTACGGTTTTATGGTTTCCTTCGCGGGACAATTCCTGGTAATACTGACAAACTTCCTGATAATAAAGTGTTTCCGGCTGAACATTTCATTTTTTGACGCCTGCGGCATCACGGCGATAGCCGCGCTTGCCGGCATCGTGCCGCTTGCCTGGCTCGGAGTGAGCTTAAGAGAAGGCTCCTATCTGGCCGTTCTTCCCATGTTCGGGGCCTCGCATACGCAGTCCCTGCTTTTCGTCAGCCTTGTGGTTTTTACGACTTATCTGCTCGGATTCACCGGCGGTGTCACGGAGCTTGCCAAAAGCGGATGGGATTTTTCCAAATTAAGAAAGGAAGCGGAGGAAGATATTAATATCGCGAAAGGGGAAACTAATGGCAGACAAAATTAATTCTTTGAGCGTTGTTATACCGGCCTACAACGAAGAAGCCGGTATCAAAGCTGTGATTGATGATATCCGCGAAACGCTCAACAACGCCGGGATAGAATACGAGATCATTGTTGTGGACGACTGCTCGGGAGATAAAACCTCCGCCCTGGCCGCCCAGTCCGGAGTCACCGTCATAACACACCCCGTAAATGCCGGCTACGGACAGTCGCTCATGACGGGATTTTCCCGCGCGAAATATCCCTACATCGCGATGATTGACGCGGACGGCTCCTATCCCGCCCGCGAGCTGGTAAAACTATCGGGTTACGGCGGCGACTTTGACATGCTGGTCGGCGCGAGGCACGGCGCGAACTACTGGGGCAATATTATCAAGCATCCGGCAAGGCTGGCATTTCTGTGGTTCGCGGAATTCGTCACCGGGCAGTCCATTCCCGACGCCAACTCCGGCCTGCGCATATTAAAAAAAGAATCCCTGCCCGCAGGGCCGCTTCTCTGCCGGGGCTTTTCTTTTTCCACAACTCTTACCATGATTTTCTTTTCCACGGGCAAGTTTGTTAAATTTGTGCCGATAGAATACCTCTCCCGCAAGGGAAGCTCAAAGGTAAAAATCGTCAGAGATACCCTGAGGGCGGCCCAGGTGCTGGTTGAAACCATCATTTTCTTTAACCCGCTTAAGCTGGCTCTGCCTTTAAGCGCTTTGCCGTTTCTCGCTTCACTGGCACTTCTTGGCAGGTATTTCTTAGCTTCCGGCCGGGAAGGCTCCGGCCTGCTGGGCTGGGCTCTGATTTCTTTTAATTTTTCGCTTGTGATATTTATGATCGGCGCTCTGATGGATCTTATCAGGCTTAAAGAAAACAACAAATACTGAGTTGAATTTATGAAACCAAAAGTTTTTTGCCTGATCACCAGCCTCAACACCGGGGGGACCGAGAAGTTTCTCGTAACGCTTCTTGAAACCCTGAAAAACGATTATGATTTCTCTGTCGGGTACCTGAAAGAAAAGGGCTATTTCGGCGCTTATCTTGAACAAAAAGGTTTTAAGGTAAGCAAATTCTCGCAGGTATTGCTTCCCCTGCGTTTGAAACAGTTAAAACCCGCTATAGTCCATACATTCCTGTACCGTGCCAACATCGTAGGCAGGATAGCGGCGAAAATCGCCGGAGTTCCGGCTGTAATATCCACACAGCAGGCGATAGACGCCTGGAAAAACCCCGTTCATACTGCGGCGGATTCGTTGAGTTCGGTTTTCTGCGACCTCATCGTGGCAAACTCAAAAGCGACGAAGGACATACTTTCTTCCAGAGAGGGCATAAACCCCGACAAAATTGAAGTGGTGTATAACGGAATAAATTTCGGCGCTTTTAAACCACAAAAGGACAGAACCGAAGTAAGGAAGGCTCTTTCGCTGGAATTAGATGATACGGTTGTGGCCTGTGTTTCCAGACTTCACGAGGAAAAGGGCGCGGATCTTCTGCCCCTGATAGCCGAAAAAGTTAAAAACGCGGTTTTCATAGTTGCGGGCGAAGGCCCGGCCAGGGAGGGAATGGAAACCCGCATAAAGTCCCTGGGGCTGGAAAACAGGTTTAAGCTTCTCGGAGAGCGGCACGATATCTCCGACCTGCTCGGAGCCTCCGATATTTTCCTGCTGCCCTCCCGCGAAGAGAGCTTCCCTCAGGGAATACTTGAAGCGATGGCGTCGTCTCTGCCTGTGGTCGCGTCGGATGTCGGAGGCGTGAGCGAACTTGTTGAGGATAAACGCACCGGATTTCTTGTTGAACCTCTTTCTGTCAGCGGCTTCGCGGAGTCGCTTAACTATCTCATAGAGCACAAAGGATACTCGCAGAACATGGGCGCGCAGGGCAGAGAAAAAAGCGCGGGTTTCACGGAAGAAGCCATGACGGCGAATATCAATATCCTATATCAAAATATATTAAAGGAGAAATCATGTATCTGAACCTGAAGCAAAAAGTTGCGGCAAAGAGCGCAAAAGTCGGAATTATCGGCCTTGGCTATGTGGGCCTGCCCCTGGCGGTACAGCTGGCAAAAAGCGGATTTTCAGTTTTGGGATTTGAGGTGGATTCATCCAAGGTAAAAAATGTCAAGTCGAGCCGCTCATACATAGGAGATGTCACAAGCGAAGATCTCGCCGGGCTCGTCAGAAAGAAAACTCTTGGGGCGACAACCGATTTTAAAAAACTGCGCTCCATGGACTGCGTTATCATATGCGTGCCCACCCCGCTTAGAAAATCAAAGGATCCGGATGTTTCCTACATAGTTTCCGCGACCCAGAAAGTGGCAGACAGCCTGAAAAAAGGACAGCTTATAATACTTGAGTCAACCACCTACCCGGGGACGACTCAGGAACTGGTTAGACCAATGCTTGAGAAAACCGGCCTTAAATGCGGGCGCGATTTCTTCCTTGCCTTCAGCCCAGAACGCGTTGACCCGGGTAACAGCAAATATGACATTCATAACACTCCCAAGGTTGTCGGAGGAGTTACGACACATTGCTCGTCTTTGGCAAGGGATCTTTACAGCAATGTCACTACCTATGTAATGCCGGTTTCTTCAACGGAAGCCGCTGAAATGGTGAAACTGCTTGAAAACACTTTCCGCGCAGTGAACATAGCCCTTGTAAACGAAGTGGCGCTTATGTGCAACAGGCTCAAGCTTGATGTCTGGGAAATAATAGACGCGGCCGCTACCAAGCCGTTCGGATTCATGCCGTTCTATCCGGGCCCGGGAATCGGCGGCCACTGCATACCCCTTGACCCCCATTATCTTTCCTGGAAACTCAAGACGCTTAATTTCTACTCGCGTTTTATTGAACTGGCCGGAGAAATGAATTCAAAAATGCCGGAGCACCTGGTTCAGAAAATAGTGGATGTGTTAAACGCCGACGGTAAATCAATAAAAAACTCCAAGATTCTTATTCTCGGCGTGGCCTACAAGAAAGATGTCGGCGATGTCAGGGAATCACCGGCGCTGGATGTAATTAAACTGCTTCTGGATAAAAACGCGAATATCAGCTACTACGACCCGTATGTCTCGTCCCTTGAAATTGAGGGGAAAAATATCCGTTCGGTAAAAAGCATCTCTTCGCTTAAATCCTTTGACGCCGCGGTTATCGTGACAAACCATACCAACATAGACTATAAGGCCGTCGTCGCCAACTCAAAGCTGGTCATTGACGGGCGCAACGCGACCAAAGGCATCAAGAGCAGGAAAATCTCTAAGCTTTAATTAATGGGCATAATTAAGAAATTCATCAAACCCGAATACCTTACGCTGGCCGCGTTAATAGCCACCGCGGTACTGCTGCGCCTGTGGGGGATAGACTGGGGCCTGCCGCTCAAGAAAGCCCATATAGACGAATCCGTGGTCCTCTTTTATACGATGCGCTTTTTTACGGGCGACCTGAACCCCCATGTGTTTTTTGACTACCCGACACTCTACCTCTACCTGCTGTGGCTTGTTTATTCAGCGTGGTTTATCGCAGGTAAAACGATGGGTGTTTTCGGTTCCCTTGACTCTTTCGTGGGCATCTACCTGAACGGCGACTCCAGTTCGTTTTTTGTTATCGGGAGAGCGCTGTCAGTGCTGTTCGCGGCAGGCAGTATTTATCTTGTTTACAGGATAGGGAAAGAAAACTTTTCCGAGGGGTTCCTTCCGGCCCTGCTGTTTTCGCTTGTGCCCGTGCATGTTTTGCACAGCCACTATTCAACCGTGGATGTGCCGGCCCTGTTCTTCGTGCTTTTCGCTTTTCTCCACTTCGGCCGGTATTACTCGGGCAGCGGCGCGAAAAACCTCTATCTCGCGTCATTCCTCCTTGGGCTTGGCGCCGCAGTAAAATACTACCCCTTCGTTTTTTTGCTTCCGGTCTGGGCTGTCGTTGTTTACCTGGAGAAAAAAGCAGCAGTCAGGAAAATTCTGCTTTCGGCGGCGGCTTCGGTTTCGGCTTTTATAGCCGGATGCCCCTTCGCGCTCCTGGATTACAAGGCCTTTATTTCAAGATTTTCGGACCGGCTTAACCTCATCGTTTCGGCGGGCCCGGCAGCAGGATCCGGCTTTGACCTTACGCGGGTTCTTTATAACCTCAAGGAGGGAATGACGCTTCCGCTTCTTTTTTTCCTTCTTATGTTAATCTCCATAGCCCTCGTAACCGGCGAGCGGGAAAACAAAAAGAAAATGCTTCTCTGGTTCTCTTTCGGGGCTTACTACATTATTTTTCTGTCTTTCTGGAAAATCGTCGCGGCGCACTATCTGCTGGCGGCGATACCCTTTATTATTCTTTCCTCGGCCTACGCGCTCAGGCAGATAAGATTTTTGAACAGACACCCGCTGCAAAGGGCTTTTCTGATTGTCCTGCTGTGCGCCGCGCCCGCTATAAAAACCGTAAGGCTCAACACCCTTATCAGTTATCCGGACTCAAGGCTGAGGGCCCACGCCTGGATAAAACACAATATTCCAAAAGGCGCCAAAATATTACGACTGCCCTATACTCCCGAATTTTCCGGCGCCGACCCCTACTTCGTCCGCGTAGACTGGGAGGAAAAATCCCGGGCAATTTCACCGGAAGCGCTCTCGTCTGATTATGACTTTATCATAACGGGAACTTTTGACAATAAACCGGACGGCTGGGAAGAATCTCTTGCCGGAAAGTTTACCGTAATAAAACAGTGGCCCTATATTCCGGTGGCGCCTTTCCACCAGCCAAGGATTACAATTTATGCAAAAAACGCCTAAAGTAACCGTAGTCATGCCCGCTTACAACGCCGAGAAAACCCTTGAGCGCACCTTAGCCGACATACCCAAAGGCTCGGCCGACGAAATAATTTTAGTTGACGACGCCTCAAAAGACCATACGGCCGCGCTCGCCCAGAAACTGGGCCTTAAAGTTTTCGTTCATCCCAAAAATCTGGGTTACGGCGGAAACCAGAAAACCTGTTACACTAACGCTCTTGCCGACGGAGCCGACATAGTCGTGATGCTTCATCCCGATTACCAGTACGACCCGAGAGTGGTACCGTATCTCTCCGGCCTTATTAAAGACGATATCTGCGATATAGTACTCGCGACCAGAATAAGAACCAGAGTGGAAGCCTTAAAGGGCGGCATGCCAGCCTATAAATATTTTTTTAACAGGCTGCTGACTCTGGTTGAAAATCTTTTTCTTGGCCTGAACTTAAGCGAGTACCACACGGGATACCGGGCTTTCTCAAGGAAAGCGCTTGAGGCGATACCCTGGCAGGAGAACTCAAACGATTTTGTCTTTGACCAGGAGATCCTGATACAGGCGTCCTATTTCGGTTTAAGAATAGGGGAGATACCCGTGCCGGCAAAATATTTTGACGAGGCTTCATCAATAAATTTCTCCAGAAGCCTGAAATACGGCCTGGAAACTCTCTGGGCTGTCCTTAAGTACATTGCCGCCGTACTGAAAATATACAAGTCTCCTATTTTCAGGAATATAAACCGATGAAACGCCTTGTTGCTCCCGTTACCTTCCTGTGGTTTGCCGCGATATTCGCCGCGTATTTCGCGCTGTTTCCGCCGTTCGCGCTATTAGCGGGCCTGCCGCTTGTGAAAAAACTGAGCGTGACCGGAGAGTTTTTAAGCCCTCTGCTTATTCTGGTATTTATAGTTATATCCGCCAACGGGTGGGGGAGCCTGTTCTGGCACAGAAGCCACCTGGCCAGGCTTGAAAAATTTGTTTTCGCCACAGGCTTCGGGCTCGGTTTTTTCTCAATTGTTGTTTTTATCGCCGGGCTGATAGGTGTTACGGGAAAGCTGTTTTATTTCACCCTGCTGCTGACGGGAGCGCTGATGTTTCTTTCGGCAGCCAAACACTCCCGCGGAAGATATTCTCATTACATGAATACCTGGATGATTTTCGCCTTCTTTCCGCTCGTCAGCAGTTTTATCGGCGCCCTGGCTCCGCCCACTCAGTTTGACTCGCTGGTCTACCATCTCGCCTTGCCCTCGGAATACCTGAAAGCCGGCAGGTTCCTGCGCGTGGAGCACAATATATTCTTTTCATTTCCTCAGGGCCTTGAGATGCTTTTTCAGATGGGCCTCTCGCTTGACGGCGATAGCCTGGCCAACCTCCTTCACTGGCTGTTTTTGCCGCTTACCGCTTTCGCCCTGCTGGCTTTCAGCCGAAGATTTTTTTCTATTAAAGCGGGCCTGCTGGCCTGCGCTATATGGCTTTACACCCCGGCGGCCTTGTTTATCGCGACAGGCACTTATGTTGACCTGGGCCTGGCCTTTTACATCTTTCTCGCCTTTTACGCGGCAGCCATGTGGCATGTGAGCGGGCATAAAATCTGGATAATCTCGGCCGGCATATTCTCAGGGCTTGCCCTGGGGGCAAAATACACCGCGGCCCCGGCGGTCGCGGCGGTTATGATAGCAAGCTTTCTATTCGGCAGGAAGGATTTCGCATCGCTTAAGAATATCGCGCTGGCTTCCCTGACAGCCCTGCTGGTTTTCAGCCCGTGGCTGATAAAAAATTATCTGTTTCTCGGCAATCCCATAGCGCCCTGGGGCGCGTCTTTCTTCAGCTCCCCGGAAGCGGCCGGCTTTTCTGCGTCGGTATATTTTGAGCACATAAGAAACCACGGCATCGGCGCGCTCACCATAAAAGACTTTATTCTGCTCCCCTGGAACCTGACAGCCTACGGCTTTAAGTACGGCGGCGCTTTTGATATACTCGGGCCCGCGTTTCTGCTGTTTATGCCTTTGTTGTTTTTGAAAGACAAAATTGATAGAATAACCAAGTCAATATTATTATTCTCGGCGCTTTATTTTATATCCTGGTTTTTTACCGGAAAAGTTCTGCGGTTTCTGATTCCTCTGCTTCCTTTCGCCTGCTTAATAGCCGCGCGGGGTTTGGAACTGTTTCAAATAAGCCGTTCAACAAAAATAATTTCTTACGCGGCATTGGCAATGGTTTTTGTCCATAACCTGCTTGTCTTTCACTGGGTAATGGCTCCCATTGATCCCTACGCGGTGGTGCTGGGGAATCAGACAAAAACCTCGTATCTGTCGTCAAAGCTCAACTACTATTACGCGGCATACTCCTGCCTTAACCTTCTGCCGCCCGGTTCAAAGGCCGCGTTTCTGGGGGAAACCAGATCCTACTTTGTTAAATGCGATAAAATAGCGCCGACTGTTTTTGACAGGAACCCGCTGGCGGACTGGGCTAACGCTTCACAGGATCCCGACGAGTTTACGCAAACTCTCAGAGAAAACGGCGTTACCCATATTTTTGAAAACAATTATGAAAGCAAAAGGCTTTCGTCTTACAGCAGTTTTACGCCGCGGGGATTGAGCAACCTCAGCACCGTCAAGGAGAAGCTTTCAAAAAGCGTTTACAAAGACGCCTATTGCAGCGTTTATGAAATACCTGGCTGACAGCCCCTATCTTCTATATCTGATAACTTTCGCGGTTTCTTTGGCCGTGGCCTTTGTTGCCACGCCGCTGATGCGCCTTATCGCGGTAAAATTTGATATTTTAGACCACCCGCATACCAATATCAAGACCCACAGGACGCCGACCCCGTATTTGGGAGGAGTGGCGATATGGCTCGGCTGGACAGCCAGCCTTTTCGCGATAAGGTTTTTTACTCACTTCCCGACGGGCACGCTCAACAGCCTGCGCGGTATGCTCTGGGGCAGCGTTGCGATAATCGGCCTCGGGCTTATTGACGACATTCTCCCGAAGGGCATGGGCTTTAAAAATAAATTTCTCTTCCAGTTTATCGCGGCCCTGGGCCTGTTCCTTTTCAACATCCAGATTCACTTCATATCGCCCTACATCGCGGCGCTGGTCCTCAGCACAATCTGGGTTGTCGGCATAACCAACTCCTTTAACATCATAGACATTATGGACGGCCTGTCCAGCGGCATCGCGGTTGTAGCGAGCCTGGCTTTTCTTTTTATAGCGCTTCCCACGGAACAGATCTATGTGAATTTCTCGGCCGCGGCTCTCGCCGGCGGATGCCTCGGATTCATGCCCTACAATTTTTCAAAAAAATATAAAATATTTATGGGCGATACCGGAAGCCTTATGATAGGCTTTATCCTGGCCGCCATTTCCATGGGCACCTCCTACACAAAAATAAACGACGCCGGCCTTTTGGCGCCTCTGCTCATACTCGCTATCCCCATTTATGATACAATACTCGTCATGATAATTAGGCTGCGCAAGGGCAAATCGCCGTTCCTCGGAAGCAAGGACCATTTTGCCCTGCGCCTGGAAGCCATGGGATTTAGCAGAAAACGCATTCTTGTCGTCACCTATTCCGCCAGCGCCGCGCTCGCGTTAGGAGCCTTTCTGATAACCAGGCTCCCTCTTGCGTGGTCAATCGGCATTCTCGCGCTGATCGTAGCCGCTGCGCTTAAAGTCAGCCATAAACTAACTAAAATTGAGATGAAATAAATGAGCGAAACCGTAATAATAGGAGCCGGCATAACGGGTATTTCCTTTGCCAGGCACTACAAAAAACCCTGCGTAATCCTTGAAAAAGAAAAGAAAGCCGGAGGCCTGTGCGCGACGGAAAACACCGGCGGGTATTATTTTGACTACTCCGGCCACTTTCTTCACTTAAGAAACAGCGAAGTAAAAAACCTCATAACAAAAATAATGAAGGGCAACCTGCTGACAGTTAAGCGAGACGCCCGCATTTTTTCGCATAACGCGCTTATACGCTACCCTTTTCAGGCCAACCTTTACAACCTGCCCCTGGAGGTAAAAAGAGAGTGCGTCCTGGACTTTGTCGCTAAACCTGAGCTCGGGAAAACAAAGCACGATTTTTATTCCTGGCTGATCTCTACCTTCGGCAAGGGGATTACAAAGTATTTCATGCGCCCCTATAACGAAAAACTCTGGACCGTTTCCTGCGACAAGCTGACGACCGAGTGGGTCGCGCCCTTTGTGCCGACCCCCGCGTTAAGCGATGTAATAACAGGCGCGCTTACCGACAACGACAAGGCCTTCGGCTACAACGCCGAGTTTTTCTACCCGAAAAAGGGCGGCTGTCAGGCTTTTATTGACGCGTTAAAAGACGGCTTAAACAACATAAAATACTCCACCGAGTGCTCGCGCGTGGATATAAAAAAGCGCGTGATTGAAACCACGGACGGGAAAACCTATTCCTTTGACAAACTCGTCTCAACCCAGCCCCTGCCGAAGCTTCTGGAACAGATAAGCGATCTGCCCGCCAATGTAGCGCTGGCAAAAGACAACCTGGACTGGAACAAAGTTCTTAATCTTAACCTGGGAATAAAAAGGGGAAAAGGAAAAGCGAAACTCGCCAGCGGGATGAACTGGGTCTATTTTCCCTCAAAAGACTATCCTTTTTACCGGGCCGGAGTTTACACCAACGCGGCGCCTCAGATGGCGCAGGAGGGCCGCGACTCGCTTTATGTTGAATTCAGCAGAAGGCCCGGCGACGCCATCTTCCCGCAGGTCAGCGCCGTTGTGGCCAAACTCAGGCACTGCGGCATTCTTGACGACAGCGACAAAGTGGAAACCTCGTCCTGGTTTGAAATGCCGTTTGCCTATGTAATTTACGACAGCTACAGGACTCCAGCGCTCAGAGTAATAAAAAGTTTCCTGGAGAAAAACGGAATTTATTCTATCGGCAGGTACGGCGCCTGGAAATATTCGTTCATGGAAGAATCCATCCTTGACGCGAAAAAACTTGCCCGGGAAATATAATGGACAGGGTAAAAGTCTGCCATATAATCACAAAGCTTGAGTTAGGCGGCGCCCAGCAGAACACGCTTTACACGGTAAACCATTTGAACTCCGAAAAATTTGAGGCCCTGCTCGTCTGCGGAAGCGGCGGCCTGCTGGACAAAGAAACCGAAAGCCTCAAACAGGTAAAAACCGTATTCCTGCCTTCGCTTATAAGAAGCGCGAACCCGTTCAACGACCTTTTCTCGCTGATAAAACTCTACCGGATACTAAAATCGGAAAAACCTCATATTGTCCACACTCATTCATCCAAGGCGGGGATACTCGGGCGCTGGGCCGCGTATTTCGCGGGCGTTCCCGTGATAATTCATACCTTCCACGGCTTCGGCTTCCACGATTTCCAGAGCTGGCCCGTTAAAACGCTGTTTGTGCTTATAGAAAAGGTTACCGCTCTGATTTCTCACAAATTAATTGTTGTCGCGAAAGACAATATTGATAAAGCGTTAAAACACGGCATAGGCAGAAAAGAACAATATATGGTTATTAGAAGCGGGATAGAAACAAAGAAGTTTGCCTCGGCAAACTTTGATAAAACCGCGCTGAAAGCCTCGCTTGGCATACCTCAAAATTCGTCGGTAGTCACCACCATCGGTCCCTTTAAGCCGCAGAAGAATTTAAAGGATTTTATTGCCGCCGCGTCTCTGGTTTCCTCCAAACGCCCCGGCACGGTTTTTTTGGTTATCGGCGACGGAAAACAGAGGGCAGAACTGGAAAGCCTGATATCAGCATTAAAATTAAAAGATGCCATTAAACTTCTCGGCTGGAGAAGAGATATAGCCGAACTGCTCTCCGTGTCTGATATTTTTGTGCTGACCTCGCTCTGGGAGGGGCTCCCGCGCTCGGTGCTTGAAGCCATGAGCTCCGCCCTGCCGGTTGTAGCCAACTCGGTGGACGGAACGAGGGAGATAGTTAAGGACTGCGAAAGCGGTTATCTTGTTGAACCCAAAAACCCGGATAAAACCGCAGAGAAAATACTTGAACTCCTGGAAAACCCCGAGCTCCGCTCCAAAATGGGCGCTTTCGGCAGGGAACTGATAACAACCGAGTACGATATAGACTTCATGGTCCGCCAGCAGGAAGAGCTTTACAGCGAATTGCTTTCCGCAAGTCATTCCTGAACTCCTCGTCGGAAATCCAGCCATTCCGCCGTCATCCTTTCGCTTTCGTAGTCGCCGAGCTTGCTCGGCTGATGTTGCCCATGCCGTCATCCCCTATGCAACGGTCGGGAAACGCTCGGAATCTGTTTTCCTGCCGGACAGCGTTTGCCACACCCAAACGCCTCCGTGATGCCGCTCCCGGAAGCGCAAGTCGCGTCATCAAGGCCGGCGCGGAAAACAATTCCTCGCCTTCCCGCTCCTTAGCCCCTTAAATATTACATGATTGCTCGGTGTTCCTCCGGAACATTCTCTGTGCCTTCGGCACAGCCTGGGCTCGCCACTGCGTCGCCCCTCGCAATGAAACACACAAAAACCCAATGTTTAGTCGCCCTTGCTGTCATTCCTGCAAAAGCAATCCAGAGGTGTTGTCCTTGTGCCGTCATTCCAGAACCGTTCTGTCATGAATCCAATCGCTATTATACTATTGAAAAACAGGGATTATAGTTATACAATATACGCATTAACAAAAGTGGGGACACATGAAAACATTTATTGAAATTATTATTGTTTATTGGACTTGGTTTGCTTTTGTAATTAGTATTATCTGGGGTATTTATGGTGCAGTGTTATTTACTCCTAAGTCCGATTCAAAGTTTAAGACAATTCTTCTTAGATTCTATCAATTCAATTTTAATTTTATGGGGTCATTAGCGGGATGGTTTTGTTTCCATATTTTAACTATTCGTCTTAAAGCACCCTATTTAAATATTGGAAGTACGGATTTTATCTTAATAATACTTACAGTTTTGGGTTTAACAGGCCATTTGCCCGAATCAATCTATGGTTTAGTAATATCAATAAAAAAATTAGGAGAAGCGGTAGCAAACAGAATAATTAAATCTGATGAGAAATAGGCTAATGGGGAAATAGAGGGGTTTATGATAAAAACTGACAGGTCGCTCGAGAAGAAATATAATTTTATTAGTTTAGATGTAAAAGATCTTAAACAAGTATTAGAAATAATGAATCAAGGTAATAATGTTGAAATAAGGAGCGGAAGACACACTCTTGATACACTTGATGAATTAAATCAGCTTTATGCAGACACAAATATAGTACCTCATTTATCATTTAGAATTAATGGTGCGGTTGTGGTAGGCTTCTATTATAACAGTGGTCCATGCTACTTAGAAATCGGTGACGAAGAGAACAATGCTGAATATGTCATTTTTAATCGTATTAATGAATTTCTTGAAACAAAAACAAATAAAATTTTGGAGTTTTTGTATAACGAGACATATAAAGTATTTATGCGGTTATTTTTCATTGTTTCTGGAGTCTTTGCATCTTTAATTCTTTTCAATCGTACTTTTACTAGATATTCAAATATTTATTATGTTTTCTGTGGCGTTATCATTATATATTTTATATATATGGCTAATTCTAATAAAGGAATAATATATCTAATGAAGAAGTCATTTTGGGCAAAAGAATATCTTGTCAAGGAAAAGTATAATTTATTAACGGGATTAATAGTAGCGACCCTGAGCGGTTTATTAGGAGCGGCGCTAACGAAGTATTTTTGCAAATAAAAATAGAGGATTAGGGGTCAGCTTGACGGCTTAACGGGTTAAAAGATAATGGGGACAGTTTATATAATTAAAGTTATGTATGGAATAAAATTTCGAAATAAATAGAACCGCCCCTAATAACATTCATTAAGGAGAACAACTTATGATTCCCAAAGAGAGAAGACCAACACATCCCGGCGAAATACTCTTGGAAGAGTTTCTAAAACCCATGGGAATGAGCCAGGTAGAATTGGCGCGTAAAATGAAAGTGCCAATTCAAAGAATAAACACACTTATAAACGGCAAGCGCGACATGACTGCAGAAACCGCCGTATTGCTTAGCGCTGTTTTAAAGACCTCTCCGGAGTTTTGGATGAATTTACAGGTGGCTAACGACCTTTAAACAAAGTAATCCATGAATATGTTTTAAAATTATGAAAACAAAAAGAATGGCATTCTTTCTTAATTGTTTAATACTTGCCTCTGGTTATAATAATATAATATTCGCTGAAGATATTGCAGATTATTTGCATACTGTTCAAGCAGATAATATAAGAGGTGAATATTTGCTTAATGGTGAAAAATCGAAATTAGAAAAAGACAGAATGAAATATGAAAAATTAATAACAAAGAAACCTAACAACGGCGATGCATACATACACTTATCCTATATATATTCCTATATGGATAATGATGATAAATCTCTTGAATACGGATTAAAAGCAGAAGAATGTGGGGCTAAGAAAACTCAATTATTCAATCAAATTGGAATGTTGTATACAAAAAAAGGAAATAACGAAAAAGCAGCGGAATATTACAAAAAAACATTGGAGTACGGGGATAATAATATAATTGCGATATATAATTTGGGTGTGATTTATTATAACACCAAAAACTATGTGGAAGCGGAAAAATTTGCAGAAAAAGTATTAGATATTGATACTAAATATTATGACGCGAACACTTTGCTTGGAAAAATATATTTTGACAAAAAGGATTATGAAGCTGCAAGGAAATGTTTTGAATTGGAACTAAAAAACAATTCCTATGCCCCCCAACCTTACCATTATCTTGGGAAAATAATGGATATTCAAGGTGATAATATCGATAAGATTATTCATAACTATTATATTGCTTTATCAGTTTCGCCGTTTAACCAGGAAGTGAGAAAAGATTTGATAGATGTATATTCAAAGAAAGGCGATGCCTATAAAGAAATCATAGAAGGTGAAAAGAAGTTGCTTGAGATGAAGGAAATGGATTCCTCTTTGTACAATTATGGGATGCTTTTGATTAGAAGCAATAATAAAAAAGATATGGAGAAAGGTTATATGGCGATATGGGAGCAATCCAAGAGATATCCAAAATACCCGAATATATGGAATATAAAAGCAAACTACTATTTTCGTTCTGGTGATTTTGCAGAAGCAGATAAGTGTTATATATTTGAACAGGTACTAAATCCTAATAATCTTGACATGTGGTACAATAAGGCACTTATGCATTATAACGGTAGTAAGATGTATAAAGATCGCAAAGGTTTTCTTGAAAGGGCACATGAGTATATAACGAAATGTACTTTAATTGACCCATTAGATACCGATTCGCAGGAATTCAAAAAATCAATTGAGGCGGAGTTAAAAGAAATACCACAGAACATCTCTATACAAAAGAGTACAAATACTACTTCTAAGTAAAAGATAATGGGGACGGTTCTGTTTAATTATAGTTATGTTGGGAATATAGTGTGCCGAAATAATTAGAAATCGTCCCTAATAACACTTACCTTACGCCTCCCATAGCGAGCGAGGAATGATTTCAACAAAAAGTGTTTTGGATGCGACTTGCGCTTCAAGGGAGCATCCAAACCAAGCGAACCTGCGATGGTTCGCGACTTTTTGGGAAATCCATTCCGAGCGAGTAATTTGACAAAAGACGAAAATAGAGGTAGAATCTCCCTGTTCGTTCACGAGTTCTGGTGCCCGCCGCATTGGACCCGAACATAAATATCGTGAGCGGATTTTTCATTAATGACTCAAGACTATACAGGAGCGAAAAATGGCTTATAATGTGACATTAATCCCCGGAGACGGCACAGGCCCGGACTTGGCGGAAGTGACAGCGAGAGTAATTGACGCGACCGGCGTAAAAATCAACTGGGAAATTGCCCATGCCGGCGTTGATATAATGGAAAAAGAAGGAACTCCTCTCCCCGAATCAACCCTTAACTCAATTAGAAAAAACAAGGTCGCCCTCAAAGGCCCGATTACCACGCCCATAGGAACAGGCTTCCGCTCGGTCAATGTGGCTATCCGCAAAGAGCTGGACCTCTATACATGCCTCAGGCCCTGCAAAACCTACAAGGGAGTAAGATCAAAATACGAGAATATTGACCTTGTGGTAGTAAGGGAAAACACCGAAGACCTCTACGCGGGCGTTGAATTCGCGCCCGACAGCGACGAAGCGAAGAAAATTATTGAACTCTCCAAAAACAAGATTGTGCCTCATTCGGCCATATCAATTAAACCCATCTCCAGAGAAGGCTCAAGGCGCCTGGTGAAATTCGCCTTTGATTACGCCGCGAAGCACAACAGAAAGAAAGTCACCGCGGTTACCAAAGCCAACATAATGAAGTTCACCGACGGGCTTTTCTTTGAAGCCGCCCGCGAAGTCGCCAAAGAATATGAAGGAAAAATAGAATACGAAGAACGCCTTATTGACAATATGTGCATGCAGCTGGTCCAGAAACCAAACCTCTACGATGTCATAGCGCTTCCTAACCTTTACGGGGATATACTCTCAGACCTCTGCGCCGGCCTTATCGGCGGGCTCGGCATAGCCCCGGGAGCCAACTTCGGCAAAGACATAGCTGTCTTTGAAGCGGTGCACGGCTCTGCCCCGAAATACAAAGGCATGAACAAGGTTAACCCGACGGCTCTTATACTTTCCGGGGTTCTTATGCTTGAACACTTAGGAGAAATTGAAGCCTCAAAGAAACTTGAAAAGGCCGTCGCGGCCGTTATCGCCGAAGGCAAAGAGGTCACTTACGACCTCGGCGGAACAGCCGGAACAAAAGAAATGGGCCAGGCGATAATAGCTAAACTCAAAAGTTAAGCTCAGCCGGGCAGGCCCGGCGGCTAAAATATAACAGAAAGGATTTCGTGAATGGAAAAATCTTGTTTAATAATTAAACCCGACGGCGTGGGAAAAAAAGTTGCCGGAGAGATAATCAAAAGGCTTGAGTCCGAGGGATTGAAACTCTGCGCGATGAAGATGCTTAAACCGGGCAGGGAAGTCATAGAAGGGTTTTACGAAATTCACCGCGGCAAGCCCTTTTTTGAAGCTTTCATAAAATTCATGGTGTCAGGCCCCATAATAGCAACGGTCTGGGAAGGCAAAGACGCCGTAGCCAACATAAGAAAAATTATCGGCGCGACCAATTCAAAAGAGGCGCTTCCGGGAACCTTAAGGAACCTTTACGGCACAGACAACAGGCGCAACCTGGTTCACAGTTCCGACTCGGTTGAAAACGCCAACCGCGAGATAGCCTACTATTTCGCTCAGGACGAGATTCTAAGTTACGACGAAAACTTCTGGGTAACCCAATAAAGGAAAAAATGAAAGTTCTTGTGCTAAACTGCGGTTCCTCTTCTGTTAAATACACTTTTTTTGACATGGACGGCGAAAAGAGGCTGGCCTTCGGCATTGTGGAATGCATAGGCCTGCCCGAAGCTTATTACAAGCACCAGGTGGCCGGTGAGGAAGAAGTAAAGGAAGCCTGCAAAGTTTCAAACCATGTTGAGGCCGTTGACATCATCCTGCAAAACCTCATTAACCGCGACCACGGCATTATACAAGACATCCACGAGATCTCCGCGGTCGGGCACCGCATCGTGCACGGAGGAGAAAAGTTCTCCAAGTCGGTATTAATTACCGATGAAGTGATGCAGGACATTAAAAACTGTTTCGTGCTGGCCCCTCTGCACAACCCGCACAATTATGTGGGCATAGAAGCCTGCGTTAAACTGCTCCCGGGGGTTCCTGAGATAGCCGTATTTGATACCGCCTTTCACCAGACTATTCCGCAGTTCGCCCATCTCTACGCTCTGCCCTACTCGCTATACCAGAAATACAATATCCGTAAATACGGATTTCACGGCACTTCCCACAAATATGTGGCTCAGCGGGCCGCCGAATTTCTCGGCAAGCCATTGGAAGAATTAAAGCTTATAACCTGCCACCTTGGCAACGGCTGTTCAATTACAGCGATAAATAAGGGCGTTTCCGTTGAAACTTCCATGGGCTTTACTCCGCTTGAAGGGCTCGTCATGGGCACCCGCTGCGGCGATATAGACCCTTATATACTTATTCATCTGCAGAATATTGAAAAGATATCGCTTGATGACTTAAACACTCTTTTAAATAAAAAGAGCGGGCTTCTGGGAATTTCAGGTCTTACCAGCGATATGAGAACAATACTTAAAGCCATGTCCAGCGGCTCCGAAAAGGCGAAACTGGCCATAGATGTATACTGCTACAGGGTAAAAAAATACATAGCCTCCTATTTAGGGGTGTTAAACGGAGCCGATGCCGTAATTTTTACGGCCGGCGTGGGGGAAAACTCGCCCACAATCAGGGAAAGATGCTGCCAGGAGCTTTCGGGCCTTGGAATAAGCGTGGACTCCGCGCTAAACTCAAATATAGCCACCAATGAACGGCAGATATCGGAAGCTTCCTCAAAAGTGAAGGTTTTAGTTATCCCAACCAACGAAGAACTGATGATAGCGCGTGAATCCTCGCGGGTATTGACAAACAACTAACTAAACAATATAATGGATAAACTTAAAATTTACACAGCCCGGCTGCGCAAGCTGGAATCAATAGAACAGTTCATTGAATCTTTCAGATGCCGAGAAATTGAAGAGAGTTCAAAAAACCAGAACCTTTCTGTCCGGTATTCCGCTTATATAGTTGATGAACAGGTGATAGTAAACGGGTCCATTCAGGGCACTCTGGAACTTGAATGCGGCCGATGCCTTGAAAATTATGCTCTTCCTGTTGATCTGCCGGTCAGCTGCGTTTATCCCGCGGACCTTGAAGAAATAGACCTAAGCGACGAACTCCGCCAGACACTCATCCTGAATCTTCCAAACAAATACCTTTGCAAAGACGACTGCCACGGCTTGTGCCCTAAGTGCGGGAAAAACCTTAACCTCGGGGCTTGCGGCTGTTTGCATGACACAGGCGATGTAAGATGGGAAAAACTGAGAGATATATTTAAAAAATAAATAACGGCCGCCTTACCGGCGGCTTATCTAACGCAAGTTGCCCAAGAGGCAGAAGGAGAAAAAATGCCAAATCCAAAGAAAAAACACTCGCCAAGCAGAAGAGACATGCGCAGAGCAGCGAACTGGAAAATTGAGGCGCTCAATCTTAACAAGTGCCCCCAGTGCGGAGCCGCGAGACAGCCGCACCATGTATGCCCTTCCTGCGGTTTTTATAACGGCGAGCTCGTCGTAGCCAAAAAAACCAAGAAAAAGGCTGCCGGCCACGAACAGCAGGAAAACGCCGGAGAGACAAAATAATGAGATTAGCCCTTGACGCTATGGGCGGAGACCACGCGCCGTCCGTAACCGTCGCCGGAGCCGTAGACGCAGCAAAAGAATTCGGCTACGAAATTATTTTAGTCGGCGATGAAAAGCTGATTAATGCCGAGCTGGCAAAGTATAAGACCGCGAAACTCAAGATCTCGGTACACCATGCCTCCGAAGCTATCGGCATGGACGAACAGCCCGCTCAGGCCGTACGCCAGAAAAAGGATTCTTCTCTGGTAGTCGCCGCCTCGCTTGTAGCCGATAAAAAGGCCGACGCCCTGATCTCGGCGGGAAACTCGGGCGCCGCAATGGCCGCCTCGCTTATGGAGCTCAAACGCATTGAAGGCGTTTCGCGCCCGGCGATAGCCACCTATTTCCCTACCCTGACCGGAAGCTGCACCCTGCTTGATGTAGGCGCCAATGTAGACTGCAAACCAAAAAACCTTTTCCAGTTTGCCATAATGGGCAAAATATACATGGAAAAGGTTTTCGGCATTAAGAATCCCCGGGTGGGCCTGATGTCTATAGGGGAAGAGGACACGAAAGGCAACGAGCTCTCCCTGGCGACATTTGATTACCTGAAAAAAACAGACCTTAATTTTGTCGGAAATGTTGAAGGCAGGGACATCCCCAAGGGAAACGCGGATGTCTTTGTCTGTGACGGATTTACCGGCAACATAATACTGAAATTCGGAGAAGGCGTCGCCGAGATGATGCTTCGCCTGGTCAAAGACGAATTCAAAGCCCATCCCGTTGCCTGGGCCTCTCTGCCGTTTTTGTGGAGGCCGCTTAACGACATAAGGAAAAAAGTTGATTATTCCGAGCATGGCGGCGCGCCTCTGCTCGGTGTAAACGGAGTCTGCATAATAGCGCACGGCGGTTCAAACGCCAAGGCGATAAAAAACGCGCTGCGGGCCGCGCACCGTTACGCGGAGAAAAATGTAAACGAAGAGATAGCTACGGAATTAGCCAAATACGAAAATTTATTTGAAGAGAGAAAGGAAACCGCCAATCATGAATAAATACGGAGTTAAAATATTAGGCACGGGCTCATTCATGCCGCCAAAAGTTCTCACGAACGCCGACCTGGAAAAAATGGTCCAGACGAGCGACGAATGGATAACCACAAGGACCGGCATAAAAGAGCGCCGCATAGCCGATGAAAAAACCGCAACTTCGGACTTGGCCATTGAAGCCGCCAAGAAGGCCCTTGAGGAAGCTAAATTAAAACCTGAAGATATTGACATGATAATAGTCGCCACGGTCACTCCCGATATGTCTTTCCCGTCAACGGCCTGCTTCGTGCAGAAGGGGCTGGGCGCGTCCAGGGCAGCGGCTTTTGACCTCGCGGCAGCCTGCAGCGGTTTTATTTACGGGATTTCCATAGCAAAAAATTTTATTGAGAACGGAACTTATAAGCATATACTTTTGATCGGCGCGGAAACTCTGTCAAAGATAACCGACTGGCAGGACAGAAACACCTGCGTGCTGTTCGGCGACGGAGCAGGCGCCATGGTGCTTGCCAGAACTGAGGGCCCGTCCAGCTTACTTTCAGTATATCTCGGAGCTGACGGCAACTACGACAAACTCCTTATCCTTCCCGGGGGAGGCTCAAGAAACCCGGTTTCAAAAGAAACCATGGACAACCGGCTTCACTTCATTAAAATGGCCGGCAAAGAGGTATTTAAGGTTGCCGTGACAAAAATGGCGGAAGCCGCGGAAAAGGCCCTTGAAGCGGCAGGCAAAACTCCCGCTGACCTGGACCTTATAATACCGCACCAGGCGAACCTGAGAATTATTGAGGCTATCGCTAAGAGAATGGACTATCCGCTTGAAAAAGTATATGTCAACCTGCACAAATACGGCAATGTCTCGGCCGCCACGACCATAGTGGCCCTTGATGAAGCAAGGAAAGAAGGCCGTGTAAAAGAAGGCTCGCTTTTGGAGCTGGTGGCTTTCGGCGGCGGCTTCACATGGGGCGCGGCTGTAATACAGCTTTAACATATATATAGGTATATGAGGAACCATAATGACTAAAATAGCTTTAGTATTTCCGGGGCAGGGCGCTCAGGCCGTAGGAATGGCCAAAGAACTCTATGACAATTTCAGCCAGGCAAAACAGGTTTTTGATTCCGCCAACGATGTGCTCGGCTTTGATTTAAAGAAAATAGTTTTTGAAGGCCCGGAGGAAACTCTGCGCCAGACCCAGTATACCCAACCGGCTATCTTTGCCGCGAGCATGGCGGCTTTTAATGTCTTTGCCGGATCTTTTAATATTTCTGACGCCGCTGCGGCCGGCCACTCGCTGGGAGAGTATTCCGCAATGGCGGCAGCCGGAGTTTTCAATTTAAACGACGGTTTTAAACTTGTCAAAGCGCGCGGAGAGTTTATTCAGGCGGCTTCACAGAAAAATCCCGGCACCATGGCCGCAATAATCGGACTGGACAACGGCAAAATAAATGAGATCTGCAAAAACTCCGGCGGCGTATGCGAGGCTGTCAACTTTAATTCACCGGGACAAATAGTGATAGCAGGCGCCAGTGAAGCCGTCAGCAAGACCGTCGCTTTGGCAACCGAAGCGGGAGCCGCCAAAGCCATAGTATTAAATGTATCCGGCCCGTTCCACTCTTCTCTTATGACCCCCGCGGCAGATATGATGGGGGAAGAACTTAGAAAATACAATTTTAACAACCCAAAATTCCCGGTCTATACGAACTGCGACGCGAAAGCTAACAGCGACGCCTCGGCCATAGCCGGCAAACTTGTCAGGCAGATTAACAACCCGGTCCTGTGGGAGCAGATCATAAGGAACATGATATCCGAGGGCTACTCGGTATTTATAGAGATTGGCCCGGGCAGGGTTCTCTCCGGGCTGCTGCGACGCATAGACAAGGGCGTGAAATCGCTCAATATTGAAGATTCCAAGAGCCTTGAAAAGACTATAGCCGAACTGTCAAAAAACTGAAGAACCTATTATTATCGGGAGGTTTACAGGAATGAAGCTTAAAGACCAGGTATCCATAGTGACCGGAGGCGCGCAGGGCATAGGGCGCTCCATAGCCGAAGGGCTTGCCAGAGAGGGCGCCATCGTTGTGCTTTCAGACATAAACCAGGAACAGGCACAGAAAGCGGCCGATGAGATAAAAGAAAAATTTAAAGTGGAAACCATGGCTATCGTCGGTAATGTGGCCAAATATGAAGATTGTGAAAAAATTATCAACCAAGTACTTGACAAATTTTCTAAAATAAATATACTTATTAACAATGCCGGCATAACGCGCGACAATCTTTTGATGCGCATGACCGACGCCGAGTGGGATTCCGTGCTGGGAGTTAACCTTAAAGGCGTCTTCAACTGCACAAAAGCTGTTTCGCGGCACATGCTCAAGGCAAGAAACGGCAGGATAGTAAACATCGCTTCAGTCGTGGGCCTTATGGGCAACGCGGGCCAGGCCAACTATTCAGCCTCCAAAGGCGGAGTAATAGCCCTGACAAAAACCTGCGCCAGAGAGTTCGCCTCAAGAGGCGTTCTTGTAAACGCGATAGCGCCGGGGTTCATTCGCACGGCGATGACAGACGCTCTTTCCGATGATGTTAAAAAGAAGCTCTCCGATCAAATTCCCCTGGGAAGGCTTGGCGAAGCTGACGATGTGGCGAAAGCGGCAGTGTTTCTCTGCGGCGAGGATTCTTCCTATATAACGGGGCATGTGATTTCAGTCAACGGCGGAATGTACATGTAGCTGGTTTCAGATATAAAGCAAAATAAACGGCCAGGCCGCACCGGCCGAAGATAACAGGAGGACAAGATGGCAGACGTAGAGACAAGAGTAAAAGAGATCATTGTGGAACAGCTTGGCGTGGACCCGGCTGAGGTAGTTACAGGAGCGTCATTTGTTAATGACCTTGGCGCGGATTCGCTTGACACGGTTGAGCTTGTCATGGCGCTTGAGGAAGAGTTCGGCCTTGAAATTCCGGACGAAGACGCGGAAAAGATTCAGAGCGTAGGCCAGGCTGTTGATTACATTAAGAGCCACCAGCAGAAATAACTCTAAATAACAGGATATTACTTCAGAATTTCAAGGCGGCTTATAAGGCCGCCTTGAGGTTTTGTTGTCTTTAAAAACTATGAATAAACGAATCGTCATAACAGGTATTGGCATAGTTTCACCCATAGGCATAGGCAAAGAAGATTACGCTAAAGCGCTGCGCGAGGGAAAAAGCGGCGCCAGCCCGGTTGAAGGCTTTGATGTCAGCGCCTACTCCACGCGCATAGCCGCTCAGATAAAAAACTTTGTCCCTGAAAACTACATAGAAAAGAAAAAAGTCAAACGCATGGCCCGCTTTACCCAGGTCGGCGTTGCCGCCGCCAAGATGGCGATAGCCGATTCGGGGCTGGATTTTACAAAAGAAAATCTTGCCAGAATAGGAGCTATCACCGGAACAGGAATAGGCGGACTGGATGTTATTGAAAACGAACACTCAAGCCTGCTTGAGAAAGGGCAGAGAAGGGTCAGCCCGTTTTTAATTCCCATGATAATTACCAATATGCTCCCGGGAGAGCTTGCCATTGAATACGGCTTCACAGGACCCAATTACGCCGTTTCAAGCGCCTGCGCCTCTTCAAACCACGCGATAGGCGACGCACTCCGCCTTATGCGGTATGGCGACGCCGATGTAATGATAACCGGCGGAGCTGAAGCCGCTATTACGCCTCTCGGATTGGCCGGTTTCTGCAGCATTAAGGCCCTTTCAATGAGAAATGACGAACCCCAGAAAGCATCCAGGCCCTTTGACAAAAACCGTGACGGTTTTTTAATGGGAGAAGGCGCCGGGATAATCGTGCTTGAAACGCTTGAGCACGCCCAGAAACGCGGGGCCAAAATATACGGCGAGATCCTCGGATACGGAGCTTCGGACGACGCCTACCACATTACGGCGCCCCAGCCGGAAGCCCTCGCGGCGGTTCAGGCCATGAAACACGCCCTGGCGGACGCCGGCATTTCGCCGGACGAGATTGATTATATCAACGCCCACGGCACATCAACCGAATTCAACGACAAAATTGAGACCCTCGCCATTAAAAAAGTTTTTGGCGAGCGGGCATATAAGATTCCCATATCTTCAACCAAATCTATGACGGGCCATCTTCTCGGAGCCGCGGGAGCGGCGGAGCTTATAGCCACGCTTATCTGCATGGAGCAGGGCTTTATTCATCCTACGATAAACTACGAAACCCCCGATCCGGAATGCGACCTTGACTATGTTCCCAACAAGCCGCGTGAACAGCAGATTAATTGCGCTCTTTCTAACTCTCTCGGATTTGGCGGGCATAATTCAGTGTTAATCGTGAAGCGTTATGCCTGAAGAATTTGCAAAACTTGAAAAGTCTATCGGCTTTAAGTTCAGCAACACTGAACTGCTTGTAAATTCTCTGACCCATAAGTCCTATGCCGCGGAAAACGGCGGCGATACTTTCAACGAAAGAATGGAGTTTCTTGGCGACAGCATCCTTGCTGCCGTAGTCGCGGACTTCCTATACAAGAAATATCCTTTGGTGGACGAGGGCAGGCTCTCCCAGCTTAAATCCCAGATCGTCTGCAGGCATTCGCTGAGCCTTTGGGCAAAAAAAATAAAGCTCGGAAGCTATATTTTTCTGAGCACCTCCGAAGACTCAAACGGAGGCAGAAAAAGGGAAAGCATACTTTCCAACTCGCTTGAGGCGCTGATAGCGGGCATTTACCTTGACGGCGGGTTTGAAGCGGCAAGCAAATTTATTCTTGATTTCCTGTCTCAGCAGAAAAGGCTGACGGTAAGCGACACAAAAAGCAGGCTGCAGGAGCTGATTCAGTCGGAACACAAAACTCTTCCCGAATACAGGGTCATCAGCGAGTCCGGCCCCGACCATGAAAAAACCTTTAAGACCGGCGTTTACTTAAAAAAGTCTCTTATCGGCGAAGGAACCGGGAAATCCAAGAAAGAAGCCGAGCAGGCCGCGGCAAAAGAAGCTTTAAGAAATCTGCGAAGCAGCAAGTAAATATTGAGTCACAACTAAACGGAGGACGCAATGGATTATTTTCTTTCAGACGAAGAAAAAATGATGGTTGAGCTGGCGCGCAAAATCGCCCAGGAAAAGATTAAACCGGTGCGCGAACACTACGACGAAACCGAGGAATTTCCCTGGCCGATAGTTCATGACCTTGCCAAGGCCGACCTTTGCGGCGCCTATATACCGGAACAGTACGGCGGTTTCGGAGGAAAAGTTTTCAATCTGGTTCTCGTCGTTGAAGAGCTTTGCAAAGTGGACGGCGGAATCTCGCTCGCGCTCGCGGCGACCGCGCTCGGCACTTTCCCGATACTTATAGCGGGCAGCGAAGAGCAGAAAAAGAAATATCTTCCCGACATAGCCGCCGGCAGAAAGCTTGCCGCCTTCGGCCTTACGGAACCGGAAGCCGGTTCAGACGCGACCGCCATGCGCACCACCGCGAAAAAAGAAGGGGATTTCTATGTATTAAACGGCACGAAATGCTTTATCACCAATGCCGGCGAAGCCGAAACCTATACGGTGTTTGCCAAAACAAATCCGGAGCGCGGGCCCAGGGGCATATCCTGCTTCATAGTTGAAAAGGGAACGCCGGGCTTTGAATTCGGTAAAAAAGAAAAAAAGATGGGTATAAGAGCCTCCGTAACAAGAGAGCTCATATTTAATAACTGCATGATTCCCAAGGAAAACCTCCTCGGGAAAGAAGGGCACGGGCTTATGGTCGCGCAGGCCACTCTTGACACCTCAAGGCCCGGAGTCGCCGCTCAGGCGCTCGGCATAGCCGCGGGTGCTCTTGAAGAAGCAATAAGCTACGCGAGAACCAGAGTTCAGTTCGGACAGAGCATTTCTTCGTTTCAGGCAATTCAGCATATGCTTGCCGATATGGCCACCGAAGTGGAAGCGGCAAGATGCCTTCTCTATCAGACCGCCAGGATGATGGACGCAAACCCGGGCAAACGCACAACAAAAGAATCCGCGATGTCAAAGCTTTACTGCTCGGAAGTCGCGATGCGCGTTACGACAAACGCGGTGCAGATACTCGGCGGTTACGGATATATCCGCGAGTACCCGGTTGAGAAGATGATGAGAGACGCGAAAATAACTCAGATATACGAGGGAACAAGCCAGATTCAGAGAAACGAGATAGCCCTTCAGCTCATAAAAGAATCAGCGGCGAAAAAATAGCAACGGCAGGGACAAGGGTTAGGTGTAATGAATTATCAGCTCTCACTTACCCCGTACCGCTTATCACTAAAGAGGTATCCAATGCATTTTATAGTCTGTATCAAGCAGGTTCCGAACACGACAAATGTTCAGATAGACCAGAAAACCAACACTCTCAAAAGAGAAGGCGTTGAGTCCATTATCAATCCTTTTGACGAATTCGCCATTGAAGAGGCGGTCCGCCTCAAAGAGAGAACCGGCGGAAAAACAACCGTCATTACCATGGGGCCCCCGCAGGCTGAAAACGCTTTAAGGGAAGCCATCGGGCGAGGCATTGATAACGCCATTCTTATATCGGACAGGGCTTTCGCGGGCGCCGATACCTGGGCGACCTCCTATACTCTGGCGAGCGCCATTAAGAAAATCGGAGATTACGACCTTATAATCTGCGGCAAACAGGCTACCGACGGAGACACGGCTCAGGTTGGGCCCGGCATCGCGGAAATGCTTGATATCCCTCATGTAGCTTATGTTAAAAAAATTGAAGAGATAACTCCCGAGAAAGCCAAGGTTGAAAGAATGATGGAAGACGGCTATGACATTATAGAAATGCCGCTCCCTTCCTTAATTACCGTCGTAAAAGAAATCAATACCCCCAGAATGCCGTCGCTCAGGGGAATGATGGCTTCAAAGAAAGCCCAGATACCTCACTGGACAGCTCAGGAGATTAACGCCGAATCAACAAACATAGGCCTTACCGGATCGCCAACACAGGTTATGAAGATTTTTACGCCTCCCCAGCGCCCCGGCGGAGAAAAGCTGGAAGGCTCCCCGGAAGAGATGGCGGCTTCGCTGACGGATAAATTAAAACAGCTTCAGATAATATAAGAATATCAGACTTCAGGAGAAATTAAGATGCCTAACCAGATAAATGTAATTTCTGAAAAATGCGTCGGCTGCTCGCTCTGCGTGAATAACTGCCCCTTCGGCGCGATAACTTTAACCGAAAGGCCCGATCATCCCAAAAAACTCAAACTTGCCGTCATAGACCTGCACAAGTGCACTTTCTGCGGAGCCTGCATAGAGTCCTGCAAAAAGTTCGGCGCCATCAACCTTATAAAGGAAGAGCCCATAAAACTTGACATTGACCCGTCGCATTACAAAGGCATCTGGGTTTACGCGGAGCAGAGGCACGGCGAAGTTTCTCCGGTAGTCTACGAGCTTCTTAACGAGGGAAGAAGGCTTGCCGATAAGATGCAGACCCCTCTGAGCGCCATTTTAATAGGAAGCCGCATAGAATCCAAGGCCCACGACCTTATTCAGCACGGCGCCGACAAGGTTTATGTTTTTGACGACCCCATATTTTTTGAATTCCAGGACGACTGCTACTCGGACATCCTTTCGCATCTTATAAAAGAGGAAAAGCCGGAGATAGTGCTTATGGGAGCGACCAACATCGGCCGCTCCTTTGCTTCAAGGGTAGCCGCGAGGATCAGGACAGGCCTTACGGCCGACTGCACAGCGCTTGAAGTTGACCTCTCAAACAGGAATCTCCAGCAGACCCGCCCGGCCTTCGGCGGAAACATAATGGCGACCATTCTCTGCCCCAGGCACCGCCCGCAGATGGCAACAGTCAGGCACAAGGTTTTCAAGCCTGCTCCGCGCGACCCCAACAGAAAAGGGGAAATAATAAAGAAGACCGTTGATTCCTCTAAAATAATAAACAGAACCAAATTCCTTGAGTTTATAAAAGATACCTCCGCGAAAGTAAACCTTTCAGACGCGGACATTATCGTTTCCGGAGGCAGGGGGCTTGGCAAACCCGAGGGATTTAAACTCGTGGAAGAGCTCGCCGAAGCGCTTGGCGGAGCGGTAGGCTCGTCAAGAGCAGCGGTGGATGCCGGATGGATACCCTATTCGCATCAGGTAGGACAGACCGGGAGAACCGTAAGCCCGAAAATATATTTCGCCTGCGGAATTTCCGGCCAGATACAGCACCTGGTTGGGATGGGTTCGTCCGATATTATTGTAGCTATAAACAAAGACCCTCACGCTCCGATGATGAAGGCCGCGAACTTCGCCATTGAGGGCGATCTTTACGAGATAATTCCCTGGATAATAAAAAAGATAAAAAAATCCAGAGGGATTGAAGCGTAATATCCGTTTCAGGCAATACTGATTTTCCGTCGATGCTTGACATTTAGAATATTTTTTTGTATTCTCTCTTAACAGCAAAGTGCTGTTTTTATTTTTTTAAAAAACCTTGTGAAATCCTTCACAATCTTTTAGAAACCCAAAACTATGGCAACATTTTTCCTTTCAACAAACGACTATAATTCATTTATCCGCAACCTCTCCGCCCAATACAGGGTTTTCGGCCTGAAGGGTGAGGAAAAGAATTTCTACTGGAGCAGGCTTACCGCGGAAAAATCGGAGCATACCCCTAACCGTTACAGGGCGCTGACTCCCGTTAAATCGTTTTTCTTCCCGGTTAAAGAAGAAGTAACGGCTGAGCCTCCCGTTGAGAAAACCATACTGCTCGGGGTTAAAGCCTGCGACCTGGCTCACCTTCAGACGACTGACGCGATTTTTTTGCAGGGAGCTTTGGCGGACCCGTATTACGCGCTTAAACGCCAGAACACAATAATTATTTCTTCCGACTGTGATTCATATATACCCGCCTGTTTCTGCACTTTGATGGGCGGACTGCCTTATCCCACAAAAGGCTTTGATTTAAATCTGACGCCTGTGCGGGAGGGCTTCCTGATTGAAACCGGAACCCAGGCCGGAGAGGATTTGGCTAAGGCAAACACAAGCTTATTCGCTCAGGCTTCCAGACAGCAGCTGGCCGAGCGCGACAACCTCAGAAACAAAATGACGGAACTGCTTAAGGCCAACAACAAGGATTTTACCTGGACAAACCCGAAAGATATTGTTACCGCGAAATACGCCTCCCAGAAATGGGAATCAGATATAGCAAAAACCTGCGTTGAATGCGACGCCTGCCGTTTCGCCTGCGGAACCTGTTACTGCTTCCTGCTTGCCGAATCCAAAAAATCCTGGGAAAGGATCCGTTCCTGGGACTCGTGTCAGTCGGAAGGCTACGGAAGAGTAGCCGGCGGAGCTAACCCCAGAAAAACAAAAGGCGAGCGTTTAAGAAACCTTTATTCCTGCAAACTTCAGTACAGGCCGGAAAACTTCGGCTTTTACGCCTGTACCGGATGCGGCCGCTGCATAGAAGCCTGCCAGGGTAAAATTGATATAAGAAAAAGCCTTCAGAAACTCTCTGAAGAAAGGTAAAGTAAATGTTTTGGAGCCCGTACAAATCCATTCCCGCCAAACTTGAGAAGGTGATTGACGAAACCTCAAATATTAAGACTTTTGTTTTGAGGCCGGAGTCAAAATTCAGGTTTGCCACGGGCCAGTTCATAGAGCTTTCCATTCCGGGTGTGGGCGAGGCTCCTTTCACTCCTTCATCGTCGCCTTACGAAACCGATACCATAGATGTTACCATTATGAAAGCCGGAAACCTCACCGGACAGCTCCACGCTTTAAAAGGCGGAGAAACACTCGGCATAAGAGGGCCGTACGGAACCGGATACCCAATAGAAAAATTTTACGGCAAAGAAGTCCTTATTCTCGGAGGCGGCGTCGGCATGGCCCCTCTGCGCTCACTGCTTTTAACCCTCATAGCGCAGAAAGAAAAATTTAAAAGAATAATCCTCTGCTACGGGTCAAAGTCTCCCGAAGATGTCGTTTACAAACACCAGTTCACCGAGTGGCAGAAGATAAAAGAACTTGAGATAATGAGAAGCGTGGACAAGTGTCCGATAGGCCAGTGGGACGAAACCGTGGGCCTTGTGACCTGCCTGCTGGATCAGGTAAAAGTTGACCTGAAAAATACCGTTTCAATCGTCTGCGGGCCTCCTATCATGATGAAGTTCGGTTCCAGAAAGCTTTTGGATATCGGCTACACGCATTCAAATATTTATCTGTCCATGGAAGGAAATATGTCCTGCGGAATAGGCAAATGCGGCCATTGCCAGATAGGCCATAATTTTATCTGCAAAGACGGCCCCGTCTTTACTTACGAACAGCTTAAGCATATTCCCGACCCGTTCATTTAAAAAGAGATTCGTTAATTATGAAAAAATTATTTATTGACCTTGAAATCTGTTACAAATGCCGCGAATGCACGGCAAAGTGCAGTTATTATTACCATCCGGATAACCAGGGGCATGTGCGCTGTATGGCCCTTGCCGCGCAGGAACATGTCTGCAGGCGCTGCGAAGAGCCGCCCTGCGTCAACGCCTGCCCTCAGGAAGCCCTTGAGAAACGCGCCGACGGAATGCTGGACAGGCATTCCATGCGCTGCACCTCGTGCAAAACATGCACCATGGCCTGCCCGTTCGGAGTTATCTATCCCGAAATAGTTGAATACAAAACGACGATGTGCGATTACTCCAAAGGCAGGGCTGACTCTCAGGATCCGGTTTGCGTAGGCTCCTGCCCGCATAACGCCATTAAGTTTATTGAGGTTGAAGAAGACCCCAAAAAAGATATTTACGCCGTCAGAAACGGCCAGTTCTTCGTGCATACCGTTAAATGGAAAAAGGACTAAAACAGCGGCCTTTCCGCTGAGCCTCTGTCAGGAAAACATACTATGATAAAACTTTTACTTTCATACTTTATATTCCCGGGAATGGCTTTTATTTCCATAGCCGGCATGTTCGCCTCTTACCTGGACAGAAAAATTACCGCCAGGATACACTGGAGAGTCGGCCCCTCCCTTAAACAGCCGTACTACGACATAAAAAAACTTTTGATAAAGGAAACCATTCTGCCGGCCAACGGCCCGATATGGCTCTTCGTCTCGGCTCCGCTTATTTCTTTTTTGAGCGTCGCGCTTATTTCCGATATAATGATTACCTCCTGGTTTAACACCGGTTCCGGATTCATAGGCGACACCGTGGTTATATTTTACCTTTTTGCCATACCGGCGGTAGCCTCTATACTCGGAGCCTTCGCCTCTCAGAGCCCTTACGCTTCGCTCGGAGCAAGCCGCGAGATTAAGCTTTTAATAGCCTACGAAGTCCCGCTTTTCCTTGCCATGCTTGTGCCCATAATTAAGGCTCAGAGCGTGCTGTTCGGCAAAATAATTTCCGCTCAGGTTTATAACGGTTCTTTCGCGGCAAGCGCCTCCGGTTTACTGGCTCTTATCGTGGCTATTTTCTGTATTCAGGCTAAAATGGGCTTTACCCCGTTTGACCTGGCCGAAGCCGAGACCGAGCTTGCGGGGGGAACTCAGGCGGAATATTCAGGCCCGCTTCTCGCGGTCTGGAAACTTTCCAAAATGGCCCTGACGGTAGCGGCTCCGCTTTTCCTTGTTATGCTTTTCTGGGGCGCGGGCGGCTGGCTTATTATCCTGTTAAAATACATTGTTTTGCTCATAGTCGCCGTGCTCATAAAAAACACGAACCCCCGCGTAAAAATAAATCAGGCCATGAAGTTTTTTCTCGGCCCCGTGTCTATAGCCGCAGTCGTAGCGGTTCTGCTGGCATGGAAGGGATATTAAATGTCGTTTACGGTTGACGCGCTCACAAAATCACTGAATGTTTTCCACGCGGCCTGCAGCCCGTGCAATAACTGCGACATAGAAATACTTGACGCTCTTACTCCCAGGTACGACCTGGAGCGTTTCGGCATACAGCTTGTCGGTTCCATAAGGCACGCCGATGTTCTGCTGGTAACCGGAGCCGTAAACAAAAAAGTCGTGCACCGCATTAAGGCGCTCTACGAACAGGCTCCGAAACCCATTATAGTCATCGCCAACGGCAGCTGCGCCTGTTCGGAAATATTGTTCAGGGATTCCTACAACACCTGCGGCCCGCTGGATAAGATAATACCCGTTGACCTCTATATACCCGGATGCCCTCCCAGGCCCGAAGCCATAATCGCCGGAGTCGTGAAACTTTTAAATGCCGTCAGAGCAAAGGATAAAAAATGAGCGCCGTTGAATTAATCAGCAAAAATCTGGCTTCAAAGATCGTTAATTCCAGGCAGGCAAACCCCAAAAGGTTTTATTTTGAGGTTAAGGCCGCCGATGTGCGTGAAACCGTTGAGTATCTTTTTAACGGGCTTAACCTGCGTTTCGTGACCGTAAGCGGCGTGGATATGCGCGAAGGCATTGAGATGATGTACCATCTCTCCGACGATTCCACGGGCACGGTTGTCACGATGAGGGCCATGATTTCAGACAAGAAAAATCCCAGGATTGATTCCATAGCGAAAATAATTATCGGCGCGGCCTGGATTGAGCGCGAGATACACGAATTGCTCGGCGTGGACTTTGCCGGAAACGACAACTTAAAACATCTGCTTTTGCCGGAAGACTGGCCGAAAAATAATTATCCTTTGAGGCATGACAATGAGTGAAAATACAGAAAACAAAAGCTGCGTGGTACCCATCGGGCCTTATCATCCCCTGCAGGAGGAGCCGGAGTTCTTTAAGCTCCATGTGGACGGCGAAAAGGTGGTGGGCATTGATATTGAAATAGGCTACAACCACCGCGGCATAGAGAAAATTTCAGAAGCCAAGCATTACGACCAGGGCATTTTCGCGGTTGAGCGCATCTGCGGCATCTGCTCCACCTCGCACCCTTTCGCGTATTGCAACGCCGTGGAAGACTTAGCCGGCATAGAACTCCCGGAAAGAGCCCGCTATATCAGAACGCTGGTTGGGGAACTTGAAAGAATTCACTCGCACCTGCTCTGGCTTGGACTGGCGGGACACTTCCTCGGCTATAACACGGTGTGGATGTGGTCGTGGAAATACCGCGAACCCGTGCTGGATATTTTTGAAAAGATTTCAGGCAACAGACAGCATTACTCAATGTTTAAAATCGGCGGCGTAAGGCGCGATATTCTTGCAGAGGACATCCCCTGGATAGAGAAAGAGCTTGACGCGCTGATAAAAGCCGTTGAAATGTTCAAGGGCGCGGTTATGGACGACCCGGTAATTCTCGCCAGGACAAAAAATATCGGCGTGCTCACTGCCAAAGATATTAAGGATTACGGCGGAGTAGGCCCCCTTGCGAGAGCTTCCGGCGTTGATATAGATATCAGGCGCGACAACCCTTACGCGGCATACAACCTTGTGGACTGGAAAGTCCAGACATTTCAGGGCGGCGACATCTTCGCCAAAGCCGTTGTAAGAATTCTTGAGACCCTTGAATCAATTAAGATAATCCAGCAGTGCCTTGTCAGGCTTAAAACCGTGACAGGCCCCATAGATTTAAAGATCAAAGAAATTCCTGCCGGCGAAGGCATAGGCCGCCATGAGGCTCCCAGAGGAGAGGTCTTCCACTATGTCAGGGGCGATAAGACCAACCGCCCGACCAGGCATAAGATAAGAGCCCCTTCCTATGTGAATGTCGCCACGAACGAAAAAGCCGTTATCGGTTACGATATTTCCGACGCTCTTATAGTGCTTGCCGCCGTTGATCCCTGCTACTGCTGCACCGAAAGAGTCTCAGTCGTAGACGCGGAAAAAGGAACGGCTCTTTACACCGGGAACGATTTAATCAGGTTGTCCCAGGAAAAGACCAAAAAACTAAAGGAAAGAATCTTTTAATGATAAACACCGTTTTGTATATCCTGGGAATAGCCATAGTGTTTTACGCAGGCCTTAAGGCTCTCTTTGCTCACGATCTTAAGAAAGCGCTCGGGCTGGATTCGTTCTCACAGCTCGGTTATGTGATGATAGGCATAGCCGCCGCAAACGATCTTGGCGTGACAGGCGCGGTATTTCACTCTATCAATGTGGTTATTTACGCTTCGGGGCTTTTTCTGGTGCAAAACGCCTTAAAGAAATATTCGGGGTCTTCGGACCTGGACAATATGGGCGGGCTCGCGAAAGCGATGCCCTGGAGTTTTGCCATAGCCCTGGTCCTGGCTCTTTCCATGTCGGGCCTGCCTCCCTTTAACGGTTTTGCCTCAAAATACCTTATTTATCAGGGCCTTATAAATGCGATGCTGGCCGAAGGGTCGTTGCTGGCGATAGCGGCGTTAGCCGCTCTTATATTCGGCTCGGCGCTGACTCTGGCAAGCCTTCTAAAGATACTTCACGCGGCGTTTTTCTCGGCCGCCCGCAATCAGACGGCAAAACCGCAGGAAAAATTTTTACCGTCGCATCTTCTGCCGGTTGCGCTGGCAGCCGCCTGCCTTTTCCTGGGACTTTACGCTTTCAGGCTTCCCATACCGCTTATTGAGTCGGCTTTAAATTATCCGGTTTCAGCGGTAATCTCTGTCAGGTGGCGCCCGTTAATAGCTTTTTTCCTTATAGCGGCGGGGTTTGCGCTTGCTGCGGTTAAATATTTCGTGTTTTTCAAAAAATCGGCGGTGCGCAGGGATACGCCTTTTGTCGGCGGCGAAAACCTTGACCCTTCTATTTTCTCGTCAGGCACGGATTTTTATCAGACGCTCCGCGAGATACCGGTGCTAAAACTATTTATTAAGCAGGATAAAAAATGAAATACCCAAAACTCAGAGAATTAAAAGAAGCCATAACAGCCCTCATCAAGGGCCCATACACGACAAAATTCCCGGCTGAACCGCATGTCGCCATGCCGGGCTTTCGCGGTAAACCGACTCCCGATAAAGAGCTTTGTATAGCCTGCGGCGCCTGCGCCGAGGTCTGTCCCGCAAGGGCAATAGAAGTAAAGAACAACACCGAAACCTCACCAAAGACAAGAGACATTATCTGGCATTACGACCTCTGCATTTACTGCGGCCAGTGCGAGCGCCTTTGCACGACACAAAAAGGTGTGACGCTCACCCAGGAATACGACCTTGCCACTACCGACCGCTCCACACTCTATTCCGGCGTTCAGAAGGAGCTTGTGGTCTGCCAGGACTGCGGCGAAATAATCGGCACCAAAGACCAGCTTTTGTGGATTTACAAGAAAATAGGCCCGCTTACCGGCGGAAACTACAATATTATCTTTACGGCCCAGAATGAGCTCGGCCTTTCTTCGGAGGACTCAAACACAAAGTCCGACAAAGAGCAGGTTCAGCGCGCCGACCTCTACAGGCTTCTCTGCCCCAAGTGCCGCCATGTGGCGCTGGTGTTCAACCAGACCGGCAAACAGATATAATACCGTCAAATAGCTATAATTTTCATCAGCTCTTAAGCCAATGCATTTTTTTGGCATTTAAGAGCTTCTGTTTTTTAGCCTGATATTTTGATATTCTATGGATGCTCCGTCACTAAAGAATGACAAGGTTTTTACAGCCGCTCCTATTGGCGCGTTTGCGCCGTAATGGAATTTATGTCAATAAATATTAATTCATTGGATAAACCCGTTTTGTTCGTCGGCATTGGCAACAAATATTCCGGCGATGACGGCATTGGCCCAGAGGTTATAAAAAAACTTAAGGAGGCTGATTTGCCGCTAAACGCCATTGATTGCGGCGACCTGCCCGAGAACCATTTCAGGGATATGGCTCGCTTTAAGCCCAAATCCGTTGTTTTCGTTGATGCCGTAGCCATGAATAAGGCTCCCGGTTCTTATGATTTGTTTGAAAGCTCTCAGATTCAGAACTTTACCGTCTCAACCCATGGGATATCGCTTGGAATGCTCGCCGAATACTTAAACACCGAACTTGGAGCTAAGGTTTATCTGCTGGGAATACAGCCCAAGAATTTAAAAGGCGAGGGATTATCGGAAGAAGCAAGCGCGGGCGTGACAAAGGTTGTTGAAATATTGTCGCAAAATAAGCTATAAGATGAGCTACTCAATCGCCCGTTCCGATGCGGGTTTGGAACAGGCGAATCATTTTAGTTTATTCCGGTCAGAAGAGTCATTATTGAAAATCTGGCATTCAAAGAGATTGAAAAAGAGGAATGACTAAACAGAATGCGTAGTTATGAATCCCCATTTTGGCTGCTAATGAAAGAGCGATTTTTGGGAATAAATCTTTGCCTGTTTGAGCCGCCGCGGGCGGCGAGTTTGCAAAGATTCCAAAAATCGCGAGAGAATAGCCAAGGGGCACATTTCTTTGTTAACTTTTCTTTGTGTGCCCAAAGAAAAGTTAAATAATGAAGGGTAGCTACTAATAGCCAGGAAAGGAAAAAATGTATGCATGAACTTGGAATCGCGAAGGACCTCTGGGCGATAATCGTCCAGAAGGCGAAAGAAAACAACATAAGCAAAATCACGAAGATCACCATTATGATCGGCGAGACTTCCGGCATTGAGGCGGATTTTCTGAAACATTCTCTTGTTGACCACATTATGCCGGGCTCTATAGCCGGCGACGCGACGCTTGAGCTTTTAGACGAGAAAATCGCGGCAAAGTGCAAAAAGTGCGGCAGGGAAATAACGAAAGATACCATAATGACTATCAAGTGCCCGTTCTGCGGAAGCATGCAGATAGATATTACCGCCGGGAAAGAAACCTATGTCAAAAGCATTGAAGGGCAGTAAGAAAAGCCGGCTGAATAAGCTCAAAAGGTCCCGCCCTGAGTCTGCCGCGGCGGACAGAGGCGCTCGCTCTAAATCACAAAATCACAACAAGCTCTTCGTTCCTGCCTCCCTCGGGTCAATTAAACTTAAAACCGGTGCTCCTGTATTTGCCGCGGGCGCGGAACTCAAAAGCGCGTTCTGCATGGTTCGCGGCGGCAAAGCCTTTGTGTCTCCTGATTTCGGCGAACTAAAAACCTTTGACGCTTTGAAACTCTATAAACAAACCTTTGAGCAGTACCTTAAATACCTTAAGATAAACCCCGGGATAATAGCCTGCGACCTGCACCCGAACTATTCTTCAACACTATTTGCGGAAGCTTTGGTTTCCAAAAACAGGGATTTAAAACTCGTTAGAATTCAGCACCATCACGCCCATATAGCCTCCGTTATCGCCGAGCATCGCATTGAAGAACCCGTGCTCGGTTTTGCTTTTGACGGAATGGGGTTTGGCGTTGACGGCAATATCTGGGGCGGGGAATGTTTCCTTGCCAAAGACGGAAAGTTTTCAAGGCTGGCGCACTTTAAGTACATGCCCCAGCCGGGCGGCGATACCGCTACCCGCGAAGTCTGGCGGCTGGGCCTGTCGCTGCTAAAGCAGTCCGGAGTAACAACTGTTCCGGAGCACATTAAAAAGCAGAGAAATTATAAAGAAGTTGAGGCTATGCTGGATAAAAACATCAACTCCCCTGTGACTTCAAGCGCCGGCAGGATTTTTGACGCGGTTTCTGCTGTTCTGGGCCTCTGTCTTAACGCAAAATTTGAGGCTCAGGCGGCCATAAAACTGCAGGAGGCTGCGTTAGACATTAAACTCAAAAAAGGGTATAATTTTACCGTAGATTATAAGCTCGTTCCCGCGATTGTTGATATCTCGCCCATGGCGCACGAGATAGTTACAGACCTGAACAAATCAACTGATACCGCGACGATAAGCGCGAAGTTTCATTATACGCTCGCGCTAATAATACTGGAACTGGCAAAACGATTCTGGAAAAAATATAAAATCCGACGCGTTGCCCTGAGCGGCGGGGTATTCCAGAACTCAAGGCTGCTGGCTGACTCAAAAGAACTGCTGAAAGAAAACGGATTTAATGTATATTCTAACGAGAAGGTGCCTGTTAACGACCTCGGAATAGCGCTGGGGCAGGCATACATAGCCGCGACAGAGCTGTGAGCGGCCTATCCGATAAGTTTCAGCAATAAGCATATTGACTCAATTGAAAAAGCCTTAATAGTGCCCTGTCATTGCGATCTCCCGAAGGGAGAGAAGCAATCTCGCCTTTCAGTCGGCAACGACGAGATTGCTTCGTCGTTGAACTCCTCGCAAAGACGACACGAAGAGGATTTTCAACCGACTCATATTTCAAAAACAATATAATGAAAGAGGAAGCTATGTGTCTTGCAATACCTGGTAAAATCCTTTCAATAGGAAAAGAAAAAAGAGCCGAGATAGATTTCGGAGGCGTTGTCCGTCCGGTGCAGATGGATCTGATGCCTGAGGCTAAAATCGGCGAATATGTTATTGTGCATGCCGGATTCGCAATACAAAAACTATCTAAAAAAGACGCCCTTGAAACTCTTAAGCTTATTCAGGAAGCCTACGGAGATGGTTTTGACGCTGAAAAAAAATAAAACGCTATGGACTGTGAGCTTATACCCCAAACTATATTTAGAAACCTGCCCACTCTTGAAACCAGCCGCCTGATCCTGCGTAAAATGACGCTTGATGACGCGGCCGATATGTTTGAATACGCCTCGGACCCAGCGGTTTCCAGGTACACGCTCTGGAACCCTCACAGAACAATAAAGGATTCCGAGGAATTTCTTAAAGGTATAAGTTCAAGCTACGAGAAAGGGTTGATTGAAAACTGGGGAATTGCCCTTAAAGAAAACAACAAATTTATCGGCACCTGCGGTTATTTTTACTGGAACCAGGAATTCGCCAGAGCAGAGATACAGTACGCGATGAGCGGCAAATACTGGGGAAAAGGGCTTATGACCGAAGCCGTCTGCCGGGTTCTGGAATTTGGGTTTACCGAAATGAAACTGAACCGCGTGGAAGCCAGGTGCATGCTTGACAACATAGGCTCAGAACGCGTTATGCAGAAAAACGGAATGAAGTTTGAAGGCATTGCGCGGCAGGCGATATTTGCCAAAGAGAAATATTTTGACCTCAAGGTTTACGCGATACTAAAAAGCGAGTTTAACGGGCAAGCCTGCCGGGATTCTGCAAACCGCGCGTGAACAGCCCCGCTGGCGGTGCGAGTACCGGCAACAAAACTTATGATTAAAAAAATTTGCGTATACTGCGGTTCAAGCCCGGGGAATAAACCGGCTTACGCTTCAGCCGCCAGGGAACTGGGCGAGCTGATGGTGAAAAACAATATTGAGCTTGTTTACGGCGGCGGCAACTCCGGCCTTATGGGCGTTATCGCCGATACGGTAATTGGACTTGGCGGAATAGCGACCGGCGTAATTCCGTCGGCATTCGTAAAACATGGGCTTTGCCACAGGTCGCTTACAAAACTCAATATCGTAAAGACCATGCATGAAAGAAAAGCCAAAATGTCGGCCCTTGCCGACGCTTTTATCGCGCTGCCGGGCGGTCTGGGCACCCTTGAAGAGATAACCGAAAGCCTCACCTGGTCCCAGCTTGGAATACACAGAAAACCCTGCGGCCTGCTGAACATCAGCGATTATTATTCAAAGCTTATTAATTTTTTTGACCTCTCCGTCTCCGAGGGATTTTTTTCGCCCCTGCACCGTTCTCTTATCATCTCCGAGCAAAAACCCGGCAAACTTCTTGACGCTATCATAGAATTCCGACCCGAAAAAAACATTGAAGACTGGAGCGAGTGAGTTTATGGATAAAACTATAAATCTTATGGAAGTCTGCGGAACCCACACCATGGCCATAGCCAGGCATGGCTTAAGGAAACTTTTTCCGAAGAATGTGAAAATGCTTTCCGGCCCCGGCTGTCCCGTCTGCGTGACCCCTATTGAAGATATTGACAAAGCCATAGAAATAGGAAAAATCAGGAATGTGATACTTACGACCTTTGGCGACATGCTGCATGTGCCGGGCTCCCGTTCAAGCCTTGAGGCCGAGCGCGCCAAAGGCGCCGATATCAGAGTCGTCTACTCGCCCCATGACGCCCTTGATACCGCCATAGCCAACCCTGACAAAGAAGTGGTTTTCGTGGGCGTGGGGTTTGAGACTACCTCGCCCACTATAGCCGCCACGGTGCTTGCGGCGAAAAAACATAATGTAAAAAACTTCTCCGTGATCCCGATGTTTAAAACCGTGCCCAAAGCGCTTAAGGCCATCCTTGAAATCAAGGACAGGAAAATAGACGGCTTCCTTCTCCCGGGACATGTTTCAACTATAATCGGAGCCAAGCCCTACGCTTTTGTCGCGAAAAAATACGGAGTTCCCGGAGTGATAGGCGGCTTTGAACCCAAAGATATTCTGGATTCTGTCGCGATGCTTGTGGAAATGATTAAAAGCGGCAAACCGTCCATTAAGATACAGTACGCCAGATCCGTGACCGAAAACGGGAACAAAGCGGCTCAAGGTATCATGAAAAAAGTTTTCCGCGAGAGCGATGCCAACTGGCGCGCCATCGGGCCCATTCCCGGGACCGGCTACGGCTTCAGCAAAAGCTTCGCGGCGTTTGACGCCTCCAGAAAATTCAAAGTTAAAACTCCTCCCGCCAGGGAACCGAAAGGCTGCGCCTGCGGGGAAATACTGCTGGGGCTAAAAACTCCGGCGCAATGCGTGCTTTTCGGCAAAGCCTGCAGTCCGGCGCACGCGGTGGGCCCCTGCATGGTCTCTTCCGAGGGCGCCTGCGCGGCCGCCTATAAATACGGCCTATAAGGGAAATATTCAATGGAAAACAAAACGACAAAAATATTACTGGGTCACGGCTCAGGCGGCAGGATGACTCACGAGCTTATCGCGGCGGTTTTTAAAAAGAGATTCTCTAACCCGGTTTTAAACTCGCTTGATGACGCAGCGGTTTTAACGCCAAAGCCGGGGCGGCTGGCCTTTACCACCGATTCTTTCGTGGTAAACCCGATTTTCTTTCCGGGCGGAGACATAGGCAAACTCGCGGTTTTCGGGACGGTAAACGATCTTGCCATGAAGGGCGCCAAACCTTTCGCTATATCCGTTGCCGCGATTATTGAGGAGGGGCTTGATATCTCTGTCCTTGAAAAAATAACCGACTCGGTGGCCGCGGCCGCCAGACAGGCGGGAGTACTGGTCGCGACCGGCGACACCAAAGTGGTTGAAAGAGGCAAAGCCGACAAAATTTTCCTTACCACTTCAGGCGTGGGAATTGTGGAAAAAAATATTAATATTTCCGGAGCCGGCGCCAGGCCGGGCGACAGCGTGCTGATAAACGGAACTCTCGGCGATCACGGCATAGCCGTTTTGTCGGCGAGAAACGATTTTAAACTGCGCTCCGGCATAAAATCGGACTGCGCCGCGCTCAATCATCTGGTTTTAAAACTTCTTTCTAAATGCCGCGATACGCATGTTTTAAGAGACCCCACCAGAGGCGGCCTCGCGACAACGCTTAACGAGATAGCCTCAAGCTCCGGCGTCGGAATAATTCTTGACGAAAAAGACATACCGGTCAACGGAGCCATAAAAGCCGCCTGCGCCATACTCGGACTTGACCCGCTTTATGTGGCAAACGAGGGCAAATTTACCGCCATCCTGCCCGCGAAGGACGCCGCGAAAGCAATAGCCGTAATGAGAGCCGATAAACTCGGCCGCGCTTCAAGAATAATAGGCAAAGTGGTAAAGTCTCCCAAAGGAGTCTGGCTTAACACCGTCTCCGGCGGTTTAAGGCCTATTGTAATGCTTGAGGGCGAACAGCTCCCGAGAATTTGCTGAGAAACCAGGGATAAGCGGTAAGTTGTAAGTGGTAAGTGAAGAGCAGTTCGCTTAGCGCTTACCCCGTATCCCTTAACACTGAATGGACAAAACATGAAGATTCTCATCACCGGCGCCAACGGTTTTCTGGGAAGCCACCTTGCGGAAGACATGATCTCCGCGGGCCACCAGGTTTCCTGCCTGGTCAGAAAAACCAGCAACCTAAACTGGCTTAAAAACCTTCCCGTTAAATACTATTACGGAGATGTCTGCCACCCGGAATTGCTCAATGAGCCGGTAAGAGACGCCGAGGTTATCATTCACGCGGCGGGAATTGTCCGCGCCGTTCACTCCGAAAATTATTTTATCATTAACCGGGACGGCACCAGAAACCTTGTAAACGCCGTGGCAAACCACAATCCAAAACTTAAAAAATTTGTTTACATATCATCGCAGGCCGCGCTGGGCCCCGCGCCGAGCCTGGCTCAAAGGGACAGTTCCGGAGCGGAAAATCCCGTGTCGGATTACGGAAAAAGCAAGCTTGAGGGAGAAAAAGAACTTTTGCGCCTGCCGCCGGGTGTTCCCTATACGATACTCAGGCCCGCTTCGGTCTATGGACCCAGAGACAAAGACATTTTTATATTTTTCAGCCTGGTTAACTCCGGCTTTTTCCCAAAGCCCCTGAAAAAGCGCTTCATCCAGCTTGTTTTTGTAAAAGATATTTCCAAAGCCGCTCTGGGCTGCGTTGACAACCCGCTTTCAAACGGGAAGTCCTACTTCCTTGCCGAGGAAAGAGTTTTCAGCTGGGAGGATGTGGGCCGTACGATAGCCGCCTCGCTGTCAAAGAAAGCCCTGCCCCTGCCGCTTCCGGACTTTGTTTTCCGCGTAGTCTCTTTTTTAGCGGAAACATATTCAAAAATTAACGGCAAAGCCGCGGTGCTTAACAAACAGAAAATAACCGAAATGCTGCAGGACTACTGGGTCGCGGATTCTTCCCGTGCCGCCCGTGAACTCGGCGTGGGCTTTACAAAACTTGAAAATGGTGCTAAAATAACATTTTCCTGGTATAAAGAAAATCACTGGTTTTAAAAAATCTATTAAAAAGCAATAGGAGAAACAGAGAAATGCTTAACGATTTATTCGCAAAGTGCTCAAAATTCACAACAGCGCGAGAGATTATGTCAGTAGGTCTTTACCCATACTTTAAAAGAGGGGAATCAGCCCAGGGCCCGGAAGCCATTATTGAAGGCGAAAAGAAAATAGTGATCTGCTCCAATAATTACCTCGGACTTTCAATCCACCCTAAAGTTAAGGAAGCCAGCATTGACGCCATAAAAAAATACGGCACTTCCTGCACCGGTTCGCGGTTTTTAAACGGAACTCTGGACATACACGAAAAAGTTGAAAGAAAATACGCCCGCTTTATAGGAAAAGAAAGCGCGGTGCTTTTTACAACCGGCCATCACGCCAACCTCGGCGCCATTTCCACCCTTGTCGGTAAAAGCGACATCGTAATAACCGACAAACTTGACCATGCTTCAATCATTGACGGCTGCCATCTGGCTCTGGGCGAGATGGTGCGTTTCCGCCATAACGACATGGGCGACCTGGAGCGCCAGCTCATTAAACACCGTGACCAGGGCAAACTTATTGTGGTTGACGGAGTTTTCAGCATGGAAGGAGATATAACCAACCTTCCTGAAATAGTTAAGCTCGCTAAAACCTACGGAGCCAGGGTTATGGTGGATGATGCCCACGCTCTCGGCGTCATCGGCGAAAACGGCAGGGGCACGGCCTCCCACTTCGGACTGGAGACAGAAGTTGATGTCGTAATGGCTACAGCCTCAAAGTCTCTGGCTTCTATCGGCGGATTTATAGCCGGCCGCGAGGAAGTTATTCATTATGTAAAACACCTTTCAAGGTCGCTGATATTTACCGCGAGCCTTCCTCCCGCGTGCGTTGCCGCTATTGACGCATCCCTTGATATTCTTGATAAAGAACCTGAAAGAATAAAAAACCTGTGGGCCAACACCAATAAAATGAAAGAGGGTTTCCAGTCTCTCGGCTTTGACACGGGCACATCCAACTCCCCTATAATTCCCATTCTCGTGGGTGAAAATATGAAGGCCTTCCAGATGTGGAGAATGCTCTATGACGAAGGCGTATTTGCTTCGCCGGTAGTCAGCCCGGCCGTGCCGGAAGGCCAGGCCATAATCCGCACAAGCTACACAGCCATTCACACCGATGAACAGCTGGATTTTGTGCTGGATATGTTTGAAAAAGTCGGCAAGAACTTAGGCATTATCCCCGGCGGAAGCCGCCGCCAGAAAACATCCCTGAAAAAGAAAAACCGCTGGAAGTTCGGATTTTCAAAGGAACAGATGGCCAGCGCCACAAAAAGATGGATAAAAAACCTCTGGTCGTTTAACAACTAAATGAAAATAAAAAAGCTGGACCCCGTAAAAGGGTTAAAAGAGTTTATCAGGTTCCCGTGGTCAATCTATAAAAATGACCCCAACTGGGTTCCTCAGCTCATGTTTGACACAAAATTTATACTTACCGAAAACCCCTTCTGGGAACACGCCGAAAAAGAACTTTTCATGGCCTATGACGATTCCGGAAAAGCCATAGGAAGAATCGCGGCCATAATTGACAGGCACTTTATAAAATTTCACGAAGAGGAAGCCGGATTTTTCGGCTTCTTTGAATGTGTCAACGACCCCGCGGCGGCCAAGCTTCTGCTGGATACCGCCAAAGACTGGCTTAAAGCGAAGGGCATGAAAATCATGCGCGGCCCTATGAACCCGTCCACTAACGATGAGTGCGGTTTTCTCTGCGAAGGTTTTGACAGCCCCGCTCGGCTGATGATGCCTTACAACAGGCCCTATTACCTTGAACTCGCCGAAAAATCCGGTTTGACAAAAGCGAAGGAATTATACGCCTACGAGATGGATGTCTCCGCGGATCCCATGAAAAGGCTTGAGCGCATATCCGAGATAGCCATGAAAAAGAACCCGGGGCTTGTCGTGCGAAAATTAAATCCGCGGGATTTTGAAGGGGAAATAAAGAAAGCCGTGGAAATATACAACGCCGCGTGGGAAAAGAACTGGGGTTTTGTTCCGTGGACTGAAAAAGAGTTCTACACCATAGCCAAGAGAATGAAGGACCTGCTTTTATACGAGACAACCCTTCTGGCGGAGATAAACGGCAAACCCGCGGGAATGCTCATAGCGGTGCCGGATTACAATTTTGTCATGCAGAAAATGAACGGAAGAATGTTCCCGACGGGGATCTTTAAATTTCTCTATTATAAAAGTAAAATTGACGCGTTAAGGCTAATGATAATGGGCGTGGTAAAAGACTACAGGCAAAAAGGCATTGAGGGCATAATGTATTATCAGGCGCTCAAGAACTCCCTGCGCCTCGGCTACAAAAAATGCGAATTTTCCTGGATCTTGGACGACAATAAAATGACCCAGCGCGCCGCCGAGATGATGGGCGGAAAACTTTATAAAAAATACAGGGTATACGAGTGTAAAATACCGTCATAAGTCCTTCCGGCGGCGATTATTTGATCGCGGATACCCTGCGAACCGGATAAGACTTAAGGCAGAGATTCATGTTTGGCAAGGAGGAAGTCATGGCACAGAAGAAAGCGAAGAAAGCAGCACCAGCAGCAGCAGCGTCGGTAGCGGTTATGGAAAAGAAAGCGGCGGTAAAATCCGAAGCGCCCGCTAAAAAAGCGCCTGCCAAGGCCAAAATTACGGATGCCGCGGTTCCCAAGGCCTATGTAATTATAGACCATCCTTCTGAAGGCGAGACGGTTTCCGGACTTCACTACGCGATCCGCATCGGCGCGTCCGACGGCGAGACCGTTGAAATATCTTTTGACGGCGACGAATGGCAGCCCTGCCGCTCTTCAGCCGGCTACTGGTGGTTTGACTGGGGTTATTTCACTCAGGGATCTCACAAAATTGAAGCCAGGCTTCGCAACGGCGACAAGACCGTTAAAAAGTCGCCCGTCAGAAAAGTAACCGTAATATAATTAATCCGCGCCCGGGGCGGTGAGCGCGGCGGAGGAAAGCTTAATGCAATTATCACAGCAGGAAAGAGAAAGGATCTATCTTGAGGAGAAGGCCAAAAGGGAGCATTCATGCTGCTCGGGCCGCCATTCCGGACATACCGGCTCTCTTCTTGTATTCAATCTCATTGCCCTTATAGGCGTCGCGGGCCTTGTCTATTTCGCAAAAACGCTCCAGAAGAAAAGTCCTTCGGTTGAAGACATAAGAAAAGCTTATGACGGGCTTTCTCCCGAAGACATGGCTTAAGAATCCTATTTTACGGACACAATAATACAATTTTCCGCATTTTTGTTTAGATGGGGCCTTTTCTTTTTTTGCTTGACATTACCGACTCAAAATGGTAATTTAGCGTGTAGTAAATGGCTACAGAACACAATAAATCAAAAGAGAACTATTAAAATATGCACTTAAAAAGACTGGAGCTCTGCGGCTTTAAATCCTTCGCGGACAAAACAAGGCTTGAATTTGAGCCCGGCATTACCGCCATAATCGGGCCCAACGGCTGCGGCAAGTCCAATACCGCCGACGCTATCCGCTGGTGCCTCGGCGAGCAGAGCGCGAGGTCGCTTAGAAGCCATCAAATGATGGATGTTATTTTCGGCGGCTCCCAGTCCCGCCAGACGACCGGCATGGCGGAAGTTTCCATTACTTTTGACAACGCCACCAAAACCCTGCCCATAGATTATTCCGAAGTCACGGTCACAAGAAGGCTCTTTAGAAGCGGCGAGAGCGAATATTTCCTCAATAAAACCCAGTGCAGGCTTAAAGACATAAAGGACCTGTTTCTTGACACCGGCATAGGAGCCGAAGGCTATTCCGTCATGGAGCAGGGAAAAGTTGAATTCATACTTTCGGCGAGGCCCGAGGAGCGCAGAGAGCTTTTTGAAGAGGCAGCCGGCGTCGCCAAGTTTAAAGCCAGAAGGGAAGAAACTCTAAGAAAACTTGAAAAAGTAGACATAGACATGAACAGGGTCAACGACATGCTGACCATGTTAAAAGAACAGATTAACGCCCTGGATCTTGCCGCCAAGAAAGCCAGGCAGTACCAGAAAAATCAGGAAGACTTAAAAAGGCTTGAAATAGCCTCCATGGCGCAAAAACTTTCCAGCTCCGCCTCCGAAATTGAAAGGCTCAACGGAGAACTTAACCCCAAACAGATGGAATACGAAAGGCTCAACACAGCCTTTGACCAGACAGACGCAGAGATATCCCAGCTGAGGCAGTCCCAGCTGGAAAAAGACGAGATCTATGTAAAACTGCAGGGCGAGCTTTCCCAGGTTAAATCCGAGATAAACCTCTCGGACGAGAGAATAAGAAACGCCGACACGCGCGAGAAAGAGCTCCTGGAAAGAAAAGACCTCTTGAGCCGGGAAATTGAGCAGTCGGCCCTGAGAGCCTCTGAGTTTGACAAAACTCTCTCCGAGCTTACCGAAATGATCAAAAATATATCGGCGCGCGTACAGGTTCTTGAAAAAGAGTACCAGGACAAACAGAGCCACGCCGAATCGCTCAGAAACAGGATAAACGAAATTCAGAGGGAAGAAATAGCCGTCCGCGAAAATCTCTTTTCCCTGGCCGAAGAAAGGGTAAGGCGCAACAACGATAAAAACCGCCTTCTCTCGCTTCAGGCGCGCTGCCAGGGCCAGGTTCTTTCGCTGAACAAGGACCTCGCGAAATCGCGCGAACAGCTCACCCCATTAATTGAAAATATAGCCGCGCGGGAAAATGAGCTTAATGAACTTAAGCTCAGGATGAACTCGCTGACGGAAAAACAAAACGACTGCGCGCGGAATATCGCTTCGCTGGAACAGCGCTCAGCCGAACTGAATTCCTCAAGAAACGCATTTAAAGAAAAAATCGTATCGCTTGAATCCAGGCACCAGACCCTTCTGGAATGGGAGCAGAAAGACCCGCAGAGGCTGGCCCTTAGAACCGTTTTATCTCTCAATATTCCGGGTATCAGCGGCCCTGTCGGAAGCCTTATAAGAATAACGACCGGAGCCGAGGAAATAGTGGGAGCGGCTCTGGGAGAGAAACTCAACTACCTGATTGCCGAAACCGCCGAGGCCGCCCAGAGGGCCATAGAGCACCTGGAGAACAACAACCTCGGACGCGTTACTTTTATCGTGCTTGAGAGGATCCCTGAAATTTCCGGAGACTCCTCATTGACTCAACTGCCCGGTTCGCGCTCGCTGCTTTCGCTTTTAAGCGCGGCCCCGGAATACGACAGGGCGCTCAGGTTTATATGCCAGGGAACGCTTATTTACGGCAAAACCGTTTACGGAAACGCCGTGCTCTCGGGCGGTGGACAAATCGCCTTTGATAAACCCCTGCTCATAGACGAAAATCTGCGCAACATACAGACAGAGATAGAAGGCCTGCGTGCCGAGTTATCCAGAAGCGAAGCCGAGTTTATCTCAATCGCCCAGGAAACAGCCGCCAGGATTGAAGAAAAGAAACTCGTTGACATGGAAGCGCACAAGCTGGAGGCCCAGTCGGAGTTTCTAAGCTCCGCCATGGGAACGGTGAGAGACGAGGCCGAGTATGTAAAAAAAGAGATTTCCCTGACCGAAGAAGATATCAAAAAACAGGAAGCAGAAGCTTTGCAGATTTCAAACGACCTGCTGTCAATAGACGCTTCCTTTGAAACGCTCGCCAAAGAAGAAACAGGGTTAAACGAGCGTCTCGCGGGCATAGACTCAACCCTGCGCGCGGCGCGCGAAGAAGAAAACCAGATTACGCCTCTGCTTACCGAATCCAAGGTAGCCTGGGCCACCCAAGCCAATGAACTCTCGGGAAGGACAAGGGAAGAGGAGAAACTCAGAAGCGATATACAAAATATCGCCCTGGCCTCGGAGCAGGCGAGAAACGAAAGCGCCGAGACCGACAACAAAATAATTGAGCAGAAGACTATACAGCACAACGAGAGCCAGAAACTGAAACAGCTTTCCGTTGAGCAGGAACAGAAAGACATTCAGGTTCAGCAGAGCCTCTCCGAGAGACAGGAGATCTATAAACAGCTGGAAACAAAGAACAATACGCTTCATGAACTGAGAAAACAGATTGAGACGGTGGAAGAGGACCTGCATGCCAAACAGATGGAACTCAGGAGCTTTGAACTGCAGTGTCAGTCCTTTGAGCAGAGGCTAAAAGAGGACTACTCGCTTTCCTTCGCTGAGGCGAAAGAGCAGTATGCCAATATTGAAGTTGACGAAGAAGAGATCTCCAGGCTTAAACGGCGCCTTGAATCCATGGGGCCCGTCAACCTCGCGGCTCCCGAAGAATACGCCAACCTTGAGGAACGCTATAATTTCCTTTTAAACCAGCAGCAGGATCTAATAAAAGCCAAGGAAGACCTGCACCAGGTTATCCAGAAGATTAACCAGACCACAAAAGAAAATTTCAAGAAAACCTTTGACCAGATAAGGGAAAATTTCCGGAACCTCTATCACCAGCTCTTTGAGGGAGGCGAAGCCGACCTTCAGCTGACCGACGAGAATGACCTGCTTGAGAGCGGCGTGGACATCATGGCGCAGCCTCCCGGAAAAAAGCTTCAGAACATAGCGCTTTTATCCGGCGGTGAAAAAGCCCTTACCGCGATAGCCCTGCTTTTCGCTTTCTACATGGTCCGTCCGTCGCCTTTCTGCATATTAGACGAAGTTGACGCCCCCCTTGACGAAGCCAATGTCGGCCGCTACATAAACATGGTAAAAACCTTCGCGGCGCAGTCGCAGTTCCTCGCCATAACGCACAATAAGCGCACCATGTCCATGGCGGATGTTTTGTACGGCGTGACCATGGAAGAACTCGGTGTTTCAAAAGTTATTTCCGTAAGAATGCAGAAAGAAGAGATGCCAGCAATAGCCTAATGGCAAAAATTGCTATATTCCTGGTCGTAACCGCGCTTTACATATTCTCCAGCCCTCCGACAGTGACAAGCGGAGACAGCGGCGAACTGATAACAGGCGCATGCACACTTGGTATTTCTCACCCTCCCAGCTTTCCGCTCTATTCACTCACCGGTAAATTGTTCTCTCAGCTACCGCTTTCAAATCCCGCGTGGAGGCTGAATTTTGCCTCTATTTTTTTTGCCGCGCTGACGGCTCTGCTGATTTACATTATTTTAAAAAATGAATTTAACAGCGGCGCCGGCGCCGCGCTGTTCGCCTCAACCGCCTACGCTTTTTCCGGTACGGTATGGTCTCAAGCTATAACCGCCGAGGTTTACTCGCTGAACGCCTTACTGACGCTCTCCTGCCTTGCCGCGGCCTACCTCTGGCACAAATACGGCCGGCTCAGTTTTTTCCATGGCTTTTTCTTTGTTTTCGGACTTTCTCTTGCCAATCATTACCCGCTGGCGTTAATGGCTTTGCCGGCCTCCGCTTACCTGATACTCTCCTCGGGAAGAGGGGTAAATTATAAAAACATACTCTTCGCCCTGCTATTTACGGCCCTGGCCCTCGCGCTTTACGCCTATCTGCCGGTAAGGTCGGCAAAAAATCCTCTGCTGGACTGGGGAAATCCGGAAACCCTGAATAATTTCCTGGGGCATGTTTTCAGAAACCAGTACAGAACCCTGGAACTCGGCAACAGGCCGCTTTTTTCCGACAAACTAAACTTCATCCTGAATTTTTTTAAAGAAGCGCTGATACAATTCCATGTCCTGATTCCGGCGGCGCTTTTCGGGATATACTCGGCATATAAAAAGCGCCGCGCCGTTTTTAACGCCCTTTCCCTTCTGCTTATTTCAAACGGCATTTTACTGACTTTGCTGTTAAGCTTCCAGTTCAACCCCGAACGGGCCGGCATCGTAAATGTATATTATATTCCGAGCTATCTCTCACTGGCGCTTTTTGCCGGGATAGGGCTAAAATATGTTTTTGAACGGGTTTATTCAAAGGTTGTCAGGATATCATTATTTCTGGTTCTGGCGTTACCCGCGCTCTTTTTCTTTAACGCCGCTTTCAGCCGCTGCGTTATGAGGGATAACTTTCTTGCCTGGGATTACGCGGGCAATATACTCTCTTTCCTGCCCAAAGACTCGGTTCTTTTTATAGATCAGGCGGGCGATGAATCTCTTTTTCCGGCCTTGTACGCCAAAGCTGTGCTTGGCAAAAGAGGCGACCTTGCGGTTTATGACTGCTTCGGGAATGTATTTACCAATATCTACGGGGAAGGTTTTTCGCTCATTACCGATAAAAACCTGTGGCTAAAAACAAGGAGCGCGGTTGAAAACGAAATTATTAAAAGCTCCGGGAAGCCGGTTTTTTACCTGACCTTTGCGCCCGACCAGACGGTTTCCACGACTCCGCTTAAGCAGGCCGGCCTCTGCTATTACGCCGGCTCTTCCGTCGGAGATTTTAAAATGCCGCGGGATACCGCGTCCTTAAACTTCAGGGGAGTTTTTGGAGGCGAGTATTACGAATACCAGGACAGAGAGATCCAGGGCATGTACTATTTCCGCCTGGGACAGGAGGCCGAGGTTTCTCTCGCGGCCGCGGCCCGCTACGGCAAAGATGTCGCCTGGATCGCCAATAATTCGGGGCTTGAGTTTTTAAGGAAGAGGGAGCCGCGCAGGGCCAAAGAGTATTTCACGCTGGTTTTAAATTCTTATCCTGACTATGCCTCGTCTTTGTATAATCTCGCGCTCTGCGAGAAACAGCTCTCCGACAGCGCCCGGGCTCTTGAACTGTTTAACCGATACCTTAAATACGCGCCCTCCGACGCTCAGGCGCTTAAAGAGATAGCGGAGATTTACTGGAAAAACGGCGAACGCGAGAAAGCCGCCGTCAGTTTTAATAGATTAAGTTCCGCCCAGAGACGGGAGGCCGCGCTGGCATATTCATATTCGGGTGCAGACAGCTACAGAAACGGCAGGTACCGTGAGGCTATGTCCGAGTGGGAAAAATCAGTGATTTTAGCGCCTGAAATTGAGCAGAACTATTTCAATCTCGCGGCATCCAGTATTGAGCTCGGGGACAGGCCGGGCGCGGTGAAATACCTTAAGCTATTTATTAAACTTTCAAAAGATGATAAACTAACCGCAAAGGCAAAAGCTTTAATAAACCAATATGAATAAAAAACCGCAAGGCAAGTTGAAATATTCTTCCGGCTCAACAACAGCCCCAAAAGACAGCCCCTGGTACGGCGCGGCCGCTTTAGTGCTGCTGGTTTTCATGGCGCTGAGGCTCTACTCGGTTATCACCCTTAAATCCGCGACTTACGACGAGACTAACTACCTGAGAGCCGGCACCTATGTGGCAAAATATTTAAAGTGGGATGTGCATAACACAATCAATCATCCTCCTCTGTCCTATTATTCCTACGGATTTATACTTAACAAGCTCAATATTAAGAACCAGGACGACGCGCTGTTTACAGCGCGCGCGGTAATGTCTTTGCTGATTTTTATTATGGGCTTTTATCTTTACCGCTGGAGTGGCGAGCTTTTCGGAAAGAAAGCCGCGCTTGCCGCGGTTTTCCTGTTCAGCTTCAGCCCCGAGATGCTGGCCCACGCTCCCCTGATAACGCAGGACATGCTGGTCGCTACCTTCATCTTCATCGCTGTTTACTATTTTGAGAAGCTGCTCTCGGAGGACGGGAGGCCCGCGATGGCCCTGTTGTGCGGTTTAGCGTCCGGCCTGGCTCTCCTCTCAAAGTACAGCGCTGTTTTTTTAGTATTTATTTTCACGCTCCGCTTAATAGCCCACAAGCTCTTCTACAAAAATAAAATACTGCCCCTGGCTACACAGTTACTGCTGTTGTTTGCCGCGGCTCTGCTTGTTTTAAACGCCGGTTACCTGTTCACCGGCACCGGGAAAGAATTCGGTAGTTTTATTTTCAAAAGCGATTTCCTGCGGAAGCTCTCCGAAATAAATTTCCTCTCCGGGATACCGCTGCCTCTGCCTGAGGCATACATTTACGGGTTTGATTTCCAGCGCCATGTCACGGAAAGCGGACATCCGTCCTTTTTAATGGGCCAGACAAGCACTCAGGGCTGGTGGTATTATTTCCCGGTGGCTATTATGCTTAAAGCGCCGCTGCCGGCGATAATTCTTTTTATCGCCTCAATATTTATCCTGAAAAGAGATTTCATAAAAAAGTTCCCGGTTTTGCTGGCCCTTTTCTCGCTGACCGTGCCGTTTATGTTTCTCACGAGAAGCAACCCCGGCATAAGATACCTTCTGCCGGCATTCCCGTTCATTTTCATGCTCAGCTCGCAGCTTGTAAACGCCAGGATAAAGCTGACGCGCTATTTCGTTTTTTCCATTTTTTTGTGGCTCTCAGCCGAGAGCCTTGCCTGGCACCCTGACTATCTGGCCTACTTCAATGAAATCGGCGGGGGCGCTAAACACGGCTATAAATACCTCGCGGACTCCAATATTGACTGGGGCCAGGATCAGAAACTCGCCGCGGCCTTTATGGAAAAATATAAAGCCGGGGGCAAGGCGCTGAAGATTAATCCTCTTTATCCGGCGACCGGCACGATAATCGTGAATGTTAATAATTTAAATGATGTTTTCAGGACGAGGAAAAAGTTCTCCTGGCTGAGGCAGTTTGAACCATCGTATTTTGTCGGAAAGAGCTGGCTTGTTTTTGAATTGAGCGTTGATAAAATACTGGCGAAGAAAACCCTGCTGTCGGACTACGCCCTGGCATGGATATATTTTCTTGAAAACAAAAACCTGCCCGCCGCCAGGTATTATGTCAACAGGCTGCTGGCTATAACGGGGGGAGACAGAACTTTCTCTGCCGAAACGCTGTATCTCTCCGGCCTGATATATTATGAGTCCGGAAATATGGAAAGAGCAAAACTTGAATTTCTTGAATCGCTGAAGTATCACAAGTATATGCATGAATCGCTGAAGGCTCTTGCCAGGCTATACTTTGAGGCCGGAGATATCAACAAATCCGCGATTTACCGGCGGGTTTCCGTGCACGCGAAGATTATAGATTCCTACGCGGTTCCGCCGCCGCTCGCGCCCGCGGAATATCTGGCAAGACTTGCCGCAAACCAGAAAGACACCGTGGCTTTAAATAATCTCGGCTATTTGTACTGGACACAGGGCAATTTGGAAGATGCCATCAAGTTCATTTCAAAAGCCGCGGAGTTATCTCCCAACCACGCGGATTTTTTCGGCAATCTTGCCTGCCTGTACTATGAAGCCGGTAATTCCGAGAAGGCTTTAGAAAACCTCAGAAGGTACTATTACCTGCTTCCCAGAACGGAAAGCTATGTTGTCCAGCAGGTAAGCTACGGCACGGAAAGAATTATCCTGGGCAAATACCTTGTCATCCCGCCCGAAGAACTGTTTGAGAAACAGGAACTTGAAAAATACACCGGCAAAATTTTCGGCAGGCAATGAGCGCTATAAGAATATCAAATATCACTCTAAACACTTTTAACCGGACACAGGCGCACGAGAAAATCGCGCGGGCGCTTTGCGGCGCCGGGCCGGCCCAGATAGTAACGCTTAACGCGCTTATGTTAAATTTTATCCTGCGCGACGCAATACTCGCGAAAGCCGTTAATTCCGCAAAGATAGTGCTGGCCGATTCGGCTGGAATAGCTTTGCTTGCCGGCATTTTCTCCGGGCAAAAAATTGAAAGGGTCACCGGAATAGACCTGATAAGCCATTTCTGCGCCGTTTCGTCGGAAAAAGGGTACTCAATATTCATGTTCGGAGCCAAACCCGGCGTCGCCGAAGCCGCCGCTGAAAACATCAGAAAAAGCTTTCCGAAAGCAAATATCTGCGGCACCAGGAACGGCTACTTCGCGAAATCCGAGGAAAACCGCGTTATTGAGGAGATCCGCTCGGCGCGGGCGGACATACTGCTTGTGGGGTTGGCCGTGCCGGATCAGGAAAAATGGATAGCCGGCAATCTTGAAAAATTCGGCGCAAAGATAGTAATCGGCGTGGGCGGAAGTTTTGATGTGCTCTCGGGCAGGCTGAGCAGGGCGCCGCGCTGGATGCGGAAAGTCGGGCTTGAGTGGCTCTACCGGCTTGCGCAGGAACCCTGGCGCATTTCCAGAATGAAAGACCTGCCACTTTTTGTGCTTAATATGCTAAAATTGTACGCGTCGGGCGAAATAGTCAAAGTCGGTAAATAGGGCGGAAACCGTGCTATTTGGGATTTTTTCGGATATCCATTCCAATCTTGAAGCTTTGGAAGTTGTCCTCAATTTCTTTAAATCATACGGCGTTGAGAATTACATCCTGGCCGGCGACATCGTGGGCTACGGGCCTAATCCCAACGAATGCGTTAACATAGTAAAAAAGCTACCCAACCTTACGGTTGTAACGGGCAACCACGACAGGGCCGCCTGCGGGATGAAGGAAACCGCCTGGTTTAACGGTTACGCTTCCAAATCCATTGAATGGACCAGAGCGAAGCTCACGCAGAGCAACCAGATATATCTTTCCGAACTGCCCAAACAGGCTTTTATAGGCGTCTTCTGCGTAGTACACGGCTCTCCCGCCGACAATCTGGACGAATACATGCTGACAAAAGAGCAGTACGCGGCAAACATTCAGTTCATAAAAAAACAGTTCACTGTTGTGGGGCACACGCACATGCCGCTTATTTTCACCGGTAATCATCCTGACGGCATTGTGCCGAAAAACGCAAAACCCGGCAGGCTGTACACTTTTGACGAGAGCGAAAATAATATTATATTCAACCCCGGAGCCGCCGGCCAGCCCCGCGATTCCGACAGCAGAGCCTCCTGCGCGGTGTTTGACACGGAAAAACTTCAGCTGGAGTACTTCAGAATGGAGTATGACATAACCACGACGCAGGAAAAAATGCGCTCGGCCAGGCTGCCGGCATTTTTAATAGAACGCTTAAGCTGGGGGAAATGACGCCCCCGGGCTTCTGACTGCCGGCCTTAAACCCGCAACTGATAAATATGAAAACAAAAGTTTCTCTTGTTAAATGCGCCGAATATGAAACATCCAAAGTGTACGATGCCGTGCGCCGCGCGGTTGACCTTGCCGGCGGCATGCCCGCGTTTGTAAAAAGCGGTGAAAAAATACTTATCAAGCCGAATCTGCTGAGCGCCAGAGAACCCGAAAGAGCCATTACCACTCATCCCGAGGTTGTCAGAGCCGTTATACGCCTTCTAAAAGAGATCGGGGCGACACCTTATATGGGAGACAGCCCCGGAGGAGCCATAAAGGGGGTTGAACGAGTCTGGGAAAGAACGGGGATGAAAAAACTCTCCGAGGAAGAAGGGGTTGAACTCATAAATTTTGAGACTTCCGGGGCCGTGGAAACGCCAATAAACCATTCAACCATAAAATCTATACACATCACGAAAAAAATATTTGATTTTGACGGCATCATAAATGTTCCGAAGCTCAAAACACACGGCCTGGCAATATTCACGGGAGCGGTGAAAAATCTCTACGGCTGCGTTCCGGGTTTGCGAAAAGCCGAGTACCATAAACTGGCTCCCCATCCCGACGAATTCGCGGAACTGCTTTCCGAAATTTATCTCTCCCTTAAGCATAAAATACGCCTCAATGTAATTGACGGAATAGTCGGCATGGAAGGCAACGGGCCGAGTTCCGGGGACTTAAGAAAACTTGACATGATACTGGCCTCCTCGGACGGCCCCGCCATGGACACCGCCATTACCTATATTCTCGGCCATGAACCGTCCGAAATTGACACCATAAAATTTCTGCGCGCGAAAAAGGCTGGGGAAACAGAAATCAAGAACATTGAGATCACGGGAGAAAACCCTGGCTCTTTTAATCTTGAGAAATTCCGCTTTCCTGCCAACTGGTATATGAAATATGTACCGCACTTTTTCATCAATCTTTTGGGCAGATTTCTCTGGATGAAACCTAAGATAAACGAACAAACCTGCGTAAACTGCAAGCTGTGCGTTGAATCCTGTCCCGTCGCGGCCATAGATTATCCCTTAGTTAATTCGCGAAAATCCGCCAACCCCGTGGTTGAGAACAAAATCTGCATCAGCTGCCTCTGCTGCCATGAGCTGTGCCCGTACAAAGCCATTGAGCTTAAATCGGGCTGGCTCGCGAGAATATTAATCAGACAATGAAAAAATTACAGAATTTTCTTGAATATTACGCTCTCTCCGCCTTTGCTTCGCTTATCAGGCTCTTTCCTCTTTCTGTCGGCAGGTTCGCCGCGCGGCGGCTCGCCGACATAGCTTTCTATTTTGTGCCCATACGGAAAAAACATATAATCACCAGCCTTTCCCTGGCTTTCAGCGGGAAAACCGCAAAGGAAATTTTAGAGATCACCCACCGGGTATATACCCAGTTCGCGCTTACCATGATGGAGCTGATTTATTTTCCTAAATTGTCCGCTAAAGACATAGCCGGCATGGTGAAGATAGAGAACCCGGGCCTTTTGAAAGAAATACACGATAGGGGAAAGGGGGCTGTTTTTGTGGGGGCTCACTTCGGCAACTGGGAGCTGATGGGTGCCGCGCTGGCTCAAATATACCCCGTGACATTTGTGGTGGGAAAACAGGAGAACAAAAAAGCTGACGATCTGCTCAACTCTTATCGGCTCCAAAAAGGCATTAAAATTGTGCCCCTTAAAATGGCTTTGCGCGGAGTTATGAAAACTCTAAAAGCTAACGAGTTTGTGGCTATTTTGGCCGACCAGGACGCCCACGAGGACGGGGTTTTCGTTAACTTCTTCGGGAGGCCGGCCTCAACCCCCAAAGGGCCGGCGCTTTTTGCCTTAAGGGCGCGCTGCCCTCTTGTAATGGGGCATATTTTCAGGGAAGACGGCGGTTTCAGGGTCCTATTTGAAGAGATTCCAATGCTTGAAACAGGAGACGAGAACCAGAAAATAGAGCATTACACCAGATTGTTCACAGCGCTTCTTGAGAAGCACACTCGCGACCACCCTGACCACTGGTTCTGGTTTCACCGCAGATGGAAAACAAAACCGCCTTCGTAACTGTCATTAACGAGGGCTTTGAACTGTTGTCATGCTGAACGCAGTGAAGCATCTCTACGGTAACAATAACTTCGCGATCCTTCTCTCCCTTCGGGAGATCAGGATGACATTGCCACACAGTCTGTCCGCTGGTATGACGACACAGAGGCCGTATTTCACTTAAAGCTTACAACTTAAAACTTGAGTCAATTGAAAAAGCCTGTTTCAGGAGCGAAATTTTGGGCTTTGTGCCGAGGCAAGGCGGCCGAAGCGAGCATATGCTCCACGGAGTATCTGTAAGCTGAGGCCAACGAAGCCGCAGGCCAAAGGCCGAAATTGCAGCCCGAAAGAGGTTTTTCAACTGACTCAACTTACAACTTAAAGGGTGACTTTACCTGTTAGGGGTGAAAAACACGCTTGAAATACATCTAATTTTATTGTAGACTTAGACCCTACATATCCGTGCGAATCCTATCTTAGACCAGAAATATGCAGCCTCACAAAGGGTTGTCAAAAATGGCTCTAAAACAGTTGTTAGAAATCAATTACAATAAACTTTTAATAGCCCTTGCGGTATTTATGGCGCTGATATTTACTGCCGGATTTTTTTATTTTTCACGGCAGAAAAAGGACACGCTGGTTTTGATTGAGAATGATCTGGCTTCCATAGGCGCTCTCAAATCTGCCGAAATCGCGAACTGGCGTTATGAAAGGCTATCTGACGGTGAAATGATCTACGCCGGTACTTCTGCAAAACAAAATATTTTGGAATATTGCGAAAATCCGGAGGACAAGCGCCTTGAGAAACAAATATCACGCTGGCTGAACTCAAAAACAATTCATAGAGACTACGAGTGCGCTCATATCGTAACGATGTCAAACAAATTTCTTTTATCGTCAAGAAAAGAACACTCCATACCGGAATCTCACCTGGACGACTGTTTTAAAGCGCTGGGCGGCACAAAAAAAGTTTTATTAACCGATTTCCATGACGCCAAGCACGGAGATTCGCATCTGACCCTTGTAGTTCCTATCAGTGATGAAGAAGGCGTCAAGGCCCTGATAATTTTTGAATTAAATCCGGATGCTTTTCTTCTGCCCCTTATAAAAAACTGGCCCGTTAAAACAGAAACCGCTGAAACCCTGCTGGTAGAGGAAAAAAACGGTTTCGTGTTTTTTTTAGCCGATTTAAGGCACGCCGGCGCCGCTTCGGTGAACAATAAGTTTCCTGTAACCGAAAGCAGGCTTCCGGCGGCTAAAGCCATAGCGGGCCATGAGGGCTTCTTTAGGGGAGTTGATTACCGCGGCATAAAAGTTCTCTCTGTAACCAGAAGCATAAAAGGATCTCCCTGGTTTCTGGTCACAAAAATAGACGAATCCGAGGCTTTCCGTCCGCTTAAGCGCAGAACGACCAACTTTGTGATTTTAACATTATTTATATTCCTGTCGTCGTACCTTTTGATACTCAACCTGTGGAACAAGCAGAATATCCAGTGGCTGAAGAAACAGAGCGAGGCAGAAACAAAACTGCGCGTGTTGTCATCTCATTACGATTACCTGACAAAATACGCCAATGACATTATTCTGCTGATGGATAAAGACGGTAAAATTATTGAGGCGAACGAAAAAGCTATAGGCAGTTATGGCTATTCCCGCGAAGAGCTTTTAAAAATGAATGTCGCCGAAATAAGGGCGATGGAAGAAAGGAATGGCATTCCCGAGCATATAGACAATATTGTTCAAAGCGGCGGCTTGCTGTATGAAACGGTTCACAGGAGAAAAAACGGCACAACATTTCCAATAGAGGTCAGCGCCAGAATAATCAATATTGAGGGAGTAATTTATTTCCAGGCCATAATCAGAGATATCTCGGAGAGAAAAGCGGCGCAGTCAAGGCTGTCTGAAAAAGAGGAAAGGTATAGAGAACTTTTTGAGAACATCAGAAGCTGTGTCGCCGTATACAGAGCTGTAAATAACGGCGAGGATTTTATTTTTGTTGATTTTAACGCCAGCGCTGAAGCCCTTGAAAAGGTAGATCGAAGGGAAATACTGGGCAGGCGCGTGACCGAGGTATTCCCGGGCGTCAGGGAATTCGGATTATTTGATATTTTAAAAAGCGTTTACTCTACCGGAGAGCCGCGGCACCATCCCACAGCTCTTTATAAAGACAACCGACTGACTTCCTGGAGAGAAAATTTTGTTTACAAACTTCCTTCGGGCGAAATAGTCGCCATTTATGACGACCTTACGGAAAAGAAGGAATATGAGAACAGCATCATAAAACTAAATCAGGAACTTGAGGGCAAGGTAAAAGAACGCACCCGCGAACTTGAGGCTTCAAATAAAGAGCTTGAGGCCTTCAGCTACTCGGTCTCGCACGATTTGAGAGCGCCTCTGCGGGCCATTGACGCATTTACTAAGATATTCAAAGAAGAATACTCGGGCAAATTAGACGCTGAGGCAAAAAGAATCTGCAATATAATAGTGAAAAATATCTCCTGGATGAGCCGGCTTATTGACGATCTCCTCAGCTTCTCGCGAGTCGGCAAACAACACCTTTCATTAACACCCGTCAATATGGAAGAGAACATAAAAATCATCTGGAACGACTTAAAAATTGTTTTTCCTGACAGAGCCATCACGCTAAAAGTACATAAAATGCCGGGGGCGCTCTGCGATCTGACCATGATCCGCCAGGTTTTTACCAACCTCTTGTCAAACGCTATAAAGTTTACCCAAAATAACAGTAACGCGGTCATTGAAGCAGGCGGGGAGGCCGGAGAATCCGAAAACACATACTTCGTAAAAGACAACGGCGTCGGTTTTGACATGCAATACTACTCAAAATTGTTCAGTGTCTTTGAAAGGCTTCATTCCTCCCAGGATTTTGAAGGCTCCGGGATAGGCCTTGCAATTGTAAAAAGGGTTATTGAGCGCCATGGCGGAAGGGTCTGGGCTGAGAGCAAACCGGGAGAGGGGGCTGTATTTTATTTTTCACTGCCAAACGGGGAGGAAACATTATGATCGCGGAAAATGTGGTGGAAATACTTTTAGTGGAAGATAACCCGCAGGATGTGGAATTAACACTGAGAGCCTTTAAGAAAAATAACCTTTCAAACAGGATACATGTGGCTAAGGACGGCGCAGAGGCCCTTGACTTTATTTTCTCCAACAATACAAACAACAAAATTCTAAAATTCATAATGCTTGACCTGAAACTGCCGAAAATAAGCGGGATTGATGTCCTGCGCAGGATAAAAAGCGATGAATCCACAAAAACCATACCCGTTGTTATATTGACTTCCTCCAAAGAGGAATTTGACATAACCGAGTGCTATAAATACGGAGCCAACAGCTACATAGTAAAGCCGGTTGATTTCGCCAAATTTACTCAGGCGGTTTCAGACCTGGGCCTTTACTGGCTCCTGATAAACCAGCCACCGAGGTAAGAATGCGCAAGAATCTCAGTATACTCCTTATTGAAGACTCCGATGAAGACTCGGAGCTGATTCAGTACGCGATAAAAAACGGAGGAATCAAGGCCGATTTTCTGCGTATTGAGACTAAAGAAGCGCTTTTAGAAGCGATTTCCTCCTTTTGCCCCGATATAATCCTTTCTGACTACACTCTGCCTTCTTTCAACGGCAGAATCGCCCTGGAAGTCGCCAGGGCCAACTGCCCGGAGGTTCCTTTTATTTTCGTGGCCGGCACGCTCGGAGAGGAACTGGCCATAGAACTTCTGAAAAGCGGAGCGACGGATTATATTTTGAAAAACAAGCTTACCAAGCTTGTGCCGGCCGTCAAAAGAGCTGTCACCGAAAAAGAGGAGCGCGAAGAAAGAAGAAAGGCGGAGGTAAGCCTGCAGGAAACCGTTAAAAAGCTTAGAGCAATGACAGAGGGAACCATACAGGCCCTGTCAATCACTACGGAAATCCGTGACCCCTACACCGCGGGACACCAGAGGCGCGTGGCTATTCTTGCCAGCGCCATCGCAATGAACATGGGCCTGGACCATGAAACTGTGGACGGTATTCTCTTCGCGGGCACTATTCACGACCTCGGAAAAATTAAAGTGCCTTCCAGCATACTGAATAAGTCATCCAAGCTATCGGCCGCCGAATTTGAGCTTTTAAAGACTCACCCCCAGGCCGCGTACGATATCCTTAAGGTAATAGATTTCCCGTGGCCTATAGCCGACATAATTCTTCAGCACCATGAGCGGCTTGACGGCTCGGGATACCCGGCCGGTCTTAAGTCCAAAGCCATACGGCAGGAGTCAAAAATAATAATGGTGGCTGATGTAGTTGAGTCCATGGCTTTTGCAAGGCCGTATCGTCCGGCGCTCGGCCTGGAAAAGGCTTTTGACGAGATACTTCAAAACCAGGGCAGTCTTTACGACAGGGATGCCTGCGATGTCTGCATGAAGCTGTTTAAAGAAAAGGGCTTTACTTTTAAATGAAGGGGAAAAAATAATGCCTATGCGGATTATGCTCATTGAGGACAACGACAACGATGTGGAGCTCCTCAAAAGAGAACTGGATAAAATCTTTGATTCGTATGAACTGCGTGTGACTGACAATAAGCAGGATTTTATAAAACTGCTTGATGTTTTCAGCCCGACTGTAATAATTTCCGACTACTATCTTCCGGCCTTTACCGGCCTGGAAGCTCTATCTGTCCTAAAAGAGCTTTCCCTGCACACACCCTTTATAATAGTAACCGGCTCCATTAACGAAGAAACCGCCGTTGCCTGCATGAAAGCAGGCGCCTCTGATTATGTTTTAAAAGACCATCTTGTTAAAATCGGCCAGGCTATAAACACGGCACTTGAAGCTCATGAAACAAAACAGGCTGTTAAGCTCGCGGACGAAAGGTTAAAGCAAAGCAGAAAAAAATACAGCCAGCTGATTGAAAATGTGGGAGTGGCTATTTATTCCGTTGACTTAGCAGGCAAATTCATTGTCGTCAATAACCGCACTGCTCAATATTTTGACAAAAATCCCGAAGACTTCACCGGGAAAACGCTCTGGGACTTCTTCCCGAAACATGTGTCCGACGCCCACTTTGCCTCTATTTCAAGAGTTATTAAATCAGGAAAACTCTTAAGCGAGGATATTCCGATAACTATAGCAGGTGAAGAATTGTGGTTTAACACCACCATTCAGCCTGTGGCTAACCTGGACGGCACGGTCACGAGCGCGCAGGTTGTCGCTCACGATATTACCCAGCGAAAAGCAGGCGCGGAGCAATTGTCATCACTTTGCGCCACACAGACGACTATAAACCAGATTCTTGAGCTTTCCCTGACTGAAATCCCGCTTAAAGATATCATGGACTTCGTCTTAGAGCAGCTGTTCTCCTTCAGCTGGCTTAAACTTAAGCCCAAAACGGCGATATACCTTATTGACCCGGAGGATTCCCTGCTCCATTTAAAAGCCTGGAAGGGGTTAACCGAAGATGAGATTGCGCGTTTTTCCTCGTTTCCTCTTGGTTTCTGCACCGCGTGTATTTCCGTAAATTCCGATAAAACAGACCGGATTAATCCCATAACAAAATGCGCGAAGAAACATTTTCAGAAAAGCGATCTGGAAAGCAACTGCTGTATGCCGCTGGTCTCATCCGGGAAAGTTCTGGGCGTGTTGAATTTCGGATACCACACAGGATTTGTCTCGGACAATTACGAGACAGAAACCATCAAGACTATCGGGAATGTCCTTTCCGGGATAGTCCAGCGAAAGCTTGACGAAAAGGAAAAGGAAAAAATGCGGGCTCAGCTTATTCAATCAAGCAAAATGGCGGCCTTAGGCCAGCTCTCGGCAGGGGTGGCGCACGAACTTAACAACCCTCTTACCGTAATCATGGGCAATATGCAGTTTTTATTGGGCTCAAAGCAGCAAAACGATAACTCGGATATTTTCAGGGAAGTTGAATCGGCGGCCCAAAGATGCAAAAAAATCGTTTCCGATTTGCTGGAATTTTCAAGAAAGAAGGAGTTCGCGTTATCGGAAATTGACTTGTTCGGCATCATAGACAGGGTTCTGCGGCTCTTTCATTATCAGTCTGACTTTATGAATGTTTCCGTGAGCAGTTCCTTAAAAGAAGGAGAAAACACGGTTCTTGGAAGCGCTACCCACTTAGAACAGGTCTTCTTTAACATGGTGTTAAACGCGGCTCAGGCCATGCCGAACGGCGGCAAAATTGAAATTTCAAGCGCGATTTCTACGGATGGGAAGACAATTGAAATATTCTTCAAAGACAACGGCACAGGAATACCCAGGGAATATTTTGACAGGCTCTTTGAGCCCTTTTTCACCACAAAAAAAACAGGAACGGGCCTTGGCCTGGCCGTCTGCTACAGCATATTAAGCCAGCATAACGGCGAAATAAAGGCGGAAAGCGACGGGCCCGGCAAGGGAACTACCTTTATAGTCAGGCTTCCGCGCGTTTCGCGGTTTTAATTCTTGACAAAATAACAAATTTTTGGTTTAATCCGGTAGTAAGACAGTTCTTCGGGGATGGGTGAAAGACCCTATCGGTAGTAAAGCCCCTCACGGGGCCAAGCCTACGAATCCGCCACAGGCGGATTGAATCCGTGAAATTCGGATGCCGACGGTAAGGCGCATGGCGCCACAGTCCGGATGATAGAAGACTGCAGGGTAAAGGCTTGTGTTATGCCTTTATTCTTTTTTCCCCGAGGATATTATCTTTCGGGGTTTTTTATTTTATGAGCGACCATAAGAGTCAAGACCGATATTTCATGAAAAAAGCGCTCCTGCTTGCAAAAAGGGGCGAAAAAAATACTTTTCCTAATCCTATGGTTGGCTGCCTTATAACAAAAAACGGCAAAACCGCGGGCTATGGATGGCATGAACGCTTTGGCGGGCCCCATGCAGAAATCAATGCCCTTAAAATGGCGGGCGGGCAGGCAGCCGGCGCCACAATGTTCGTTACGCTGGAACCCTGCAGCCACTGGGGCAAAACGCCTCCCTGCGTTGACGCTATTATCAAGTCAGGCATAAAAAGAGTGGTCTCGGCCATGTCCGACCCAAATCCAAGGATATCCGGCAGAGGGTTAAAGAAACTCGCCATGAACGGAATAAATATAACCAATAACCTGCTGTCAAAAGAGGCTGTAAGATTGAACAAGCGGTATATAAATGCCCTGCAAGGGGGAAAACCGACAGTAACCGTTAAGGCGGCCGTTTCACTGGATGGCAAGATAGCCGCCAACAGCGGAGACTCAAAGTGGATATCTTCCAAAGCCTCCAGAAACTATGTGCATAGGCTAAGAAGCCAATATGATGCCGTGCTGGTAGGGGTAAACACCGTATTATATGATAACCCTGAACTGACAAGCCATGGAAAAGGCAAGAATCCCGTTAGAGTTATCATTGACCCGTCACTTAAAACGCCTTTAAATTACAATGTTTTTAACGATTCAGCCCCGACACTGGTTTTTTATTGCTCGGGATCAGCCGATAAGATTTTTAAGCTAAAAAACAAAGGGATAGCATTAATTAGAGTGCCAAAAATAGCAGGTAAAATAAACTTCAAGCATATTATTAAGAAACTTAATATTCTGCATATCTATAAGGTATTTATTGAAGGCGGCGGAGAAACTATATCAAACGCGCTGAACTCTGCGGTAGTCAGTGATTTAATGATATTTGTCAGCCCAATAATAATAGGCGGCAGAAGCGCCAAGACAGCGGTGGAAGGGCCGGGAATTAACAAAATCAGGGATGCCATAAAAGCGAAAAACCTTTCTATCAGCAGGCTGGGCCGTGACCTGCTGGTAAGAGCTTTACTCAAATAGATCAAACAAGAATGGAGTAATAAATGTTTACGGGGCTGGTTGAGGATCTGGGCAGCGTAGTATCCAATAATAACGGTACAATAGAGGTATCAACCTCGCTTGACGGTATTATAAAAGGCGACAGTGTGGCCGTTAACGGCGCCTGCCTGACCGTAACCGCGTTGAGGGTTTTGGGCGCCACAAAAATCCTTTCTTTTGATGTCAGCTTTGAGACAGCCGAAAAGACCGGTCTCTCCGGGCTTTCAAAAGGGGCATTGGTCAACCTTGAAAGGGCCTTGAGGGCCGATTCAAGGCTCGGCGGGCACATTGTTTCAGGGCATATTGACGGTATCTGCGTCCTTTTAAGCAGAAAGAAACTCGGCAATTTTGAGGTTTTTGAGTTCTCTCTGCCAAATGAGCTCTCGCGCTTCGTTGTATCCAAAGGTTCAGTCGCGCTTGACGGCATCAGCTTGACGGTCAACGATGTCGGGGAAGATTCTTTTAATGTGACTATAATACCCCATACTATAGCCAATACAGCGCTCAAGACAAAAAAAACCGGAGATTCTCTCAACCTTGAAACCGATATTATGGCTAAATATGCCGCCAAACTACTGAGACAAAGCGTGCCAAAAAACGGCATAACGGAAAATTTTTTAAAAGAGAACGGATTTTAACCAGCACTTAAACAAAAAGGAATTGCGATGAAAAAAAATGTATTCTCAACCCTCCCCGAGGCGCTCAAGGATATCAAAGCCGGAAAAATGATAGTCGTCGTGGACGACCCGGGCCGGGAAAACGAAGGCGACCTGGTCTGCGCGGCCGAGAAAGTCACGCCCGAAATAATAAATTTTATGGCTAAATACGGCAGAGGGCTTATTTGCCTGCCGGCCGCTGGTTCAAGGCTTGATGAACTCAAAATTGCGCCCATGGTAGAAAATAACACAGAGGCCAGAGAAGCCTCTTTTACGGTATCCATAGATTACAAACACGGCACCACTACCGGCATATCGGCGCACGACAGGGCCGTAACCATTAAGTCAATACTCAACTACAAAACAAAACCCGAAGATTTGGCCAGGCCGGGCCATGTTTTTCCGCTCCGCTACCAGGAAGGGGGCGTGCTCGTGAGAACCGGCCATACGGAAGCCGCGGTGGACTTAGCCAGGCTCGCGGGGCTTTATCCTGCGGGAGTGATCTGCGAGATAATGCACGAAGACGGCACCATGGCCAGGCTTCCCGAGCTTTTAAAATACTCAATAAAACACAAGTTAAAAATCATTACCATAGCCGATCTCATTGAATACCGGCGCAGAATGGAAAAACTCGTAAAACGGGTGGCAAGCGTGGATATGCCGACCAGGCTGGGAGATTTCCAGCTTTACCTCTACGAGGATATTCTGCGCAAAGAACACCATCTCGCTTTGGTAAAAGGGGAAGTCTCGGGCAAAAAAAATGTGCTTGTCCGGGTTCATTCTTCCTGCATGACGGGCGACATATTCCATTCCATGCGCTGCGACTGCGGGGACCAGCTGGACAAGTCCATGAGAATAATTGAGAAAGAGGGTATGGGCGTAGTGCTTTATATGCATCAGGAGGGAAGAGGCATAGGCCTTGCCAACAAAATCCACGCTTACCGGCTTCAGGAAAAAGGCCTTGACACGGTTGAGGCTAATATCGCGCTCGGCTTTCCTCCGGACTTGAGAGACTACGGCATAGGGGCGCAAATTTTAAGCGATTTGAACCTCTCCTCAATCAGGCTACTGACCAACAACCCAAGGAAAATCAAGGGGCTGGAAGGGTACGGATTGAAAGTGACAAAAAGAGTGCCTATAGAGATATCTCCCACCGCGCAGAGCAGGAAATATCTGTCAACCAAAAGAAGCAAAATGGGGCACATGCTCAACCTGAGAATTAAATAGAAATACAAGAAACAATATCAGTCAAGGAGGAAACACAATGGGAAAAGTACTGCAGGGAAAAATGGATGCAAAGGGCGCTAAGTTCGCTATCGTGGTTTCAAGGTTCAACGAGTTTATTACCGGAAAACTCGTAAGCGGCGCGGTTGACACTCTCGTCAGGCACGGCGCGCAGGACAACGACATAGATGTGGCCTGGGTACCGGGTGCTTTTGAGATACCGGCTGTCGCCCAAAAAATGGCGAAAAGCGGGAAATACAGCTCCGTTATCTGCCTCGGCTGCGTCATAAGGGGAGGAACCCCGCATTTTGACTACATAGCCGCCGAAGTCTCAAAGGGCGTTGCAGCCGCGGGGATAGAATCTGACATACCGGTAATATTCGGGGTTCTCACGACCGACAGCATTGAACAGGCCATAGAACGCGCGGGAACAAAGGCCGGGAACAAAGGCTCCGATGCCGCTATGAGTGCCATTGAGCTTTCAAACCTCTACCAGCTGCTGAAATAAAGATTTGATTTTGCTAATGCATCGGGAGCTTTTGCTTAAGCCCCCTTGTTTTTGGTTATTTTTTTGCTATAATGAGCCTTCAGTAATCAATTCATTTTGGGATTTTAACGGATAATTTATGGGAAGCAGAAGACAGGCGCGCGAAGCGGCGCTACAGATGTTGTACTTATGCGACAACTGCGGTTTTTCACCTGAAAAACTGCAGGATTCTTTTGAGGAGAGCCTTAAAATCTCTTCCGTAAGCAAAGAATTCGTGGAACAGCTCCTTTTCGGCGCCTGGGGAAAAAAAGACGAGTTGGACAGGATTATCAGCTCTTACGCCGAAAACTGGGCCTTAGACCGCATGGCTGTTATAGACAGGAATATCCTGCGCCTGGCCGCTTTTGAAATAACCGATATGCCTGAAACGCCCGTGAGCGTAATAATAGATGAAGCCGTAGAGATCGCGAAAAAATTCTCCACGGCAGATTCCGGCAAGTTCGTAAACGGCATATTAGACAAGCTTAAAACCGCCCGGCCGCCTCATACCGCGAAAGTCAAAACCCATCACTAACGCATTATGTCAGAAAACCTTCGGCAGATAAAAACCACTATTGAAAACCTCAGAAAAACTATCAGAAAGCACGACTACCTTTACTATGTCTCGGACCAGCCGGAGGTTTCGGATTTTGAATATGACAGGCTCCTTAAAGAGCTCTCCGAACTTGAAAAAAAATATCCCGAACTTATAACTCCCGACTCTCCGACCCAAAGGCTCTCCGCGGCGGTTTCATCGGCTTTCGGGCAGGTGCGCCACAGCACGCCCATGCTTTCACTGGACAACAGCTATTCACAGGAGGATATTCTTGAGTGGCATAACAGGGTCGTCAAAGGCCTGGGCGGCGAGAAACCTCAGTATTTCGTTGAGCTTAAAATTGACGGTGTCGGCTTAAACCTTATTTACAAAGACGGCCTGCTCTCTCTGGGAGCCACCAGGGGCGACGGGGAAACGGGCGAAGATATTACCGCCAACGCAAGAAGCATAAGGGCCATTCCCTTGAAGCTTAACTGCGAAGGCAAATGCCCCTCCTACCTGGAAGTCAGAGGAGAGGTATATATAAATAAAAAAGACTTCAGCGCTCTTAACGCCAAAATTTCGGAATCCGGCGGCGAGCTTTTCGCCAACACCAGAAACGCGGCCGCGGGCAGCCTGAGGCAGAAAAACCCCGAGCTCACTTCGCAGAGGCCGCTTAAATTCTTTGTTCACTCTTACGGCAAAATAGAGGGCGAAAAATTTTCAACCTATGAAGAATTCCTTAACCTCTGCAGGGGCCTGGGCCTAAAACCCACCGAGCGTTCAAAACTTTGCGACAGTATTGAAGAGGTTATTAAATACAGAAACGAACTGGAGGAGAAGCGCGACAGCCTTCCGTACGAGGTTGACGGCGTGGTCGTAAAACTTAACAGCATTCAGGGGCAGGAGAAACTCGGGTTTACCCTTAAAAGCCCCCGCTGGGCCATAGCGTACAAATTCGCGGCCAGGCAGGCCACGACCAAAGTTAACGAGATTATCGTGCAGGTGGGAAGAACAGGCGTGATAACCCCCGTGGCGGTTCTTGAGCCCGTGGAACTTTCGGGTGTGACAATATCGCGGGCCACCCTGCACAACTTTGACGAAATAGCGCGGCTGGGGGTCATGGCAGGCGATACGGTCTTAGTGGAGCGGGCCGGGGATGTCATCCCTGAGATAGTAAAAGTGATTTCTTCAAAGCGCGACGGCGGAGAGAAACATTACAAAATACCCGGGCAATGCCCCGCCTGCGGCAGCAGGATTATGAAAGAAAAACAGGAACAGGTCGCCTACCGCTGTATGAACCCTTCCTGTCCGGCTCAGTTTCAGAGGGCCCTGGCTCATTTCGCGTCCAGGGGAGCCATGGATATAGAAGGTCTCGGCGAGGCGGCCGTAACCCAACTGGCGGACAATAAAACACTTTCCGATTTCGCGGGCATATATGAACTCAAAAAAGAAGACCTGCTCAAGCTGGAGCTTTTCAAAGATAAAAAAGCCTCCAACCTTCTTAAGGCCATTGAAAAAAGCAAATCCAGGCCCTTAAGCCGGCTTATTTTCGCGCTCGGCATACCTAATGTCGGGGAAAAAGCCGCCAGGATCCTGGCCGGCAGGTTCCTTTCGCTGGAAAATATTGTTAAAGCTGGAATTGAAGAACTGGAAAATATTCACGAAGTAGGCCCCGTCACCGCAAAATCTGTGGTTGACTATTTTGGCCAGGAAAGCGTGGCGAAGCTTTTGGAAAAACTCAAAGCCAACGGGGTGAACACAATTGAGCCCAGGCCCGATTCAAGCGGCGCGGCGAAACCCCTTGAGGGCAAAACTTTTGTTTTTACAGGAGAGCTTAAATCATTTTCCAGGCCTCAGGCCCAGGAAAAAGTGCGCGGGCTCGGGGGCGAGGCGGTGTCGTCCGTCAGCAAAAATACCGATTATGTCGTGGCAGGCGAAGCTCCCGGTTCAAAATATGACAAGGCAAAGAAACTGGGTGTAAAAATACTAAATGAAGAAGAGTTCATTTCGCTTTTGGGCTCCCGCTGATGCAAAAGCTATCCGTGCTTTTTGAGAATTCCGATTTAATAGCGGTGGACAAACCCGCGGGCCTTCTTGTAATTCCGGACCAGCACACAAAAGAGCCCCAAACCCTCAGCGGAGCCGTTTCTCAGCACCTGAACTCCAAAGCCTGGGTTGTGCACAGGATTGACAGAGACACTTCCGGGGTAGTCATTTTTGCCAGGAACCCGCAGGCGCACAAGGCGCTCTGCGCCCAGTTTGAAGCTTCCTCGGTCAGTAAAACCTATCTTGCGATACTTAACGGCAATCCGGCCGATGACGAAGGGTTCATTGACAAACCCATAGCCGTTGACGGCAGGGAAGTTTCAATCTCCGAGGACGGCAAACCCTCCCGTACGGATTACACGGTCCTGGAAAGATTCAGGGACTATTCGCTTGTGGAAGCCAGGCCCAGAACCGGCAGGCGCCACCAGATAAGGATTCATTTCTGGGCTTTGGGGCATTCGCTGGCGGTTGACCCACAGTACTTTTCGCAAAGCGAGCTGCTGCTCTCGTCTTTCAAGAAAAAATATAAGGCCGGGCCTGCCGTTGAAAAACCGCTGATAGCGCGGCTCACTCTGCACGCGAAATCAGTCTCTTTTGACAACCCCTCTGACGGCGCAAGAATAACCGTTGAGGCGCCGGTGCCGGACGATTTTAATCTAGCGCTCAAGATGCTTAGAAAATATAATTAACCCGAAATTTGCATTAGGCGCGAGAACCGAGGCGAACAAGGCGGAGGCTTTTTTGACTAAAAAAGAGAAAGCGTAGTGGTGACTACGGTTGAGCTTTTTTAGGATGAAAAAGCCCCGCATGGTTCGACGAATGCCGTGTCCTAATGCAAAATTTGGGATTAATCACTGTAAGGCCGGGAGGCTCTGGTGTCAAAAGTTTTTTACCTGCCGTGGAACAGAATAGACAGCTTCGCCGCCTGGCTCGCAAAAATAGGCGCGGCCGATCATGTCAGGGAAAATGATTTTACCGCGATAAAGATTCACTTCGGCGAAGCCGGCAATAAAGGCTTTATTAATCCCGATTTCGTCAAGCCGGTGGCATCGCTTGTTTCCGGCCGAAAAGCCCTGCCCTTTATGACCGACGCGAACACTATATATGTAGGCCAGAGGGCCGACGCTGTCCGCCACGCCCTGGTGGCTGAGTCTCACGGCTTTACAACAAAAAACTGCGGCTGTCCCGTAATTATCGCGGACGGCCTGAGGGGAAACTCCGGCGCGGAAGTTGAAGTAAATCTGAAACATTTTAAAAAGGTTAATATAGCAAACGCCGTAAATTTTTCCGATTCTCTGGTCTTTATGAGCCATTTCAAGGGCCACGAGATTTCAGGTTTCGGCGGGGCTCTTAAAAACATGGGCATGGGCTGCGGCACCAGGGCCGGCAAATATTCCATGCACGATACTTTAAATCCGTCCGTAAACGAATCACTCTGTACCGGCTGCGCCGCCTGCGTCAAATGGTGCTCGCCTAAAGCCCTTAAAGTCAGCGGGAAAAAAATCACGCTTGACAGGTCAAAATGCACCGGCTGCGGCGAATGTATTTTAAGCTGTCCCGAGCGCGTTTTTTCCATACCTTGGGACGAGAAAACTTCCAATGTGCAGGAAAAGATAGTGGAATACGCCGCCGGCGCGCTGAAAGGCAAAAGGCATTTCAGCATCAATTTTATCAACTATGTTACGAAATTCTGCGACTGCTACGCCACAAAAGAAAATCCGCTGCTTGACGACATAGGCGTTATGGCGTCCTCCGACCCGGTCGCGCTGGACCAGGCCTGCGCGGACCTGGTAAACTCAAAATTCGGAGCTGACTTCTGGAAACACATCTTCCCGGAAATAGACTGGACGGTGCAGTTAAAATACGCCGAGCAAATCGGGCTTGGCAGCAGAAAATACGAACTTGAAGAGTTCCTATGACAAAAAAGCTGAATTCAGAAATTAAGTTTTCCGTTGACTTTATGCTCGGCAGGCTCGCCAGAAGGCTCAGAATACTCGGCTACGACGCGCGCTATTTCACTCCGTCTGACAGGGCTTCCATGCTTTTAGAGAGCCTGCGCGAGGATAGGGTCATTCTGACCAGAGACCACAACCTCAGCGCGAAAAAAAGCTTAAGGCTCGTGCTTATTGAAAGCCAGGACATTTCGCAGCAGATCCGGAGCCTGGCTGGCCTTAAGCTGATAAACACCTCCGGCGGCAAAATTTTCACCAGATGCTCGGCCTGCAACACGCTGACCTTAGCCGTGAGCGACCGGGAAGAGGTAAAAGACAAAGTCCCGCAATATGTCTTTAACACCGCGCCCGCTTTCTCAAAATGCCCCGGCTGCGGCAAAATCTACTGGGAAGGAACGCACAAGCAGCTGCTTCTTGAAGAGCTTAAATCCCGCTGACAATAAAGGGTTACCGTGAAGATAACAAAAATTGCCAGGCAGAAAAAAAAGAAAGAGTACTTTTCGGTGTTTCTGGACGGCAGGTACGCCTTTTCCGTGTCCGAAGAAACCCTGCTGAAATCAGGATTGGAAGAGGGCTTGGACTTAAATAATGAAAAAATAAAAGGTATAATATCAAGCGATGAACCCAGAAGGGCCATGGACGACTCGTGGCGCTTTTTAGGTTTCAGGCAGAGAAGCGTCAGGGAACTGAGCGATTACCTCAAGCGGAAAGGATACTACGCAGGCACCGTTAAAAATGTCGTAGCCAAACTTTCAGAGCTGGGGTATCTTAACGACGCAAAATTCGCGGCAGACCGGCTTAACTACCTTAAAAGCCAGAAAAAAGGCCCCGAGCTTATCAAAGCCGACCTTATAAAAAAGGGGATAGCTTCCGATATTATTTCGTCTGTTATTTCACAGGGAATCGGGTCCCCGAAAGACGAAGCGAAGGAAATTCTTGAACTGGCCAGAAAAAAAATGGCCCAAATGAAGGGCGTAGAACCGCGGAAGGCGTACAACAGGCTTATGGGTTTTATCGCGAGAAGAGGGTTCCGCGTTGAGACCGCGCGAGAGGTTTTAAGGCGCGTCAGGGGCCTCTCTGAGGAAGAAGAATAGCCCGTTTGAAAACCCCTTAATACAATAAGTTTTGCATTAATAACTTGACTGAAAGGAATGAGAAAATGGCTGACAAACAGGCGTTAATCAGTGTATCGGACAAGCAGGGCGTAGTGGATTTCGCGAAGGGGCTTGCCGGCCTCGGCTACAAGATTATTTCCAGCGGCGGGACCGCAAAGACTCTAAAGGAAAACAAAATAGACTGCCTTGAGATCTCAGAGGTAACCGGCTTTCCGGAGATCCTTGACGGCCGGGTTAAAACGCTTAACCCTAAGATTCACGGCGGCATCCTCGCGAGGCGGGATAAAAAAACCCATCTTGACGAATTAAAAAAACACGGCATAGGCCGGATTGACATAGTCGCCGTGAACCTCTACCCCTTTGAGGAAACCATCGCGAAAATAGGCGCCGCGAACAATACCGAATTAACCGAAGAGGTTATAGAAAATATTGATATCGGCGGGGTTGCGCTCCTTAGGGCCGCGGCGAAGAATTTCAGCGATGTAATCGTAATCACAAACGCCGACGACTATCCCGTTGTGCTTGAAAAACTTAAAGACAAAAAAGACGATGCCTCTTTCAGAAGGCTGCTGGCGGCGAAAGCTTTCGCTCACACAGCCTACTACGACAGCCTTATCTCGGGATTTTTCAACCTGGAAAAGTTTCCTCAGCAGCTTTCCATACCGCTTAAGAAACTTGCCGGCCTCAGGTACGGCGAAAATCCGCATCAGGAAGCCGCCCTCTACCGCCACGGAAACCAGACCAAGGCCCCGGTGGCGCTTACCGCCAGACAGCTTCAGGGCAAAGAGCTTTCCTACAACAATTATTTAGACCTTGAATCTGCCTGGCAGTTAACTCTTGAGTTTGATCAACCGGCCTGCAGTATTATCAAGCACAACAACCCCTGCGGCTGCGCCCAGAGCTCGGACCTTCTTTCCGCGTATAAAAAGGCTCTCGCCTGCGATCCCATAAGCGCCTTCGGAGGCATAATAGCCTTCAACAGGGAAGTTGACGAGGTAACCGCCTCCGAAACCGCAAAGCTTTTTACGGAGTGCATTATAGCTCCCTCTTACACAAGTAAAGCTCTTGAAGTATTCGCGGCCAAGAAAAACCTCAGGATTCTCGTTCAGCCGGCGCAACCCGGAAAAAGAGGGGTGCCGGAGCGGGAATTCCGCTACATATCCGGCGGAATGCTCGCGCAGGACAAAGACAACCTTCTTTTAAGCGAAACGAAAAACGCCACGGCAAGAAAGCCCTCGGATGAAGAATTGAAGGCTCTTGAATTTGCCTGGAAAATATGCAAGCATGTCAAGTCAAACGCCATAGTCCTTGTTAAAGGCACTCAGGCGCTGGGAATAGGCGCGGGACAGATGAGCCGCATTGACTCCTTAAAGATCGCCACGGAAAAGATGAAGGCCGTAAAAGACGAGCTTCCCGCGGCAACTATTCCTCTTGTACTGGCTTCAGACGCCTTCTTTCCGTTCCCGGATGTCGTAAATGAATCCGCCAAACTGGGCGTAAAAGCCATTATACAGCCGGGCGGCTCCATAAAAGACGCCGACTCCATAAAAGCGGCCGACGACAACGGCATAGCCATGGTCTTTACCGGCATGAGGCATTTCAGGCATTAATCTTTTAAATATTCGGAATAAAAATATGCTTAATACGGCAAAAAAACATATTCGCTTAAGCGACTTGGACGGCGTTAAGTCCCTGCTCGGCGGACACAAGCTTAACACGGTCTGCAAAAGCGCTCTCTGCCCGAATATCGGGGAGTGCTTTTCGGCGGGTGTGGCGACCTTTCTTATAGGCGGGGATGTTTGCTCAAGAAACTGCGGTTTCTGCGCGGTGGGCGGAGGCGGCCCTGTTCCGGTGGATCCGAACGAACCGCTTAAGGTGGCTCAAGCCACCAAAGCGCTTTCTTTAAAGTATGCCGTCATTACCTCAGTTACACGGGATGACCTGCCGGACGGACTCGCGGGTCATTTCCTTGAAACCGTTCGCCAGGTAAGGTTAAATTCACCGTTGACTAAAATAGAGATTCTCGTTCCGGATTTCAGAGGGAATAAAGGCGCGATTGAAACAGCTGTCTCTTCCCGTCCGGAAGTATTTTCTCACAATGTTGAAACGGTGCCGAGCCTCTATTCCTCCGTCAGGCCGGCAGCGAGTTTTGAGGGCTCTCTGGAGCTTTTAAAAACCGCGAAAGCTTCCGGCCTCACCACAAAGTCAGGCCTTATGCTCGGCCTCGGAGAAACAGCCGGGGAAGTGCGCGCGGTTATGGAAAGACTTCTGTCGGCCGGCTGCGATATTTTAACCATAGGACAGTATCTTTCGCCTTCAAAAAAACATATACCCGTTAAGAGATACGCCTCCGCGGGAGAATTTGAAGCGCTGGAAAAACTCGCTTATAAAATGGGGTTTTCTCACTGCTTCAGCGGCGCTTTCGTGCGCAGTTCGTACCTCGCCGACAAAGCGTATAATTTGTTAAATAACAGACTGCCGGCGGATAAGGAAAATAACTAATGGACAACGGAACCGAAAAAATTTCTATCTTCGCGAAAATAAAAAGGCTTCTCATAGGAAAAGCTCACAATCCCTACGACAGCCATATTTTTAAAAATCTTTCACTGGTCGCTTTTTTTGCCTGGGTAGGCCTCGGCGCCGACGGCCTTTCTTCGTCTGCATACGGCCCGCAGGAAGCATTTATGGCCCTCGGCGGGCATATCTATCTCAGCATTTTTATCGCAATCGCTTCCGCGATAACCATTATTGTGATCAGCACAAGTTATTCCCAGATAATAGAGTTGTTTCCTAACGGCGGAGGGGGATACCTTGTAGCCACCAAACTCCTGTCACCCGGATTTGGAATGATTTCAGGCTGCGCCCTGCTGATAGACTATGTGCTGACAATAACCGTTTCCGTCGCGAGCGGTTCCGACGCCATCTTTAGTTTCCTTCCTCTGGCGTTCCAACCCTTTAAGCTTGAGTTCGCGGTTTTTGTGGTCGTGGCTTTGATAATCATAAATCTTCGCGGCGCGAAGGAATCAGTAACAATGCTTATACCAATCTTTATGGTATTCGTAATCACTCACGCTTTTGTGATAATTTACGCCATCGGATCAAATATAGCGAATTTCGGCCCCTTCATTGAGGCTACAAAAATGGATGTTTCCGCGGCCAAATCTGAAATCGGTATTTTAGGGATGCTCTTTGTGCTGTTAAGAGCTTACAGCATGGGCGCCGGAACATACACCGGAATTGAAGCTGTCAGTAACGCCATGCCGATCCTGCGTGAACCGAAGGTTAAAACTGCCAAGAGGGCGATGCAATATATGGCCTATTCCCTTATGTTTACAGTTGTGGGCCTGATGCTCGCATTTCTTATTTTCAGGGTGCAGCCACAAGAGGGAAAAACACTTAACGCGATGCTGTTAGAAAGTATCTCAGGAGGATGGGGGCCTGTCGGCTATATTTTTCTCCTTGTCACGCTGATCTCGGAGGCCGCTCTTTTGTTTGTCGCGGCCCAAACCGGATTCCTCGGCGGCCCGGGCGTGCTCGCCAATATGGCGCTTGACAAATGGTTTCCTACAAGATTTACAATGCTCTCGGACCGTTTTGTTAATAAAAACGGCATACTTATAATGGGCATTTCGGCGCTTCTTATGATGGTGTTTACAAAAGGCTCCGTGACGCTGCTGGTAGTGCTTTACTCAATCAATGTGTTTATTACCTTTACGCTCTCCCAGCTCGGAATGGTAAGGCACTGGTGGGAAACAAGGTCGCACTTGAAAGACTGGAAGAAAAAAATCACTATTAACGGTGTCGGCCTTGTGTTAACCACTTTTATCCTTATTTCCATGGTGGTGATAAAGTTCCACGAAGGCGGCTGGGTGACGCTTATTGTGACCGGCGCCCTGATCACTTTCGCGGTTTTCATAAAAAGGCATTATTACAAAACCGCCAAGCTTCTGCACAGGCTTAACAGCCTGGTCAACGCGATAAATATTGGAGCTGATAAAGACGGAGAACCAAAGATAGTTCCAAACCCTTCCTCGGAATTTGACCCGAGCGCCAAAACCGCGGTGATTCTTGTCAACGGATTTAACGGCCTCGGGCTTCACACGCTTTTTGGAGTAATAAGGCTTTTCGGAGGGGTTTTCAAGAACTTCATTTTCGTCCAGATAGGCATAATAGATTCCGGAAACTTCAAGGGAGTTGAAGAGTTAGAAAAGCTTGAAATGCAGGTTAATAACGATATTGACCGGTATGTGAACTTCATGCGCAGTGAAGGCTACCACTGCGACGGTATATCCGTAATCGGAACCGATGTCATAAACGAACTGGACAAAATAACTCCCAAGCTTCTTGAAAAATTCCCCAATGTGGTATTTTTCGGCGGACAGCTCGTATTTCCTCAGGACACTTATATGACCCGCTGGCTGCACAACTACACGGTTTTCGCCATGCAGCGGCGTTTTTACTCTCAGGGCATACCCTTCGTGCTTCTGCCCATAAGGGTTTAACCGTTCTTAAAAATCAACCGTAAAAGGACAGCTAATGCTTAATTCACTTAAAATCAGGCAGGAATTTCTGGAGTATTTCAGAAAAAACGGGCACCAGATAGTGGCCTCGGATTCGCTGGTGCCTTCCGGCGACCCGACACTGCTTTTTTCTTCCGCCGGTATGGTCCAGTTTAAAAAACATTTTCTGGGACAGTCCGCCGACACCTTTAAACGCGCCGCGAGCTGCCAGAAATGTTTCCGCACCTCGGATATTGAAAGAGTCGGAAACACCAGCCGCCACCTGACCTTTTTTGAAATGCTCGGAAACTTTTCTTTCGGTGACTATTTTAAGCAAGACGCCATTGCCTGGGGCTGGGAATTTCTGACCGGGGAAATGGCGCTTCCCAAAGACAAACTTTACCCGACGATTTTTAAAGAAGACGATGAAGCATACAACCTCTGGAAAAAAATAGTGCCCGAATCCAGAATCATAAGGCTGGGAGAGGATTCAAATTTCTGGAATATGGGCCCGACCGGCCCCTGCGGGCCGTGCTCTGAAATATTAATTGACCTCGGCGAGGAACTGGGCTGCGGGAACCCGAACTGCGCGCCCGGCTGCGACTGTGACCGCTACCTTGAAATATGGAACCTTGTTTTCACCCAGTTTGACCGCCAGCAGGACGGATCGCTGAAAAACCTGCCAAGAAAAAACATTGACACCGGCATGGGGCTTGAGCGCGTTACGGCCGCCGCGACCGGTAAAAAGAGCATTTTTGACACCGACCTTTTCACGCCTTCCATTCAGATGCTCGCCGATATTCTTGATCTGGAAAAAGCAAAACACACCCCGGCTCTGAGGATGATGGCGGACCACTGCCGGGCAGTAACATTTTTAGTGTCAGACGGCATTCTTCCGTCCAACGAAGGCAGGGGCTATGTCCTGCGCAGGATACTAAGAAGAGCTTTGAGAAAAGGCAGGATGCTCGGCGCAAGAGAGCCTTTCTTATTTAAAGTCAGCGCCGCACTGGCCGATTCCATGAAAGACGCCTACCCGGAGCTGGAGCAGAGAAGGGAAAACATCGCCAGCATCGCCAAGCTTGAAGAAGAAAAGTTTCTTGAGACCCTTGAATCCGGAATGAAAATATTAGACGACCTGCTGAAGAAAACCGGCAGCGGAAAAGTTCTTGACGGCGGCGAAGCCTTTAAATTGTACGACACCTACGGTTTTCCTTTTGACCTAACAAAAGAGATCGCCCAGGAACAGGGCTACACCGTTGACGAAAACTCGTACCTGGCGTCCCAGAAGGAAGCGCAGAACAAATCCCGCGCCGCCTGGTCCGGCTCAGGCGAGAAAGACACTACTTTTTTTGCCGCTCTTTCCAAAGAAGCGGGCCGCACGGTTTTTGAAGGCTACTCAAAGACAAACGCTTCCGCCAGGATCAAAGCGATAGCAAAGCAGGCTCTTAAAACCGATGTCATTTCAGCGGGAGAAGAAGGCAGTATAATACTTGAGGTAACCCCGTTTTACGCCGAGTCCGGCGGACAGGTCGGCGACACCGGAGTTATCTCGTCGGCAGAGGGAACCGCCGAGGTAATAAACACCATTAAACCCGTTGAAGGCCTTTTTGTCCATCAGGTCAAGGTCACCAAAGGCAGTTTCAGAACCGGTGAATCCGTTGAGGCGCGCGTGGATATTGAAAGGCGCAAAAGCATTATGCGCCACCACACGGCAACACATCTTCTCCACAAGGCTCTGAGAAGCATACTCGGAGCGCATATCGCGCAGGCCGGCTCGCTGGTCAGCCCGGACTATTTCAGGTTTGACTTTACGCATCCCTCGGGTCTAAAAAACGATGAACTCAAGGCCTGCGAGGAAATAGTAAACAAGGCCATACGCGACAATATGCCCGTCTGCATAACCAGCATGAGCCTGGCGGAAGCCAGGAAAGCCGGGGCCATGGCTCTTTTCGGCGAAAAGTACGGAGAAACCGTCAGGGCCGTAACTGTATCCGAGGCTTCAATTGAACAGCCGTTTTCCATGGAACTCTGCGGCGGAACGCATGTTTCAAGAACCGGCGACATAGGTTTTTTTAAAATAACCTCGGAATCCTCGGTAGCGGCAGGCACCAGAAGAATAGAAGCCGTCGCCGGCAGGCAGGCCGAGATTTTTGTGCACGGCCTTGAAAACACTCTTGAAGACATCTCAAAACAGCTGAAAGTTTCAAGCGCCGAGATAAGCTCAAGAATAGACAAACTTCTTTCCGACCAGAAAGCCATGGAAAAAGAGCTGTCCGCCTTTAAATCCAAACTGGCCTCGGGCGGCGCGGCCGACCTGGTAAAAAACGCCAGAGACATAAACGGCATCAAGGTTGTCTCTTCCAAAGTATCCGGAATGGACCTGGATACCCTTAAGGATTTTTCGGATAAACTCAAAAACTCGCTGGGTTCTGGGATAGTCTTAATAGCCAATGATTCCTCCGGCAAGGTCTCCTTCGTCACCTCGGTTACCGACGACAAAGTCAAAGCGGGCTACTCTGCCGGTAAAATAGCAAAGTCGTTCGCGGCCCTGATAAAGGGCTCGGGAGGCGGCAAGCCTGAATTCGCTCAGGGCGGCGGCAAAGACCCGGCGCTTCTGGATTCCGCTCTCTCAAAAATTGAAGAAGTTATAAAAGGACAGCCATCATGAAACATATCGCTATATCGGTTTTAGGAAAAGACAGGCCGGGGATAGTCTCTGAAATAAGCAGGGTTCTTTTTGAGTTCGGCTGCAATATTGAAGATTCATCCATGACTCAGCTCAGAAACGAGTTCGCCATGATTTTACTTGTAGCGATGCCCGCGAAATCGCCTCTTGCGGAGCTCGGGGTAAAACTTAAAGCCGCGGCAAAACCCCTGGGCCTCTCGGTTCTTTTAAGGCCGATCACTGAGAAAGAGGATTTGCAGCACAAACCCTCAAAAAAACAGTTTGCTATTTCGGTTTACGGAGCCGATAAACCCGGGATAGTTTATAAAATTACCAGAATTCTCTCCGACAACAAAGTCAACATAACTGATGTCCAGACCAATATCGCCGGGCGGGGAGCCGGTAAAACATACATTATGCTCCTTGAAGCTTCACTGCCGGCAGCGCTTAAGGCGGACAAGCTTAAAAGTGTTCTCAACCGCGAAGCAAAACGCTTAAAGGTCGCGGTCAACTTAAATCTCGTGGACACCCCTGCCCTCTAATGGCCATTCTCAGGATACTCACCATTCCTGACCCTGCGCTCAAAAATCCCGCAAAAACGGTTGGTTCAATCGGCCCCGATACCGCTGAAATAATCCGCGACCTGATTGAAACCATGCGCCATCATACCAGATGCGTCGGCCTTGCCGCTCCCCAGGCCGGAATATCTCTGGCAATTGTTGTTGTTGATGTTTCACTTTATCCCAGGAAATTCAATAACCACGGCCAGCTCGTATTGATAAACCCAAAGATTACGGAAACCATAGGAAATATAATGGGCCGCGAAGGCTGTCTCAGTGTTCCGGACTTAACGGCAAATGTCTCCCGGTTTGAAAAAATTACCGTTGAGGCCATGGACGAAAATTTCAACAAGATTAAGATAAACACCTCCGGCTTTGAGGCTGTTGTGCTCCAGCATGAGATAGACCATTTAAGCGGCCTTCTCTTTTTAGACCGGGTGACTTCGCTTAAAACCGATGTCTTCCGCAGGAAACCCTAAATACAATCTGAATTGCCCATATTTCGCCGCTTCGCTCAGCGATATATGGTAACTACGGCAGCCCTTCACCTTAATTTTTGCACTAGCACCTTGAACTCGCTGTAAGTTAAGTTATATTGCAATTATCGTGCTAACTATGCTACAATGCCCGTAATGAAAAGAAATGGGGGCTTAGAATTTCGGCATGCAAAATGATAATTACAAATCAATGACTGATTGCATGAATGTTGCCGTTGATGATTTGTGTCTTTTTGCTTGCGCGCGAAAATCTATTGCTCGTCTGAAACCGGTTACTCATATAGTGATTAGAACAGCTATAATATTCGCTATTATAGCTGTTTTTTTTGTTTTGCCTTCCGGTGTTTTCGCTCAGTCAAACTACATTGAGAATACGGCCGTCCAATTTGATTCGGGAACCTATAATTCTACTTATCGCATTATTACGGGCAGCATCGCATCGGTAGTTCTTGATAATTATGGAAGAAGCGCCGGAATTGGTACGCCCGACGCAGCTAAGTGGTTCAATTCATCCTGGCATTACAGAATCCCGCTTACAATTAACTCTGCTGACACAGCTTCCATTAGCAGTTATCAGATTCCGCTTACAATAAATACTCAGTCCCTGATAGCATCAGGAAGGTTAAACAGCAGCGCCTCCGATCTTCGTTTTACAACGGCGACCATCAATGATTTACCGCAATCTCTTCCATACTGCATAGACTCCGGATTGAACACTGCGGCGACAAAAGTATGGGTTAAAGTCCCTGTCGTGCTTCCGGGCGCCGATACAAAGCTATATATGTACTACGGAAACAGCAGCGCCGCGGCAGCTTCAACAACCAGTACTTTTATTTTCGGTGACGACTTCTGTGGCGCCAATGGGATAGACATTTCAAGCACATCATGGACCAAAGTACAATCCGCCGCGCCATTAACCGGTTCATTAATTGATATTCAAAACAATTCTATGCGGATGCTTTTTGGAAGCGCGTCCGGAACAAAGTATTACGGTGTTCGTTCCGCGGCCAGTTATTCTTTCGCTTCATTGCGCCGCTATCATTTTCGTGTCAGGGCAAATAACTTTGGCAGTGGCTCCGCGTCTCAAATTACTCTGTGCCCGTACATTACCCAGTCAACCGAGCTGGAAGACAGCTGGTTCCGGTTTTCTGTTGTTCATGACGCCACTCCCTATATTATTTTAGAAGAGAATAACCTCGGCAACAGAATTACACTGGTTAATAACACGAATACCGTAGTCGGCGATCATGATGTTGACCTGATATTAAGCAGTTCAAAAGTCATAGTTCTGTTTGATGGAACTGAGATATATAATGCTGATAATGATCTTGCCTTTACAATTCCTTATGTGTATATTGAGTCAAAAAGCGCGTATCCAATTTTAAATGATTTTTATTTTGATAACGCGTTTATTTCACAGGGAGCAATACCGGCGCCATTATTAGGCTCTATCGGCGCTGAACAGGGAATGTACTTTTCTTCAGGTTCTTTTGTATCTCAAGCAATAGATTCCGGTGCCAGCAATTCAAAATATACCATGTTTGATTGGAACCAGGCGCTTTCGTCATATTCCGCGGTTGCCGTGTACGCGCGATCCCATAACACAGATGTTTCTATAAGCTCCTACTCGTTGTTAACAAAAGCAACTGATCCGGGCCTGTCAGGAAGATATATTCAATACCGATTAAATCTTTCCAACACTGATACGCGCTATACTGCGTATGTGAGCACCATCGCGATAAACATTGTTGCTTTCCCGGTCTGCCCCATAAATCTCGGTGGTGTCGCGCAATCTTCAATGACCTTAACCTGGTCATGGGAAGACAATTCTTCCGATATGAATCAGGAAGACGGTTTCATTGTTTACGATCAATATTTCAATCAAAAAGCCTCGCTTCCCGCGAATACGACCTCATTTACTGAGTCCGGCCTTCAGGCAAATACGCAATATACCCGTTCCATTCGCTCATATAACACTGCCGGCAGCAGCGACTCAGTCTCCATTTCTGCTTATACGCTTCCAAAGCCCCCTGAAATATATTGCGCTAATTCAACCGGGACATGGTTCAGCCAGCAACTGAACTTTGAAAACCTGGCAGGCTTCGGCGCGAACGGCGTCGCTTACTATCGCTATGTTTGCGATTCAAACGCTCTTTACAACGCGTGGAAAGACACGGAAACAGTCTGGAATGCCGGAACCCTGACGACAACACCCCTTCAGACGGGGGTATATTTTCTACACATAAAATCATACAATAACGATAATTTTAGCGGAGGCTCAAAAACCTACGGCCCTTATCTCTGCGACAATGAAGCTCCTGCGATAAACGGTTTTAACCCTGCTTCCCAACCTTGGACAAATGAGCAAATTAATGTTCAGTACACGATTTCTGATGCCTATAACGCTTCCAAACTTGCTTTTTACCAGTACCAATGGACCTTTTCAACTGACATGCCGGTCGCTGGATGGAGCGCTTCAGACAGCATAGTTGCAGGCACTACCTATTACATTCTTACTTCCAGTACCTTGGCTGAAGACAGCAAATACCTTCATATTCAGGCTGTGGACACGGCCGGCAATACCGGATACGCTTACAGCGGGCCCTATCAGACCGACACAGCGTCTCCAACAGCCTCCGTTTCCATAAATAACGGCGATCTTTATACCTTTCAATCATCCGTAACGCTCAGCCTTTCTCAAACAGATTCCCTGTCCGGTGTTAAAGAAGTTCGTTACAGAAACAATACCGGTTCATGGAGCAGTTGGGAGTCAGCTTCCAGCAGCAAAAACTGGTCTCTCTCGCTTGGCACAGGAACAAAATCGGTGGAATATGAAGTAATTGACTTCGCGGGAAACTCTCAAACAGCGTCCGATTCTATAGTGGTTGACAGCAGGACAATCATTTCCGGCTCCTCGCCGGGGGGGATAGTCAGCGGAGCCAGTGAAGCTGAAAACAATATTTTTCCCGTTAATGCCCTATTGAGTTGGGCTCCGACTGGAACTCCAATTGCCGGCAAAACAATTTCGTTCCATTTTTCAGGCTCAACTCTTACCGCTCAAACTGATAACGAGGGTTATGCAACCGTAAATTTCACAGCCCCTGTTTCGTCGGGAACTTCAAACTTTTCCGTATCGTTTGATTCAGATCCGGTGTTTGGCGCTTCTTCCGCGAACGGGCCCGCAACTTTTGCAAGACGCGGCGTGTATATGTATTCCCAGGATGTTGTCACTACGGTAAATTCTTCATTTTTCACGACAACAACTCTGGAAGACTGGGCTACGCGCAGTAAAATAGAAGGGAGAACAATCCGTTTTACCTTTGACGGAATTGAGAAAACAGCGCAAACAAACAGTGTTGGCGTTGCCAGTGTAACCTATGTCGCGCAGAGCAGCACAAATGTTTTCACTTTCAGCTCAATTTTTGACGGTGACGCGACCTATAGTTCGTCAACGGTGAGCGGAAATGTCGGCGTAGGCATGCGGTTAACCAGCATTGTTCCGTCGGATGTCAGCACTTTTGCAAACACAGTATTCACTGCTCAGGCAAGGCTTAAAGATGATGCCGCAAACGATATAGTTGGTTCAACAATCACTTTCACTTTTAACGGCGAAGTTAAAACAGCAATTACGAATTCGGTTGGCATTGCTTCAGTCACATATTCCGCCTCAGCCGCATCGGGAACATTCGTGTATAACGCGCGCTTTGACGGCGACCTGCTGTACTATCAGTCCAGCGATTCAGCAACAGTCTCTATTGTAGTTCGTCCGACCACTCTTGTCACTAATAACCCGGCAGGATACACTATTGACAGTTTCAATACATGGGGCAAAATTGTAGACAGCGTCTCGGGGACTGGAGTCAGCGGAAAAACATTGACATATATTTTTGAAGGAATAACACAGACGGCCGTGACTGACGGCGCCGGAGTTTCAAGCGTCACATTTAACACGGGAACGCTCGCGAGGGTATCAACCTGTTATTATTACTTTTCGGGGGACGAGACTTACTCGGCTTCAAACAGTTCTTCAGTTGTCATAATTACCCTGCGCCCGGTTGGAATGAATGTTCAAAATGTCTCCGCTACCGTATACTCAACCTTCACGGCGCAGATAACTTTAAACGATGTCGCCCTATCCGCGGGCATTGCCGACAAAACAGTAACATTTTATTTTTCAGATTCAACTAAAACAGTTCTGACCGATGCCGCAGGCATAGCAACGGCCGCCTTTCTATCACCCTCTTCTTCCGGCACATATTATTATAACGCTGTATTCTCAGGTGATGTTTCTTATGCCGGCTGGATAGCTACGGGAACAGTAACAGTTAACTCTCGCAGTACAACTATTTTACCGCCGCCAAGATGGACATATGCGCTTGATCCGATCAGCGTATTGGCCGATTTGAAAGATACCGCAACGAATTCAGCCATTTATCCAGAGACTATAAGCTTCATCTTTGATGGACTCATTAGATCAACAGAAACAAATTCTCAAGGGAGAGCTTTTGAAGTTTATTCCGGAACCGCAAATTCCGGAGCTTACACATATTCCGCGGTATTTCAGGGCAATGAATCTTACGCGGCAAGTTCAGCAACCGCCGTAATCAGTATTTTTCGGCGCCCCGTAAGCCTTTCCGCATATAATGTTTCCACGCAGGCAAACTGCGAATTTTACGCGTCCGCCGAATTGAAGGATGGCATAAATAGCGCGCTCCTTATAAATAAAACCATAATTTACGATTTTCAGGGATCAACAAAAAGCGCGACTACCAATGAACTTGGCATAGCGACAGCCACTTTTACATCCCCTATTTCTACGGGAAGTTATAGCTACAATGTTACCTTTGTTCAGGATAATACTTATGACACAATGTCCTCTACCGCGTTTGTCAGCGTTACCTGCCGGCCGGTGGATTTATACAGCTACCAGAAAAATGTTGTCGCAAATGATCAGGTATATATTCAGGCCGGCTTGTTTGATCACATCACTTCTTCGGCGTTGATTGGCCTTCCCGTTCGTTTCATTTTAAATTCATCCACTATTACCGCAAATACCAATGCTTCCGGAATAGCGACAGCCGGCCCCTTTGCCGGAATAAACTCAACGGGCACATATAATTTTACCGCGTATTACGATGGCTCCTCATTTTACACGGCCACGAACTCCAGTTCATCGGTAACGGTTCTGCCGCGCCCAACAACGATTGAAAAATATGATATGACGGTTATCGCGAATTCAACTTTTTCGGCGAGGGCGGATCTTAAAGATACCATTCTAAATACCGGTATTCAAAATAAAACAATGACTTTTATTTTTCAGGGATCCACAAATACTGTTGTAAGCGGCGTATTCGGAATTTCTTCAACGACATATTTTGCCCCTTCTACTGCCGGGACATACGCCTATTCGTCCGATTTCAACGGTGATATGACCTATGACAAAAGTAATAATACGGGATATATTACCGTGGGTTTGCGCCCGGTGACAATTACCTCCCCTGAAATGGCTGTTGTGGCAAATAGCACATTCACTATTTCAGCCTCCCTTAGAGATACTACCCTTGGAACCGCAATAACAAACAGTGTTTTGAAATTCTACTTTTTAAGCACCACGCATACCGTTACTACTGATAGTCTCGGTGTTGCCAGCACATCTTTCGTTGCTCCGGCTTCCTCAGCTTCTTACACATGTTTAATTAGTTTTTCTGGAGATTCGCTTTATTTGGCAAACAGCGCTTCAACACTGATTCATGTCGGCCTCAGAACTCCGGAGCTTATCAGTTTTGATGTGAGTCCAATCGCTCAAAGCACTTTTACGGTCACCGCGAGATTGAGGGACTCCGTTACTGCCGAAAGCCTCACCGGCAAAATAATTTCTTTTGCCTTTATGAGTTCCTCAAAAACAGCCGCCGTAAACTCCGTAGGAATTGCCACGGTGACATTTACCGCGCCCGCGACAATATCCACATTTACCTATTCTGTGGCGTTTGCCGGCGATAATCTTTATAGCGCGGCTGAAAACCAGTCATCTGTTTTTGTGCAAAAAAGGCCGGTGATAATCAACGCGCAGGATATTTCTTCGGTTATGGCAGGCAGCACTTTTACCGCGACAGCGGAAATTAGGGATGCTGAGACCAATGTGTTAATAGCCACTCAACCCGTAAGTTTTGTGTTTTTGGGAATTACGAAGACAACCGAAACTAATTTCATAGGAGTGGCAACGGCAACATATATCGTTCCGGCGGCCACCGGCACTTTGAACTATTCTGTTGTATACGAGGGGAATGACCTCTACGCTCCCTCCGAGGCCACTGCGAATGTCATAATTGTTAACCGATTAACTTCAATTGAACCCGTTGCTATTTCCGCGGTTATTTCCATGCCCGCTACCCTGGAGGCAAGACTTAAAGATTTTGAGACCGGAGCTCTCCTTACCGGTTATGCCGTTAGCTTTGTTTTTCAGGGATCTACTGTTACCTCCATTACGAACGACATAGGAATCGCAACGGCAACTTTTACCGCCCCCGCTACTACAGGCACCTATGTTTATAACGCGTCATTCTCCGGCATTGGGATTTATGCCGCAAGCCAGTCACAGGCAATAGTAACGGTCGGTATCCGCCCCACGATATTATCTGCTTCCGGCGCGTCAACTCTCGCCTTAGATCCTTTTTCAGTCAGCGCGACTCTGCGAGACACTCTTACCGGCGACAATATAGAAAACCAAACAATAACTTTTACTTTTCAGGGCTCAAGTATCACCGCGGTTACTAACGCTACCGGTGTTGCTGTCGCAACATTTACGGCTGTTTCTTCTTCCGGCACATACACTTATTACGCATATTTTTCCGGAGACACGATCTACAATGCTAACAGCGCGCAGGCCACAGTAACCGTTAATCGCCGGCCTCTTGTCTTTGTGCCAAAAGACGGCATTTATTATGATTGGGCATGGACGCTCCAGAACATTGATCCGGGCGTTACTGTAAAAGACGGAAATACCAGTGTTGTAATTTCTGGCTTGAGCATAAGCTACTGTTTTTTCGGGTCAACTTATACCGCTGTGACTAACTCCAGCGGCTACAGCATTACCTCAATTCCTCCCTTAACTTTTTCAGGATGGTACGAGATTTTAGTCAGTTTTGCCGGAAATGCGACTTATTTGCCCGTTTCGGATCTGGACTCAACCGGTGTTTATGTGGATGCCCGCTGGTCGTCAATCACTCCATTTAGCGTTGATACTTCCGCAAACACGATTTTTACGGCACAGGCACAACTTAGGGATACCATCAGCAATCCGGACACGGATATCACCAACAAACCCGTGACTTTAACATTTCAGGGTATCAGCAAAACATCTTTGACCGATGGATCCGGCATTGCGGTTTCAACATTTATGGCGCCTTCCTCAGTAGGTGTCTATGAGTTGAAAGCGTCCTTTATTGCCGACGGTACCTACGATGCCTCTTTATCAACCAACGCGGTCAATGTGGGACTGCGGTCTACGACGGTCACTCCGTTAACAGAACCGGTCCTTGTGGGATCCGGAAAGCTGTTCGCAATCAGCGCGAAATTAGTTGATATTGCCACAGGAGGAGGGGTTCCGGACAAATCATTAACTTTCATTTTTGAAGGGTCAACAATCACGGCAATTACGGACGGCATTACTGGAATCGCGCAGGCTCAATTTACATCTCCTGTGGCCATCGCCTCATACACCTATACTGTTTCCTTCAGCGCGGATAATGTTTACTCGGCATGCAATACCACGGGGACAGTAATAGTACAGAAGAATGCCACCGTTCTCAATGGAGATAATATATCCGTTTACGCGGGCAATTCCTTCAATGCTGTCGCCACGCTTACTTACGCCGCAGGGGGGGAGCCCATAGCCGGAAAAACAATCAGCTTTGTTTTTCAGGGAACCAGCACAATCAGTGGCAGCGCGGTAACCAACAGCATAGGGGTCGCAACCTTTACCTACACGGCGCCCCTTTCTACGGGCACATACAACTACACGGCTGCGTATGAAGGCGATACGCAGAACAGTGTGAGCAGCGACACGGTTAATAATGTTACAGTTCTGCGCCGCCTGACTGTGGTTGAAACAGACGCGGTCAATACATACATAGATGATTCTTTTGTCGCCGAGGCAACGCTGAAGGACACCCAGCTTGCGGCTGGGCTGGCCGAAAAACCAATAATTTTTATATTTCACGGAATTATTGACACCAGCACCGCGACTATAACATCCTCAAGTCTCGTTGTCGGACAGGCAACCGCTGCCTTTAGCGCTCCTGTTTCTTCCGGAGTTTTTTCCTGCGTCGCCGCTTTCAACGGAGACGCGCTTTATGATGTTCACAGCGACACCAAAAATGTGGTTGTCAACAGAAGGCTTGTCAATCTGGTAGCGGATAACGCGGCCACAGAAACAAACTCCGAGTTTAGCGTGACGGCAGCGCTCACTGATGTCACGCCGACTCTTCCTTCCGCGGTAGAGTTGAGCAGTAAAACTATCCGTTTTGTGTTTCAGGGAGTTACAAAATACGCAATTACCGATGCTCTGGGCATTGCCGCTACCACCTATTTTTCTCCGGAAAGCGCCGGCGCTTACAACTACACCGCGGCTTTTGACGGCGACACCACATTCGCAAACGGCAATGACAACATCAATACAGTAACGGTTACAAAACGGGCCTGCACAGTCAGCGGAGACGACATTTCCACTTCAGTAGGCTCTGAATTTTTCGCCAGAGCCGCGCTGACCGATAATATTGACGGATCAAAAATCACTAACAGAGCTGTTTCTTTTGTATTCCAGGAAAGCACGAAAACAGCCATTACCAACGCTGTTGGCGTTGCAACGGTTACTTTTTCTTCGCCATTGTCAGTCGGCATTTTCAACTATACCGCCGCGTTTGCCGGAGATTTTACATACAACTCCAGCACGGATTCTATTAATGCGGTTACGGTTTTATCCGGTTCCACAACCGTTGTTGCCGGCGATATCACTACCAATGTTAATTCTGTATTCTTTGCATCAGCTACGCTGAGCATGTCAGTATCGGGCAGTGTGATTCCCGGGAAAACTATCCGTTTTCTGTTTGATGGCAGCACCAGTACAGCCCTTACTGACGGAAACGGTTTAGCTGTTGCCACTTTTACGGCATTATCGGGCGGTTTACACCGTCTGGATACAATTTTTGATGGAGATGCCGTATACTTAGCGTCTTATGGAACCGCGACCGTAACAGTTGAGCTAAGACCCACTGCGCTTGTTATGCCTTCGGGAATTTCAATCGCAAATGAAATATATACGGCTACCGCCACATTGCGCGATTTTCTTACAGCTCAGACAATTTCTGAAATGCCTGTGCGGTTTGTTTTTCAGGAAAGTACATTTACCGCTACAACAAATGTTTCTGGTATCGCCGTTTCAACATTTACTGCCGCGGCTTCATCGGGCACTTTTATAATTGAAGCCGCGTACAATGGCGACTCTGTTTACACCTCCACGGCCGTCTTCGCGTGGGTAAATGTCAGCGCGAGGCCTGCGTCAATTATTTTAGAGAATGTATCAACTTTGGCAATGAGTGTTTTTACCGCAAGCGCCACATTCAAGGACTCGCTTAATAATCAGTTTATCAGCGGTCAAACCATAAACTTCGTATTTCAAGGCAGCACTTTCAGCGCGCTCACAAACGGTTTTGGCCTTGCGGTTTCTACCTTCACGGCTCCATCAGTTTCCGGTTCCTTCCAGCTGATCGCGAACTTCCCTGGGAATGCGTTGTACTCCGGGGTATACTCTTCTTGCACAGTTACCGTGGAAAAGCGCCCGACAACGGTTGCATCCTCTGATGCACTTGCCATGGTGAATACAGTTTTTGCTTCTACGGCAACTCTGACGGACGCGTTAAGTTTATTGCCTCTGCAAAACAAACAGGTAAAGTTTGTTTTCAACAACAGCACCTTTACCGCAACTACTAACTCGTCCGGAGTCGCTGTTTCAACCTTTACCGCTTTTGTTTCATCCGGTTCATACAATATTAGTATATATTTTAACGGAGATAGTTCGTATATGGCATCCAGCACCGCGGCGATAGTGACGGTAGAGCGCGCGAATTTGCTTTTACATATGCCCGACATAGCTACGATAAACAGCGAGGTATTTACAGCCACAGCCGTTGTGCGCGACGCGCTTTCATTGGGGCTGCTTGCCGGGAAACATGTGCGTTTTATTTTCCAGGAAAGCAGTTATACCGCAACAACAAATTCGTTTGGCATCGCAGTTGCGAGTATCACAGCTCCGCCCTTAACCGGCGCTTATCAGATTAACCTTGCTTTTGACAGTGACGCCTCTTATTTTTCATCCTCAAGTTCCGCTACCGTGAGTGTGGCAACGCGGCCGGTCAGATTTGTCACGCAGGATGTTAGCGTTTACTCTCAAAATGTGTTTTCATCCACAGTAACTCTCAGGGATGCCACTAACTCGCTTCCGATAAGCGGCCGCGCCGTGCGTTTTATTTTCCAGGGCAGCACATTTACGGCAACTACCGGCGGCAGCGGCATTGCCGTATCAACTTTTACCGCGCCCTCCTCTTCCGGCACTTACAGGATGGATTTGGCATTTGATGGCGACTCCACTTATAGTTTGCTAACCGCCACCTCAACCATTTCAGTTTTGGCAAGGTTTACCACAATTATTCCTCAGAATGTAACAACAAATGTATTGGATGTATTTTCCGCCACCGTCACTATTCGCGACAGCCTGACCTCTCTGCCCCTGGAGGGAAAGGTTGTCCGGTTTATGTTTGGGAACAGCACTTTTTCAGCCACAAGTTTAACGGATGGAGTCGCTGTGTCAACATTCACGGCGCCGGTTTCTTCCGGCACCTACCTGATATCCTGCAATTTTGCCGGAGATTCCGTTTACGCGGCCTCAACAGCCTCTATTACAATTACCGCTGTCGTCCGAGCATCAAAAGTTGCGAATATGAATATCAGCGCCAAAGTAATGGATGTTTTTGTGGCTACGGCAACCCTGAGTGATTTTGCCACAACGCTTCCCATTGCCGGGAAACCCGTCCGTTTTATATTTCAGGGAAGCACCTATACCGCGACCACAAACTCCGTCGGCACGGCCACTGCGACGATAACAGCGCCGCTTTCGGCAGGCGCGTATAGAATTGACGCAGCTTTTGGCGGTGATTCCACTTATGCCTCTGATACCGCGTCCGCAACGGTCTCGGTTTCGCTTCGCCCCAGTTCAATATCCGGCCAGGATGCGGCCGGAATTATAAATGAAATATTTTTCGCCACGGCAACGCTCAAAGATGCTGTTTCATCGCTTGGAATATCCGGCAAACAGGTAAAGTTTATTTTCAACAACAGCACCTTTACCGCTACGACCAACTCCTCCGGAGTGGCTGTGTCAACATTTACGGCGCCATCATCCGCCGCCGCCTACAGAATAGACTTCGCTTTTAACGCTGATTTAGCCTACGCAGAATCCGCTTCATCGGCGACTGTAACTATTGGACGGAGAAGCATGACCCTTTCATTGTCAACCGGCCCCGCGGTTATAGATGAAATTTTCTTTACAAGCGTCACCGTTCGCGACAGTATTTCGCTTGGCCCGATAAGTAATCGTGTCGTGGTGTTTTTGTTCCAAAACAGCACATTCACCGCGGTCACCAATACCAATGGCGTCGCGGTGTCAACTTATACGGCCCCGCCAACTTCAGGCAGCTACAGGATTGATGTCAGTTTTGGCGGCGACAGCGCTTATCTTTCCGCTGCGACTTCGTCAACTATTTCCGTCAGCAGGCGCCCGATGTCAATTATCGCCGATAATGCCTCGGCCAACTCTTTGGATGTATTTACAGCCACCGCGACCGTGCGGGACGGCATCAACCTGCAGCTTTTGCAAAACAAGCAAGTCAAATTTATTTTCCAGGGCAGCACATTTACGGCCTTGTCCGATGCAAGCGGCATTGCTGTCTCAACATTTACGGCGCCTTCCGTGTCAGGCGTTTACAGGATAGATTCAAGCTTTAGCGGAGATGCGACTTATCTCGCTACCGCCTCATCCGCGTCCATAACCGTTTCAAAAAGGAATCTGGCTATTCACATTGACAGCGTTACGGTATCCGCCCTGGATGTATTTACGGCTTCCGCCACGCTGAGCGACACGCAAACTCTTCAGCCTGTATCCGGAAAAATTGTCCGCTATGTTTTTCAAGGCAGCACCCAAACGGCAGTTTCTAACATTAATGGCCTTGCCGCGGTTACATTCACCGCGCCGATTTCTTCAGGAAACTTTCAAATTTCCGGTTATTTTGACGGCGATACTTCCTACTTCCCAAGTTCAACCTCGTCTGTTGTGGCCGTTCAGCGCAGACTTTCATCAATATCCTCTTACGATGCGGATACTATCGTCAGCGCGCTGTTTATAGCTTCGGCCACGCTCACTGATGCATCAACATCGGTGGGAATCAGCAATAAACAGGTAAGATTCGTTTTTCTTGGCAGCACTTACACGGCAACAACTAACGCGAGCGGAGTTGCTTCTTCGGTAATTTCCGCGCCGGCTTCCTCCGGAACATATAACGCGCTTGTAACTTTCGTCGGCGACTCTACCTATATGTTGTCAGAAACGAGCGCTGCTGTTGCGGTGCACCGGCGCTCGGCAGTTCTGCCGGTTGCCAATGTTACCGCATTATTAAATGACATTTTTATCGCGTCCGCAACAATGCGCGACAGTATCAGCATGGCGCCTCTTCCAGACAAAACAATTTGTTTTGTTTTCCAGGGAAGCACGATGACCGCTTTAAGCGACTCCGAAGGCGTTGCCCAATCAACTTTTACCGTGCCATCTTCTTCAGGCAGTTACCGAATTGATGCATCCTATGACGGAGACGCTTCCTATAACAGCATTCTCTCAAGCGGAACAATTACCGCGCTGAGGCGCCCTTTATCAATAATAAGCTTTGACGCAAGCTCCCTGGCCCAGGACATATTCGTAGCGACCGCCGCGGTTAGAGACAGCGTTACGCTGCAGCCCCTTAGCGCTAAAAGCATACGCTTTGTTTTTGAGAACAGCACCTATACCGCGCTTAGCGGAGCCGATGGGGTTGCCGTGTCTACCTTTTCCGCGCCGTCGGTCTTTGGAAATTACCAGATAAATCAACAGTTTGACGGCGACATCACCTATCTTCCGATCTCTTCCTCATCAATAGTTAATGTATTAAAACGACAACTTGCAATAACCGCGGATAACCCGGCAGCTTTTACAATGGCTGTTTTCAGCGCCACCGCCACTATCAAAGACGCTAACAACAATACGGCTGTATCCGGGAAATCAATTAATTTCATTTTCCAGAACAGCACCTTTACCGCAATAACCAACGCCGGCGGCGTGGCGGTATCAACATTTACGGCGCCTTCAACAGCTGACACATACCGCTTAGACATTTCCTGTGACAGCGACTCATTGTATCAGGCGCTTAACTCAACCGTCGCCGTAATAGTGATTAAGCGGCCGGTCGCGATGAGCATGAATAACATAGTTTCTGCTATGGCGGATAATATCACAGTTTCAGCCACACTGACAGACGCCATGACAGCGGCTGCTCTTCCAGGAAAAAATGTTTCGTTAACATTTAATGGAACTACGCTGCTTTCGGTTACTGATAGTTCAGGGGAAGCTGAAAATACTTTCAGTTCTCCTGTTTCTTCTGGAGTTTACGCGCTTACGGCGCAGTATGACGGTTCCAACGATCTGACTTATTCAAGCGGAAGCGTAACAGCCAGCGCCACAATTGTTCGTCGTCCTTCGGTTCTTGCCGCGGACAACTGCGCTGTTGATGCTCTGGATGTTTTTGTGGCCACCGCGACATTGATTGATGTAAATACTTCCCTGCCCGTGGCAAACAAAACGATTAGTTTTGTTTTTGAGGGCGCCACGATCACCGCGCTGACCAATGCTTCGGGTATGGCTATGGCAGGTTTTACAGCTCCGATTTCTTCCGGAGCTTATCAGATTGCCCTTAATTTTAGCGGCGACGCAGTATATATTGAGTCTTCCGGCAATTCTCAGGTTACCGTGCTTCCAAGGGCGACGCTGATAAAAGTCTATGATGCCATCGGCACAACCGGCGATCCGCTAACGCTCAACGCTACCTTGCTGGATTCCCGCACGAATCTGCCCATACAGCAGAAAAATGTCACTTTTGCTTTTGACGGGACTTTCAAGACTGTTACTACGAATTCCGTGGGTATCGCCTCCGCCACCTTCACAGCTCCTTCAATCCCGGGGAATTATCCGTATGCCGCCAGTTTCCAGGGAGATTATACATATAAGCCAAGTAGCGGTACAGCGAATGTCAGGGTGGGATTACTCACCGCCATAATTGCTTACGATGCGCAGGCGTTTACCATGGACAGCTTTATCGTCAAAGCAAAGCTTACCGATATTTACTCTATCGGATTACAAAACAAAACAATCAGCTTTATCTTTGAGGGATCAACTGTTACCGCGGTCACCGATTCGCAGGGAGTCGCGACTCAGACCTTCACGGCTCCTTTTTCCAGCGGCACCTATTCATACTCTGCCGGATTTGCCGGCGACAACATTTATTCCATGAGCAGCGCCAGCGCCACGCTGGTTGTCGTACTTCGTCCTTCCTCATTGCTGACATACACCAACAACACCATAGTAAACAGTTCCTTTACCGCTAAAGTGGATTTGAAAGATGTAACCAGCGGTTGGGGTATACCCGACAAATCAGTTAATTTTGTATTTTACGGTAACGCGAAAACTGCCCTAACTAACATCAACGGCGAAGCAACCGCAGAGTTTTATGCCGCTGTTTCAACCGGCACTCATTCGTATTCTGTGAATTATGCGGGAGACACAACATATGTCGGAACAAACTCTTCCGGCACTGTCATCGTCGGCTTAAGGCAGACAACGCTGATATCTAATTCCGTGGCAAACGCGGTAGTTGACAGCACCTTTTCGGCAAATGTTGAGCTGAAAGATAATTACACCAATACAGGAATAGCCGGGAAAACTGTAAACTTTGTTTTCTTGGGTTCAACAAAAACTGCTGTTACGGACGGGTTTGGCATGGCTTATCAGACTTTTACGGCTCCTGTTGTCAGCGGTTCATTCTCGTATTCCACAATCTTTGAAGGAGATACGGTTTATGAAGCCGCAACATCCAGCGCGCTGGTTACATCCGGTTGTTCTCCAACACTTATTGTATTGCAGGACTTGAATGTTCGCGCTGAGGATCCTTTTATTATGGAGGCAAAACTTCTTGCTGTTTCTTCCATGCAGGGTATTCCCGGCAGGAATATTACTTTTTCCTTTCAGGGATCTACAAAAACAGCCGTTACCAATGCTTTGGGTATTTCAAGCGTCACTTACATGGCGCCTGCATCCACCGGATCGTACATTTGTAGCGCCGGCTATGAGGGCGATATAACGAGTTATTTGGAAAGCACGGCAACGGCGCATGTCGTGGTTGCCAAGCAGTCAGCTCTATTAGTTGCTGACGGCGATATTTCATCAATCATAAGAGAACCTGTTCAAGCAAGAGCGGTGCTTCTTGATCCGGAAGGCAATCCACTGGCTGAAAAGGTCGTGAATTTCAGCTTTGAAGGTTTATCCGCGAGCGGGATTACTAATTCCATCGGTGTCGCGACAGCCTCGTTTACCACAAACACCGTTCCAGCCTCTTCAGGAACCTATAATTACACTGCGAATTATCCGGGTGATACTACCTATGTGGGGTGTGCCGATAACAATAATTCGGTTTATCTTGCCCCGCGCGCCACGACATTAGTTACCGACAGCGTTAAGACTCTGCCCCAAAAAGTGTTTACGGCCAGCGTGACGCTGATTGACAATGTGGTTGGCAGCGGCTATTTTGGAGTGCCTGTCGCCTCAAAGACTGTTACCGTTGAATTCTTTGACGGAGTCTCAACAACTTCCGTGATTGGAGTATCAAACTCTTATGGAGTTGTAAACAGCACCTTTATTTCTCCGGCAACAGTCGGAACCTATAATTACAGCGCGACATTCGGCGGCGACAGCGTCTATGATATGTGCCAGGCCTCAAATAAAGTCTATGTTCTTGTTGATAACGGGTCAGGCCTGATATCAACACAACTGTTCGCGTCGCCGGTTTCAACCTATGTAACCGATGTGTTCAAAGCAACAGCGACATTAGCAAGCTCTGGCGTTGGAATATCAGACAAGGTGATTTCGTTTTCCTATTATGACGGAATATCTACGGTCACAGTGCTTGGAAATACGGATGCCTATGGAATGGTGTTTACGACATTTACGGCGGCTGCGATAGCAGGCGACTATAACTATATGGCAAGTTTTGCCGGAGACGGGGAATACGCTCTCAGTGTTGCGACCGGTTTTATTACGGTTGAAAAACATCCCTTAAGCATCGCGGGCAATAATGTTTCCGTATCTTTATCAAAGGTATTTACCGCAACAGCGACAGTTACAGATTCCACAACAAGCATCGCTTTGCAGAATAAAAATGTTACCTTCACATATTACAATGGCATTTCAACGACAACCACGATCGCAACTACTGACAATAACGGCATAGCAACCGCGAATTTTACTTCGCCGGATGTAGCTGGTATTTATAATTACTATATGGATGTTGATCAAGACAGCTACTATGCCTCAGGAAACGCCATTGCTCAAGTTATTGTCTCTGCTTCAGGGCAGGATACCTTTATTGTATCGGATGACCTTATTGTAGATATGGGCGAAGTCTTCACCGCGTCCGCGACTTTAACATCTCGCGGCAGGCTCCTTCCCGGATATAGTTTACAGTTTAATTTTGCGGGTGACACTTCTTTAGCCATTACTTCCGACGAGGGAATAGCGTCAACAACATTCATTGCGCCAACTTCCACCGACACATACACACTGACGGTTTCATTCGCGGGTTCAGGGAACTATGCGCCAACAACCGCTTCAGCAAAAATATCAGTTGTTGAAGCTATTCCCATTGAGGACCCTGCGGATATCCGCAGCAGTATTGTCTCGCCAACCCAGGTAAATCTGACATGGACCAGTGTTTTCGTTCCTAAGAATAATATAAAAGGATATTTAATTGAGCGCTCGGGAGGGATAAAACAGAAGTGGGAAACTGTGGCTTTTGTTTACAGCACTTCAGCCTTAGTTTTTACAGACATAATCAATGAGAGCAAACCATTTTACAGAGTGCGCACCGAATTGTATGATGGACAGAAAAGCAAGGGGCTATCAATTATAGAACGGCAAAATCCATCAGAAACCGCCAGCAATGACAGCGTCAACCGATTCTTTCTAAGTGAAGATGGGAATGGCTGGGCAACAATTCCAGAAACTTTGATGAAAGAAATGTACCTTGCAACAACAAGCACCTCACCACTAAAGGTACGGCTGATCAGGGAGGATTGCTGCACATTGCTTCTTGCGTACAAGCTGGATGTTCCAAACGACGCCTACATAAACGGCGACACATTTGAATTCAATGGTTCGCGGCGCGGTGTAAAAGTATCAATATCCTACGAGTCTATCGCGGCTGCGGCGCCGATGCTCGCGCAATCTCAAAACAAACAGATGGCAATGTTTTGGAATAATGGCATGGAATGGTTGAAAGTTGGCGGATATAACAATATATTACTGAAAGAGTGTTCGGTATATTCAAAGAGACTGGGAAAATTCGGTATTGCCATGGCCGCGACATCAAATGAGTTCAACTTAACAAAAGTTGTGCCAAGAATATTCTCGCCGGATGAATCATCAATAATCATAAAGAAAGTATGCTTTGTATTTGAAAATCCCAAGAACGAAGAAGTTGCTGTCAGAATATACGATCTAAGCGGCGCCATTATAAGAAGAAATGTTGAGAGAGAATCCGACAACATTATGTCATGGGACGGCAGAGACATGAATTCTAATATAGTGGACGGCGGAATTTACATTTATCAGATTGAAGTCGGAGAGAAAATATACAACGGCTCCATTGTTGTGGCAAAATAGAAATTAAACGGAATAATTTAATTTATGAAAAAAGTTTTCGCTGTTGCGGCGCTTGGCGCCAGCCTTCTTTTCACGCAGAACTGTTCTGGCGTTTCGTTGAGCCGGAGCAGATTTTCGCTTTCAAGCGATGCAAATTTTGAACTGGTAGGAGTGTCTCCGCGCGTATTTTCTCCGGATGGGGAATTGGGAACTTCTAACCGGGTTCGTTTTACTTTTGACAATCCCGGCAACGCTGAAGTAGTGGTGCGAATATTTGACTTTTCCGGCAATATGGTGCGAAGAAACATTGACTGGGAAGACGACAACACGATGTTTTGGAACGGCCGAGAGGCAAACGGCAATATAGCTGAAAGCGGAATATATATTTATCAAATTGAAGCGGATGAAATTATCATCAACGGCACCGTTGTGGTCGCACGCTGAAATATTTATATAAAGGAATTTTATGAAAAAGCTTATTATTTCCATTATTTTTCTGTTTTTGTCTGGGCCTGTTTATTGCGCCTTTGATGACATTGATATTGGCCCTATCGCCACATCCTTAGGCGGCGCTTGCTATGCAAAAACCAATGACATTATCAGCGGAGTATTTTATAATCCCGCGGGGCTGGTTGGCATTATGCGCAAGGAAATATCCGCTTCTCATGAAAAACTTTTGTACGGCCTGTCTGATAACAGCTCAATAGCCCGTAGTCTTGTGGTTTTCGGCTCGCCCCTTAGCCTGGGAGGAAATTATTTAGGGAATATGGGTATCGGATGGAATAGTTTATCTCTGGACAGCCTCTATCGTGAAGACGCAATTAAACTTAATTATGCCTACTCATTAAGGCATAACCTGCTTATAGGTTTTGGGGTTTCAAACTTTATGGTTACTTATGGAAATGACGAATACACGATGATTAATCCGGTATTTGATAACGGGTACAGCAAAACTGCCATGGGAGTTGATCTTGGATTAATTTATACATTCAGAAACAATGTCTACGCGGGCGTGTCTGCGCAGAATATTAACGAACCGGACCTTGGCTTGAAATATGTCAATGCGGTTGACCGCAAGATAAACATCGGCCTGGGCCTTCACTCGGAAGCGGCGGAATATTCCATGGCTCTTGTTGCAGCTGACGGCGATACCAGGGCGAAATTCGGAGCCGAAATATTTCCATTCAAAAATTTCTTTAAGAAAAAAGTCGTAGCCCGCGGAGGATTCAATTTCGGCTCCAGAGACTATCGCAATGCGTCAATCGGATTTGGCTATCAGGAATCAAATTATGAACTTAATTACTCATTTTTATACCCTTTAAGCGGCATAGCAAATACAATTGGCTCCCACCAGATTGGCCTATCGTTTCGCTGGGGCCAGGCTTACGGAGGAGACTATGACATGCGGATGTCGTCTGCCGCTATTGCCAGAAGATTTTTAAACGACAGCAGGCTTGCGTTCCGGACGCCGGGCGAAATATCTCCTCATTCAAAACGAATTGCAAAAGAAATAATGATCCTGGCGCGCAATGATATTGCTAAGGGAAGTTATAGCGCGGCGCACTTAAAAATCAGGCAGGTCAATGAAATTCTTTTGAATGATAAAGACACCAACGAAATGCTCTCAAGGATCGTATCGGTTGTTGAGATTTCATCCTCAGTTGCGGGTTCCGGCAAAAGGAATGTTCTTATAAGAAAAGGCGTTGATAAGTTTATCAATAAGCAAATGGAATCAGCTGCTGATTTCTTTGTATACGCAAGCCAATTATGGCCTGGTGATCGGGTCGCAGCCCAATTCAAAAACATGATATTTGACAAAGCTCCCGAAGCGACCGCGCTAAAAAATACTATACCGGGGATAACGGTGGTGGATCAAATGCTTCAGGACGCGTTGGATCTTATACGCACGGGCAGATTTATATCTGCCGTGAATTATTGCGAAAGAGTGCTGGAACTTGAACCAAATAATATTACGGCTTTAACGAGAATGGGTTCAGCTTATTGGGCTATAGGTAAAAAAGAACTGGCGCGGAAAGCGTGGGAAACCCTGCTTGAGATTGACCCTGAAAACGAGGAAGTGAGAGAATTTTTAAGAAGAACCGAATAATATATAATTAATCAGGAGGCGGCTATAATGAAAAAGATTAGATTGATGCTTGTACTCAGTGCGGTAATGATGTTGTTTCCAGGGCTGTTATCGCGCGTAAGCGCCGGGATGAACGATGTTACCCGGCAAAAGCTTGATTTAGAGGCTGAGTCAGCCGAAAGGCTCAGAGAAGCGCTGGTTTCGTTTCTTGGAATCAAAGATGTAGTTACCATTGTGAATATAGATTTTTTAAGCCAAAAAGAAGTTTCTTCAAGAAAAAATGTCAGAAGATGGGATGAAGGAGTGGATGTGGTGCTTCCCGGAGTTCCGGCCGCCCCCACTATGACAAAAAATGAAGAGAACCGAACACCGCTGAGCCCTCAGGTGCAAATGGCTAACTTTCATGTAACTGTCTTAGTTGGGAAACGCATAAACGAAAAGACGATGCAGAAAGTTAAAGCCATCGCGTTAAATATTCTGAGCCTTGATCTTGAAAAGGGAGATTCTCTTGAGGTTGAACTTTACGATCTACCAAGCAAGTTCTCTATGTTCAAAAATCCGCGGGAGCTTTTATTATTAGTCGGTTTTCTGATATTGATAGTTTTCTTATTCGGGCCCATGAGGCAGTTCATGCGGGAAATAGCGCACGGCAGCGCCGCGGCTAAAACTGCAGGCGAACTTAATCGCCCGGCGATACCCGAGGAAAGAGCCGAAACAAGCGCCCGTGAGTATATAGAAAAAGAGATCGACCAGCAGCCCGCGCGCAATGCGGATGCTTACACTCAAAACCCTTCGGCGGCCTCCGAGGAAAACCGGGCGTTTTCATTCCTCACGGAAGACAAAATAGAGGATTTTAAATTGGCAATTGCTGATGAGTCGCCCAGGACTATCGCGAGAATCGTTCAAAATCTTCCGTCAAAGTTTGCCTTTGCGAGCATTCCTGAGAATAAATTAGACGAAGTTATAGCCGAATTTATGAAAATAGAATATGAAAACCCCGATGATATAAAGAATCTATTTTCGCGCATTGAAACCAAATTTAGGGGGCAGTACGGAGGAGCAAGAAAATTAAGCAGCTTTATTCAAGTCATTAACAAGGAGTCTCAGGAGAATATTCTTAGAGTATTAGGCGAAAAATCACCTGAATTCGCCACTGAAGTTCAGCAGAGGCTGCTCAAATTTGAAGACCTCTTAAATTACGCCGATAGAGATCTTCAGCGCATTTTCCGTAAAGTCGGCGCCGAAGTATTTGCTCAATGCGTAAAAGGTGTTTCTGAAGAGGTGGCCGCGGCTTTTAGCGCTAAACTTGGGCCGAACATTGATAACTTAATACAAAGCCGCATTAAAATGTTAGTTGGCAACGGGCAGGACATTGATTCAACCATGCTGATTTTTCAGGCAGTGCAGGAACTTAGCGGAAAGAATATAATTCCCGCGATTGACAAAGTAAGAAAAAATAAAACGCGATAAAAAGAATGGGAGGAAATAATTAAATGGATTTATTAACGCCTGTTGGGCTGATAATCGGGTGCTTGTCCGTCTGGTATGCCATGCACTCCGCAAGTATTTCTTCAGCTCTTTACGACTTAGCTTCGCTGGTGCTTGTTTTAGGAGGCACCATTGGTTCTACATTTATGACCTATCCCTGGTATGTTATTAAAAGAGTACCGTCCGCGTTGTGGCTTTTTATAGTGCCTCCCAAATGGGCTTCAATAAATAAAAATATTGACCGCCTGTATGATCTTTCCTCAATGGTTCTTCTAAACGGCATTGATTCGCTTTCTGATGCATTGCATGATGACGATGACAGGTTTCTGAAAGACGGGGTTCAAATGCTTTTGTACGATTTACCCGGTGAAACTATTAAAGATAACATGGAAAATGAGATAGCGTCGGTTGCGCGCCGCCATCAGCAGGTACAGAAGGCGTTTATCAGCATGGGAGCCTACGCTCCGGTGTACGGCCTGCTTGGCACTTTGGTGGGTATTATCGGAGTCATGAAGTATTTGGGTGATCCCGTGGCGATGGGACAAAATATGATGGTGGCCATTATCACGACTTTTTATGGTATTTTCGGCGCTAATTTCATTTTTCTTCCCGCGGCAGGAAAATTGGAAACTTACAGCGAGCATGAAATTCTGGTAAAGCAGATTATCATGATTGGCGTGGTGTCAATAAAAAACGGAGTGCATCCGGATGTTGTGAAGGAAAAACTTAATAAATTCTTGTCACAATCGCACTAAAGGTAACTTGGTATAAAAATGAAACTTAATAAAAAAAAGACTTCTGCTTCTTCCATTTGGTTGACTATTTACGGCGACTGGATTACGAACTTAACTTTATTTTTCATACTTCTCTTTTACACCGCGCTGATAGCTTCCCAAAAACATCTTGGCAGGGAAGAAATTAATTCCTTTGCCAGGCAAATGATGTCCGGCATAAATAAGGAGCAGAAAAAAGTAAAACTGAGGGAAATTGAATCCAAGCTTTCAAAAATTAAAGAAATATCCGGCATAACCATTATACTTAACGAAATGCTGGTGGTTTTACCCGAAAACGCGATATTTGAACCGGGCAAAGCAGTCATAAAAGAAAATGCTAAAAGAGTATTGTCTGATATCGGAGCGGCGATTTCCAATCAAAATTGCGATATTCTTATTGAAAGCCATGCCGGTGATTTGCCCTCAGGTGAAAAGGTGCCGGATAATATGCAATCCTGGCAGCTGGCCCTAGCCCGTTCAAGCGGGGAAGGCCCATACAGGTCCAATTTGGAGCTTTCGGCAGAGCGTTCAATTAAGGTTTTAAGTTTTTGGGTCAGCAATAGTTTGATTGCTCCCGCTGATCTAACAACTGCCGCGCGTGTTTCTTCCGAGCCCATTTACTCAAATATTAACGCTGACAGCTCCGTATTAAACGAGGAAATACAAATTAAAATAATTGACAGAGATAACAATGAATAATCTTGAACGGCTAAAAGAATCGGCCAACTCGTATCAGCTGCCATATGTCGCATTGATGACAATAATATGCGTTTTTTTTATGTTAATGTATTCGTACTATCTTAAACTGAAGGCTGATTCTGAAAAAACAGACATCTCTCAAGTAGCCCAGTCCGTCAAAAGTGCGATTGAGGACGAAAAGGGAATGGAGTCGGCTCCCAAAGTGGAATTAATTAATGATACGATAAAGATTCAATTGCCTGATTCAATAATTTTTGATTCCGGTAAATCCGAAATAAAAGACACGGTGAAACCTATGCTGGAAAAGATATCAAACGAATTCATTAAGCTGCCTGATTATTATCAGGTTATTGTTGATGGGCACACAGATGACTCTCCGGTATGGTATGGCGGCGATTTTAGTTCAAATTGGGAACTTTCCTTGTTCAGGGCAATAAGCCTGATTGACTATTTTGTCGGGTTAGGCAACAGCTCTAACCGCTTTGTCGGAATGGGGCATAGTGAATATAGGCCGCTGGCCCCAAACGACTCAAAAGAAAACAGGCTAATGAACCGCAGAGTAGAAATTATTGTTAGACGACGCCATGAAAAATACACTTCGGCCAACTCTTCAGATAATAAAATTGCGAGCGTTAACGAAAACTGACAATTCCTGCTTCACGAAGGCATTTCAGTCAAATACAACCGCTACTTAGAAATTTTAAAAGGGCAAGAATAAAATGAAAAGATATATCAGCGCACTAATTTTCGCGGGCTTTTTAGTATCCGCGGCGCCTCAACTAATCCGCGCGGTTGAACTGGCTTTTGTTTCCTCCGCGACTTATGACAGCTCAGGCGATGATTCAGCTTCCGCTGTTGCGATTGACGGCTCCGGATATATTTTTGTGACGGGAACGGCCAACGGGAAATATCAAACGATAAAATACAATAAATCACTTATCCCTGTAGTTACGCGCACGGACGACTGTGGAGGCGCTCAGGCAACCGGCATAGCAATAGATAATTATAATAATGTGATTGTATGCGGACAGACCAATGCCGGTGATTATATTTTATTGAAATATGATTACAACCTATCTGTGGTTATATCTTCGGTTGTTTATGACGGAGGAAGCACTGACGGAGCAACCGGAGTTTGCACCGATAGCGAAGGCAATGTGATCGTTACCGGCTTCAGCGCTGACGGGGCCACTTATAACTTTGTTACAATTAAGTATAACAGGGACCTGGCTCCGTTATTTTCCAGAGTTTTTGACAGCGGTGGAGATGACCGCGCCAAATCCGTAACGGTTGATGCCGAGAATAACATTATCGTTGCCGGAAAAAGCTCCGGGAAATACCACATTATAAAATACGATACAAATCTAAACCCTCTTTTTGACGCTCAGTATGACTCCGGCAACATTGCTGAAGCGAACTGTGTTGTTGTGGACAGCTCAGGCAGTATTATTGTTACGGGCTACAGAAAAGTGTCAGGAGCTACCAACGACTTTTATACCATTAAATATGATAGCCGCCTGAAGTATTTGTGTTCAGTTGATTATGACGGCGGAGGGGATGATGCGGCAACGGGAATCACCGTTGATCCCCAGGACAATATCATCGTGACAGGCCGCGTGAATATGAACACTAACTGGAATTATTACACTGTCAAGTATGATAACAACCTCAATATACTGGCTAAAGCCTCTTATGACAGCGGCAATCTTGATCAGGCTGCGGCAGTTGAATGCGACTCTGACGGCACAATAATCGTGGCCGGAAAGAGCAATGATGGTTTAACCTTGAATTACTTTACAATCCAATACGGCGGCTCACCTGTTATTAGTGAGGTCAGCACCTTATATCAGGGCGAGACAAATGAAATATCCATTCAGGGCAAAAACTTCACTGACGGAGCGGTAGTTTCTTTTGCTCATTCAGGAATTGCAGTTAATTCGTCTGCCGCACTGCCTCCGAATAAGATCGCGCTTTCCGCGGCGACTTCAGAAAATGTCGCATTGGGTTTAACCACTATGACGGTAACCAATGCCAATGGAGAATATGCCGTAAAAGTTGATGTGCCAATTGAATACCGAGCAGTAATTGACCCGCTCTTTTCCGCGGAAATTACACCCTCGTTATTTTGCGGCCGCATGAGAATCGCGATTTCATCAAATACTTTTCTAACAATTTCCTCCGTCACTATATCATCTTTATGTATTCTTCCGGAAGGCACGGATGGCAAGAAAGTGACAAACATAGGCGTTCGGATTACCGCCTTGCCTTTAGCTGAGCCGCTCAGGGATGTTGTAATAACTTTTCCGTACACATCCGAGGATATTGCCGGTTTCAATATTTCCCGGCTTGCCATCGCCTATTATGACACAACAACTTCAAAATGGAATTATCTAAATTCCATGCACGATGTTTCTTCTAAAATCATTTCCTGCTCCACGAACCGCATTAATGGAGTGTTTGCCGTTATTGAGCTTCCTCCTCAAATTGTTTTACTCAACAATGTATTAGTTTATCCAAATCCATACAAACCCGGCAGCGGCACCGATTTTGACGACAGTTCAGTGGGCAAGGGGATCGTTTTTTCTAATTTGACCCGTGAATTCAGAATGAAAATCATAACAATTGCGGGGAATTTGGTTTTTGATCATGAAGGCATTTCTGATGTTAACGGGAATTATCTCTGGAACACAAAGAACAACGACGGAGAAGAAGTCGCGAGCGGAATATATCTTTACTCAATCGTGGATTGCAGCGATACTTCTCAAAAAACAAAAGGCAAGTTCGCGATAATCAGATAAGGAATTGTGTCAAATATGAGATTTTTCAGGTTAATTGCCGCGGTTTCAGTTATATTAACGATACTTGTTTCTCCCGGGGCCGGCTCAGGAAAAGCTGGTTTTGAATTTTTGCGTATAGGCTTGGGCGCGCGGCCTCTGGGTATGGGGGAAGCTTTTGTGGGTGTCGCCGACGACATTGATTCCATCACCTGGAATCCAGCGGGGCTAGTTCAAATAAACGAGGCACAGCAGACTTTCATGCATACCCTGTGGCTTGACGGCATAAGCATTGACTACATTGCCTACGCTGAACGGCTTGGCCCGCGATCGGCTTTAGGCGCAGGCATTGAATACCTTACTTCCGGAGATATTGACAGACGAAATAAGTATGGCAATCTGGTCGGTACCTATTACGCATACGACTTAATGGGCGCTGTTTCTTACGCTCATAAAATAGGAAAAAATATTTCACTGGGCACAACGCTTAAGTATGTTAGTGAAAAAATAGAAATGGAAAGCGCGACCGGAATAGCTGTTGATTTTGGCGGGCTTTACAAATTCTCAAAAATGCAAATTGGCTTATCGGTTCAAAATCTCGGGCAGGAAGTGAGATTTAGAACCTCACCCTTCCCAATGCCATTGGTTTTAAAAGCAGGGATTTCGTACAAACCAATATCAACTTTGGTACTGGCCGTAGATGTTGACTCCCCTATTATTGAACCGATAAGTTACCGCGTTGGCTGCGAGTATCAGGCTTTTCGCGTTAAAAACACGCGATTGTTTCTTCGTGGCGGATTCAAAACAAATGTTATCAGCTATCTTGACTCTCTGGCTGGATTGTCGCTGGGCACGGGTTTGCGCTGCAATGAATGGCAGGTTGACTACGCGCTGGTTCCCTACGGACAGTTCGGAGAAACTCACAGGATCAGCCTCACCCGAAAGTTCGGCGGCACAACAAAAAATAGAAATAGTTTTGCGAACACCGATAATCCGGTTGTTGACACTATCATCCCAGTTGATATTCACGAATTGCCGGACGCCAGAAAAGCTGAGGAAATTTACAGGGACTCCCTGCGATGGTACAAGGAAAAAGTTATTGAATATAATTTAACCAGGGAAGAAGAAATATCGTTAATAAAAAAACTTATCGCGAAATTTGAACCAATGGGAGTTGATGTCGGTGCATTTAAAAAAGTATTAAAGGCCTTTGAAAATGCTAAATAATACCTGTTTAAAAATTGTGGTGCTTTTAGTATCTCTCCTTATCACGCCTGAACTTTTTGCGGCCGCTGACATTGATTCGGCCTTAACCTACTACCTTAGCGGCAATATTGATAAAGCTCTGCGGGTTTGGAACTCGTCGCTGGCGGAAAATCCATCAGATAGCAATCTCCGCTCTCTTATCACCGACTCTTTGATTATTCTTGGAAAGGAAGCCCTTGCCAGCGGAAAATTCAAAAAAGCCTGCGAATACCTTATGGAAGCCTACAAAATTTCACCTGTCTATCCCGGCCTTAAGCAGCTTGTTCTTGACGCTGAACTTGAAAACATTTTTCACGGTCAAAAAACCTCATTTTCAACTGAACAGGTTGATTCAACAAGCGAAAAATGGGAAATCTTTAATATTTTGCTTTTGGGTAAAAGCGCCGTTGATATAAAACGCGCGCAAGACAAGAATATCATTATTCATACTGTTGAATATGGCGATACCATAGAGGAAATAGCCGCCAAATATTTTAACGACCGTCGCTACTGCGCTAAAATTTGGCGGGATAACCCGCAACTTCTCAACCCTCATCGCTTATTTCCAGGCGACAAGCTAAAGATCTATCTTGATTCCAATCTTGCGCCCGCTCCGCAATTAGACATATTTATGAAGGAAAAATAAATTACCCCATCTTTTTTTTATGAGCGAACCACTCCATTTATCCAATGCTCATTGACACCACAGATTAAAATGTATAATATTACGAAAAGAAAGCGTTTGAATCTATTTAATTTTTATGCGATCTGTCCATTATACAACCGCTGTGCGAGGAATAATGAGCACACGGTTTGAGGCCGGCGACAGTTGTGGCGAATAGGCCACAACAAGCCCTGGAGCAGGCGAACGACGGCGTGAGCCCGGTTCAACAGGATAGAGCACTGGCCTCCGAATACGAATTAACATCGACGATATAATCGGTCTATTGACGGAAATGCTTACATAGGGTTTGACAGGGTTTTATAGTGTTTTACACTAAATCGGTCACAAGATATAATGAGAGAACTAGGCTTGACAAGTACAGCTTATTTAATATGAAACTAAAATTTAATCCAAAATTTACTATCACTCCCAAAATTAATAAAACACTCGTAGAAATTGAACGGGTCCGCGGATTCCTTGATGCCATTAAACTCAAGGATGAACGGATTGCGGATATGCAGCAAAGGGCATTAATTCTTGAATCGCATCACTCAACGCATATTGAAGGTACCGCGCTAAGCGTAGAACAATCCAAAAGTATTTTAGAAGGCAAGAAAGTAAACGATGTTGATCGAGATGACAAAAATGAGCTTTTGAATTATAAGAAAGCAATGGATTTTATTTCTCGGTATCTGGGAAAAGATGACCCAGTTACGGAGGGTCTTGTCAGGGAGATACATAAACTGCTTGTTAAAAATGTTCGTGGTGAACACGCAGATCCCGGCAATTATCGCAAAGTCCAGAATTATGTAGTCAATTCAAAGACTAAGGAAGTAGTATATACTCCGCCACCGCCTTTTGATGTGCCAGTTCTAATGAGGGAATTTGTTGATTGGGTAAATAAATCAGAAGATATCTCTCCTGTACTCGTGGCCGGTATTGCTCAGTTTCAGTTTGTCCATATTCATCCATTTAAAGATGGTAATGGAAGAACAGCGCGTCTTTTATCAACACTAGTACTTTACAAAACCGGATATGACTTCAAAAGACTATTTACGATTTCCGAGTACTACGATAAAGATAGACCGCTATATTATAGTGCCATACAGTCCGTAAGAAACAATAACATGGATATGACAGGTTGGCTTGAGTACTTTGTTGCCGGATTGCATTCTCAAATGGAAGAGATCAGGAAAAAAGGTGCCCAACTCATAAAGATGGATACATCTCTTCAAAAGATAAAGAAACTCGGCCTGAATGAACGCCAAGAAAAAGCAGTTAGATATATTCTAAAAACAGGCAAAATCAGTGTTAATGAATATCAGGAAGTGGCCACCTGTATCCGCCGGACAGCCCAGAGGGATTTAGAAGAATTAATAAGCAAGAAGATAATAGAAGCAGTAGGAAAAACACAAACCGATCCTACAAAGCACTTCGTTTTACTGTGACACGCTACTGTGACATACTGTGACATTCTACTGTGACATTGACGGTGGAATTTAAAAGAATATACTTTTATTTTCACCCCCAGTGATAATAAGAAAATGTAAAATAAAAAAGTGATTGATAATAGAATGATAATATTAGTTCGCCTATTATCTAAAATATAGTTTTAATGGTGTTGCAAGGCCCATGGCGCTAAGAGAAGGGATCGACTACCATGCTGAGTTTTCCAAAGAAGGCGCAGAATCTGTAATAGAATCAGCTCGTGAAATGCTAAAGAAATCAAGGAACATCTTACATAACCATAGAGCGCTGAACGGTTAAAATACAGCTTTTCAGGTTGCGCCCAGCGACAGTTGTGGCGAATAGGCCACAACAAGCTCTGGAGCGGGCGAACGACGGCGTGAGTCCAGAGATGTGAGCGCCGACACATAGAGAGTTTACCAGAAGATATTTGCAGCCCCATGCGCCCGTAGTTTCCGCCACTGATTCATCGGCGGACTCGCCAAAGTTGTAGTGGCGAGCAACTAGTCGCAGTGCGAGGAATAACGAGCACACGGTTTGAGACCAGCGACAGTTGTGGCGAATAGGCCACAACGAGCTATGGAGCGGGCGAACGACGGCGTGAGCCCCGAGTCGGTGAGCGCCGAAACATAGAGCGCTGAACGGTTAAAATACAGCTTTTCAGGTTGCGCCCGTAGTTCAACTGGATAGAGCACTGGCCTCCGAAGCCAGTCGTCCCGGTTCAAATCCGGGCGGGCGCGCTTAACAACTCAAGAGCATATTATGAAAGCCGTAGTGCAAAGAGTAACTAAAGCTTCAGTATCAATTGATAAGGCCCCAGGCAGCGTCATCTCCGAGGGCCTTGTTGTTTTTTTGGGCGTGGGAAAAGAAGATTCTCCTGCCGAGGCCGCCTGGCTCTGCGAAAAAATACTCAACTTAAGGATATTTGCCAATGAGCAGGGCAGGTTTGACCGCTCCGTTTCAGACATTAAAGGGGAACTGCTTATAATATCTCAGTTCACGCTTTACGGCGACAGCCGGCGGGGAAGAAGGCCCGATTTCACCGCTGCCGCCGAGCCAAAAAAAGCTCTTGAACTTTACAACGAATTTGTCTCTCTTGCCGCGAAATCAGGGCTTGTGATAAAAACCGGAGAGTTCGCCGCCGACATGCTTGTAGAGTTAAGCAATAACGGCCCGGTCACAATAATATTAGACTCCCATGAGAAATAACGCTGTTTTCCTGCTGCCGGCGCTTCTGCTGGCTTCAAATCTTTCTGCGCAGAGTGAGGTTGCCGTGGGAGCCGGCTTCTCTCCGCTTGGCCCCGCCTCCGGGTACTCGCGCGAAAAAAAACAGGACAATCAGCCGGACCGGTTCGCGCTAAAGCTCGCGGAGAAGTTTGATGCCGACGCGGCGGAGCTTGGCGCTTTGTTTTACCGCGGTTACGGCCGCGGCGAGCTGATTCAAATGCTTTTAATTGCACGGGAGTCAAAGACCCTTCTTAAAAACCTCGTCAGAAAACGGGACAGGAATACGAAATTATCTTCTATCGCCAAGGATAGAGGGCTTGACTATGACAGTATTTACGCTCTTTCTTCAACAATAAAATACGATATTGAAAAAGAGATCGCCTTGGCTGCCGACGATTTTACCCTGCAGCTTTCATCCGCGGAAGCGCCAAAATGAGTGAAATCGCCGTAAAAGTTGAAAAACTTTACTCGCTTATGAAGCCCTGCCGGCTCTGCCCCAGGCTTTGCGGCGTTGACAGAAATGTTTCAACAGGAGTTTGCCGCAGCGGAGCGGAACTTTACATTTCAAGCTACAACCTGCACTTCGGCGAGGAACCCCCGATATCCGGAACAAAAGGGTCCGGCACCGTATTTTTCACGAACTGCAGCCTCTCCTGCCTTTTCTGCCAGAATTATCCCATCAGCCAGCTGGGCAACGGGCGCAAAATATCCACCGTAGAATTCAGCGATATAATGCTGGAGCTTGGGGCCGGGGGAGCGCACAATATAAATTTCGTCACTCCAACTCACTTTGCTCCCTTAATAGCCGATTCGGTTGCGAAGGCCAGGGCCAAAGGTCTGAAAATTCCCATGGTTTACAACTGTTCCGGATACGAAAACATTGAAACCCTTAAACTGCTGGAAGGCATTATTGACATCTACCTGCCGGACGCTAAATACAGCTCCGAGGACTCGGCGAGGGAATGTTCCGGCGCAGAAGACTACTGGGAGATCAACAGAAAAGCGCTGAAAGAGATGCACCGGCAGGTTGGCGTTTTGAGGCTGGATGAAAACGGCATAGCAACCCGGGGGCTCATTGTACGGCATATGGTGCTGCCTCACGGACTCTCAGGTTCCGGGGAAGTGCTTGAATTTATCGCGAAAGAAATTTCGCCCCGGACTTTTATCAGCCTCATGGCACAGTATCACCCGGCGCACAGGGCGGGAACTCACCCAAAACTGTCAAGAAGGCTCCTGGAAGAAGAATACGGAAAAGTTGTTGAGAAGGCCGCGAAACTCGGGCTTGATAACGGGTGGATTCAGGAGTTTTAGGAGAGTAAAATGATCAGAAAAGCCGTTCACGCCGGAACCTGGTATCCCGCCACTAAAAGTGAAATAGAAACCTACCTTGAAAAAACCACAAAAAAAATCAATGCCCTGGCGGCCGTCTGCCCTCACGCGGGCTGGGTATATTCCGGAAAAACAGCGGGACTGGTTTTTTCGTCAATTGAGCCCAAAGAACTCTATATAATTATCGGGCCCAACCACAGGGGAACCGGAGCTCCGGCCGCGCTGATGGAAAGCGGCGAGTGGCAAACCCCTCTGGGCAGCCTTAAAATTGACGGCGCCGCCGCGGGAGAACTGATAAAAAAATGCCCAACGCTTTCTGTTGATAATTCGGCTCATCTGGCCGAGCACTCCATTGAAGTGCAGGCGCCTTTTATAAAATATATAAGCCCCGAAGCCATGATAGTTCCAATAGCGCTTTATGATTACAGCGCTAAAACCTGCATGGAGATTGGCAAAGCCGTCGGCGAAACTATAAAGGGAAGAAGCGCCATGGTAATCGCCTCAAGCGACATGAGCCACTATATACAGGCTGATGAAGCAGAAAAAATGGACCGGCTCGCGATAAACAAAATTCTTGCCTTAGACCCGCAGGGGCTTCTTGAAACAGTTGAAAAAAACGATATATCAATGTGCGGGTCGGGCCCTGTCGCGGCCGCTTTGTGGTCAGCCCTTCACCTCGGCGCAAAAAAAGGCCGGCTGCTGGACTACCGCAATTCCGGCGATACCACCGGCGACTACGCCCAGGTAGTCGGCTACGCGGGTATAGCCGTATATTAAGCCTGAATTGTTAAGCTCGTTTTCTCCGCATATTTGGTATAATATACATATGAAAAACAGAATAGTTTCCATTCTTTTAACGCTGCTGCTTGGGCCCGGTGTCGGGCATCTTTACCTGAAGAAATACCGCCGCGGGATAATATTTATTCTCGCTTCGCTTTTTTTCGCGGGCCTTTTTGCGCTGCGCGTGGTTAAAGCCTTCGCGGGCGCCGACCTCTCTTCGCAAAACCCGTCCGAACTATTAAAAGATTTTTACTCGGGCCATCCCAAACTGACATTTTTCTACGACGCGGTATTTGCCGCCGTATGGGCTTACGCGGTTTTAGACTGCTACCTGCTTTCCAAAAGTGACGATAAAACTTTCAAAACAAGCCAGGAAAGCGATGAAAAGAAATAACGCGCGCGCGGTTACTTCCGGCCGGATGAGAGAAATTGACGCCCGCGCCTCAAAAGACTTTTCAGTGCCTCCGATAATTCTGATGGAAAACGCGGGGCGCGCTTCGGCCGACGCCGCGGAAAGAATGCTCGGCAGGAACAATAATGTGGCCGTATTCTGCGGCAGCGGCAACAACGCGGGAGACGGTTTTGTCTGCGCCAGGCACCTTTATAACCGCGGCTATAATACAACCATAATTTTATTAAGGCCCGCATCCCGCTTTAAATACGAAACCAAAGTAAATTTTGAAATTGTACGCCGGATGGGACTTAAGCGCATTGCTTTTTCAAAATCACTAAAACTTAATTCTTTCGGGCTTATAATTGACGCTATGCTCGGAACCGGCACAAGCGGCAGGCTGAGCGTCGTTTTCTCCCGGGCCGTGGAATTGATAAACCGCTCAAAACGGAAGGTCCTTTCGCTTGATATTCCAACCGGCATCAGCGCTGATACCGGCGAACTGCTTGGCCCGGCGGTTAAAGCCGACGCCACTCTGACAATGGGGCTTCTGAAATCCGGTATGTTAAAGAAACCCGGCCGCGATTACTGCGGGAAAATTTCCGTGGCCGAGATCAGCCTGCCAAAACAGCTGGTGATTTGAGGCAATTGAAAAAGCCTGTTTCAGGCCGTCTTTGCCTGCCCACCAAAGCTTTTGTGAAGGGCGAGGAGTGCAACGACGAAGCATTCTCGTAGTTTGCGGCGGAAAGTCAAGATTGCTTCACCCTGCGGGTTCGCAATGACAGGGTCTTATTAAGGGTTTTTCAATTGACTCAGATTGCAGGCCGAAAGAGGTTTTTCAACTGACTCAATTTTCTAAAATCAGCGAAATTACAATGAAAAAACTATTGCCTGTTATCCCGGCCTTTTTTATTACCGCAGTATTTTTTACCGGCGCTTTCGCGCTGGAAGGAGCTTCTAAAGTGAAACTTGATAACGGACTTACCGCGATACTTATTGAGGACCATTCCCAGCCCCTGGTTTCCGTGCAGGTCTGGGTAAAAGCCGGCTCTATAAATGAAAACACTAAAACCTACGGGCTGTCGCATTTTTTAGAGCACCTTATTTTCAAAGGCTCTAAAAATTATCCCGGCGACGAGATGACCAGGAAAACCGAGACAAACGGCGGCTCCATAAACGCGGCGACCTCAAAAGAATACACTCAGTATCACATTGATATTCAAAAGGACGGCCTTGAGGAATCTATCAGGATGCTGGCTGATGTAATGTTTGAAGCGTCCTTCCCTGCCGATGAAATCAAAAAAGAACGCCCCGTAGTGCTTGAGGAGATATCGCGCCATGACGACAATCCGGATGCCGTTCTTTTTGATATGTTTAATGAGGCCCTGTTCGCGAAATCCCCGTACCGCTGGAATATAATCGGCAGTTCGGAGGTAATAAGAAATGTCTCCCGCGATGAAATAATAGCCTATTACAAAAACTACTATACTCCGGCGAATATGACGGTCTGCGTGGCCGGCGATTTCAGCAAAGACAAGGCTATGAACCTTATCAAAGAAACTTTCGGGTCAAGGAATAATACCGGAACAGAGGCGAACCCGGACTTAACAGAGCCGTTTCACAGCCCGGTGGAGAAAAGGCTCGCGAAAAATGTTGAACAGGTTTACTGGCTGGGCGGCTTTATCGGCCCGGATATTAAATCAGACGATCAGTTCGCAGGAGACATCGCCTCAACAATACTCGGCGGCGTGCGCTCCTCAAGGCTGCACCAGAATATCCGCGAAAAAAAGAAACTCGTTTACTCAATAGGCTGCTCTTTCTGGTCCCAGAGGGGAAGCGGCATATTCGCGGTAAACAGCATTTTTAAACCCGAAAATGAAGGAGAGTTTGTTAAAGAGCTTTACCATGAAATAGACGAGTTCAGCGCCAATGGCCCCTCGCAGGACGAGCTTAAAAGAGCAAAAGCGATTTTAAAATCGCAGTGGTATTTTGGCCGGGAAACCTGCCATGAAAGAGCCGCCACGGCGGGATACTGGCAGACTCAGGGCAACCCTGCTATGCCCGACCGGTATATTCAGGGAATAGAAAAAGTTACCAAAGAAGATGTGACAGCCTTTATGAAAAAGTATTATGTGCCGCAGAAATTAAACAGCTCGGTTATTTTCCCAGGTAAACAATGATCCGCAAACATTTTATTTTAACGACAGCCGCGCTTTTTGCCTGCGCGTTATCTTACGGAGGAGTCGTGAATACATTTAAATTTGATAACGGGCTTATGCTCATACACAAGGAAATTAGCGACAACCCGCTGGTGACCTTTCAGATATTCTCGCGGGGTGGAAGCATAAACGAGCAGGCAAGCCAGGCCGGCCTGGCCCAGTTCACCCAGGGGCTTTTGATGCAGGGCACAAAAAAAAGAAACGCCGAACAGCTTGCCAGAGACCTTGAAGATATCGGCGCGATGATGTCGTCCGACATTTCCAACGATTTCAGCACCCTGGGCGTTTCCTGCCTTGACGAGAACGCCGAAAAGTCCGTTGAGATACTCTGTGATATAGCCTTTAACCCGGCTTTTGAGGATAAAGAGATAGAAAAAGAGCGGCCCAATATCGTGGCCGCCATCAAAGCGAGGCAGGACCGTATTTTCCAGGCCGCCGATGACATATTTATTAAAGCTTTTTACGGCGACCACCCGTATTCTTGGCCCGACCTGGGGAAAGCCGAGACGGTTCCCGGCTTCACCAGAAAAGACATTGAAAACTGGCACAGGGAACATTTTGCCGTAAACAACATGGTGCTGGTCGTATTCGGCAAAATAAGTTTTGAAAAGACAAAATCCCTTGCGGCGAAATATTTTTCCGCGGCCGCGGGCGCGAAGGTTTCAGATACTTTCAAGCAGGCTGAGCCTCCGAAAAAACAGCTGATAAAAAAGAAACTCCCGAAATTCAAGCAGGCGTTTCTTATGATAGGCTTCCCGGCTCCGAGAGCCAATGACAGGGACTACGCGGCGCTTAAGGTGATAAACGCCATTTTAGGCGGGCGCATGTCCGGCAGGCTTTTTACTGAGCTGAGGGAAAAGCTCAGCCTGGCTTACGAGGTCAATTCATTCTATCCGTCTAAAAGAGAGCTCAGCAGGTTTGTAGTCTACATGGGGCTTGAAGCCAAAAATTTGGAACTGGCGAAAAAACGCATTTTTGAACTGCTTGACGAATTAAAGCAAACCCCTGTAAGCGAAACTGAGCTTTCGGAAACAAAGAATTTTATCCGCGGCAATTACCTTTTGGACCATCAGACCATTGGCCGGAAGTCGTGGTATTGCGGCTGGTGGGAAATTATGGGCGCCGGTTACGCCTATGACGAGAAATATCTTGACGACCTTATGGCAGTTTCAGCCTCCGACATCAGGGAGGCCGCGAATAAATATTTCTCGGATAAGTTCGTTCAGGTGGAAATAGTCCCGGAAAACAATTAATGAAAAGAATTTTACCGGCGGTTTTCGCCCTATTATTCTTCACCTCTTGCGGGGACGGCATTAAGAAAACCGCCGCGCCCGATTCCGCGGAGCCGTCCTACGGAGATTATTTCGTAACATCTTCAATAGGCGACGCCTCTTACCTTAATCCCATCCTTGCAACGGATAATGCCTCGGGCTCCATTAACGGGCTTATATTCAACGGGCTGGTCAAGTACGACAAAAACCTTAAAATCACCGCTGACCTTGCCGACTCCTGGGAAATTTCGGACAACGGGCTTGCCGTCACTTTTCATTTAAGGAAAAATGTTTTATGGCATGACGGCGCACCCTTTACTTCCGATGATGTGAAATTTACTTACGAGAGATTAATTGACCCTGAAGTAAAAACTCCCTTCGGCTCCGACTACGCTCTGATAAAGAAACTTGAAACACCGGATAAGCACACGGTAAAAGTGACCTATAAGGAAACTTTCGCGCCGGCGCTTGAATCCTGGATGATGGGGATAGTACCCAGGCATATTTTTCAGGGAAGCGATTTTAATTCCAGCCCCGCCAACCGCAGGCCGGTCGGCACCGGCCCCTTTGTTTTTAAGGAATGGAAAACCGACGAAAAAATTGTCCTGGAGTCCAACAAAAATTATTTTGAGGGCCGTCCTTACATAGACCGCTATATTTTCAGGATAATCCCGGACCAGTCCGTGGAATTTCTTGAGCTGAGAAACCGCAGTATTGACGAGATGTCGCTTACGCCGGACCAGTGGAACGCCTACAAGGAATTTTTCTCGGCCTACAACAAATTCAGATACCCGGCCTTCCAGTATGTCTACATGGGATTTAATCTGTACAACCCGTTTTTTTCTGACATCAGGGTCAGAAGGGCCCTGGCCCACGCGCTCAATAAAAACGAGATTATAAACGGTGTTCTGCTTGGGATGGGGAAACCCGCTACCGGCCCGTTCCCTCCGCAGTCCTGGGCCTACAACAGCGAAGTTAAGGATTTTGAATACAGCCCCGAAAAAGCGCGCGAAATTCTCTTTAGCCTCGGCTGGCGTACGGAAAAAGACGGATACCTGCATAAAGACGGCAAAGTATTTGAATTCACCATAATGACAAACCAGGGAAATAAAATACGGAGCCTTTCGGCCGAAATAATACAATCCCAGCTTAAGGCGGTGGGGATAAAAGCAAACATCAGGATAATTGAATGGAGCTCGTTTATTCACCAGTTTATAGACAAGCATAATTTTGACGCTGTCATACTTGGCTGGAATCTCTCGCGCGACCCGGACCAGTTTGCCATCTGGAACTCGGCTCAGACAAAGGAAGGACAGTATAATTTCGTCGGGTATTCCAACCCTGAGGTGGACAGGCTCCTTGAAAACGGAAGAAGGGTTTTTGACCTCAAGAAAAGAGAGCGTATATACAGAGAAATTCACGCCAAAATTTTCAACGATATCCCGTACATATTTCTATATTATCCCGAGGCCCTGCCTGTTGTGCACAAACGCTTTAAAAATGTGGAAGCCGCGCCCGCCGGCATTGGCTGGAATTTTCACAAGTGGTGGGTGCCGGCAAACGAACAAAAATATATGTTAACCAGGTAATTTAATAAATGGCCAACTATCTCATTAAACGGCTTCTCTATACGATCCCGATGCTGATAGGCATAACGCTTATTACCTTTGCCATTATGCACATCGTTCCCGGCAAACCGACTGATTTCATGTCTGACATGAACGCAAGGGTTTCCGCGGACTCTAAGATAAAACTCGCCAGGCTTTACGGGCTGGACAAGCCCTGGTATGAACAGTATTGGAACTGGCTCAAGCGTTTTGGAAAACTGGATTTCGGGAATTCCTTTAAAGACGGCAGGCCTTCAATCAAAAAAATAGCCGAGCGTCTTCCCGCTTCGCTGCTGCTCAACATACTTTCGCTGACATTTATTTTCTGCGCCGCGGTGCCCATAGGAATTTATTCGGCTGTCCGGCGAAACAGCCTGTTTGACAAAGCCATGACGGTCTTTGTTTTCGCGGGGTTTTCGGTGCCGGCCTTCTGGCTGGCGCTTCTGCTGATGATCCTCTTCGGGCTAAAGCTGGGCCTTCTGCCTATATCAGGCCTGCATTCGCTTGACTATTCCGACATGGGCTTTTTCTCCAGGGTTTTAGATACCTCAAAGCACCTTATACTGCCTGTCGTGATATCAGCCTTCACCGGCCTTGCCGGGCTTTCGCGCTACGCCAGGTCCAGCATGCTGGATGTATTAAAGCAGGACTACATAAAAACCGCCTATTCACTGGGCCTGCCGGAAAACAAAATAATATTTTATTACGCCGCGAAAAACGCCCTGCTGCCGATTATTACCATTCTGGGGCTTTCTCTGCCGGCGCTTATCGGCGGAGGTTTTATTTTTGAAACTATTTTCGCCTACCCGGGAATGGGCCGGCTCGGCTACGAGGCGGTGATGGCCAGGGACTATCCCGTCGTAATGGCGGTCGGCAGTATCGCGGCCCTGCTTACGCTTTTGGGAAACCTGATTGCGGACTTAACTTACGCCTGGGCCGACCCGAGAATAAGATACAGGAACCGTTAAATAAAATATATGCTTAAAATTTACTGGCAGAGAATCAGACACAACAAACTCGCGGCCGCCGGCCTTGTGATAATAACCGTGCTGACCCTTGCCGCGCTGTTATCTTCTTTCGTGGCGCCTTACGACCCTGTCGGGCAGAATATATCGGCGAGGCTTCAGGGGCCGGGTGCGGCTCATTATCTCGGGACCGACGACCTGGGCCGGGATGTTTTCTCCAGAATGCTTTACGGCTCAAGGATATCGCTCAGCATAGGAATAATCGCCGTCGGCATAGCAGTCCTTATCGGAACCGCCATTGGCATTATAAGCGGCTATTTCGGGGGAAAAATTGATTCCCTGCTCATGCGTTTAGTTGATATAGTGCTCTGCTTTCCGACATTCTTTCTCATTCTGCTTGTGATAGCGTTTCTTGAACCGAGCATTTATAATGTGATGATAGTAATCGGGCTTACCTCCTGGCCCGGGCTCGCAAGGCTCGTGCGCGCGCAGGTGCTGACTATAAGAACAAGGGAATTTGTGCAGGCGGCCGAACTTATCGGCACGAGCAGGCTTAAAATATTTTTTATCCACCTGCTTCCCAACACTATCTCTCCTATAATCGTTTCGGCCACTCTTGGAGTCGGCGATGCCATTCTGACGGAGTCGGGGCTTTCGTTTCTGGGCCTTGGCGTCCAGCCTCCCATGCCCTCCTGGGGCCAGATGCTGACGCTTGGAAAAGATTATATCCATATGGCGTGGTGGCTCTCGCTTTTCCCGGGCCTTGCCATACTGGCTACGGTGCTCGGCTTTAACCTGCTGGGAGAGGGCCTGCGCGACGCGCTTGACCCGAGGATAAACGACTGACATGAATTTACTTGAGATAAGCAACCTCTCGGTGGAATATTATAAAAATAAAAAGGCCGTTAGAGCCCTTAAGAACCTCTCGCTTAAAATTGAAAGCGGCGAAAGCCTGGCCGTTGTGGGGGAATCGGGATGCGGGAAAAGCACTCTTGCCTCGTCTGTTATGGGCCTTATAATGCCCCACGAAGGCAAAATTACATCGGGACGGATTATTTTTGACGGCATGGATATTTTTTCTTTCAGCAGGGAAGAATGGCGCGCCCTGCGCGGTAAAAAAGCCGGCATAGTTTTTCAAGACCCTTTTTCATCGCTTAACCCGGTAATACCCGTCGGCGCGCAAATTGAGGACGCCGTGCGCGCGCACAACCCGGAGTTAAGCGGGAAAGCTCTGAGAGAAAAAGCCATGGAATCTCTCGCCGAGGTTTTGCTTGAGGGAGAGAGAATTTACAATTCATTTCCTCATCAGCTCTCGGGCGGGCAGAGGCAGAGAGCCGCGATAGCCGCCGCTATCGCTAACGCTCCCCGCCTTCTCATAGCCGATGAACCTACGACTTCCCTTGATGTCACGATACAAAAAGAGGTGTTAGACCTCTTTGACAAGCTTAAAGCGGAGCTCGGACTTACTCTGATGCTCGTTACTCATAATATCCCCGTGGCGGCCCAGCGATGCGGCAAAATAGCGGTTATGTACGCGGGGGAACTCATTGAATACGGTTTGAAGGAAGACATTATAAAAAACCCAAAACATCCTTATACCCTCGCGCTGATAGCTTCTGTGCCGCGCCTGCGCGATAAGGGAGCGAAACATATTTCACTCGCGGGCCAGCCGCCAGACCTGTCGGTCAATATTACGGGATGCTCTTTCGCCCCGAGATGCCCGAGAGTAATGGATATATGCAAAAAAACCGCGCCTCCCGTAACCGAGGGCGGCAATTATTCAGTAAGGTGTTTTTTATACGGCGATGATAAAAATTAACGGCGTTTCAAAATCATTTTTCCTTGAAGAGGGTATTTTCGGCGCGGAAAAAAAGCGCCTGCTCGCCCTTGATACCGTTTCGCTTGATATTTCCAGGGGCGAGGCGGTAGGCATCGTGGGCGAATCCGGAAGCGGAAAAACTACTCTGGGAAGAGTTGCCTGCGGGCTTTTGAAACCGGACAGCGGAAGCGTATTTGTGGACAGTAAACCCCTGGGCGCTTACACAAGAGCGGAGCTGGGTTCAAAGATCCAGATGGTTTTCCAGGATCCCTTTGCCTCATTAAACCCCAAGCTGTCTGTCGCTTCAATTCTGGGCGAAGCCGCGGTTTTTATAAAACCGGAACGACGCCGCGCCAGAGTTTTGGAAACGCTTGAGATAATGGGCCTTTCGGAGGATTTTCTGGCAAGTTACCCTCATCAGTTTTCCGGTGGCCAGCGCCAGCGTATAGCCATTGCCCGCTGCCTGCTTCGCGAACCCGAACTGATTATCGCCGATGAGCCGCTCTCTTCGCTGGACATATCCACTCAGTGCCAGCTTCTTGATACCTTAAAAGAATTAAAAGAATCGCGGAATGTCGCGTTTATTTTTATTACCCACGATTTCGCGGCCGCGGCGGCTATTTCGGACAGGATAGCCGTAATGAAAAACGGCAGAATTGTGGAAGAGGGCTCGGCTGAGCGGGTAATAAACGCGCCTTCTGAGCCTTACACGAAAAATCTTATTTCGGCGGTGCCGGAACTATAAGGACTGATTATGAAAAACGACATTCTGGAAATCATCAGAAAGGCATCCTCAGGCAGCGAGGCCTATTTTGTAGGCGGCTGGCTGAGAGACAGCCTTATTGGAAGAAAAAATGACGATATTGACATAGCTGCCGTCAAAAACCCCATGGCGCTGGCTAAGAAAACAGCCGCGGCCCTGGGCGGCAGGGTCGTGGTTCTTGACGAAAAAAATAAAATATACCGCGTGGCAATAAAAAATAACCCCGCTATTAAATACATTGATTTCGCCTCCTTTAAAGGGAAAGACATTGAGGCTGACCTCGCGAAACGCGATTTTACCGTAAATGCAATGGCCCGCGCGGTTTCAAGCCGCGGCAAAGAGCTGATAGACCCTCTCGGCGGAAAAAAAGACCTTAAGAAAAAACTCCTGAAAATGACCTCCCCGGGCGTTTTTAAAGATGATCCTCTGCGCCTGTTAAGGGCCTTTAGGATAGCGGCTCAGCTTAATCTTTCAATAGACCCCGCAACTCTGCGCGCGATAAAAATGAATTCCGGCCTTATAAAAAAATCCGCCGGAGAAAGAGTCCGCGACGAGCTCGTCAAGCTCCTTGAGAGCCCCGATGCCTATGACTGGGTAATTAAAATGGACACGGCCGGACTTATGGGAGAGATTTTTCCGGAAACAGCCGTTATGAAAAAATCGGCGAGAAAGTTTTACTTTCATCCCAACGGCCTGTGGCAGCATTCCATGGAAACGCTGGAAAGCTTTGAAGAGATAGTTTCAGGCCTGAAAAAGATTTTTCCTAAAAGCCATAAAAAAATAACGGGGCATCTTTCAGGTCAGTTCTCGGGAGGGCTGAGCAGGCTCGCTCTTTTAAAAATTATATGCCTTCTGCACGATGTGGGCAAGCCGGGCTGCGCGAAGCGTTTTGGGAATAAAATGCGTTTCCTTGGCCACGAGACAAAGGGCGCCAGGCTGCTCGCCGGCATACTATCAAGGCTCAGGTTCGGAAGAAATGAAATAAAAACGGCCTCAAAGCTTGTTGAGAGCCACATGCGCCCGGTAAGCCTCGGCCAGGCCGCTTGCCTTACTCCGAGAGCGTTTTACAGGCTTTACCGGCATATGGGCAACGACACGGTGGATCTCGCGCTTTTATCTCTTTCAGACTGCTACTCGTACCGGCGCCTTAAAACGAGAAAAGCCGTTGAGCTAAAAATAATGAAAGCTCTCGCCGAAGAGATCATTGACAAATATTTTTCAGAAACCGAGAAGCCGGCGGCCGTAAAACTTATAGACGGAAACGACCTTTTGCGCAGTTTTGACCTGAAACCCGGGCCCATAATAGGCAAGCTGTTGAAGGCCGTAAACGAGGCTCACGCGCTCGGAACTCTTACAGATAAGGCCGAGGCCCTGGCTTTCGCGAAACGCCGATTGACACGACTTAAAAAATGAGTTAAAATTACGACGATATGCGGCAACGCGGGCGTAGTTTAGTGGTAGAACACTAGCTTCCCAAGCTGGATATGTGGGTTCGATTCCCATCGCCCGCTGTTTTTTAATCCAATCGAAGCCGACCCGAGCGCCGCCTGTGGCGGATGCAGCGAGGGCGGCAGGCTTCGGATGAGGAGCAAGGCGACGAGGGAGAAGGATTCCCATCGCCCGCTTTTAGATTTTTTGAATAGCAGTTGGAATCGAAGCCGACCCGAGCGCCGCCTGTGGCGGATGCAGCGAGGGCGGCAGGCTTCGGATGAGGAGCGAAGCGACGAGGGAGAAGGATTCCCATCGCCCGCTTTTAGATTTTTTGAATAGCAGTTGGAATCGAAGCCGACCCGAGCGCCGCCTGCGGCGGATGCAGCGAGGGCGGCAGGCTTCGGATGAGGAGCAAGGCGACGAGGGAGAAGGATTCCCATCGCCCGCTTTTAGATTTTTTGAATGGTAACGGTATATATTATTTTTACCCAAAATTGAAAACAAACTATGCGGATTTCAGACATACTTAAAAAAAACGCTAAGCCCGCCGAACCCGGCCCGGAGAAACCCGAACCGAGACAAGTCCCGTCATTAATCCCGCAAAAACAGGAAGCAAAAAAACAGGTTCAGCCAAAGCCGGAGACAAACCTCGCGGCTGTTCATCTCGTCTCAGCGGAACAACCCTACTCAAAAGCAATAATCCAGATAAAATATATTCTTTCTAATCTGCGGAATAATAACTCCTATAACTGCGACCTTTCGTTTATAAATGAGTTTGTAGACCTGCTCGCGGCGCGCAACTCCGACCTTCTGCTTCTGGCGGATAAGGCCACTCCTGATATTTACCTCTACGGGCATTCCGTAAATGTGTGCGTTTATTCACTGCTGTTGGGGCAGGCGGCCGGCCTTTCAAGAAGCGAGCTGGTTAAACTCGGACAGTGCGCCTTTCTTCACGACATCGGCATGGCGAAACTTCTTGATACGGCTCTTAAAACAACCAAACTCACGCCAATGGAAGTAGCCAATATCAGGAACCATGTAAAATACTCTCAGGAGCTGATCGGCTTGTTGGCGGGGCTTGACGATACCCTGAAATCTCTGGCTGTTCAGGTCATCGCTCAGACTCATGAAAGAAAAAACGGCAGCGGCTATCCGCTGGGCCTGAAAGATGAGGAAATACACAAATTCGCAGCCATAATCTCTATCACCGACACTTACGAGGCCATCACCCACCCGAGAGCCTACAGGGCAAGGCTGATACCGCACGAGGCCGTAAAAAATCTCATATCAGGCGCCGGCAGCGATTTTGACCCGCTTTTCGTGAAACTTTTCGTTGAACACATTTCTCTATACCCGCCCGGAACTTATGTGCGCCTTAACTCGGAAGAGATCGCGAGAGTATTGGGGATAAACCTGGGGCTTCCCACAAGGCCGAGGGTAAAAATTATTATTAATTCTCAGGGCATGAAAATATTTGAGAACAAAACCGTTGACCTCTCCTCAACTCCGATGCTTTTCGTGAAAGAACCGGTTGATGAAACCAAGCTTAACCTGACCGATAAGAAACTTGCTCTTGAACTCAAGGCCATGAGGTGGTGGGTAAAGGGCCTTTGATGGAACAGTCTATCTCCGTAGGTATAGGGCCCTTCGTTATTTCTTTTAAGACAAAATCCGAAACGCTCTCATTCATTCTCAGGAACAGGTATAAAGAATATCTCAAAAGACCGGCAAAATCAGGTGAAACCGTAAAGGCTTTCCTCGTTGCCAAACCTTTCAACTCAATTCAATCTCCGCGCGTACTGCGCGGCAATAACGAAACCGTAATCACGAGAAACGATTTTATTTCTCGCTCAAAATCGCGGCAGGGCAAAACGGATTTGGCTGTTACCGGTAACAGGTATTCGCTGGACTCCTGGCTGAGGGTATTTTTAAGCCTGCGCGCGCTTAAAAGAAACGGACTCCTGCTTCACAGCGCCGGCTGGGCAATGGGCAAAAATACCTTTATTTTTGCCGGCGAGTCCGGCAGAGGTAAATCGTCCATTATCCGAATTCTCGGCAAAAAGAACGCTTTAAGCGACGAGCTTGTCCTGCTCTACAAAAAACGGGGCAAGGAATATTTCGGGTGCAGCACGCCGTTCTGGGGTGAACTTTCCAAAGGCTCGGGACGGCTGTTTGACAGGAAGCTTAAGGCGATATTTTTTATAAGGCATTCAAAAAACCTGGAACTGTCAAAGCTTTCCGAATCCGAGGCGGCGCGCGGAATACTGAAAACTTCTCTTTTTTTCTCAAAGCATCCGGCTGACAATTCCAAACTGCTTGAAACAGCGGCAAAAATAGCCCGGCATACGCCGGCATATGAACTCGGGTTTTCTTTAAATACCCCAAGGAGCGACATTACGCGCCTTTTAGACGAGGTTTCAAGATGGAAAAAATAAAGAAAGCAAAACACCTGGCTTACAGAAAAATCGGCGGAATTTTTTTCGTGGTAGACTCGCGCTCGTCCGTTCTGCACGAGCTTTCCGAAACGGCATCTTTCCTCTGGGAACGCATTAACGGCAAAAACAGCGAGGAAGATCTCTCGGAAATCTTAAGCGGAGAGTTTCTCGTAACCCCGGAGCAGGCAAAACGCGATGTTTCTGAATTTGTTGAAGAATTAAAAAAAGCGAAGCTTCTGGAAATTTTGTAAATATGCCACCGTCAAAAGGCCCTAACCCCTCCACGAATATTTTCAATGTTTCATACTGCGCAAAGACACCGCTTTCCGGAACTGTTGAACTGACCAAAAACTGCAACCTAAGCTGCGTCCATTGCTATATTGTCAGCAAAAAAAATAACAGGCGTGAGCTTAGCACTGCTCAGGTCAAAAAACTTCTGCGCCAGCTCGCGGACGAGGGAACACTTTATCTGGTTTTGACCGGAGGAGAGGTTTTTTTAAGGCCTGATATTATAGAAATATGCTCTTATGCCAGAAAACTCAATTTTGACCTGCGAATTTTTACCAACGCCACGCTTATCAGCGGAAAACAAATACAACAATTGGCCTCGCTTAATATTTCGGCAGTTGAGATAAGCCTTTACGGCAGAGAAAAGACTCACGACAGGATAACAGGACTGCCGGGCTCGTTTAACAAATGCCTCTCGGCGGCTAAGGAATTGCTCAGGCACGGCGTACCGGTCGCCCTTAAAACCCCGCTCATGAGGGGGAATGTAAAGGATTATTCTTTCCTTTCAAAGCTTGCGGCACAAATAGGCGCCTCCCTGAAAGTTGACCCAACAATAACTCCGGCTGAAGACGGTTCAAAAAATATTTTGAAACACAGGGCCGATGACAAGATGCTTGAGAAGATTTATCCAAAAAACAAGCGCTCGCCGCAAATTGGGTATGACACAAGCGATCTGCTCTGCAGCGCGGGCCACAACTTTTTCGCTGTAAACTCAAAAGGCGATATACTTCCCTGCCTTCAGCTGCCGCTTGTGCTCGGCAATATTAAAAATCAAAGCTTCAAATCGGTATGGCGAGACAGCGCTGTTCTAAATAACCTGCGCGGCTTAAAAAGCGATAGCGTGAAAATTTGCTCAAACTGCCCGGACGCTCCCTATTGCCAGAGGTGCCCGGGGCTTGCTCTGACCGAAGACGGCGATATGTTCGGCCCCTCATCAATAGCCTGCAGGCTTGTCAGGATAATGACAGGCCGCCACAGTTCCTGAAGCGCACCCCTTCTTTCATCCCTTTGAACCCAAAAATCAGATTGATAAAACCATGAAATTAGAATAATCTTATGGGTTGTATTTTCGGTTGTAATCGGGATTTTTTTCAGGTATAATTATGACGCGTGACAAGCCCAAACCAACGAGGTGCAAAATGACAGCTAAAGCGAAAAAAAACTATGCCAAACCTGCCGTTAAATCGGAGAAAATCATTGAAAGCGCGGCTCTGGCCTGCGGCAAGTGCATAGGCGGAAACCCGATAGCGCAGGCCGCCTGCAAAACATTTAAAAAGTTTTCCTGAACCCTATTTTTGGCCTTAAACCAATTATGACTAAACCCTTCGCTGTAAAAACCATCGGCGGATCAATGAGGCCGGCACTCCTGAAAGGGAAAATGGTTTTATGCGAAGTTGTGCCTCCGGAGAAACTCCGCGCCGGCGACATGGTTGCATACGAAATTTCAGGCAAAAAATTTATTCACAGAATCAAAGATATTATAACCGACGGCCCGAAAACTTCTTTTCTGATTTCCAGCGACTCCTCAGCCTGTGAGCCCCACTTAATTTCGTACGGACAAATACAAGGAAGGGCTGTATCCGCCTTAAACGGCGGGACAGGACTGATATTCGGCACTATTGCGAATTTTGTTTATTCCTGTCTGAGGGGCGCGAAATATTTTTTTTCCGGCAAGCAAACCCTATTTTTTCTGATCCCTCTTTTACTTCTGTTAGCACAGTTTGTTTCGGCAGCCGAGAGAATAAAAACAGTTGAATGGAATTTCGGCGGTTACTATAACGCGGCTGACGCCGCAACCTGGTCTCCTCCGTACCTTACGGTCAACCTTCCCGACACCTCCGGCGCGAGCCCCATAAAAAACGCTTACCTTGAAATTGAGTACTTAACCACAAATAATGCCGACACATCAAACATTGATGTGTATTTTTCCACTGACACGGTTCCCGGAGGGCCGGTTGACGCCATAACCGGGCCTTTAATACCGGAGGGATCGGGCGAATCGGACAGGATGTGCATCCGCGTTGATGTAACCTCAAAAGTTACAAAATGGGCAAACCAAAGCTACAGCATGAGAACGGTTCTCTCCGGCTCGCAGGCCAATATGTTCTCGGCCAGGCTTTATATTACTTACTACTATGATGACACCGCGGTCACACAGGTAAAGACCGTAAGATTCCCGATATTTTCAGGTTCGGCTGACGGAGTTTCGGGAGTAGCGTCTTCACTGAACCAACAGACGGCGCCATATACACTAACATACAAGTATTACGCTGATATACCAGAAACGGGAAACACTCTCAAACAAGTCTGGTTTGACATAAAAGGCTACCGCCAGAACACCGGGCTGGGCGCCGACGGTTCACTTTACTGCAAAATTGGAACCAGCGGCAAAGAACCCACCATGTACTTTGATGACGGGCGCGGTGACTCCTATAATTTCCGGTATATCTCTTCCACGGGAACTCCGTCGGGTTTCAGCGTCAACTCGCTGCAATCATTGAACATTATCACAACCGGAGACATGACGACAAACACCCTGGGCGGCGAGGTGGTTATCACCTATGAATTCTCCAATGCCGCTTCCACTAAAATAAAGACCATCTCATATTTTATGGGACAATCCACGGGAGCCGCCGGAGCTTTAAGCAATTTCACCATACCTCTGTATCTTAGAGAACCCGGGGCTTCAATCAAACGCATTTATGCCATTATTAACGGATCCTACGATTCCACAACAGCATTAAACCTCACGGTAGACTCAGGTGTGGACGGCAGCGCCGCGGCTGCGCGGACTTATTCCATTGTAGTTACCGCGGCTGAGATTTCAGGTTTTGAGTTTTTTCACGACCTGACCGAAAAAGCCGCGTCCTGGAGCGACGGGGCAAATGTAAATATAAACTGGGATAACACTTCCGCGGCGCTTGGCGGCACTGGCGTTGAACTTATTGTAACTTACAGTTACACTTCGGAATACAAATTTACCGACAGCTACAGGCTGTTTGCCGGTCAGTCGTCAAATGAAACCGCATCAGGAGGAACGGTATCTGATTCGCCCGATTTGTTTTTCCCGGATCCGGAAACTCCCATAGGAACAAAAACTCTGCGCTCAGCCCATCTGAAAGCTAATTTCATTGAGGGCGACAAAAATGTTATTCAGGACCCCACCACAACGATAAATGTTAACGGCTCCGCGGCTCAATTAGTCAAGCACCACTCAACCTCTGAGAATTTTCATGTGCCCGCGCTTTACGATTTTTTTGAACGCATTTCACCCTCAAGCGCGTCTTTCACCGCAAACTACACCCTGACAGCCGACCCGTTCAGCGTCTCAGGCTGCGCAAATATAGTCTATGATTATATTCCCGTGCCAAATCCACCGACAGCGCTTGAACAGTATAAAACCGACGGATTAACAAATCTTGCGGCCGCTGACTGGACTAACGAAAGCGCCGTGAAACTGAAATTCACCATGAGCGGCAAATTTTCGGGCGACACTTTCTACCCGGTAGTTGAAGTAAAACCGGTCAACCTGAGTTTTGACGGTATCGGCCTTTCCACCGGATCGTCAGCGGTATACAGCGGATCGGATATCAACGGAGAGGTTTTGGTCAGCACAGGGCAGGGGGAATATCAGTGGAGAGCCTCCATTTCAGGAAGCGGCGGCAGGTCCTCGTGGGTAAATTTCGGGGTAGCGGGAAGCCGCCATTTCGGCGTTGATCTCTCAAGCCCGACGGCGCCGGCTCTTTCATCGCCTCCCGACGGCGCGGTATACTCGGAGATATCCCAGACATTTTCCTGGAGCGCCGTATCAGACTCTGGCGGCTCCGGAATCCGCGACTATCTGTTCCATTTGTCCACTTCAGCTGATTTTGGAAACATATATTACAGTTCACAGACCGCGAATTTATCCGTTGCCGTTCCGGCGCTGGCCCAAAAGCAGTATTATTGGCGCGCCAGGGCCGACGATGCCGCCGGAAACACGGGAGACTGGTCAGGCTACTGGTCGGTGCTGATTGATTCCACGCCTCCCTCTCAGGTGACCGCTCTTAATACGCCTTTAAATAATGTCGTTTCATCGCATACCGTTCAAACATTTTCGTGGAACGCGGCCGGAGACGACCTCTCCGGAATAAAACAATACGCTCTCCAGGTTTCAACCTCGGCTGACTTTGTCCCGGTCAGCTATTCATCTCATACTTCGCTTACATCGGCAAATCTTGATTTGTCTGAATCTTCATATACCTGGCGCGTTAATGCTATTGATTATGCGCTAAACTATACTACTTCAACTTTACGATATTCATTACTGGTAGATACCTCACCGGCAAATCCGGTCACGGCTCTAATATCGCCGCTGAATAACTTTACCACAAATTATCTAACGCTGAATTTTAACTGGGCTGGGACTTCCGACAGCCTTGCCGGTGTCGGAAGCTATATTTTGCAGATATCCACATCACAGGACTTTATCCCGGTACGATACAGCTCAAACACCGCTGCGACAACGGCCTCTCTAAGCGTCATACAGTCATCTTATACCTGGCGCGTTAATGTCGCTGACAACGCGCAAAACTACACTTCTTCCACGGCGCGAGGCACGGTAATAGTTGACACCACGGCGCCGCCGGTCCCGTCTCTGAGCGAACCGCTTGACTCAAGCACAACCTCACAGCAATCGCTTTCATTCCTTTGGCAGGCGGTGACTGATCTTGGCGCCGCGGGAACGGCGGTATACGGATTTGAGATAAGCAGGGAAGTTTCTTTTGACCCCGTTTTATGGAGTTCATCTCCGCTTACCAACGCCGCAAGGCCCCCTGATCTGGAACAGGGCCTTTACCGTTGGCGCGCGCGCGCCGTGGATGCCGCGCAAAATATTTCCGCATTTTCTAACTATTTCACTGTCGGGATTGACACTACCCCGCCGTCTATACCGCTTTTGTCGGCCCCTCTGGCTCAAACTGCAACGAACCAGCTTTCAATTCTTTTCCAGTGGGAAGCCTCAGTTGAGAACGGCACAGCCGGCTTAAGAGGATACACTCTTGTTTTATCCACTTCAGATTCGTTTATTCCCGTAAGATACAGCTCAGCCACAGAACTTACTTACGCGACAATAAGCGATATTCAGCCGGATCCGTACTTTTGGAAAGTTTTGGCGATTGACACTGTGAATAATTATTCTCAGTATTCTTCCACTAATTCCCTTATGGTTGATAACGCGCCTCCGCAGATTATCATCGGGGAAGGGCTTGCGGGCGGGGATACTACATGGCATAAGCTCAATACTACGCTCTTTGATGTTGATTTTAACGCTTCCGGCGGCGCGGCGCTTGATCATTTCCAAATTCTCGTTTCCACCAATCTTAACGGACAGGCTCCGCTTAAAGACTGGACTGACTCCGGCGTGCCCATCTCCGGCCAGCTGACATTTTCCGACGACTGGCTACTGTCAGATTCTATCTGGCAGGCTCTTTTGCAGGATACCACCAACTTTGTATCACTGCGGCTTCATGACCTCTCCGGAAATACCTCAACTTATATGGATGCCTTCTTTATAAAACGGCAGGCCTCAAGTATAAAGGTGCAAATAAACGAAGTTTTGGGGGAAGATTCCGTCTGGAGGTCAACCTCAACCCGGCGTGCCTACGATGTGGACTTTTTCTCCGAGGAGCCAAACAATCTCGCCGGAGCTCAGTACACCGCCTATGCGGCCGCCAACATGGGCGGGGGAGACGCGCTTTTTGACTGGGCGGCGGTTCCGGGCTTCACCCCGGGAACGACCTACTATACGACCGACTGGATGATTGAGGGCGATAAGTTCCAAAATCTTATAGACGCGAACACCAACTATATCTCGGTCCGCTGCTGGGACACGGCCGGTTCAACGGTAACCGCCAGAGACGCTTTTGTAGTTAAGAAAGACACCTCTCCTCCGCTCGCGACAATTTTGTTTTCTCCGCTCCAGGGCGAAGCCACCGGCCAGCGGGCGGTCCGGTTCGCGTGGGAGCCCTCCGCCGACCTCGCCTCGGGAACAACTATATATTACCTTGAGGTTTCAGCCGAGCAGGATTTCGCGTCCATAACCTATTCATCCCATACCGTCTCGGCCTCTTTGATTTCTTCGGAGCTTGATCAGTCAACCTACTACTGGCGCGTTAAGGCCAACGACGGCGCGGGCAACTGGTCCCTGTTTTATTCTTCCTGGTCGGTTCAGGTGGACACCACGGCGCCGTCCTCTCCGTCGCTGGCCGCCCCGCTGAATGCTTTTACCACAAATTACACGGAACAGACCTTCCAGTGGAGCGCCTCCGTTGATGCCGGCCCGGCGGGGCTGTCTTCCTACAAAATCAACATATCAACTAGTTCGGATTTTGTGCCGCTGTTCCGTACGGAACTGGCCGCGGTAAACAGCCTCACCGTTTCCATGACGGACTCGGGAACCTATTACTGGAAAGTCTGCGCGATGGACCGCGCCTCCAACTTCAGCCTGGCCGGGGCAACCTGGACCGTGGTAATAGACACGATAACGCCATTGCCGCCTATACTTTCATTACCGCTTGCAAACTACACGACAAACTCCGTAACGCTTACGCTTTCCTGGACAGGAGAAGACGCCGGGCCGGCGGGAATTTTAGACTACGACCTTGAGATTTCAACTTTTAACGGATTCTCATCACTCTATTATTCTTCCACAACCACGCTTGGCTCCCATACCACAACATTTATTCAAAACGAGTACTGGTGGCGAGCACTTTCCAGAGATCGCGCGGGAAACACAATATTCTCTTCTTCGCGAACTTTCATTGTGGATATTTCATCGCCTCCCGTGGCCGTTCTCTCATCGCCGGCTGACGACACAAGGACAAACAACTTAACAAACACATTTTCCTGGGGAACCGTCGCGGATGCGGGCCCAGCGGGAATCGCCCAGTACCGGCTCTCTATTTCTACCGACAGCGGATTCGGAATTATTAATTTCAGTTCGGTGACGGCGCTGAATTCCGCGGAAATTATATTTGACGCCGGCAATATCTATTACTGGAGAGTTTGCTCCCAGGACCGCGCCGGAAACATTTCAGAACTGTGCTCTCCATTCTCACTGACAATTGATACGGTAACCCCGTCCGTTTCAAACAACCAATCCGGCGATGACTCATGGCGCGATACCGCCTCCGCGGTATATAATGTTGATTTCTTTGATACCCCGGCGGCATACGGCGCCGGGCTTGCTGAGGCCCAGTACCGGGTATATTCGGCGACGACACCGGCGGGAGCTCCTTTTGGAGCGGAGCTTTCGGGCTATAAAACCATTTTCACTAAGACACTTCCCGAGAGAACCTCCTATTACATGACCGACTGGGATATTTCAGCTTCATGGCCGTATTTAAAACAGGGTTATAATTTTGTGTTTACAAAAGCTTCGGATCTCGCCGGGAATGCCTACGAGCCGGAGGCTTACTCGTTTTATGTAAAGAAAGATACCGCGGCCCCGGAAACCATAAGCTACGAGTCCGCTCCTTCCTGGGAAAACTCGGACAGGGCCAGAAATGTGGATTTCTCTGACTACGGCAGCGGAGTCACCGTAGGCTCTTATACCGCGCACTCGCTTCCGGATAGAGCCGGCTCCCCTCTGATTGGCTGGACCACGGCTTTTTACACAAGCGCGGTAAATCTTTGGAGCGATGACTGGTCACTTGCTTTCAACCTGCTTGGCCCCGGAACGAACTATATTTCGCTTCGTTATTCCGACGCGCTGGGCAACATTGGGGTATCAACCGATACCTTCGTTGTATGGAAAGACACCATAGCTCCAAACGGCATAACAAACCTCGGCCTTTCAAACGGAACACCCGCCGGCTCGCTGAAACTCTCCTGGGCTGCTCCGTCCGACGAAGCGCTGACTGACCCCGTCAGCAGGCAGGTAAAACTATACCTTGTAAAATACAAAACAACTCCTTTCTTGAATAGCTCCGATTTTCTTGAAACGGGAACAACTTTCTTCCAGAACTGGCAGGCCCAGCCGCCTTCCAGCCCTGAAGAAAATACCGTAACCGGGCTTACAGAGGGGACTTCGTATTATATCGGCATCTCGGCTATTGATAAAGCATCTAATAAATCATCCCTGGTTCCTGGTTCAACAAACTATTTCTGGGCCACCCGCGTAGCGCCGGCTAAAATTACGGACCTCACCGCGAGCGCTCCGGACACTCTTGACCCGGGTTCGCTGGAGCTGACATGGACATCCGTCGGCGATGACGACAAAGACGGAACCGCTTCGGGATATATATTAAAATACGCCACCTTCTCCTTTACGGCGGACATGTGGAACGCGGTAAATGTCTCAACTTATACGCCTTCAACATCGTGGAGCCCCGGGCCTTCGGGCAGTTCAGAAGACCGCATTGTGGCGGGATTATCCATAGGAACCACTTATTTCTTCGCCATGAAGGTTTTTGACGACGCCTCGCCCGGCGAAAACTATTCTCTTATTTCAAACACTGTTTCAATAGTCTCTCGTTCCGCGGGCCCGGCAGACGGAATGCTCTGTTACGCCGACGGAATACTTGAGGCGCCGAGTTATTACAAGACAACCGGCGCCGGCACTTCCTGGACCGGGCCTATTAGCGCAAACAATACGGCGGCAACCAACAGATGGGTCCTGCTGAGAACCTGCCCGGTTTTAAGAAATGAAAAACTGCTGACTACTTTAAGCTCTGGCGGGCAGATATACACCCAGAGATGGGACGGCCAGAACAACTCGTGGGATTCCTCTGAACTTCAAACTACAATTGCTTCCGCTGACTCGGTTTACAGGCCCTTTGACACCGCTTACGAACAGAATTCCGGAAGAGCAATGCTCGTTTACCGCTCAGCTGTAACAGGCCAGGTTTATTACAGGATATGGTCCTCTACACAGAGCGCCTGGGTAAACTCCGCCACCGCGCTTTCCATGGGAGGCACCGGACTGGTGCGCTGGGTTCGCTTGGAACCGAGGCCGGGAACCGACGAAATTATGCTTGTGACAATGGACGCTAACGCCGACATTTACGCTTACCGCTGGAACGGCTCCGCCTGGTCGGACAACCGGCTCATGACAGCTTCCGCGCGCGTGGCGACCCAGCAGTGTTTTGATGTCGCGTGGGAAAACACGCGCGGAGCGGGAATGGTTCTCTGGGGTGAAGCCAGAGCGACGAATTACGCTCTGTGGTCGTCAAACGCCTGGTCAGTTGTGGGAGCGGCAGGGCCGAATATCGCGGCCACGCCAAACAACGGCGCAAACTGGGTAAAACTCTCGGCCGACAGGGACTCGGACTCGGATTCAAACAACATTGCCATGTCCTGCCTTGACAGCAATTCAGACTGGAGCGTATCAATTTGGGACGGCAATTCCTGGGCCGCGCCCAACGAATTGTCGGCAGCCATGATAGCCAACTCCTCGCGCCTTACAGACATTGCGTGGGAAAAGGATACCGGCAGATGCCTTGCGGTTGCCGCTTCAACCGGCACCAACGGACAATATATAATGTACACAACCTGGTCCGGGGCCTGGTCGGCGCTTTCAACTTATTACGGCTACTCTCTCGGCAACTCCTATAATATATTGTGGACTCAGCTAATTCCGGATCCAAACTCCAACAGGATTGTTTTGGCTTGCTCAAACGCCGCAACAGCAAATTCCGTATCCATCAGGTCGTTAAACTGGAGCGGATCAAGCTGGTCCGGAGGAAGTCCGTTAACAACTTCGGCCTCTAACAACGCCTATGAGCAATTTTCGTTATCTTTGGACAGGCATGACATCATAGCTCCTCAGCCGCCCGTAAACAATCAGTCCGGCGATTCTGTCTGGAGATCCACAAACAGCGCTGTTTATGATGTGGATTTTGTTGACAACGGCGATTCTCATCTCGCCAAACTGCAGGCTCAGTTGGACACCGCGCCGGGAGGGGCCTCTGTTTACAGAACCTGGAGCGATGAGCTGACAGGCATAAACGCCGATACATACGATACAAATTGGCCGCTTTCAATGGCCACCTGGGACGCACTTAAAGCGGGTCAGAATTATATTTCTCTTCGTATTATTGACGGCGTTGGAAACTACACCGACCGGACAGACGCTTTTTATGTATTAAAAGATACCCAGGCGCCATCAATAAGCGCTTCCGCGGCCCCCGCCGGATGGTATAACGCCGAACCCGCGCTGATAACCTCGGCGGCTTTCTCGGATCAAGGCGGGCTTTCGCTTCTGACCTCGGCCCAATATCTCATATATCCTCAGCCCGGCAACGGCGGAACAAAAATATCGCAGGGAATTATTTTTGACTTTATGCCGGCAAGAGTTTCTTCAACAAGCTACATCTCGCTCAACACCGGCCACTGGGATCTGCTGAACAATACATCCAACTTTGTCACGCTTCAGTGCTTTGATGTCGCCGGCAACACCACGACCGTCGTAGACGCTTTTGTCATACGCAAAGATACCGTTGCCCCGTCTGATATCACTTCGCTTTCAGCCGCCGCCGGCCCTTACAGGGGCGCCATTGACCTCTCCTGGATAGCTCCGGGAGACGACGGCCTTATAAGCAACAACACGGAAGGTTCATATCTGGTTAAATTCGCGACTTACGCTATAACGGCGCCGCTGTTTGATTCTGCAAGCACCTACGCTCAATCCATGACACCGAGAAACTCAGGACTGCTTGAAACAATCACAATCGCGGGCCTTTCGGTTGATACAACCTATTATTTCGCCGTAAAAACCAAAGACAAGGGCAACAACTGGGCAGCGGTTTCAAACTCCACATCCACTCTTCCGAGAACGCAGAACATATATATCAACGAGGTATTTGCCTCCGGAGCCGCCGGCGCGGACTGGATAGAACTTTATAACAATATACCCGGCGCTCCACAATCTCTGACCGGCTGGACCCTGGCATACAACCAGGGAACTATAGACAACCCCGGCAGTGAAAGTACCGTATGGACGGGTGGGGCCGGGGATACTGTTGATCAGAATTCCATATTCACCTTGACCGCTCTTGACTTAAACGGCGCGGCAAGTTACCACGCGAAACTTAAGAACCCGCAGGGCGCGACGGTAAGCGAGGTGCAGTGGCCGGCATCCGCGACGGGAGAGAGTTTCGCCAGAATTACCGACGGCAATTACGACTATTTTGAAATTGACCCGAGCCCCACCAAAAACTATTCCAACGCCATAGCAACCGCGCCGGTAAAAATCAATGAGGTTGACTACGCCTCAAGCCATCAGGCCGTGGAGCTCTATAACACCTCAGAGGACACCCCGACGCTTTCGGGTTGGTCTGTGCGCAACTTAAACAGGTCGCGGTTTAGTTTCACGCGGGTAATATATCCGAAAAGCTTTACGGGCCTTGACGCCTCTTCAATAGACGACGGGGCAAAATCCTGGACTTCCTGCTTTGGCACATCCGGCCTTGCACCGTTATCGGATTTTCTGGCATTGGAAAACGATTCCGGCCAGGTTGCCGACAGGGTGACATGGAAAGACGGCGGAGGGGTGAATACCTATTACAACTACAAGGCGGAGCTTATCCCATATCTTTCTCCGGCGCCCGGCGGCGTTTTGGCTCCGGACACAATAAGCAGAGGCCAGGGAGACGGCTCTGACAGCGAAATAGACAATGTGGATTTTGACGCCATGCCGGCATCCCTGGGCATGAGAAACAACAATCCGTCACCGATGGCCGCCACGGAACTTAACTATCCGTCCTCAGCGGGCTATATGCCGAGAACCTTTAAATTCTCGCTCAAGTTTAACGCTGACCCCTCGGGAGGAAGAAACGATACGCTGTGGTTCGTCAGAACGGGAGGATCGCCTGACGGCAGGTCGCCCCATATTTACCGTTTAAGCGATATGGGCATTGATTTAAATAATAATCTGACTGTTCAGACAACAATCCAAACCGGATTAGCCTTCAATGACCTGCAGGGCTACCCGCTTGCGGACGGATCAATTTATAAACTATTATTAAACAGCGATTCCTCAACAGGCGCTTCCCAACAGGCTTCATGTGACTCGTTAGTCTATGACGCTACTGTGCATGAGGCAAGAGCATTCTCCGCGGTTCCCGCATATATAAATACCGCATCCACAGCCGCGGTTCTGCGGCTTGACATCAGCAACCGTTCACCCCAGGGCGCGAACCCTGTTGAACTGTCATCGGTAAAAGTCAAATTTTACGATGCTGACGGGAACGCGCCGCTCACAACGCCTCAGGCTAAGGCCATATTTACCTCAGTTATCCTTTCTGCTGACAGCAATTCACTGGGGACTTTGGGAACTTATCAGTCCGCTGTTGACAGCGCGACGCTCTGCCTTGTGGAAAATGCCGATATTTCCCTTGACACCGAAGGAACCTTAACCCTCGCGAACTCTATACCTGATAGTCCGGAAAGTTGCATCATTGCATACAGCACGAGGACATATTTTATTTCAGTTGCGGTTGCTCCGGCCGCCGCGGCTTCTTTCAGCGCTAAAATTATCGCCTCCACCGCAACCGCGTGGCGCGACGGCCCGTCTGATGTCGCTCAACCGAGTGAAGCGGGTCCGGAAGTAATGGCATCCAGCCCGACTATAGTCGTACCCGCCGCTCCTCCCTCGGGCACTGTCTATCCGGCGCCCATAGCTCCGGCAGGCACTATAATCACCACGCCGGTAATGATAAACGGCAACGCGGATACCTCTTTCACGGGAACCTCCGACGGCAAATTATACGCTTTAAACAAGGATGGAACACCGAAATGGGAGTTTAACGCCGGAAGTCCGGTTACCAATATGTACGAAACCTCTTATCTGGGTGTTGAGGCTTCCTCCTTCGTGTATGTGGCGACACAGTCCGGAATGCTCTATAAACTTAGAGACGCCGAAAACGATTATTCGCTTGAGTGGGGAAGCCCGAGAAACCTCGGCGGTTCCGTCACTTCGGACCTGATATACAGCTCCTACTATCCTTATTTCTATATCGGCAACTCTCTGGGGCAGCTTTATAAAATAGCTCCCACCGGCAGTGATGTTTCCGGCTGGAACTCCAACACGGGCCTTAGCGGCTCCGTAACCGGTTCGCCGGTTGTTGACGAGTATTCGCTTGATGAAAGCGCTGTTCCTGTAAACGCGGTCTGGCTGGTCACCGACGGCGGAGACGCCTGCAGGCTGAACAACATTGACGGCGGCGTCACATCGGCCTCCAACAACGGCTTTTCAATCCACACCTCTCCTTTCCTGACCTCTGGTTTTTTATCAGCTTCAAAAAACACTCATGATATTTATTTTGGCGACGACAATGGAATTTTAAGGGCCAGGACCTCGTCAAATATGACATCAATCCCTTCAAAATGGCACGATGTTGTTTTAAGCTCAGCTATAAAAAGCTCCCCTTACTACTTCTTTGACAGTAATTCAATTTTCTTTGGCTGCGACAACGGCAAACTCTACAGGGTTGACGCTTCCAGCGGAGATGTTTACTGGACATTCCAGACAGGAGGCCCGATTAGAACCAATCCGGTTGCCGTAGTCACTAATTACCTCAGCGGCGTATTTTTCGGCTCTGACGACGGCTATTTTTACGGCCTTGACCTGGACACCGGGGCGCTGCTGCCCAATTTCCCTATAATGACCGGCGGCGAGGTTCGCGGCTCGCCGGTTGTTGACGCCGGATACGCCGCCTACACCTACAACAGCGTATTTTATCCCGCGCATCATGAGGGCACGGACTATATATATTTCAGTTCAAACGACGGGAAGGTTTACTGCGTTGAAGCGCCGTAATAAATAGTGCTAAGCGGTAAGGGGTATGAGATAAGTAAAAAATGAAAATTCTCGCAAAAACTGAGGAGAAGATGAATAAATTTATTAAACAACTTACTATTTTGGGATTTTGGGTTTTGCTTACCCCTTACCCCTTATCCCTTACCGCAGAATTAAATGCCGCTTCCTGGCCTTTGTTCAGGGGAACCCCGGAACGCAGCGGATCAAAGATAGAGGAGGCGAGCCCTTCTCTGTCGCCTGTCTGGAATTATCCCATTCAGGGCGAGTTTATATCCTCTCCGGTAGTTTACAAAGGAATAGTGTATTGCGGGGGAAGAGACGGCTCTGTCTGGGCCGCCGACGCGGCCACGGGAGAAGCCCTGTGGCAATATTCCACCGACGGCTGGGTTGACTCAAGCCCCTGCGTTTCCACAGACACGGTTTTTGCCGCTTCCAGGGACAAAACGCTCTACGCCTTCAATCGCCTGACAGGAGATATAAAATGGCAAACCTATACGGGATCTGCGGACTGCTCTTCTCCGCTTTATTACGGCGGCAGGGTTTACCTCTTAAGCGGATTCCCGGAAAAAAAGATATACGCTTTTGACGCGCAAAACGGAAAATTATTGAACTCCTACCAGGTCGGACAGTTCGGGTTTTCGTCTCCGGCTGTCATGAACGGTCTTTTATTTTTCGGAACCAACGACGGCATATTCCACTGCCTGGACTTAAACTCCGGAACGCTCAAGTGGTCTAAAACTACCAGGGGCGGCATATTTTACAGCTGTGTCGCGGCCGGCAGCGGATATATTTACGCCGTCAGCGGCGGCGATGAGAGAAAAATATTCTGCCTTAATCCCGATACCGGAGCTGTCGTATGGGAATCTGCCCAAATGGATACCCGCACCAACAGCGTTTCTTCCGTTTCTCTGGGAGAAAACGCGGTATTTTTCTGCGCTACAGTCGGCAGCAGTCTGAAACTATTCTCGTTCCCGCTCACGGGAACATCTCCTGTAAGCCCCAACTGGTCTGTCAATATCGGCTACGCGCACCAGACCGGAATATTATCGTCTCCCGCGGTGCTAAACGACACGATATACGCCGGCTCGGGCGACGGCCGCCTCTACGCCGTAAGCGCCTCAAACGCGAAATACATAGAGCCCGCCACGGGAAATCTTTCCGATACGGCGACGGGCTATTACCTTTCCTATACCGTGAACCCTTCCACGACGGTCAATCTCCTGCGGGGTATTGTAGCTTCGCCGGCTGTTTCCAACGGCATGCTTTTTGTAGGCACCTATGACGGCATGTTCTGGGCCTTCAGAGCGGCAAAAACCACAGCGATAACTTCGCCGGATAACAATGAGAGCATTATAGACGGCTCGGCGGTTGAGGCGACAATAGCGGGCCCTGATATCTCATCGTACAAACTTGAATACGGGCAGGGGGAAAACCCCTCGGCCTGGACTGAAATATCCTCCGGAACCGCGACAGTCAGTGATTCGGAGATAGCCTATTGGGATACGGCGGGGCTTACTGACGGGATATATTCCCTGAAGCTTACCACCAACAACAATTCCGCGAGAAAGGCGCAAAACCGCGTGGTTATAAACAACGCGCCACGGCCGCCGGCAGCCATAACCGTTCAGGACACACCTTTTGACGGAGGTGGAAGCCTTACGATAAGCTGGCCAAAATCCCCCGACGATGGAGCCCTCTCAAACGATGTGCTCGGCTATCGCCTCTATAAAAGCTCTTATACCGCGGGCTTCGCGCTTATAAAACAACTGGACAAAGGCACAACCTACTATGCCGATTCGCTCTGCACGGTTTACACGACATACTACTATTATGTCACGGCTTTTGATTCCGTAAGTGAATCGGTAAACTCATCAACGGGATGGTCCTACTCACTTTTAGACGGTGTGGAAATAACTCCCGAACTTGGCGGCACGGTTCGCCTTGAGGTTGACGGACTTATTACCGAGGTTGTCGTTGAGCCAGGAAGCGTGGATTCAAAGGTCTGGATAGGCATAAGAATTCCTGAAACCTACGAAAATACCGGAATCGCGAAAAGCGCCAACGCCACAAAAATAGTAAGAGAGTTCGGCGTAACTCCCGAGGGAACCGTATTTCTTAAACCCGTGACAATTAAAATACCTTACCGTGAGTCCGACATAGCAGACATCAAAAGGGACAACCTGCGTATCTACTGGTGGGACACAGGCAAGCTTGAGTGGCGCGTAGTCAACACTTCCGACGCCCTGGCTGAAAAGGGCAGGGTCTGGGCGAGGATTCCGCACTTTTCGCTTTACAGAATTATGGAATACCTTCCCGGCAGGGAAGAACTGCTCGTAAACGACAAGGTTTATACTTACCCTAACCCCGCGAAGGGCAGTAAAGTTGCCTTTAAATACTATCTCGGCGACAAGGCCGATGTGTTTATTGATGTTTATAATGTCGCCGGAGAACGTATAGCCCATTTGCAGAAGGAAGACAACCCGGCGGGCCTTGTCTCGGAGATTGAGTGGGATATCTCGCAGATAGCCAGCGGAGTTTATGTCTACAGAGTTGAGGCAAAAAGCGTTGGCGGTGCCAATGTGGCGATAAAAAAGAAGCTGGCGGTAATTCATTAATAGCGCAGTGGTAAGTATTAAGGGGTATGGGATAAGCGGATAAACATGAATTTGAGTCAATTTAAAAAGTGTCTCATGCCGTCTTTGCGAGGAGTGCAACGACGACGCAATCTCGTAGTTTGTGACGGAAAGTCAAGATTGCTTCTCTCCCTTCGGGAGATCGCAATGACAGGGCATTTTTAAGGGTTTTTCAACAGACTCTATTTGATACTGAGGAATTTAATTATGAATAGACTAATTTATGCGATTGCGTTTGTCTTTTTTCTTGCCACATCCTCCCGCTTACAACTTTTTGCTGCCGTTGCCATTCACCCCAACGCGGGAACCACGGCCGCTTCTTTCTTAAAGCTCGGCGCCGGTTCGCGCGCTGTCTCCATGGGCAATTCCTTCGCCGCTGTCGCCGACGACGCGACAGCCCTGTACTGGAATCCGGCGGGCCTCGCCCAGCTCAAGTATCGCGAGGTTACTATATCACACAACGAGTCCTTTGAAAATATCCGGCACGACTTCGCTGCTTATGCCGCCCCCATGTTTGGCGGAACGGCGGGAGTCGCTCTCTACGGGCTCTATACGCCGAAGGATATTGAGCGAAGGACCGGGCTTAACGAAAGCGACCCTTACGAACCTATTTCTCCGGTTGAAGGTTTGTTTCAGGCTTACGATATGGCCCTTCATGTTTCCTACGCGAGATGGGTAAAAAGAAACCTCTCGCTCGGCGCGAGCCTTAAATTCATTCAGCAGAGCATAGACACCTATTCGGCCGGCGGAGCCGCGGCCGATTTGGGCGCTCTCTATATTTTTGATTCCATGCCGCTTTCGCTGGGCTTCGCCGCGCAGCATATAGGAACACCCGTAAAATTTATTGAAAAGGAATACCAGCTGCCGCTAAACTTCAAACTCGGAGCGGCGTATAAATTCAACAGCAAGCTTACGGCCGCGCTTGACTTAAACCAGCCTAACGATAATTTTCTTTTTGTTTCGGCGGGAGGAGAATACCGGATAATTAAGCTTCTTGCTTTCAGGATGGGCTACAAGTACAGGGTAAACGGGCAGGAGCTCGGCGACCTCTCGGGAATGTCGGCGGGGCTCGGCTTTAATATGCCTCTTTATAACTTTCTTTTAAAGCTGGATTACGCTTTTCTGCCCTTTGGAGTTTTAGGCGACTCGCACAGGATAACTCTCGGAATTCTGTTCGGCCAAAGCGAGGCTTCGGACAAACCGGTACGAAAAATTGAAAAGCAGGCAAAAAAGCAAATAGAGCCTGAAAAAACAGAACCGGCCCCCGCTCTGCCGCAACAGCCGGCTGAATTTTTACCGCTTAAAACTCCTCAAGCCGGATATGTGTATTATGATTTTAAAATCACTTCCAGAATAAAAGCCGCCTCTGGCAAAGGAGCGGTTTATACTCTAAGGGGAATTTCATCCGGCGGCGACATTATGTATTTTGACGGCCTGATTCAAAACTATTCGCCGTCATTTTCAGGTTTTGAGTTCGGCGAAAAACCCGGAGAGGCGGAAGTTTACAAGTCCTTTGTTTTTAAGACCAAACTGCCCGTGAGAGGCTTCTCCTGCAAGGTCCGGGTTGACAAATCATTCGGGGCCGGCCGGGCGGTTGACAAAACAGGAAATCAGATCCGTTCGGAAATAATCGCCGAAGACGCGAAATTCACTTATCACAGGGTTTACCTTGACACGCCGATTCCGTTTTCAATTGTAAAATAGCATGGATAAGAACATCCTGGCAAAAAACATCCTTATTTTAGACGAATTGCGAAGGTTTTCGGAGCTGGTTTGCGGCGCCGGAATGCGGGCGGTTGTTTTAAAGGGCGCGGCTCTTATCGCGCTTGAGCCGGCGTATATCGGGACAAGAGCGATGGACGACATTGATATTTTTGTCCGCGGAGAAGATATGCCGGCAGTAAGAAGCATCATATCCGCCCTGGGGTATTATCCGGTGCCGGGAGACCCCTGGACGCTTAAAAACGGTAAAAGCGGAATTGCCTTTGATCTCTGCGCGGGGCTTTGGTACCTTTCACGGAAAGAAAACGAAGCGGCCTTTCAGGGTTCAAAGCGCTTCCCGCTTAATCAAATCGGCGCGGGCCTGTTTCATCTGCCGCCCGACGAGTTTTTTATACACCTGGCCGCGCACTGCGCGGTTCATCATAACATAAAAGAGAAAAAATGGATTGAGGACATCTCGCTGTTACGGGCCTTATGGCCCAAAGAAACCTCAACAGCGGCCCTCGCGGAAAAGCTTTCAGGATACGGGCTGTGGGAGGCCGCTGGGTTTATGCTTCGTGATGTGAGCGGCGTGGATAAATCCTCAGGAGAGCTTTGGAACAGGCGCCGCGGAAGAAGATTGGCAGGATTTCTGCTCAACTCCGGATTTAACAAAACAATTCCAAACTACGGGCATATCCTTCGTTTCGCCCTGCTCCCCGGAACAAAAAAAATACCGCATCTTCTAAAAGCCCTGTTCCCGTCAGGAGAATTCCTGGCTTTAAGATACGGCCTGACCGGCGCTTCCGCCGTAACAATGTTTCGTTTTTTAAGGCCCTGCATTATGCTGTTTAAACTGCTTCTTCTGCCCTTTAAGAAACTGCGCGCCGCCCCGGCGGCGGATCAATAACTTCCCAGCTCGCCTTTTTTTCTCGTCAACTTTAACGCGATTTTAAAACAGAAAATTCCCGCCGTTATAAGCGCCGCGGCCCACAGAGCCTGCCCCGACAAGTCCGGGAAACTTAAATGCCTTCCTTCCACTATAACGGCTCTCCATCCCAAAAGCGCCGGTGTGGTCGGGATAACGGCCGAAATATGTTTTAAAAAATCCGGCAAAACCGCCACGGGGAAATAAACACCGCTTAAAATATCTATCGGCGCGCTCAAAAGCCAGCTTACCGGGTCTCCGCGTTTTAGATACATTACAAAAGACGCCGAAATAAGCCCGAGGCCCGCGAAAGCAATTCCGTTGACAAAGATAAGCAGCAGGAAATACGGATCCGGCTTAACCGCCGCGCCGAAAACATAAAAGGAAACCGCGAGGTAGGAAAAAACTTCAAGCAAAAGCACTATGAATTTCAGCAGGACGGAAGAAAAAAGCACGACAACGGGATTTTTCGGCGACAGGAATAGCAGTTCCGCCGTACCCCAGTACTGCTCCTGGCGGACAACCTGCGCGAAAATATTTATCCAGAACTGGAAAAACCTTGAAAAGATCAGTCCCACGACCACAAAATCAAAATAACCCGGTTTTGAAAGGTATCCCGCGATGAAATAAAATATCGCCATCTGAAAAACAAAATCCGCGAACTTTATCAGCAAATGAAAGCGGTATTTTTTTTCTATCGCGAGATCTCTTAATATAAAAGCGCCAAGGATATTCATAACCGGCCTTCCGATATTTTTCCGTTTTCCAGGACCCCGTGCCTGGCTCCGAAATACGCGGCTATCTCCCTGTCATGCGTCGCCACCAGCACGGAGGCCTGCCTCTGGCCGGCCTCCCGTTTAATGGCTCCCAGCAGCGCCTCGCGGTATTTGTCATCCAGGCTCTTTGTCGGTTCGTCCAAGAGCAGGACCTTAGGCGAGGGGAGAAAGGCCCGCGCCAGCGACACCCTCTGCCTGACTCCGGAAGAACAGTGAAAGACTGGTATATTCGCGTAGTCGGACAAGCCGAACTCCGATGAAATCTCGGAGAAGCGCTTCTTGAATTCTTCACTGTTCATTTCAAACAGCCCGGCGTAAAACCTGAGATTTTCATAAACGCTGAGCATCTGATAGAAACTTTTCTCGCTGTCGCACGAAACGCCTATGCTCCGCCTGGCCTTCGCGGGCTCTTTGGCGGTATCAAAACCGCATACGGATATCCCGCCCGAGTCTTTTTCCACGAGCCCGGAAATTAGTTTTAACAAAGTGGTTTTACCTGAGCCGTTCCGGCCGAAAAGCGAAAAAACCTCGGAAGCTTCCAGGCTCAGATTAAGCCCGGAAATAACGCTTTTAGAGCCTCCGTTGTCTGTGAATGATTTAAACAGGCCTGTAAGTATAATATTCATTGTATTTACCGTTTCATTTTAGCTTTTTTTCCTTGACTAATCAATTTTATTTATATAGAATTTGTTTGAAAATTGCGGTAAATTTACTCATCTCAGGAGCATGTTTCTAAAAAAATAAGAACATGGATAAATTCCTCTTAATTACCTTCAAAGACCCTGTGCTTCTTACCTCATCCGTATTTATCGTTATAACCATCGGCATGCTTTATTGGGCCTTTTCAAAACTAAAGTCCGGAGCGAAAGCTTCGGGGGAAGACACCCAGTATGAGCCGGAAGAGGAAACGCCTGAAACGCGCGCCGGCGACAACTCCGGCCTTACCGAAGCAAGGCTTCAGGAAATAGCCTCGCAGATCGGCGAGGTCAACCGCAGACTTTCCGAAATTGAAAAACTTCTTAAAGAAAATAAACCCTCGGAGCAGACTATCCCGGGCCTGCCCACGGCTCCGGACATGGAAAAATTCATAAAAAGGATAGAGGCGCGCCTGGAGCATATATCCTCCGAATCAGCCGCTCCCGGCACGGACCTTTCCAATCTGGAAGCGAAACTTGAAGGCATTCACAAGCTGCTGATTATTCTAACCGACAGCGGAAGCACGGAACCGAAATGAACAGGCAAAACCTGATATCGCTGATATTGCTGGACGCCATACTGCTTTTTATCGCTTTGGGTATGTTCGGATACCGCTACTACTCCGTAACCAAAGCTTCCGCGCCGGCCGCGGCCGTGCCGCAGCCGTCTAAAACCGCGGCCATACCGTCACCTCAGGCGCGGGCGCAGGAAGCCGATAGAATAAAACCGCAGACTGAAAAACCGGCCGCGAATGGTTTTAAGATAACCAGAAACATCGGCTTTACTTACCGCAGCTCAAAAGCAAGAAAAGTGGAAGTTATAGGCGACTTTAACGACTGGATACCGCGAAAGATGACAAAAGGGAAAGACTACAAATGGGCCGTGACTCTGGCCCTGGAACCCGGCGAATACGCCTATAACTTCGTGGTGGACGGCAGGCCAATCAGAGACCCGAACAATTCAAAAGTCTGCGACGCAGGACGGGGTTTTCCTAATTCTTACTTAAAGGTAAGCCCGCATGAGCAGAGAATACCCTAAAACCGGCACACCATAAATAATGAAATACAAAAGGGTTATAAAATATCCCGCATTAATAGCCGCTCTATTCGTAATTTTTTCCTTCCAGTCAGCCTCGTACTCCGATCAGGCGGCGAACCAAAGCTTAAAAAAAGATATTGAGTACTACCACAGGGTTTCCAGAGAAAAATCCCTCAACAAAAACGACAGAAAATTCATACTTTTAAGAATTGAGGAAAAGTACGCCGGCTCTCCGGTTGATCTTGCCCCTCTTAACAAGGAATTTGAGAAACTTGACGGCACGCCACAGCCGAGACAGGCGTCGGGCAGCGTTGACAAAATACTTGTCTCCGAAACACCGTCTGATTCAATAATTACGGTGCAGACAACTGGAGCGGAGCGCGCGAACCATTTTGTTTTAAAGGACGCCGATCCGGCGGTCCCGGTCAAGATAGTCCTGGACATCTATGGAGCTCGGGAAAAACTGATTTCAAAAGCCAGGGATATCAGGCTTAAGCGCGGCGCTTTTTCAAGAGTTCAGGCGGCCCAGTTTGAGGAAAGCCCGGATTTTATAGTCAGGGTTGTGGCTGAGCTGAGAAAAGACAAACCCTATAAGGTCACAGATAAAAACGGCTCCTGGGTTATATCCGTAAAAAAGGACGAACCCGCGCAAAAGTCAGCGCCAGCAAAGAATCTTATTTTGCCAAAATCACAGGCCAAAACGCCCGAAGCGCGGACGCCCCTGCAAATCAGCGCTTCAACCGGCACGCCGACACAACCCTCAGCACAGCCTTCCGTGAAAAGCGATATCTCTTCAAGCTATATTATTGAGGCGGGCGATGTCCTTGCCATTTCGGTTTACCCGGCCGAGGAACTCTCCAGGGAAGTCATCGTGCAGCCCGACGGTATGATCTCATTTCCGCTTATCGGCTCGGCAAGAGCCAAATCCCTGACTCCGGAACAGCTTGCCAGGTCAATGAGCGAAGAGCTCGGCAAGTACCTTTCCAATCCGCAGGTGAATATCACCGTAAAACAGTTCGCGAGACGGCAGATCTTTATTACGGGCGAAGTAAAATCCGCCGGAGCCTACAATTACAAGGAGAACCTGCGGCTGATGGAATTTATTTCTTCCGTGGGCGGATTCACCGATAACGCCGACAGACGCGCGGTCAAGATTTACCGCGGCCCTCCTACTAAACGGCAGACCCACACCATAAATGTTGAAGAAATAATAAGCACGGGCGATTTCACGCGCGATTTTCTTTTGGAACCCGCCGATATTATTGAGGTTTCCAAGGGGAAAAACAGAATATCGGTTCTCGGAGAAGCGAGAACTCCAGGCTATTACGACTTTAAAGACAACATGAAACTGCTGGAACTGATATCGCAGGCGGGAGGGTTCACCGAGAGCGCCCTGATATCCCAGATAAAAATAATCAGGCCGGACAAACTCAACGCCCAGAAAGTCATCAAAGTAAACCTTGTGAGGACTCTTGAAGGAAAACAAAAAGATATTGTTGTTGAGCAGGGAGATACCGTTTACATACCGAAAAAAAGTTTGGCTTCGGCAAATACATTCTTAAACAATATCCTGCCCTGGCTGAGCCTGATATCGCTGATAATTGTTATCAGGGCCGGTATTTGATTGATGTCAGCATAAAGGATAAATCATGGCGCAGTATGAACTGAATTTAAGCGATTATTGGCGGGTACTCAAGAAAAGGCGCTGGGTTATATTTGTGACCCTGTTGGCCGTGCTCGGCTCCGTGACTGTTTTTACCAACCTGCAGACACCGATTTATCAGGCTACCGCCACGGTAAAAGTTGAGCCAAACATGAGCATTCCAGGGGTAGTCACCGACCAGATGTACGACTCCTACACAGCTCTTAACACCGAGGTGAAAATAATAAAAAGCACCATAGTCGCCGAAAGGGCCGCGTTGAAACTCGGGCTTTTAAGCGATGATATGACGCCCGACCATAGACAGGCTGTTGTCGGCGCCGTGCTGGGAAAAATAAGCGCGGAACGGGTAGGAGACACCAACCTGATAACCATCTCGGCAACCTCCTCTAACCCGGCCGAAACCGCCAAAGTCGCTAACACTACCGCCGAAGTTTACATTGAAAAAGGCATTGAGGACCGCAACAGGCGCGCCCGCGAATTGAGGGAATTCGTTGAAATTCAGCTCAGAGATGCCGAGGAAAAATTAAAAAGTTCCGAAGATGAGCTTAAAAGATACACGGAAAAATCCGGAGCAAAGGGCGTGGGCGGGTATATGTCCACGCGGCTCGTTGACCTTGAGACCAAGAAAGGCGATCTGCTGAAAAGATATACCGAACAGCACCCCGAGGTACAGCGGCTGGAGCAGCAGATACAAAACATTGAGTCGCAGATGAAGCAGCTCCCCACCGAAGAGCTTGAGTACGCCAGGCTCAACCGCGAAGTAAACATTAACGAAGAACTTTACACCCTGCTTTCCAAGAGGTATAAAGAAGCGCAGATTTCAGAAGCCGACAGAGTACAGTCGGCGTTTGTCGTCACTCCGGCAACCGAACCAACCTCTCCGACAAAACCGAACAAATTGACCAACATCACCATAGGCGCCCTTTTAGGCATTTTCCTCGGGCTTCTTTTCGCTCTGATCATTGAGAACCTGGATACCTCCATCGGCACCATTGAAGATGTGGAAAAATTCCTGGGCATTCCGGTTTTGGGCATTATTCCTCACATAGAAGCGGAAAAGAAGCAAAAGAAATTTTTTTCGCGGCCCCAGGTTCATGAAAAATCAACTGACCTGCTGCGCCTCAAACTCATAGTGAATCACAGCACAAAATCGCCTTTCGTTGAGGCATACCATACCCTCCGGACCAATCTAACTTTTTCACTGCTGAAGAAAACGGGAAACATCATAGCTTTCACGAGCGCGGGCATCGGAGAAGGTAAAACGGTTACTTCGTCTAATTTTGCCCTGGCCGCTGCTCAAAGCGGCATTAAAACTCTTTTGGTTGAAGCCGACCTGAGGCGCCCGATCCTGCACAGAATTTTCGGTTTAAAGAGAGATCCCGGCTTTACGGACTGTTTGATAGGAACCCGAAAGTGGCAGGATGTCGCCAGGGGAACAACCGATTTTCTGATGAGCGAGCTTAACATGGAGAAGATTCTTCAGTTCCCTGGAATAGAGAACCTCAAAGTCATTACATCGGGCCCTATTCCGCCCAATCCCGTAGACCTTTTCAATTCTCCGGGCCTGAAAGTTATGCTTGACGAAATGGCCCGTCAATATGAGCTTGTCGTGCTGGACTGCCCTCCGGCGCTTCTTTTCGCCGACCCGCTTATAGTGGGAACAAAAACCACGGGCACCATACTGGTTTACAGAGCGGGGAATGTTCCGAGAGGCGCCCTGAAGCGCGCCAAGGAACAGCTCTCCAATGTGAAAGTTCCCGTCATAGGCGTCGTTCTCAACGACATAACTTCTTCAGAAATGGAACCGCACTACGGATACTACTTTTCTTATAAGTATTACGATACAAGGAATGAAGCCAAAAAACAGGAAAACGCGTAATGAACCGGCCGCTCGTCCTTATTATTGCCATGATAGCCTCAATCGTACTGGCTATTTTGATCGGGCGGCTCCTTACCGTAAATATTGTCATCCCCATCGCTATAGTACTTGGTCTTTTTGTCGGATTTTTAACATTTCAGAATCCGGAGAATGGATTAATTGTAATAATTTTTTCCATGCTTTTATCCCCGGAAATACCTATCGGCACCTTAGCCGGGCCCAACAATATGGCCAGCCGGGCTATCGGCATAAGAGTAGACGATGTTCTAATCATTGTAGTTTTTCTCGCCTGGCTTGCGCATACAGCGATAGATAAAAATTGGAAAGGGTTTGTCAGAACGCCATTTAACAACATACTATTGTTTATGACAACCCTTTACATAGTCAGCACGGCAATCGGCATAATCAACGGAAATGTCAACTTGGCCAGGGGCATATTATTTGGACTGAAATATATTGAGTATCTGATTATTTACTGGCTGGTTGTAAATGTTTCGTCAAAGGCTTCGCTGCCGAAATATCTCTATGCCGGGCTGATAACATTCATTATTGTAATGATACACTCCTATTCGCTTTTCGGGTCAGTCAACAGGGTTTACGCGCCGTTTGATTCCCAGGCGGGAGGGGAGCCGGCAACACTCGGAGGATATTATTTAATAATATACGCGATATTATTCTCTTTGATCCTTCACGCGAAATCAACACCGGTTCGCGTCGCTATTATCAGCCTTATTCTCATCTCAATGCCGACTTTCATGAAAACACTGTCAAGAGCCTCATTCCTTGGGTTTGTTCCAATGGTGCTCAGCATGCTGTTATTGACAAGGAAAAGGAAGATATTGTTCGGGCTGATACTGTTGACGGGCGTCCTGCTCATGCCGATACTTTTCCAGAGTTATTACACCGAATTGATAGACCGCGTTAAATACACTTTTACCGGCGCCCACATGCAGGGTTATCAGACACTGAAACTCGCGGGAGCAAAAATAGAAGATCAATCCGCGCTTGAAAGAGTTCTCAGCTGGGAAAGAACCGTAAATGTCTATTTTCTGAAAAATGCGCGCACCATGCTCATAGGCAACGGCATTACAGGCATCAGGTTCACTGAAGGCCAGTTCTTTCTTCTGCTTGGCGAACTGGGCCTTCTGGGCGTGATAACTTTTTACTGGATGCAAATCAAGATCATGTTATCCAGCTATAAATTATACCTTACATCTGATGAACCTATCACACAGAGCCTGGCTTTGGGCATGATAGCTGTTTTTGTGGGGCTTACTTTTCAGTCTCTGACGACAAACACATTTATTATTGTCAGAATAATGGAGCCTTTCTGGTTTCTTGTCGCGATCGTAGCTTTCCTCATTGAACAAAACAAAGACGCGCGCGCTCAACAGCAAACTGTCATTAAAACCGTTTAAAGGCAAAATATAAGGAGATATCTTTGAAGTATTTACGCGACCTGACTGCCGCGGCGCTGAAAAGATTTGACGCCCTGTCGGGCACAAGCTTAAAACCGGCGGTTGGCGGCATTTACAGATGGCTGTTGAAGTTATCCTCGTTAGTGAGGAGAAGAACCGATCCCGCGATTATCAGAACGCTTTGTTTCCTGAAAATATACAAACCAAAAGAATTGAAATTGAATCTCGGATGCGGGACCAAACATTTCAAAGGATACCTTAATGTTGATATCTGGATAACACAGGCTACTGATGTCATTTCAGACATAACCAGGCTGCCCTGGCCCGACGGCTCAGCGCAAATTATTGAAGCTTATCATGTAATAGAACATATTTCTCACACGAGAATCTCCGCCGTGCTTAAGGAGTGGAACCGGGTATTGGCTAAAAACGGCCAGCTTATACTTGAAATGCCGCATTTTGACAACGCGATAAAAGAATATTTCAACGGAAACGAAGAGCGCCTTATGAATGTTTTCGGGAGACAGAGGTGCCCCGGCGACACGCATCTTTTCGGTTACAATCCGCAGCGTTTGGTAAGGATTCTTGAAAACGCCGGATTTACCGGTTTTACCGAGGAACAGCCCACGGGAACTCAAATAACCCAGGAACCCTGCTTCAGGCTCAAGTGCGCGAAAAAATGATTACTGAGAGGCTTAAACTATGTGTAACCAGGCTTGCGTAGACTTTATTAAGAAAAGCTTAAACCAGGGCAATGTCAGGGGGAAATCTGTTATTGAGGTGGGGGCATTGAATGTTAACGGCTCGGCAAGAGCTTACATTGAGACCCTGTCACCGGCTAAATATATTGGCGTTGACATAGAGAAAGGCCCGGGAGTGGACGAGGTATGCGACGCGGAGCAGCTTCTTGAGCGCTTCAACAATGAATCCTTTGATATTTTAATTTCAACGGAAGTCATTGAACATGTTAAGGATTGGAAGCTCGTATTGCATAATTTTAAAAACATTTTAAAACCTGGCGGCATGATCGTTATAACAACAAGGTCTTTCGGCTATCCTTATCACGGCTATCCTTACGATTATTGGCGGTTTGAAACTTCGGATTTTGAAAGTATTTTTTCCGACTTTAAGATTCAGAGCGTGGAAAAAGATTTATCTAAGCCCGGGGCCTTTATCGCTGCGGTCAAACCGGATAATTTCATTGAAACCGCGCTGTCCGGTTATCGCCTCTTTTCAATGATCTGCAACGATAGAGTTGTAGGCATATCCGCCGGGGATATCGTTAAATTTAAAATCCTGCGCGGCATTACAATATTGGCCTCAAAACTAATCCCGGGGGCGTTAAAACCTGTGATAAAGAAGTATATATTAAGGCGCGGAGCATAAGGCAACTCAGCGGGAGCCATTCTATATGACGGAGCATTATTCTTTACAGCAAATCAAACAATCCTTCACTCAGAAAATAATTTGGGAAAAGCAGTTCCCCGTCAGTTATTATTTATTCAGGCCGGTATCGTTCTACGCGGCATACCTGATATTACGGATTACTCATTCCCCGAGCAGAGTTGCTTTTGCCGGCTTGTTTATCGGGATGACGGGCAATATTTCTTTTCTGTTCATGGACAAACTCGGCATATTTGCCGGCATAGTATTGTTAATGCTCTGCGCCCTCTCGGACGCTGTTGACGGCAATATCGCAAGAACCACAAAAAATGTAACCTATTACGGAAAATATCTTGACAGTGTCCTGGGCGCGGTGGCAGAGGGGAGCTTCCCGTTTTTCCTCGGCGCCGGGCTCTACCTTTATAACACCAATTCAATTTATCTTAATCCGTTAGCCCTGCCTGACAGCGAAATAAAGTTCCTCATGCTGCTTTGTGGTTCAGTCATCATGGGGGGGATAGTATTTTCAAACAAGATCGCCGAAACCTATGATTATCAGCGCATACAAAAGGAAAAAGACAGCAATGGATTTAAGCATGAGATCAACGCGCAGATCGGAACATCTACTTTCAGCGGGAACATATTCTATTTAGTTTTTGTTAATCTGCACGCCTTTAATCTTCAGCTTCTTTTCCTGCTTATTTGCGCCCTTTTAAACATTGTTGATGTTTTTATGTTTGTGTTCGCTTCTTATTACTTATTCAGGATTATATTCAATTTGACATTTTATACCCATAGGGCGGGCGCCAGGTTGAACAAATAACATGCGACTTCAAATAATAGACAAAATAAGGAATTATTTTTCTAAACAGAGTTCATTAAAGCAGCAAACCTCAAGAAATGTATTCTGGGCTTTTTCCGGAACAAGCCTACTTCAACTTTCAAATTTAGCCGCGTCAGTGATAGTCGCGAGATACATAGGGCAGAATTCCTTCGGAGCGCTCGGTGTCTTAAATACCACTCTTTCAATGTTTGTCGGTTTTGCCGGATTGAGCATGGGGGTGACCGCGACAAAGCATGTCGCTGAGTTTCGCAACAGCGATCCTGCCAGAGCGGGAAAAATAATCGGGCTTTCTCATGTAGTTTCGCTGATAACCGGCGCCGTAATAGCATCCCTGGTTTTTATATTCGCCCCCGCCATCGCTTCCAAAGCGCTCAATGCGCCCGCATTAAGCAATCTTTTAAGGCTTGCCTGTGTCATCCTGTTAACCAACGCGTTTAACGGCTCTATTTCGGGAGCCCTGGTCGGGCTTGAGGCTTTTAAGAAAATCGCCAAGCTGAATTTAGTTTTGTCTCTGGTGAATTTTATATTTGTTTTTATCGGGGTAAATCTCCTCGGATTGACAGGCGTTATCTTTGCGATGATAGCTTCCGCCTTTTTGTCCTTGAGCGCGAATTACCTTATTCTGAGGAAACTGGCAGCGCAGAACAATATCAAAATTCAGTATACGGGCCTCAAAAGCGAACTGCCAATCCTGTGGAATTTTTCCATACCCGCGTTGCTTTCCACATCAATAGCAACGCCTGTCATGTGGTTATCTCTTACATTCCTGGTTAACAAACCGGGAGGATACGGTGAAATGGGAATTTTTAACGCGGCATTTCAATGGAGAACTTTTATTCTGTTTATTCCCAATATTATTAATCAGGCATCTTTACCGATCTTCTCAAACCTGTACGGGAACAAAAACTATGCCGCCCACTCAAAACTGGTGACATATAATCTTCTGGTTATTTGTTTGTTTTCTTTTCTGGTATGGGGAATAATATCTATTTTTTCAAAACAAATAATGTCCATTTACGGGCCGGGTTTTGCAAACGGTTCAATGACGATGATACTGCTGACCGCGGCGACAGTTTTTCATGTCTCATCGGGGGTAATCGGGCAATATATGTTCAGTACTTCTAAAATTTGGCATATCTTCACGGTAAATTCCATCTGGGCCGTAATTCTGATTATTTCATCCTACTATCTCACCTCAAAAGGTTCCGTCGGATTAGCGTTAGCCTACCTGATTTCATACGGCGCGTTGACAGCGTGCGTCGCCTATTACACATTTATTTTGAAAAGAAACGAATTTTTCGCAAAAGGAGCGCGGCCAGTATGATTAAAGCGATTGCCAGGTCAATTTTAAGCTCATTAGGTTACGAAATCAGGAAGAAATATGAAAGGGGGTTTTATGCTCCCTACCTTGCTAAGCTTTGCAGCCCTAAAACCGTTATTGATGTCGGCATAGGAAACGGCACTCATGAACTCTACAAGGCGTTCCCGAGAGCTAAATTTGTTTTAATTGAGCCTCTGACGGAGTTTCAGGACAGCATCAAAAAGATATTGAGCTCCTATAACGCCATGGTTTACTATAAGGCGCTCGGGAGGCAAAGCGGGCAGATGGAAATAGAAGTAAATACTGCCGACCCGTTATTATCGTCTTTTAACAAAAGGCCGGGACAGGCAGCGGCGTCTTATAAGAAACAAATTGAAGTTACGACTTTAAATCAGATTTTTAAAGATAACAGCCAATTTGATGAACCGATACTTCTGAAAATTGATACTGAGGGCCACGAACTGGAGGTGCTTGCGGGCGCTTCCGAAGTATTAAACCGGATAGACACCGTAATTCTTGAAGTCTCAATTCGCAAGAGGTTTGAAAATAGCTATGATTTCGCGGAGATAATAAATTTCATGCACAGCCATGGCTTTAAGGTTTTTGATTTTCTTACTATATGCTACGAGAAAGATGTGCCCGGAGCAAATCTGACGGATATAGTATTTAAAAGAAAGTAATATTTGTGCTGTTTTCGCGCGCAAGCCGCTTAACGGTTAAAACGCCGGTTGCGGCAAAGCTTGAACCGCGTCACGCGGAAACCAACGGGTTTAAAATGCCGGATAAAAAACAATGCAAAATATTTTATTTTCTTCATGACCTGGCGCCCTTCGGGGCCCAGAGAGCGGTTCTTTACGCCGTTAAGAATATTGATAAGGCGGCCTTTTCTGTTTTTGTATGCAGTTTGTGGCACGAAGAGACGATGAAAGCCGATTTTGAGAACGCCGGCGCAAAAGTTGTGCTCCTGCGCGCAAAAAGATTTTTTGACATTTTCGCGTGGCTGCGCCTTGTCACAACGCTTAAACGGCTGCGGCCGGACATAATTCATACAACCATACCGGAACTCGGCGTAATTGTAAGATTTTTGAAATTTATCCTTCCCGGAACAAAGATCGTTCACACTTTCCAAAACCCGTTGTCCTCGGAAACCTCTTTCTGGCGGTCCCTCAACGCTAAAACCATCGGGCTATGCGACTTCGTTACATTCGCGTCTTTAGGGATCGTCACTGAAGTTTTGGATGCCGCGCCGGTTATAAAAAGTAAATACGCTGTAATTCAGAACTCGGTTACTCTAAACGAGCACTCAGGCCAAAAATCCGATATCAGAAAAGAATTCAAAATAGACGCTTCAGCCAGGCTTCTGGTATGCAACGGAAGGCTAACCAGGCAAAAAGGCCAGGAATTTTTAATTGACGCCCTGAATATTCTGGCAGACAAAGGCTTAAACCTGAAATTAATGCTTGTCGGCGATGGGGACCAGCTTGATTACTTCAAACAAAGAACCGTAAATCTCGGATTAACCGATTCTGTTATCTTTGCGGGAAGAAGGATGGACATACCTTCAATACTGCAGGCAGCCGATATTTACGCCGCCGCTTCAAGATGGGAATCTTTTAATATTGCTCTCGGAGAAGCTATGCTCGCGGGCCTGCCCTGCGTCGCGTCGGATATTCCCGGTCATAAAGACCTGGCTGAGAATCACAAAACGGCGATACTGGTTAAAGCGGAAAACTCAGCCGATACCGCCGCCGCGATAGAATGGATTCTTGAACACGCGGAGGAATCAAAAACTATCGCGGAAACAGCAAAAAAAAGAGTCGCGGAAGAATTTACTCCGGAAAAAATGGGCAGAAAATATCAGGATCTATATTTGAGCCTGTGCAAATGAACAGAAAGCCGCGCCTGCGCGGCAGATAAGTTTTTCAGCAAGGATAATATGCCAAAGAAAATATTTTATGTCGTGGCAAACGGCTTTTTCGGCGGAGGGGAAAGGGTATTCCTTCAGCTTGCCGCGAAACTTGACAAGAATGAATTTGAGCCGATTTTTATATGCGGCGGCAGCGCCCCCTTGTTGTCCGCGTTAAAAACTCAGGGTTTGAGAACAATAAGCGCCGATTTCGGCAGACAGTTCAACCCCGGCATCATTTTTCACCTGCTAAAAATATTGCGGAGGGAATCGCCGGATGTAATTCACGCTCAGGGCGCCAGGGTATGCTTCTACTTAAGAATAGCTTCTTTTCTGGCCTGGCGGCGCGCTTCAAGGCCGGTTATTATTTCAACGGTTGCCGCTCCGGTTGAAGAATATGATGTCCATCAGTTCAGGAAGATTATTTATACATTTTTAGATAAACTCACTGAAAAAATTGACGATCATTTTATCGCGGTGACAGAATCCATAAAAAACGGTATTTTGCGGGTGCATAAAATATCTCCCGATAAAATTTCGGTCATTCACAACGGCATTGAGCTGGATCACTTTTCGCCGGAGAAAACAGACAGCGAAACATTTAGAAAAGAGTTAAACATTGACTCCTCGGTAAAACTCATTGTTTCCATCGGAAGGCTTTCAAATGTCAAAGGCTTTGAATATTTAATTGAGGCCGCGAAACTTATCTTTAAGGAAAACCCCGAGGCTAACCTTAAGTTCGCGATCGCGGGAGAGGGAGAACTGCGGCAGGAGCTTGAAACAAAAATCAGAGAGAGCCGGCTGCAGGGCAAAGTGATACTCCTGGGCCACAGAACCGACACAAATATGATACTCGCGGCATCCGACATATTTGTTTTGCCGTCAATACGCGAAGGTTTCCCCATGTGCCTGCTTGAGGCCATGGCAATGAAAAAGGCAATAATTTCGTCGGATTTCGCGGGAGTTAACGAAATTTTGGCTGACTATTCGGACGGGCTTGTAATACCGGCAAAAAACATCCCGGCCCTGAAGGATGCGATCAATAAACTTTTAAATAACACGGCGCTGGCCGCTGAATTATCTGCCGGCGCGCACAGAAAAGTTTCAGAGTCATTCGGCATAAACAAAACAATCGCGCTGCACATTGACGCCTATAACCGCTGCCTTTTTAAAAAATTTACCCCGATAAAAAAAATTCTTATAATTAATGTCTCTGGGATCGGCGATTTTGTGGAATCCGCGCGGGCCATTCAGTCAATTATCAGCAAATTTCCGCATTCAAAGATTGACCTGCTGGTCTCGTCAAAAGTTTTTGATTACGCGAAGGATTTCCCGCGCGTCAACAAAGTATTTTCATTCCCGGTCGCGCGCGCTAAAGGCTATCCGGAATTCAGCTTCAAAATATATTTTTCGCTGGCAGGGCTATTGTTAAAACTGAGAGCCGCTAAATATGACCTTGCGGCTAACCTCTTTGAGATAACCACGGTTGGCGGAATGCTGAGGATGTTCCTGCTATTTTTGGTGATTAACCCTAAAAAAAGTGCCGGAAGAAACACGGACGGCAGAGGATTTTTCTTCAGCAGGCAGGTTGCGGAAAACAGCGGCGAGGCGCGCAACCGGGTATACTATTTTGATAAAATTTCAGAAGTAATAACGGGAGATAAAGCAATACGGGATTTCAAACTGTTTTACAGCGACGCGGACAAGGATCAGGTTGAAAAACTTCTGCAAAACTGGGGCATCGGCCCGGCGGATAAGCTGGTCCTGCTTAATCCCGGTTCCGACAGGCCTTCAAGGAGATGGAGTTCGGATAACTTCGCGCTCACAGCTGACCAGCTCGCGCGCGAGTATTCCACAAAAACTATAATATTAGGCAGTAAGAATGAAAAAGACTTATCCGATTCAATCGCGGGTAAAATGCATGCCCCGGTTTTCTCATCGGCCGGACTTATCAGTATCGGGCAGTTGGTGTGCCTGATCTCTAAAGCCAGGCTTTTGCTGACAACAGACAGCGCGGCGATGCATATGGCGGGATTATTGAATGTGCCTCTGGTTGCCCTTATGGGCCCCGGCTCGCCGGAGCGTAATACTCCCTATGGGACTAATTCAAAAATGGCTATACTCCACAAAGAAGTCGGATGCAACCCTTGTTTTTACTGGGATTGCCCTAAACAGGACTTTATGAAATGCATGAATATAATAACACCTCAAGAGGTGCTGTCTGAGGTTGAAAAATTTAACACCTTATGAAAAAGAAAATATTCCTTATAATAACCAGGCTGGATGCCGGCGGCTCATCCGAAGCGGTGCTGGCGATAAAAAACGGGCTAAGTGAAAAATACGATATCTCTGTTCTGAGCGGGCCGGGCGACAGGAAGCCAGACATTCTCGTGCCTTCACTGCAAAGAGAAACTAACCCCGTTAAGGACCTGAGAGCACTGATTGAACTGATAAATATTTTAAAAGAGCACAGGCCGGACATAGTCCAGACAAATACCTCCAAAGCGGGATTTATCGGCCGCTGGGCCGCGAAATTCGCCGGAATAAATAGAATTATTCATATGCCTCACGGCCATGTTTTCTACGGCTATGAATTCAGCGGTATTAAAACAAAACTTTTTCTGCTTCTGGAAAAGCTCTCGGCTCCGATAACCGGTATACTTATTGCGCTGACTCAGGGCGAGAAAAATGAGTCTCTGCTGTTGGGGGTGGGCAAACCGGAACAGTGGGAGATAGTTCATCCCTGCGTTGATAAAACTGAAATGACTCCCAAAAGGACAAGAGAGGAAGTCAGGCGCGAATTAAATATCCCGGACTCGGCCGTAGTAATCGGATGCGTGGCAAGGCTTGTGCCGGTTAAAGGCGTTATATATCTGGTGGAGGCGGCGGCGCTTTTGGAAAAATTAGCCGCAGAGGAAACGAGGTACCTTGTGGTGGGCGACGGCCCGCTCGGGCAGGAGATCAAATCAAAAGTATTTTCACTCGGCTTAACAAACCGATTTATTTTTACCGGTATGAGGAATGATGTTCCGGATATGATGTCTGCCATGGATATTTATGTCCAGCCTTCGCTCAACGAGGGCATGGGAAAAACGCTTGTGCAGGCGCACGCGGCCGGGCTTCCGATAGTCGCGTCCAGAGTTCAGGGAATCCCTGATGTGGTAGCGGAAGGGAAAACGGGTTTTCTGGTGCCGCCGGCGGATGCTCTGGGATTGTCTGAAAAGATTTCGGCCCTGGTATCAAGTCCGGAACTTAGAAAACAAATGGGCGGGGCAGGCAAAGAAAGCGTCTTAAGAAAAGAAAACGGACTGGAGTATTTCGGCAAAGAGAGAATGCTGTATTTGATAGACAAAATTTATGAAAATATTTCGCGCTGAAACAATTCTATTCCTGTTAATGCTTATGAGCATGCGCAATGCTCTTTACTCCGAACAAACAGAACAATACAAACAGGTTTCCTGCGCCGTGCATGTTCATTCAAATTACAGCGGCGGCAAAAATCAAAACCTCTCGGAGGTTGTAAAGAAGGCTATTGAAAAAAAGATAGCCGTGCTGGTGCCCACCGATCACGCGATTATGAAGTGGGAATACGGAATATTCCCGCTGCGCAATCTGCTGAAGGCAAGCAAATCAGAGAATTCCATTTTAAAACTCGGCCCGAAAAACTATCTTGAAGAAATCCGAAAGCTTCAGGAGCAAAATCCCGAAATACTGCTGATTCCGGGAACCGAAACAGCCGCCTACTATTACTGGAGCGGATCTCCTCTCAAAGGAGATTTGAAGCTTAATGACTGGCACAAACATATGCTTCTCATAGGAATGGATAAAGAAACCGACTACAAAAATCTTCCGCTCCTCTCCAACTGGAATGTAGGAAAATTTAACTTCCTCGCGTTTTGGCCGGTTCTATTGATGCTTTTAGCCTACGCGGCCCCCGACAAACGCGTCAGGATATTTCTTTTTGCTGTTTCAGCGCTTATTCTGTTAAACAACTACCCGTTCAGAATTACCGGCTATGGCCAGTACAGCGGCTCTAAAGGGGAAAAGCCTTATCAGGCGTTGATTGATTACGCCGGAAGCAAAGGAGCCCTTGTTTTTTGGGCTCACCCGGACGCTCCAAACTGGGCAAAACCCGTAAAGGTCGGCCCCGCCTCAATAGCGACAAAACAGTACTCTCAAAGCCTGCTTGAGAATACAGGCTATGACGGCTTTGCCGTATTTTCCGAGGGATACAAAGTAACAGGGGCTATCGGCGGCCCCTGGGACAAGGCACTAATGGAATACTGCGCCGGCGCCAGGGAAAAGCCCGTATGGGCCATCGGCGAACTGGATTACAACGGCGAATATCCTAAAAACATGGCCGATATTCAGAACATGCTGTGGGTAAAAACACTTGACAAAAGCTCCGTGTTGAACGCCCTTAAAAACGGAATATTTTATGTCAGGTGGGCCAAGGAAAGCTGGGGTGTAAATCTCCTGGACTTTAATGTTAAAAGCGGGAAGCGCCAGTGGCTTTATGGAAGGGAATTGCCCTACGATGGCAAGCCGCGGATAGTTATTTCTCTTGAGGCAAGCGATGCCGGGCAGCATCCCGCAAAAATAAATATTATCAAGAACGGAAAACTATTAAATACCATGCATGTAACTCTCCCGGGGCGTTTTGCCTTTGAGGACTTTTCTGAAATTGAAGACGGAAAAAGCTACTACAGGGTATTTGTTGATGCCGGTTATCCGAATTATATAATTACAAATCCTGTTTTTGTGGATAAAAAGTAATTTGGCACGAATTCAATTTGTTTTTTTATGGGAGGAAAACAAATGGTTATGAAAAAAACTGAGTACTTAAAGGTCCGAAAAACAAAAATGCCGGATTTCATCATAAAAACTGCCGGCTGGCTTTTTCCCTATGTAATACCGAGCCAGTTGAGGATGTTTTTATTGAAGCTGATGGGCGTAAAACTCGGAAAAAAAATCTATATCGGGCGCATGACGCTGATTGACGATAATTTTCCGGAATTGCTGACAATAGAGGACGATGTCATAATTTCATACGGATGCATGATTTTCATGCATGACGCCTCAAAGCCGGACGATATGACGGTGGCCCCCGTTACCATAAAGAAGGGCGCTTATCTCGGGCTTGCGTCGCGGGTACTGCAGGGTGTAACTATCGGCGAGAATGCTGTTGTCGGAGCCTGCGCGCTTGTGACAAAAGATGTCGCTCCCGGGCAAACTGTTATCGGGATTCCGGCGCGCCCGATTGAAAAAAAGATGTAAGAATTTTGTTGTATGCGAAAAATATCGTGAGTTTTTGTTAATTATCTGCTATAATTTCACTGGTAGCAACTATGATTCTATCCGTACACCAACCACAATACCTGCCCTGGCTCGGCTATTTTGATAAAATAAAAAATAGCGACGCGTTCGTTTTTCTTGATAATGTCCAGTACAAAAAACGGGAATTCCAGAACCGCAACAGAATAAGAACCCGCGAAGGAAGCATGTGGCTTACGGTTCCCGTGATCTCAAAAGACCGCTTCTATCAGAAAATATCGGAAGTTCTAACTAACGGCGATACCGACTGGGCTAAAGAACACCTGAAAAGCATTGAATGCAACTATTCCAAGTCTGAATTTTTTCACAACTACATCACTGTGCTCAGGGACATCTACTCTAAGCGCTGGGAAAAACTCATAGACATAAACCTTGAATTCATTAATTTATTTCTCAAAACCTTTGAAATAAAAACACCCGTCTATTTTGAATCCACCCTTTCCGTTGAAACAACTTCCAGCCAGCGCATTATTGACATCTGCAGGAAAATGAAGGCCGACACTTATTTATCCGGACAGGGCGCCAGGGAATACATGGACGAGAATCTTTTTAAGGATAATAATATTAAAGTAATTTACCAGGACTTTAAGCATCCGCAATACAAACAGCAGTTTGAAGGTTTTGAGTCTCACCTCTCGGTGCTGGACTATCTTTTAAATAACGGGCCGAAACTCTGGCAGCAGCAATAAAGGCGGACAATGTACGAATCCTACTGGAATTTTTCTGAAAAACCGTTTGAGAATACGCCTGACCCGCGTTTTCTGTATAATTCGCCCCAGCATGAAGAGGCGCTTAACAGGCTTCTTTATGTGGTAAAGGAAGGAAAAGGCGCGGGCCTTTTGACCGGCATATACGGCTGCGGTAAAACCCTGCTTGCCCGGGCCCTTATGAAGGAACTGGAAAGCTCGGTTTACAAGGTCGCGATAATCTCAAACCCCAGGCTTGACGACATAGAACTGCTCAGGATGATAGCCTATAACCTCGGCGTAAATGATCCTCCGGTGAGAAAAGCCGACATACTTATCACGCTTGAGCGGGTCCTGCAGAACAATTTGAACGACGGCAAAAAAACCGTGGTTGTAATTGACGAGGCGCATGCCATTGAGGACAAAAATATTTTTGAGGAAATCAGGCTGCTTTTGAATTTCCAGCACGAAAATAAATTTCTTCTTACCCTGCTTATTCTGGGCCAGCCGGAACTCAAAGACAAAGTGGAGGGCAACAAACAGCTCAATCAGAGAATAGCGATGCGCTACTATCTGGAGGCCCTGAATCTCTCCGAGACTGAACATTATATAAAACACCGTTTAAAAGTAAGCGGCGGCAGCCAGGAGCTTTTTGAACCTGACGCTATAGCCCTGATACACGAGCGTTCCGGCGGTATACCGCGCAGAATTAATCAGATTTGCGATGTTTCGCTTCTAACCGGTTTCGGCAGAGAAGCAAAATCCATCACCAGAGATATTGTAGACGAAACATTAAAGAGCTTATAGCTCTATCCCGCTTTGAAGGGAGAGGAGAACAAATGAAAATCGTAGCCATTGGAGCGCATCCGGACGACCTTGAATACGGCTGCGGGGGAACTCTCTACAAACTTTCAAAGGCTAAGCATGACATAAACCTTGTCGTTATGACCAGGGGTGAAATGGGCGGCGACCCGGACCTGCGCCAGAAAGAGCAGGAAAAAGTCGCCAAGATGCTCAACGCGAAACTTTACTGGGGCAGGTTCACGGATACCCAGGTTCCTCTTCAGAAGGAAACCATAAACACCATTGAGTTCTTCATAAAAAAAATAAAACCGGATCTTATTTTTGTAATGTTTCCCAACGATACCCATCAGGACCACAGGGTTGTCTCTCAGGCGACCATGACCGCCACAAGGTATGTAAAAAATGTCCTGTTTTACGAAGTGCCCTCAACCGTGGAATTTACTCCCGCCAGCATTTTCACCGACATTGAGCCGGTTCTGAATAAAAAGATGGAGATTTTAAAGGCTCACAAGTCTCAGGTTTTCGCGACGAGGGTCGCTGACCTTTCAATTCTTGAAACGGCCAGAGCCACGGCTCTCTTCAGGGGATTTCAAAACCGCACAAAATACGCCGAGGGCTTTGTTCCTTTAAGGTTCTCGCTGGATAACATAAATGGAATTTAAATCAAAACCTTTCAGGATTATTTCTTATGTTTTGATGATCCTTGTGCTTGCTTTCCTTCTGCAGCCGAGCGGCGGCACCTGGACCTGGCTGCATGATGTGCGCTGGTTTTATGTCCTGATCCTGTCTTTTATTCTCGCTTATGTTATTACTCCGATAGCGATTAAAGCCGCGTGGCGGCTTAAACTGCTTGATATGCCCAACGAGAGAAAAATTCACTCCGTTCCCATCCCAAGGGTCGGGGGCATAGCCATAGTGCTGGCGGTCATTGTTGCCACGGCAAGGAATTTTCAGTTTTCAAGCGAGTTGACCGGCCTGGTAATTGGAAGCTCAATAATTTATCTTATCGGGCTTATTGACGATATTAAACCGCTTTCCGCTTCTCTGCGCCTGGCCGCCCAGGTTATCGCCTGCGTCATAGTTATTAAAAGCGGCGTTGTCCTTAATACTCTTCCTCTGGGATTTCCGGGCGGACATATTATTGAGATCATACTTACCGCCTTCTGGCTTATAGGCATAGCCAACGCGATTAATTTTTTAGACGGCGTTGACGGCCTCGCGACCGGCATGGTGGCGATCTCCGCGCTTTTGTTCTTTATGATAGCCTGGCCCACAAGACAGAGTTATCTTGCCTATCTGACTATCGCCCTGGCAGGGGCGAGCCTCGGTTTTCTGCCTTACAATTACAAACCGGCGAGGATATTTCTCGGAGACGCCGGCGCCACCTTTATGGGATTCCTTCTGGCCGGCCTTGCCGTCATGGGCTCCTGGGCCTATAATAACCCCATGGTCGCCATCTCAACCCCTCTTCTTATCCTGGGTATTCCGATTTTTGATATGATTTACACGACCATATCCCGAGTAAAAAACGGCTCCGTCCGCAATGTTAAAGAATGGCTGGAATACGCCGGTAAGGACCATTTTCATCACAGGCTCATGAAGCTTGGTTTTTCCGAGAAGAAAACCGTTATTTTCATCTGGGGGTTAAACCTCTGCCTCGGTTTGGGATCGCTGGTCATCAGAGACTCCGGCGTCAAAGGTTCAATACTTCTGCTCGTGCAATCTGTGATTATTTTTCTCATGATAGTCGTGCTCATGCTTTCGGGGCGCGAAATTAAGGTTTAAAAATGACAAAACGCCGCAAAATACTGCTGTTTTCAGTTTTGCTTTCCGCGTCGGTTTATCAGGCCGGCTGGGCAAGAATAAACCTGCTGGAACCCTGGTTCCCGGGCCAGGACACGAAAATAGCCGAAGAAACATCAAGCCAGTTTATTGCTTCCTTTATTTCGGGCGACGAACTATGGGAACTCCCGCTTCAGTATTCTATAGTTCCGGGCCCAAAATACGAGATTGGGGCGAGGTGGTCCTTAAAATCCGTCGCGGGCAGGGCGGGCATAAGCGATATTCTGCTCGGCGCCAAGTTCAAGCTTATGGATGAAACATCATCCAAGCCTTCAATAATCGGTGAGACGGCGCTTTCACTCCCGTCGGGAGACTACACAAGGGGCCTCGGGACCGGGGGAATCGGGCTTCTGCTGAACTGGGCTCTTGAAAAAAAACTTCGCCGCTACACGGGGTATCTTGGCCTTGGCATTCAGCTTAACACGGAGAATCCTGACCGGGTGCAGCAGGGAAATACCTTTTTCTACCATTTTGGGGCAAGCTGGCCCTATCGCGAACTTTTCAGGCTGCACGCCGAGTTTAAGGGGTTCATGCACTCGCCTCTGAAAGCGCAGGGTGTAAGCGTGGGATCCACAGTTCAGGAATTTTACCTGGCGCCCGGTTTGAATTATAAGCTTGACGCAAGACATACTTTGTCCTGCTCGGTGCTTATTGGCATGACACCCGAATCGGACAGGCTGGGCCTCATTGCAAGCATTAATTTTTAGATCCGCCGTCATAATCGCCGCAGCACGCGAGCACAATACTGATTTAAAGGGAGCCCACGATGAAAACATTCGTGCTTGACACAAATGTTCTGATACACGATCCCGAGTCAATACACTCTTTCGGAAATAATAAGGTAGTCATTCCCATGGCTGTGATTGAGGAGCTTGACGGCTTTAAGCACCTCAACGACGAAAGAGGCAGAAGCGCCCGCCTGGTATCCAGGATGCTTGATGCCCTTAGAACCAAAGGAAGGCTTTTTGAAGGCGTCAAGCTTAAAGGCGGCGGCACGCTTGTTATTGAGCTTCAGTACCAGACCGACCTGCCCAACGGATTTATGACCTCGCAGGTTGACCACAGACTGCTGGGCATCGCGCTCCTGCTGCAGAAAAAGGGCGAGAAGGTATTTTTTATCACAAAAGACATAAACCTCAGGATAAAGGCCGAAGCTATAGGCCTTGAGGCGCAGGACTACGAAAAATCCAAAGTTAAGGTTGAAGAGCTCTACACCGGCTGGCGCGAAGTGCCGGTCGCGGGCAAAATGATTGACACCTTTTATAAAGACCAGAAACTCGTTTTAAAAGACATGCCATTTTTCCCGAACGAGGGCGTCTTGCTTAAAGACGAAGCCAACGCCTCCAAAAGCGCGCTGGCCAAATACAACTCCCAGAAGAAAGCCCTTATACCGCTGTTTCATTTAAACTCTGTGCCCTGGGGCCTTAAGGCGCACAATACCGAGCAGCGTTTCGCCATTGAACTGCTTTTGTGCAATGATGTGAGCCTCGTGACGCTTATCGGGGTGCCGGGCGCGGGTAAAACCCTGCTCTCGCTTGCCTGCGGACTTCAGAAAACTGTTGAGGAAAAACAGTTCAGGCGCCTTTTCATAGCAAGGCCCATTATCCCCGTAGGCCGGGATATCGGCTATCTGCCCGGCTCTAAAGAAGAAAAACTGACTTCCTGGATGGGAGCCATACACGACAACCTTGAATATCTCATAGACCATACTCACCCCGACGAAAAAACCGAAGAAAAGATCCAGTATTTCTTTGAAACCGGCAAGATAGAGATAGAGTCGCTTACCTATATCCGCGGGCGCTCGCTCCCGAGCCAGTACATAATAATAGATGACGCCCAGAACCTGACGCCGCACGAAATCAAAACAATTATTTCGCGCGCCGGCGACGGAACAAAGATTATTCTGACGGGAGACCCCTATCAGATTGACAACCCTTACTTAGACGCCTCGTCAAACGGGCTTACATACCTCGTAGAAAGGTTTAAAGGCCAGGATATTTTCGGCCATCTTACATTTACCAAAAGCGAAAGGAGCAGCCTCGCGGCAATGGCATCAGAACTGCTGTGACGCGCGGGCGCGGCTTATAGCGCCTGCGGCCTTAGTTACAGCTTTACTGCCGCATTGCCGGAACAATCTATGCCAAATTCAAAAAAATATGTGGACTTGCATGTGCACACGAATTATTCGGACGGTTCATTTTCACCCACAGAGGCGGTGCAGTACGCGAAACACGCGGGCCTTGCGGCAATAAGCATAACGGACCATGATATTACTGACGGCATACCCGAAGCCCTCGCGGAAGGGGAGAAGTGCGGGGTGGAGATTATCCCCGGCATTGAGCTTTCCGCCGAAACCAACGGCCCCAATAAAGCGGAGATACACATCCTGGGCTACTATATAGACATTGAAAACGCGGCCCTGCAGAATGTGCTTAAAAAATTCAGAGACGCGAGGGAAACCCGGGCGCAGGAAATAACGGGCAAACTTAAGGCCTCCGGTATAGAAGTAAACGCCGAACGCCTTGCCAGAATATCGGGAAACGGAACTATAGGCCGCCTGCACTTCGCCAGGGCGATGGTGGAAGACGGCATAGTCAGGACTATTTCGGAAGCCTTTCAGCGCTTCCTGGGTTACGATAAACCCGCGTATGTTCCCAAGCTTTCCTTTGAACCGAAAGAAGCCCTGGAGCTTATCAATTCAAGCGGCGGAATTCCCGTAATCGCTCATCCCATGTATGTTTACTATAAAAACGAAAATATCATCAATGAACTTGTCCCTCTCGGCCTTAAGGGCATAGAGGTCTGGCACAGCAGGCACTCCAATTCCGCGGTAAAAACTTTTTCCGACCTCGCGTTTGAAATGGGCCTTGTTTCCACCGGCGGTTCGGACTGCCACGGCAGGTTTGAAGACGACCCGGCCGTAATGGGGAAAATAAAAGTGCCTTACAGCGCCGTAGAAGCCCTGAAAAAATTAAAACAAAAGATAAACGCCTAGCCCCCTAATTCCCCGAACTACCCGTTTATCATTAAAAAAAATCTATCAGACTGCCTTGTTTTGGGCTCCCGATTTTTATAGAATTGCTGTGTTAGGTGCCTGACAACTATTGAGGAGAATTCCGTGAGTATAATTGAAATTAAAGGATTGAAAAAAGACTACCCGCTTGGCGACACGAAAGTGCACGCCCTGCGCGGAGTGGACCTTTCCATCAACGAAGGCGATTTTATGAGCATAATCGGACCTTCCGGCAGCGGCAAAACCACGCTTCTCAACATTATAGGATGCATTGACTTCGCCACGGAGGGAAGCGTGATGGTCGGCGGCCACGAAATAACGGCTTTAAATGACCGGCAGATTACGGATATCCGTCTAAACAAAATCGGTTTCATATTCCAGACCTTTAACCTGATTCCGGTTTTAAACATTATTGAAAATGTGGAGTTTCCTCTGCTGCTTATGAAAAAGCACTCCGCCTCAGAGGTAAGAAAAAGAGCAGAAAAGCTTATTTCCGAAGTGGGCTTAAGCGAGTTCGCCAGGCACCGCCCCGCCGAGCTTTCCGGAGGCCAAAGGCAGCGTGTCGCCATAGCGAGGGCTCTTGTCACAAATCCGGATATAGTGCTTGCCGATGAGCCTACCGCGAACCTGGATTCTGTGACTGGCGATCAGATATTGTCTCTTATGCGGGAAATGAATAAAATTGAGAAAACAACTTTTGTATTTTCAACTCACGACCAGAATGTGTTAAAGTACGCCAACAACATCACCAAAATCAAAGATGGCCGCTGCGCGACTGAATAAGGAGCGCGTGATAGCGGCGGACGCGAGTCAGTGAGCGGCCTTCGCTGCGCGACTGAATAAGGAGCGCGAGACAGCGGCGGACGCGAGTCAGTGAGCGGCCTTCGCTGCGCGACTGAATAACGAGCGCGAGACAGCGGCGGACGCGAGTCAGTGAGCGGCCTTCGCTGCGCGAGGAATAACGAGCGCGAGACAGCGGCGGACGCGAGTCAGTGAGCGGCCTTCGCTGCGCGACTGAATAAGGATATTTAGAATTGTGTCAATTGAAAAACCCTAAAGAATGCCCTGTCATTGCGATCTCCCGCAGGGAGAGAAGCAATCTCGCTTTTTCGTCGGAAACGACGAGATTGCTTCGTCGTTTCACTCCTCGCAAAGACGGCCCGAAAGATTTTTCAATTGACTCAAATTACAAAACAGGTTTGTCATGCCGGAAATCTGTTGTCCGGCATCCACAACAAAGCCGTTTATGAATGACTTTTTGAAAAGGTTATAAATGAAACTTATTTTTACAATAGCCTGGAGAAATATATTAAGGCACAGAGGAAAGAGCCTCGTGATAGGGGCTATACTTTTTATCGGAGCCTTTCTAATGACGCTGGGTAACGGCGTGACCACCGGCATGGATCACGGCATCAAAAAAAATATCGTCAACTCGTTTATGGGCGACATTGTGCTTATTTCCGAGAAGCAAAAATCCGATAACATTCTTTTTGATATGATGGGCTCGGCCATTGAGCCTGTAACATCATACCGGATTATCAAAGAGACACTCAAAGAGCAGGATTTCGTGGACCGCTTTGTCCCGGTGGGGAAAAATCTTGTAATGCTTCTCAAAGAGGACGAGAATCAGCCGGGTTTTACCTATCTTTTAGGGGTTGATTTCAATGAGTACCAGAAGATGTTTCCTCAAAGGTTTGAAATTATTGAAGGCACCTCGCTTGTCAAAGGCCAAAACGACATATTGATCCCTACCCACGCGCGCGACGACATTTATATGACGATAAGCACCTGGCTTATCCCCGAGGGCGGGGAGCTGGTAAAGAAAAATCTTTCAAAAGACGCTCTTGACAACATCAATAGCATTGAGGTTTCCTCTACCATCGTTCTCATGGGCACGGCTAACAGCGTAAACTCCTCTACCGATATCCGTTTCGGCGTCAAAGGCATATACAAATACGCGGCCTTAAACCATTTCTTCGGAAATTTCTGTATTACCGACATAGAGCTTTACAGGGAATGCATGGGTTATTTTTCAACGAAGGAGAACATGGTTGAAGTGCCAAAGGAAGAAAAGAAACTGCTTTCCCTTGAAAACGAGGATTTAGACAGTCTTTTCGGCGCGGAGGATATCGCGGACAAACCCGGCAAAGCTTCATCGCGGGAGGATGATGAAACCGCGGCGGTTTCTAAACAACAGGCGATATCAAGCGAATTCGGAACCTATAACCTGGTTTTCATAAAGCTCAAAAGCGGCGTGCCCTACGATACCGCCATAAAAAAACTTAACGCAGCCCTTCAGGCAAAAGGGGCGGGGGTCAGGGCAGTCACCTGGAACAGGGCATCGGGGCCTGTCGGCAGCATGGCGATAATAATTAAAAGCGCGCTTTTTGTTTTCGTAACTCTTCTGTTTGTGGTAGCGATAATAATTATCATTAATACGCTTACAATGTCGGCCCTGGAGAGAACCTCCGAGATAGGCATGATGAGAGCCATTGGAGCCAAAAAATCATTTATCGCGGGCATGTTCTACGGCGAAACGGGCATACTGTCGGCGTTTTTCGGAGGAGCCGGCATAGTATTCGGCGTAATCGCGGTTAAAATTATCCCTCTGTTTAACATTTCCACCACCAACGATATGCTTCAGATGCTTTACGGAGGGGATGTATTCCATCCTCTGCTTTTCGCGCCGGACATACTGATAACCGTTTTCCAGCTGGTTTTCGTAACCGTGATAGCCGCGCTCTACCCGGTAAGCGTGGCGCGGGGCATCACGCCGCTTGACGCTATTTCAAGGGATTAACATGAAACTGCTCATAACACTAAGCCTAAGAAACCTTTTCAGGCAGAAACGCAGAAATATTCTCCTGGGCATTGCCATAGCCCTCGGGGTTACTATACTTGTGCTGGCTAATTCTTTTTCGCAGGGCATATCCGACATAATGTTCAATAAGATAATGCGCTGGGTGACGGGCCAGGTCACGGTGCGCTTCAACGAAAAAGGACGAATGAACAGGGAGATTTTCAGGGACAAGGAACGCGTAATGGCACTGATTAAAAATACTCCGGGGGTACTTGAAGCGGACGAGGGAGCCGGGATGTTCTGCCGGGCCATAGGCAACGGCAAATCCGATAACATAATAATCGTAGGGGTGAACACCTCGCTGGAAATCACCGAGGAAACAAAGAAAGAGCTGGAAGATTCGTTCAGGCTGATAGAAGGCGGATGGAAAGATTTAGAAAATCCGGCCATAAACAACCCCGTTATTGTATCCGAGGAAAAAGCCCGTTTTCTGAATGTAAAAAAGGGCGATGTCATAAGGGTAAGGTTCCGCAATATGTTCGGCCAGGACCAGGCCGCGAGGCTTACGGTCAGCGGCATAATGAAAAATGACAATATATTCATGCAGCCGGTTGTTTTTCTGGAGCTTCGCAACGCCAAGCTCATTTTCGGGTATAAGCCCTATGAAACCGCGAGCCTGACCCTTAAAGTAAAAGACGCCGTAAAAAATTCAGCGGCCATAGCCGACAGTATTCATGCAAAACTCAAGCCCGGCGTAGCGGTAATTCACGCCCTCACGGCAAGAGGGGATAAATCTTCAGTAGCTGATGTTTTAGGATACAGGAGCGACGAAGAATCCAAAAAGAAGCTCTCCGCGCTCCTGAAAATTAAATCCGGTTCCGTTGAAGCCGCGTTGAAAAAAGACGGCGTGGTTATTTTTAACACACTTGCCGGAGCGCTTAAGGTAAAAGCCGGCGATGAGATAAAAATAGGCTTTGCGCGTAAGTTTGAGGAAACACCCGCGGAAAAATATTTAAAAGTAAGCGCTGTCGCCGCTGACAACCCGGAACTTAAGGGCAATGTAATACTTGTCAATGACGAGAAGTTTTACGACATCTATTACGAAAACCTCCCTAAACCGGCCCCGGAAGCCTTTATACCGGACAAGGACGGCTCCTGGGCGGGGCTTGTATCTCCCGAGTGGATTCTGCTGGAGCGGACCGCAAACACCGAGGAAGCCAAGAAAAAATATATCGCTCTTGGAAAAAAGAAATGGAAGGGCACTACCATAGATGTATCAACAATGTATGAAACCGCGAGCGACATAATGAAGCTTGAAGGTGTGCTCAAATTAATAACTCTTTCCGCCGTAATGGTGCTTTTTTTCATTATACTGCTGGGCGTGGTCAATACCCTGCGCATGACTATCCGGGAACGCACCAGAGAAATAGGAACCATCCGGGCCATAGGCATGCAAAAAAATGATGTCAGGCATATTTTCATTCTTGAGACTTTCTTTCTCACGCTTTTCGCCTCAATAGCCGGAATAGCAGCCGCCTATATTTCCATGTGGCTTCTATCACAGATTACTTTTAAAATGTCGGACAACCCCATGGGCATGCTGCTTGTAAACGGCCATCTGTATTTCCTGCCCACATTTACCGGCATCGCTGGTAATGTCGCTTTGATTATCCTGATAGCAGTTGTCACGGCGTATTTCCCGTCAAGGCGCGCCGCGAACCTTTCGCCCGCCAAAGCCCTGGGTCATTTTGAATAATAACTTTTTTTAAGGAGAATGTGCTTGAACAAACTAATTACTGCAGCGCTGATAAATATATTGTTTGCCTCCGCTCTTTTCGCTGAGAGCAGGATTGCCCCGATCCTTAACTCCATTGACGAGATATACAAAATTAAAACCGACGCCAGGGCCGATGTCATGCTTACCCAGCAGAAACCCGAGCAGGGCACGAAAGTCATTAAAATGATATATTACAGGAGGGATTCAGACGACTCTTTCCTTATCGTGATGTCGGAACCCGAAAACGAAAAGGGCAACGGTTATCTCAGGGTGGGCGACAATTTCTGGATGTACAGGAAAAACACCAGGACATTTCAGCACATAAACAGGGATGAAAATATAGGCGGTTCGGACGCGCGAAGCGACGATTTTGAGACCAGAAAACTAAGCGAGCTTTACGGCCCCGCGCTCGGGCCTGACGGCAAAGAAATATTCTCGCAGGAAATGCTCGGGCAGGTGCCGGTAAATAGATTTGAAGTCAAAGCTTTGGTTAACGATGTGGATTACCCCAAGAAAATATACTGGGCCAGAAGGGACAACAACCTCATTTTAAAGGAAGAATCCTACTCTCTTTCCGGAACGCTTATGCAAACCGCGTATTTCCTTAAGTATTCTATTATTGACGGCAGATACCTTGCGGTTAAACACCTGTATATAGATGAATTTGAGAAAGGCAACAAGACCGTGGTTGATATTTCAAATGTGTCAACGGCCAAACTTGAGAACAGCATATTTACTAAAGCCTACCTGGAGAATCTGAGCAAATGAAGAAACTTATAGCCGCGCTGCTGCTGTGCCTGGCCTGTTCTTTTGCGCCCAATACGCTTCCGGCCGAGGAAGGCATTGACGAAAGCGAACTGTTTTCAAGCCCGGAAATGATATCGGCCCCGGCCTCCGCGGTTTACGAAGAAGATAAAAAGACTATCGGTTTTTCGGGCGAGATTACAAGCGCCCTTGCCGGAGTAGTTTCAAGCACCTCAAACGCCAACTCCCTTTACTCCTACACCGTCGCGAATATATTCCTTGATATCCGCATGAAACAGGGCCTTAAGGCCTTTGCCAACCTGGAAACCACCTACTTTTCCAATACCAAAAATACGGAAGTGGCGCTCCGCGAACTATTTTTTGATTTTAACTTTAACCGTAAAATATATTTGAGGACCGGAAAACAGGTGCTCCAATGGGGGAGATGTTACCTGTGGAACCCTACCGACCTGATTAATATTGAGAAAAAAACCTTTATCAGAAAAATTGGATACCGCGAAGGCGCCTACGGCATGAAAATGCATATGCCCTTCGGCACAAAATACAATATCTACGGATTTTTGGATACCGGCAATACCTCAGCCGCCGAGGATGCCGGCGGCGCGCTTAAATACGAATTTTTGCTCGGCAATACCGAGATGGCCTTTTCGGGATGGGGCAAGAATAATTACAACCCTGTTTTCGGTTATGATTTTTCAAGCCGCCTGGCCGGTATAGACATAGCCGGAGAACTCAGCGTATCCCGGAAAGACAATGTGAGGAAAATGGTGGAAAACCAGGGCCTGCTGGACATAAAGACGGGCACCGAGGAATGGTCTAAGAAGGCAAGCGTGGATTTCTCAAAAAGTTTCAGGCTTGGTGAGTTTAACGACAGATTCTCGGTTACAAGCGAATTTTTCTACAATCAGGCGGGTTACGAGGGGGATATATTCAGCGACAAGGCTTCCTACGCCTTCGCCTCTCCCGTCCTGACGCTTGACGCGGCGGGTATGCCGGCATTAAAAACAACGGGCACGAAAAGCGAGTTTATTACCTTTAACAGTCTCTACGAAATTCACAACTTCTCCAGGTATTACGGTGCTGTCTTTACCACTATTTCCAGGTTTGTTATAACCGATATGACGCTTAATATCAATTATATAAGAAACCTGTGCGATTCTTCGGGCATTATCTCAAGCGGCGTCACCTACAAAAACTTAAACGATTTCTCCGCCGGCCTGCTTATCAGCGCCAATACAGGCCCCGGCAACAGCGAATATACCCATACGGACGAGAAATTCGGCCTGCAGCTTACTCTTGGAATTGCCTTTTAGAAACATTGACACCGGGAATTTATTGTTTCACAATGTATGCCTCACCACAAATACACATTGAATAATGGGGAGTATCTATGAACTGTTCTTTTTTGACCAAATTTTTGAAAAGATCGGCCCTTCTCTCAGTATCTTACCTTTTATTTTCTTCGGCAGTCTACGCTTTTACAGCAGATTCCATTACACCATCCAACGGCTATAACAGCGGCCCGGTAAATATAACAAACCTCGCGGGAAGCGGCTTTCTTGAAGGCTCAACGGTCACTTTAACCATGGCCGGGAAAAACAACATAAATGCCACGGCGGTTGTGGTTGCGCCCACGCAGATAACCTGTACTTTTGATTTGACAGGAGCCGCAACCGGCTTGTGGAATGTGGTAGTTACAAGCGAAATTGCCACCGCTACAATAACAAACGGTTTTTATGTTGAGTTTACATCTCCTACTGTGACCAATAGCGTACCAAACGCCGGAAATCAAGGCGATTCCTTGTCAATAGTGATTAACGGAACTGCTTTCAGGGATGGCTCCGCTGTGGCTTTCTCAGGCACGGGGATATCTGCATCCACCGCTTCTGTAAGCGCCACACAGATAGGCGCTGACATTGTTATATCCAGTATTGCCGCTATAGGCTCAAGAAATATAACCGTAACAAACGAGGACGGTAAAACAGTTACTCTAAACAGCGCTTTCACCGTGGGGTACTCTTCGCCCATAGTTGGCGCCATAACGCCGTCTGCGGCCAATCAGGGTGACTCTATTGCTGTCACTATTACAGGATCCAAATTCACTAACGGTTCATCGGTGTCTTTCTCGGGCACCGGCGTTTCGGCCACGACCACCACTATTAACGCCAATTCTATTACCGCCAATGTCACAGTAACGGCGGGCGCCACTATTGGCACAAGGGACCTTACCGTCACCACCGCGGACGGTAAAATAAACACTTTAGGCTCGGCTTTCACTATAGGCTATTCATCGCCGACACTCACAAACGCCGTGCCAAACTCGGCAAACCAGGGCGAATCGGTATCCATTGTCCTTAACGGCACTAACTTCCGCGACGAAGCCCTTGTTACTTTCTCGGGCACAGGGATAACCGCATCCACCACATCGCTAAGCGCCACTCAAATCGGCGTTGACCTTGTCATATCTCCTACAGCCGCGACAGGCGCGCGCAACATAACGGTCACCAACAATGACGGCAAATATGTGACCCTTAACTCCGGGTTTACTATTGAAGGAAGCTCTCCGGTTATTACAGAAATTATGCCCGCCAATGCCAACCAGGCGGAGGAAATTGAAGTCACCATTTCCGGTGCTTTCTTTGTTCCCGGCACTGCCGTATCGTTATCGGGCGACACCGACATCATAGTTACAACCACGGCGGTATCCGATTTCTCAATTACGGCAACCTTGACTGTTTCATCTGCAGCAGCAATAGGCTTGCGTAACCTGATTGTAACAAATCCTGACGGTAAATATAAATCGCTTGCGGATGCATTTACAGTTAATTACGCGTCACCAACTATTTTAAGCGTCCTGCCGCTGTCCGCCAATCAGGGTGACTCCATCGCAGCCACAATTTCCGGATTTCGTTTCACAAACGGCTCTGCCGTTTCGTTGTCCGGTACTGGTGTGACGGCTTCAACCACATCCATAACAGACAACACCATTACCGCAAATCTCACAGTCACCGCGGATGCCGCAGTTGGCGCAAGAGACCTGACTGTCACTACCTCTGACGGAAAAACACACACGCTTGGCTCGTGCTTTTCCATAGGTTATTCATCGCCGACGCTCACCAATGCCGTGCCAAGCTCGGCCACTCAGGGCGATTCTGTGTCCATTGTTCTTAACGGCACTAACTTCCGTTCAGGCGCGGCCGTCTCTTTCTCGGGTACTGGGATAAGCGCTTCCACCACCTCGCTGAGCGCCACCCAGCTGGGCGTTGACATCGTCATTTCATCTGTGGCCCCTGCAGGCGCGAGAAACATAACCATTACTCACAACGACGGAAAATATGTAACTCTTAATTCAGGGTTTACCGTTGAGAACAGTTCACCGGTGGTCACTGGGATTGCGCCGGCATACGGCAACCAGGCAGATGTCATCAGCGTAACCGTTTCAGGATCTAACTTTAATGCCGGAGCGTCAGTTTCGCTTTCAGGCACTGACATTACGGCCTCAACAACCGCCATAACCTCAAACTCAATAACCGCGACCGTGACTATTTCTTCCATAGCCGCGACGGGCACGCGCAACCTTACTGTAACCAATCCTGGCGGCAAATATGCTTCGCTTGCAAGCGCTTTTACAATAGGCTTGGCTTCGCCGGTTGTTTCAGGTGTTGCGCCGACTGAGGCAAATCAGGGCGACACTGTCTCAGTTACGATAAGCGGCTCAAAATTCACTAACGGCTCGTCAGTTGCTTTCTCGGGCACCGGTGTTTCGGCTACAACCACCACCATTAACGCCAACCAGATCGTTGCCGATGTCACGGTTGCCGCCGGCGCCGCCATTGGCGCAAGAAACCTTACCGTCACCACCTCTGACGGTAAAATCGGCACGCTCGCGGCTGCTTTTACTGTGGCCGACAGCTCTCCGACAGTTTCTTCCATCAGCCCGTCCTCCGGCAACCAGTCAGACGCTATCAGCGTAACTATTTCGGGTTCAAACCTGACAAACCTGGCTTCCGTATCTCTGGGAGCGGGAATAACCATAACAACAACCTCGGTAAGCTCAACTCAGCTCAGCGCGAACCTTCTAATCGCGGCGGGCGCTTCATTGGGCCAGAGGAACCTTACGGTAACGAAAATTGACGGAAAATATAACACGCTTTCCAACTGCTTTACAGTAGGTTACGCCTCGCCGACGTTTACAAATGCTTCGCCTAACTACGCGAATCAGGGCGATACCCTGACCGTTACGCTTAACGGGACAAATTTCCGCGACGGCGCGGCCGTGACGATAAGCGGAAGCGGCATAACAATAGCCACAACAAGCGTCAGCGCCACCCAGATAGGCGCATTGTTTACGATATCCACTACGGCTGCCCAGGGCTCCAGAAGCATCACAATTACTAACAATGACGGTAAATATGTATCTGCTTCCGGAGCCTTTACTGTCGCCTACGCTTCGCCTACCATAACCGATTCTACGTTTCCTTTAAGTTCTGTTAATCAGGGAGAAACCCTTTCTTTCACTATTCAGGGAACAGGTTTCAGGACAGGCGCCGCGGTGACAACCGACGGGACGGGAATAACTATTACTCCTACCGCCATTGCCGACACTCAGATAACCGCATCTATGATCCTTGCTCTTACGGCCACCATGGGCCTCCACAACCTTACCGTCACAAATGACGACGGCAAATCTGCCGTAAAGTCAAACCAGTTTGAAGTCAAATACGCATCGCCTACCATAACAGCTATTAACCCGGGTAATCTTGTGCCCGGAACGACAACTTCAGTCAGTATTTCAGGTACCGCCTTCAGGTCAGGATTTATCCTCTCTGTCTCAGGTTCGGGAGTGGTAATACTGTCCTCGGCGATTACAAACAGCACGCTTATAACCGCGTCCATAACCGTATCAACTTCCGCAGCGCTTGGCTCAAGAACTCTCACTGTCACTAATGACGACAACAAATCCAACGCCTCAAGCTTTGCGGTCAGCTATCCGGTTCCAACCATTACTACAGTCAGCCCGAATTCGGCCCTGAAAGGATCAGTTAACAATGTAACAATCACAGGAACCAACTTCCGCGCTGGAGCCCAGCTCTCAGCTATGGCTGGCATTACAGTATCGGGATATGCCGTAATAAGTGAAACTCAGATAAAAGCTGTGTTTACGGTGGCCGCTGACGCTGCTTCTGGCGGCAGGGATGTTACAATAACCAATACCGACGACAATGGCTCTGTCACAAAAACAGCAGGCTTTGCTGTAGGTTTTTCGGCTCCGGACATATCGTCAGTTACCCCGAACACAGTTGAACTTGGCAACACAACGACTCTGACAGTAACCGGCACGGAATTCAGAAGCGGAATAACCGCCGCGATATCCGGAAGCGGTGTAACGGTGCTCAGCACGGCCTATGTAAGCGCTACCGAGATCACGGTGGTAATAAAAGCCACTATGGACGCGGCCGCGGGCTTACGGAATATATCCGTAACAAACGATGACAGCCAGACGGCGACAAAGGACGGCGCGTTAACTCTTAAAGCCGCAGCCTCCAATGCCGAGATGGAAGTCTCCATGGACACCGAAATGACAGGCACAATAGTGCCCGTATCCGGTGAAATTATTGTTGAGATCCCTAAAAATACATTCAGCGAGGATGTGACTGTCACGATTTCAACTTATACCGTTCCCGCTTCAAAAGTTGATAAAATTAAGATCACAAATATCGGAATAGAGATTAAAAACGACAAATCGCTCCAGCCAGATAAAGAGATCACTCTGACGGTATCATACAGGGCGGAGGATGTAGTCGGCTTGGACGAAAAGAAACTTGTGCTAGCGAGATACGACGAAGCGCATGAAAGATGGATAGTATTGCCGTCAACCGTTGATAAGGTTAATAAGCGCATTGTAGCCACGCTTAACCATCTCTCAAAGTTCGCGGTCATCCAGCTTGCTCCTTCGGCTGACCTGGCAAAAGTTTATGTATTCCCGAATCCGTTTAATTCAAACAACACTTCCTTGACATTTGACGGCCTCACTTTGGATGCCACCATAAAGATATATACCATAGCGGGCGAACTGGTCAGAAGCATTGATGTCACGGATTCAAACGGCAGGGCCAGTTGGGACGGCAAAAACGACAGCGGCAACAAAGTTTCAAGCGGCATATACATAGCGTACATTGACGGCAAAACGAGCAAGGCTAAAGTGAAAATAGCGGTTGAAAAATAATTTACATCCGTGCTAAGGGGAATTAAAATGAAACAAATGAAATTGGTTTTGACAGCGGCGATTATGCTATCGGCTTTCACGGCACCTGCGCTGGCGGCGAAAGCCGACATCGGAACCTCCGGGGCGCAGTTCCTCAAACTTGGCGCCGGCGCCAGGACAGCCGGAATGGGAGACGCCGGTTCGGCTGTTGTTTCAAAAAGCGACTCCATTTACTGGAATGTAGGCGGCCTGGCGGCGCTGAAAAAACCCAATATTGAGGTTATGCATTCCATGTGGTTTGAGGATATATCCTACCAGTGGGTTTCATTCGGAATGCCGACAAAAATCGGAGTTTTCGGGCTCGCGGTTCAGTATTTAAGTTACGGCAAAATAGACCAGACCGATGATACCGGCCTTGTTACATCAAGCTTCTCTCCGCTTGATATGATGGCTTCCTTGAGCTATGCCAGAAAGCTTTTCGGAGTAGATTCGGGACTAAGCGTAAAGTATATACAATCCAAGATTACCAACACGGCAACGGCGTACGCGGCAGACCTCGGAGTCAGAAAGAGTTTTATGGGAAAAAAACTCTCAACCGGGCTGGCAATTCAAAATCTCGGAACAAAACTTAAATATATTGTCGCCGAGGAACCATTGCCGATGAATATCAAGGCCGGAGCCGGGTATGATTTCGGTTCGGGACTTCTTGCGGCCTTAGATATCAACCTGCCTCAGGACAGCGAGATATACTACGCCCTGGGAGTGGAGAAAAAACTTAAAATAAAGGATTTTGAGGCCTTTGGAAGGCTTGGATACAACACAATAACCAAAGATATAGTGGGAACTAAAGGGATCGGCATCGGACTGGGCCTGAATTATAACGCCTACTCCTTTGATTATGCCTTCACGCCCTACGGCGAACTTGGCAACACTCACAAAATAAGCATAGGATTTGTTTTTTAATCATTGACAAGCGCTGGTTTATTTGATAGCATTACACCGTAGTCGTAGCATGTTTTATTGACAACTAAAGCAATACGAGGAAGTCCTGTGGAGTCTGCCGAGAGGCAAACACGATTCAGGCACTGCCCCGCAACGGTAATTTGATAGGCGTCTTGGTCACAGCTGAAATCCGGTAATTAGGAAGTAGTACTTTCGCCGGATTTGATTAATATCACCAAGAGCTTATCATTAGTCCGGCCGACGTTTTGCTTTCCATAAGTGCGCTAAGCTTGCGCATGTCCTTTCGCGGGAAAGGTTATTCTCTTTGGGCACAAGGAATTTCTGCCCGGAGAAGAAATTGACCTCATTTTCTCACGAAATGAGGTTTTTTTTATTTTACTTCTTCTTCTGCTCATGCCTATCCGTGTAGCAGGAGAAAAAAAGGATATACTATGATAATCATAAACACCGGTGACGGGAAGGGAAAAACAACCGCGGCCGTAGGACAGGTAATACGTTCTCTGGGCCGGGGATACAAGGTGTGCATAATACAGCTCTTTAAGGGCAAGGAGTTCTACGGAGAACAGCTTGTTCTCAAGAAACTTAAAAACCTGAAATTTTATTCATTCGCTCCTAAACACCCCGGTTGTTTCAGGGACACCGACCCAAAGCTCGTAAGAAAGGACTGCCTTAAGGCACTGGATAAGTTCGGAGAAGTGCTCAAAGGCAAACCGCGTTACGATCTTATCGTGCTTGAAGAGTTCAACATTGCCTTAAGGGACGGTTATTTAAAAGTTAATGAATTACTTAAAGTATTGGATAAATCGTATTTAAATAACAATAAGATACATGTCATAATAACAGGCAGGGCCGCACCTAAAGCTTTACTTGAAGCGGCTGATCTTGTTACTGAAATGAAGGAAGTTAAACATCCCTATAATAAAGGAATGGTAGCCACAAAAGGAATTGAGTTCTAATGGGCAAATTAATATTTATTACGGGCGGGGCCAGGTCCGGCAAAAGCGGCTTTGCCTTAAAATTGGCAGAAAAGCGCGGCAGGAATGCCGCCTACATAGCAACCGGCGAGCCGAAAGACAGCGAGATGAAGCGAAGAATCTCTGCTCACAGGAAATCCAGGCCGAAAGAATGGATCACCTGCGAGGAACCTCTTGATCCGGCCTCAAAACTCCTAAAATTGGATAAGAAAACCGGTGTTGCCATAATTGATTGTATTACCCTGCTTGTTTCAAACCTCGTGCTGGCCGGCATACCCGAACCAAAAATAATCTATCAGGCAGAAAAAATAGCCGAAAACGCCGGTAAATCAGGCTTTGATGTCATCGTGGTATCAAACGAGCTGGGCTCCGGTGTAGTCCCTGAAAACAAGCTCGCCAGGGATTTCCGCGACACAGCCGGCCGGGTAAACCAACTGCTCGCGAAAGCAAGCGACAAAGCCTATTTAATGGTTTCCGGCCTGCCGGTAAAACTTAAGTAATCCCGGGTGGCCGGAATAGTTTCACAAAAAATGCATTTTGAGATTGACAATCAATGCCCGACAAAGAAACAGGGAGCTAAAATGAATCTATTAAAATCCACATTAGAGCTTATTGAAAAACCAAGCCAGCCTGTTATGGATAAGGCGCAGGCAAGGCTTGATAACCTCACAAAGCCGCTGGGCAGCCTCGGCAGGCTGGAAGAGCTGGCCAAAAAGATATCCGGCATAATGGGCACTGAGCGCCCGCGTATATCCCAAAAAACAATTATCGTTGCCGCGGCTGACCACGGGGTCGCGAAAGAGGGCGTGAGCGCGTTTCCTCAGGAAGTCACTCCGCAGATGGTGCTTAATTTTCTTTCCGGCGGCGCGGGAATCAATGTTTTGGCAAGGCACATCGGCGCAAATGTACTTGTGGTTGATGCCGGGGTGGCCTCCGATATAGCGCCGCATACCGCTCTGCTGAACAAAAAAATAGCTTACGGCACTAAAAATATGGCGACAGGCCCGGCTATGTCCATGGATGAAGCCGTAAAAACAGTTGAAGCCGGCATTGAAACCGCCGAAGCGGCAATAAAGGGCGGGGCTTCAATTATCGGCACCGGCGATATGGGAATTGGCAACACTACGGCCTCAAGCGCCATTACCGCCGTTATAACAGGCCAAAAACCAGAGGATGTGACCGGCAGGGGCACCGGCATTGACGATAAATCTCTGGCAAACAAGGTTGAGGTAATAAAAAAAGCCATTAAAGCAAACTCGCCGGACAAGAATAATGCCCTTGACATATTAAGCAAAGTCGGCGGCTTTGAGATAGGTTTCTTATGCGGCGTTATTCTCGCCTGCGCGGCAAACAAAAAGCCCGTGGTAATAGACGGGTTTATTTCCGGCGCGGCCGCACTTCTGGCCTATGTTTTTAAACCTGAAACCTCTGACTATATGATAGCTTCGCACTGCTCGGTGGAAAAAGGCCACATCGTCGCGCTAAAACATATGGGGCTTAAGCCAATTCTGGATCTGGACCTAAGGCTTGGTGAAGGCACGGGCGCGGCGCTGGGCATAAGTATAGCCGAAGCCGGAGTAAAGATTCTAAATGAAATGGCAACCTTCGCTCAGGCCGGTGTCTCAGAGAAAAACAAATAGATTCACCTGAGAAGCAAATAATATGAACTCATTAATAATAGCCCTGCAACTGCTTACAAAAATACCTTTTAGAACCGTCGGAGAACCTTCAAAGGCTTCTTTCGGCGGCTCGCTTGTTTTCTTTCCCATAGCCGGGCTTTTTATCGGCCTTCTGTGCTCGGGAATAAACCTTTTGTCCGGCGCGTATCTGCCTCAAGCCGTGCTAAGCGTTGTCATTGTCCTGTTTATGGCCTTTATCACCGGCGGGCTTCATTTAGACGGCCTGGCCGATACCATAGACGGAACATCAGCCTCCGGGACAGCCGAAAAAATACTTGCCGTCATGCGCGACAGCCGCGTAGGCTCCATGGGGGTTGTAGGCCTTTTCGGAACGCTTGCCCTTAAAACAAGCTTGATTTATTACATCCCCGGTGAAACAAAAGGCGTATCGCTGATAGTGGCGCTCACGGTTTCAAGATGGGCCATGCTCCTGCCTATGACATTATTTAAATACGCCAGAACCGACGGCAAAGCAAAAATATTTTTTGATAACGCTTCCATCGGAAGCCTGCTCTCCGCGACTGCCATTACTGCCGCGGTCGCGGCTTTATATTTTGGATTTTCAGCCCTCTACATCCTGGCCGCTCCGGCCGCGGCCTCGTTGCTGCTGGCGGCTTATATAAACAAAAAAATAAACGGTATCACGGGGGACACTCTCGGCGCCGTGAACGAAACTGCCGAGATAGCCGCATTCTCGGCAATATATTTTATCGCGGGGTAATAATGAAAAAGAAACTTAAGGCTCCGACAGTTCAGAAGGCGCTCGCGGACATGAAAATTTCATCCGAGGATATCGCCAGAACTGCCCTTTCAACATATATTTACGACCCGGGAATCGGCTCCGCGGCCAAGGTCTCCGCGCTATTTAAAAAAGAGTTGGCCGCGGCCTTTCGCGATATCAATATTTCTTCTCTTGTAATGTCAGCTGTTTATCTTGAACGCGCCGGCAGTATAGGCCTTATACCGGGCATCAGCGCGAAATATTACAGCTCCGACCCGGTCAGCCTGATAGCCGACGAGCTTATCGGCCAGTCCATAGCGGTTTATATCGGCGGGAGCAGGGCCATATTTGAGTTCTCAAGGCTTGACCGCTTAAAACCGGGGATAATATCCAGGCTCCCTCCGTTTATGGATGACTGCGTAGCCGGCCTTATCAGCGGCATAATGGTGAAAATATGCTCAAAATAAAACTCTTCGCGGCCTTCTTAATATTTTTTCTGTCTCAAAATACTTTCGCGTCACCAGCAAGGATAGTTTCCCTTGCCCCTTCGGTGACAAAAAGCGTAATGCTCCTCGGCTCGTCATCAAAACTCGCGGGCATAACCACATTCTGCCCGGATCCGTCGGGCTCAATAGACAAAATAGGCACCGTGCTTGAACCCAATATTGAAAAAATAGTGTCGCTTAAACCGGATCTCGTAATAGCGTCCAAAGAGGGCAACCTGCCGGGCCCGGTTGAAAAACTCAGGAAGCTCGGAATAAAAGTATATGTAATGGACGCTTACAGAAATTTTGATGATATCTGCCTCTCCTTTATTGAACTGGGAAAGGTCATAGGGCGGGAAGCCGAAGCGGAAAAGATAGTAACAAATTCAAAGGCCCGCATTGACGCGGTGAAAAAGAAAACGCTGACATTATCCAGGCCGGCGATTTTCTGGGAAATAGGAGCCCAGCCGCTTTATACCGTAAGCGATAAAAGCTTTGTAAACGATTTTATAGAATTTGCCGGCGCGAACAACATTTTCGCGGATATGCCTATTGCCTACCCGCAGGTAAGCCGTGAAGAGGTGCTCGTAAGAAACCCCGACATGATATTTATTGTCATGATGGGAGACATAAATGAAAATGAACGCTCCTCCTGGCAAAAGTACGGAACGCTTAAAGCGGTAAAAACCGGAAATATCCACATATTAAACGACCTGGTTTTTCTTGAACCTACCCCTGAAGCTTTCGCCGAGGGCACCGAGAAACTTAATAAAGTTATTTTTGAAAAAAAAGGAGGGGCCGGGCAATGAAAGTTATCGCGTCCTGGAGCGGAGGGAAAGACAGCTGTCTTGCTTTATATAAAGCCATTCAATCCGGACACGAGGTTAAGGCTCTTCTTAATTTCGTATCGGAAGAGTATAAAAGATGCTGTTTTCACGGCATACCGCCTGAGCTTATACAAGCTCAGGCCTCTTCCCTTGGAATACCCCTGGTTCAGCATGAAATGCCGGTGGACATGGCGGGCTATGAAAAAGAGTTCGTCAACATAGTATCTCGCCTGCGCGATGAGCAGGGCATAGAAGCCGTTGTTTTCGGAGACATCTACTTGGACGAACACAAGTTATGGGTGGAAAAAGTCTGCAGGAAAGCCGGCGTTGATGCCCTTGAACCTATATGGAATGTGCCGGTTGATACTGTCATTAATGAATTCATCAGCCTGGGTTTTAAAACAAAAGTGGTAAGCGCGAAAGCCGATATTCTGGGCGAAGACTTTGTCGGTTCGGACATTGATAAAGCCGCGGTGGCCGAATTAAAAAAGAACAATGTCTGCGTGTGCGGCGAGGGCGGAGAATTCCATACCTTTGTCTACGACGGGCCGCTGTTTAACAAAAGCATAGAGGTAACAAACTACAAAAAACTTTTAGTGGACGGGTTCTGGAAACACTGGTTCCTGGACATACAGGTATAAAATGGCCAAAAAATATTTATCCATTACGCTTTCAGCCGTCTTTCTTGCCGCCGCGCTTGTCTGCGCGCTTTACCTCGGAGGAAGCAGTCTGAGTTTCGGCGAAATAGCAAACGCGGTGCTAAATCCGCGCGCCGGCACAATTCCTTCCGAGATAATCTGGCAGATCAGGATCCCGAGGATTCTGCTGGGCCTGCTCGTGGGCATGGGGCTTGCGTCAAGCGGCGCTGTGCTGCAGGGAATGCTCAGAAACCAGCTGGCCGACCCATATACTCTGGGCATATCGGGCGGAGCGGCGTTTGGCGTTACGGCCGCCATTGTTTCAGGTGCGGGAGCCGTAAGCGTTTTTTTTATGCCGCTTGGCGCATTCGCGGGAACCCTTATTTGCATAGGGCTTGTATATATTATCGCCTCAAGAAAAAGCTTCAGCGCCTCGTATCTGATACTCACCGGCGTCATACTCGGTTTTATTTTTTCGGCGGCGGTTCTGCTGATGTTTGCCGTCGCGGACCCCAAAAGAGTGCATTCGGCCCTGTTCTGGCTTATGGGCGACCTTTCCTCGCCTGAAACCGGTCTGGTAAAAATGGCCGCCGCGGTAATTCTGCCTGGCATCGCGGTCTTGTTATACTACGCCAGGGAAATTAATATTTTAACTTTGGGAGAGGAAAAGGCCAAAAATCTCGGCATAGAAACCGGCAGGCTTATAAAAATTCTCTTTATTACGGCCTCGCTTATTACAGCCGCCTGCGTCTCAGCCTCCGGCATAATAGGTTTCGTGGGATTAATAGTCCCTCACTGGGCCAGGAAGTTCACCGGCCCGGACAACGAGGTTCTTTTGCCCGTATCGGCGATTTTCGGCGGAGGATTCCTCGTTTTATGCGATGCCGTGGCGCGCTCAATCATAGCTCCCATAGAACTTCCGGTCGGCGTTATAACCGGGCTTATCGGCGGTATTTTTTTCCTGAGTTTTCTCTACAAATCGTCAGAAAAGGTATTTTAGCATGTCGGTTCTTGAACTTAAAGATATCAGTTTCGGCTATTCCGATAAAAAGGTAGTTGAAGCTGTTTCGCTCACCCTTGAAGCGGGGGATTTCACCTGCCTCATAGGGCCGAACGGAGCCGGCAAAACAACTCTTTTTAAGATTATTTCGGGAACACTAAAACCATGGAGCGGGCAAATACTCTACGGAGGCGCGGACACCGCGCTTATTTCAAGTAAAACGCTGGCAAAGGAAATTGCCGTAATGCCCCAGCTGCTTGAAGCCTACTTTCCATTTTCCGTGGAAGATTTCGTAATGATGGGCAGGTTTCCGCACCGGAACCGCTGGCAGCCGCCGGCGAAGCTGGATATCGCCTCGGTTGAAACAGCTATTGAACTCTGCGACCTTTCATCTCTAAAGCGGCGGCCGATAAACGAGCTTTCCGGAGGGGAACGCCAGCGCGCCATGCTCGCCCAGGCTCTCGCGCAGGACCCTAAACTCCTTCTGCTGGACGAACCGACGGCGCACCTTGACATAGGCCATCAGTGCGCTATACTTGATTTAATAAGAAAGCTTAACCGTGAAAACGGCCTGACTGTCCTCTCGGTTCTACACGATCTAAACCTTGCCAGCGAATACAGTTCAAAAATGATTCTCCTGGACAAAGGCGCCGTTCATTCCACCGGCGCTCCCGGAGAAGTTTTGACTTACAAAAATATTGAAGCGATATATAAGACCGTGGTGGTAGTAAGAGACAACCCGATGACATCCAAACCGCATATTTTCGCGGTTTCGCAGGATAACCTGAAAAAGAAGTAACTGCCGGTAACGGGAAACCGGTTAAAATCCGGTGCAGCCCCGCTACTGTGACCTGTCCTTGAAGATTTGAGGACTATTTTAATGCCACTGCTTAACGCGGGAAGGTATTAAAAGAAGGCAAAGTTGGAAACCCTAAAATTGTTTTTGCGCTTGAAAGCGGTTCATAACAAGCCATTGCAGGATGGCGCGTTGTACCCGCTTTTAAAGCGAAAAAAAAAGTTTTGCCGCGAAACAAGGAAGCCGAGTCCGAGGATACTTAAAAAGTATCTGAGGCAAGGCTGACGAAGTTGCAGCGCAAAAATTATTTTTGCAGCTAAAATGGGGTACAACAAGCCATCCTAAAGGAAGCCAGGAGACCGGCCGGCAGAATAAAACCAGCATTGAGCTGGGATACTCGAGGGAGGCATACCGGTATGTCAACAAAATAACCGTCGTTCCAGAATAACGACACAAAAGCCGTTGTTTACTTATAACTTACAACTTAAAACTTATAACTTGAAAAGTTGTCTGGAATCCGGAACAATGGCGTTTCATCAATGTCTTTAGGAAACATAATTAAATCTAACTAATGGAGAGATCTATGTATTCAAAAATAGTAAGCTGGCTTTCAATACTCTTGTTAACGGTTTCAATTCCGCTTTTCGCTGATACGGACGGCTCGGTTTTCTTAAGCCTCACGCGAAAAGTCAGCAAACTCAAGGATATGCCCACGAATGTTTCCGTGATCCCGTTTGAAAAAATCCAGGAATCAAAAGCAAAGACCGCGGCAGAAGTCCTGCAGAACAGCGCCTCATTAAATGTCGGCAGTTACGGAACCCTCGGAGCAAACCAGAATATCATAATAAGGGGCGCCGCTCCCGAGGAAGTCCTTGTGCTTATTGACGGAAGGAGAGCCAACGACCCGGCAATGGGGCTCATTGACTTAAGCACTCTTCCGGCCGAAAATATTGAAAGAGTGGAGATTATCAGGGGAGGCGCGTCGGCTATTTACGGAACCGGGGCTCTGGGCGGCGTGGTAAACATAATTACAAGAAAACCCCAGCTGGAAACGCCGAAAACAAATATAGGTTTTTCAATGGGCAGTTTTAATACGCAGAAAACCGGCGTTGACTTTGAAATAAAACGGGAAAAAACCTATGGTTTTCTGAGCGCCGCGCGGACTCTCTCCGACGGCTGGAGGCAGAACTCCGGCTTTGACGGCAGCAATTTCTTCGCGAGAATGGGCTATGACGCGGGCTCAGCCGGACAGATTGACCTCTCAGGCGCCTATTCAAGAAGCGACGCGGGCGTGCCGGGAATGGGCATACCACTGGCTCAATACGACGGTTCCGCGGAAAAACTTGCCTCAACGCCTGACGCCAATCAAAAAGTAAACAAGAGTTTCGGCAGGATTGACCACACGGTTAATCTCGGTGAAGATACTTTTAAAACATCCTTCCACGCTTCGCAGGATATCACTTTCTACAAAGTTCCCGCGTGGCTTCAGGATGACGAATACAAGTCATTCTCCTTCGGAGGCGAAACCCAGTACCAGAGCTCGCTGGGCCTGACAACAGGCTTTGAGTGGTATGAAGAGCTTTACAAACAATATGACAATACAATGAGCGCTCTGGAAACCGACAGAAGCCGCGTTTCAGCCAATATCTTCGCCCAGCAGGAGATTAGAATAGCAAACCTGAGCGTAATACCAAGCGCGAGATACGACAATAACTCGGTATTCGGCAGCGTTTTCAGCCCGAGCATCGGGCTCGTTTATCAAGCAAATGAACTCCTGAAAATTTCGGCAAATTCCGGGAAGGCCTGGCGGGCTCCCACACTAAACGAACTCTACTGGCCCAATGAGACCTCAAGCTTCTGGGGAACAACTTATATAACACAGGGCAACGCCACTCTCAAACCCGAAGAAGGAGTTGCTTCCGACTTCGGCGTTGAATACGGCAGCAATAAATTCAGCAATAAGGTTACCTTGTTTTATACCGAGAGCAGAGACCTGATTTCGTGGCAGCAGACGACAGACCCGGTCTCAAACTCTGTCACCACAATGCCTCAGAATATCGGCAGGGCAAAATCACAGGGCCTTGAATACGAACTGGGCCATAAAATAGCCGACGGCCTCTATCAAACCATAAACTACACTCATACCTGGGCTATAGACGCGGATTCACTGCAGGTTCTGCCCTACAGGTCACCGAATATCATTAACTACGACCTCTCGTACATAGCGCCCTGGAATATGAAGCTTAACATCAACGGCAAATATGTATCGGCGACCCCGGTTTCAGGCGTAAATTCCCTGCCTGATTACACCCTTGTGGGATTAAAAGTATCGCAGAAAATAGCGGAGCTTGAGCTCTGGGTCGGCATTGACAACCTGCTTGATAAAATGTATCAGTCAAGAATAAACTACCCGCTTCCCGGCAGGAGTTACAACTTCGGCTTAAGCCTGAGGTTTATTGACTGAGATGTAATGGTGAGTCGGGTATCCCGACACCTGATTTTAACTTTCTTTGGGCGAGCAAAGATAATAAAGAAACGCGACCCACGAGCCATTCGCAAAGTATTTTAGGCAGTCTTGCAAACTCCCTGCCCTGTCGGCAGGTCAAACAGGCAAGACTGAAGGACTCCAAAAATACTTTTGCTCATAACCGGCTCGGAAGGGGGTATTTAAAATCATAAAAAGTCCGTCATTCCTGCAAAAGCAGGAATCCAGAAAAACCTCTGGATGCCAGCTGCTGCTGGTATGACGACACAAAAGCGCACACGCCGTCATTCCCGAATTGTTCTGTCGGGAATCCATAACAATGGCATTTTGTTAATGACTCAAAGAAGTGGATCCCAGACTGAACCCTCTGGTATGACGACACGAAGAAGTTTGCCGTTCACTTATAACTTACAACTTAAAACTTATAACTTAAAATGTTCTGTCTGGGATCCATAAAGGGCCGTCATCCCTGTGAAAACAGGGATCCAGCAAAACCCTGAATACCAGCTTCCCAGACTGTGTCGTAATTGCCAAAAATGACCGTTTTGTCATTCTGGGACATTGTGACACAGTCTGTCCGCTGGGATGACGACACGAAGAAGTCCGTCGTTCACTTACAACTTAAAACTTAAAACTTATAACTTAAAATACAAGGAGTCCGTATGAAAACCCCATTTAAATCCGTTCCTTTAAAGCAGTTTTACCGCCTTATCAATCACGGCCCCTGCGTAGTCGTAACCACGGCCAGCGGGAAATCAAAAAATGCCGCGCCGATAGCCTGGGCCATGCCCGTAAACGACGAACCGCCTCTTGCCGCGATTTCAGTGGCCGACACCCATTTTACCGCGGAACTTATTAAGAAAAGCGGGGAGTTTGCCATAAATGTGGCAAACGAGGCTATCTTAAAGGAAATGCTTTTTTGCGGCAGCGTTTCAGGAAGAAAGACCGATAAAATAAAAAAATCCGGCCTCTCTGTTATTAAAGGCAAAAAGATAAAAGTTCCGGTCTTGAAAGACTGCGCCGGATATCTTGAATGCAGAGTTATAGACAGTATTGAATACGGCGGCGTTACGGTTTTTGTGGGGAAAGTTCTTTACGCGGCGGCAAAGCGGGGAGCCTTTGATTCCTGCTGGGTACCGGAAAAAGCTAAAACCGTGCATCACATAGGCGGAAAGTTTTTTGCCTTTACAGGAAGCCGGTTTCAGTCGGAGTGAAATTGCGGCAGAGGTTATTCTACTGACTCAAATTATATTTTAAAAAGCTTTGTTATTATGTACGAAAGCGTTGTGCCGAGCACGGCGCCGGCCAGGACATCCAGAGGGAAATGCACGCCCACATATATTCTGGAAATGCCTATTAAGGCGGCAAACGCGAAAAAGATATACCAGAACTTGCGGACTTTCAAAGAAAGGAAAGTGGCGGTTAAAAATGAAACCTGCGTATGGCCGGAAGGAAAAGAATTGTATTTAAGGCCCGGCCCGAGCACCCTGACCAGATCCCCGAAAACAGTAAGCGGCCTTGCCCTGCTGAAAAATTCCTTTATAAAATGAGTGAGTGCCCCGCTGAAAAGCATCAAGGCCACCATAAACAAAAACTTTTTCCAGAAGTTTTCGCGGCTGTAAAACCACAGCACCAGGCCGCCGAATATTCCCAGAAGGATGCCGTCGCCGGTAAAACTCAGAAACCTCATCAGATAATCAATCAAAGGAAGTTTTCTCTCCCTGTTCAGGAAAAAAAATACCTTTGTGTCGGCTTTATTAAGGTAATCCTTCCAGTAAACCCAGGGGCTTAAAGCGCCGGCAGTATATTCTTTTGGCAATGCTGACAATTTAAAATTCCTTCCCGTAGTCAGCCAGAAAATTCTTGTTTTTTTGCCTTTGCGGAAACTTTCAACCGCGACAGGCTTATCCCAGGAGCTGAACGGGTATATTTTTTCTGGTTCGGTGAAAAACCTGTTATCGCAGACGAAGATACCGTCTCTTCCGTCAAGGACAGAGAGGTCCCTCTGCCAGAAATCGTAGGCGTCAATCCTGTCCGACAAGCAATATATTTTCGGATGGCCCGGCACATAAAACTTCAGCTGGCTGGCGATATAATGGCGGTGCGTGAAAATAAACGGCTTTGGCTCCGGGGAATTCTCCACCAGCTCTGCAATTTTTCTGCCGGCGTCGCCCCAGCCGTAGAGTTCGTTGGTGACATCCATTTTTTCCGCTTTAGTTATACCGTCCTCAATTTTTCGCGCTTCCTGCGCCGGCAGAAACAGCTCGGCAGGCAATACCTTGTAAACCGCCTGAAGCGGCACCAGCAAAGTCAGAAACAGCCCGAAACCCCAGGCGGTGTAACTTGAAACCCTGAACCATTTTTTATCCCAGCTCTCCAAGGTCATTTTCGCCACGGCCGGCGTCAGCACAAGGTATCCCATAGCCGGCCAGTGAGGCAGTATCTCGTTGAAACTTGCTATGGCGTTAAAAAGAAAAAGCGTGGGGAACGAAAAAGAAAATATTAGAAGGGAATTTTCATCTTTTGCCTTTAAGGCCTTAATAGCAAAATAAACCAGCGCGGCCCAGTAAATAATGAACAGAAAAGGAGAGATATATCCGGCCTGGGCGCCGAGGCATTTGCCGAGAAGCGCCGCGGAAAATGCCGGAGCCTTGCTCCCGAAACCGTGCTTTAGCTGGAAACCGAACGAGGCCCAGCCGTTTTCCATATTCCACAAAAGGACCGGAAGAAATATTATAAATGCCGAAACAAGGGCAAGATAAGGCTCTTTTTTCATCAGCCAGTGCCGGTGTTTGGGAGACAGGGCTATAAACAGCAGGGCCGAGGCGGGAAGCAGAATAGCGTTATACTTAGACAAAAGCCCCGCTCCGAGCAGAACACCCAGAATATACCAGTAGCCGGGCTTTTGAGTCCTTACAAGAAGGATAAAAACATAAATGAATATTACCCACAAAAGCGCGAGAGGGACATCCGGCACCGTCAGCACCGCCCCGAGAAAAGAAAATACCGGAACGACATTTAACAGGATTATGCTCCAGAGCGCCGTCTTTTCGTCAAACAGCTTTTTCGCGATGAAATAAATAAAAATGCTCATCACAAAAAAGAAAAGGACGGCCGGAAACCTTACGGCAAACTCGTTTACTCCGAAAATACCGGTGAAGAATTTTATTATGTAGCCTATGGCGGGGGGGTGGTCAAAATAGGACAGTTCGGGCTGGCGGCTGAAAGCGAAATAATGCCCCTCGTCGTCGCCAAGGCCTATGCGCCCTATGACAAGCAGCCTTAAAAGCGCGGTGGAAATATTAATAAGCCAGAAAATCACAATATTGCTCATGCGGCCAGCTTCAGCTTCCACACCCGAAAAAGGTATTTTATCAGAGTGGCGGGTTTGAGTTTTGACTGCCCCTTTCCTCTCGGCATGAATTCTATGGGAGATTCTTTGATTTTAATATTGTATTTTTTCAGGTAAAACAAAACTTCCGTCACAATAAAAGGGTCGCGCGAAGAAAGATTCGGAAGAATTTTTTCCAGCGCGGATTTTGAAAACATCCTGAACCCCGAGGTCGGATCCTGCACCTTAACTCCCAAAACAGCCGCGAGATATTTTCTCGCGAAACCGCTTATGGCCTGGCGCAGGAAAGTTCTTGCCTCGTCCTTTCCGCCGGGAACATACCTTGAGCCGATAACAACATCACAGCTTCCGGAATTATTGACAAAATCAGGAATAAAGCGCGGATCATGCGAAAGGTCGCCGTCCATCTCAACAACCCAGTCAGCTCCCAGTTCAAGAGCTTTTTTGAAACCGTCAATGCCGGCCCAGCCGCGCCCGCGGTTCTCCTTTCTGAGCAGAAGATGAACCCTGCTGTCTTTAGAGGCTAAACTCTCAACGATTTTACATGTTCCGTCGGGCGAATTATCGTCGGCTATCAGCACCTCAATGTTTAAGGGCAGGCTCAAAAGGCGCTCAATAAGAGCGGCTATATTGCCGGCTTCGTTGTAAGTCGGTATCATAGCTATAATTTTTTGGGTATTCATTTTTTTTCCGGGCGGGCGGGCAGGCTTTTTTCAATAACATGCCACAGTATGCCGGGCTTTATGGAGTTCATACAGTCGGGTTTTTTATCGCATGTCTGCCTGTAACAGCACACACAGGGCAGGCCTGAAACAACCTTGGGCCCCAAACCGTACATTTCAATTTCCGGCTCTGAGGTGGGGCCGAAAATGGCCACGGCTTTTTTCTTAAGGCCGAGCGCCGCGTGAAGCGCCATGGTATCGCCCGTAATTACCATATCGCAGAGGTTAATAAACGCGAAAAAATCCGGTATTGAATTATTAGTGCCGGCGCTTATAGCCTTGCCGCGGCTCTTTTTTAACATTTTCCTGATTATGGATTCTTCTTCCGGGCCGCCGAGCAGGATAACCTTCGCCCCGCGCGAATGGAGTTTGTTTATTATCTCCAGGTAGCCTGAGGCCGTCCAGCGTTTCATTTTCCAGCGTTTTCCGGCGCCGGGGTTAATTCCGACAACCAGTTTATTGTTGAGCCCGTGTTTCACGGCGAATTTACCGGCTCTGACAGCCGAGTCCGCGGCTATCGGTACATAAATGGGATAATCCGGTTTCTTTAAGCCGGTTATCTTTGATATCCAATATTGGTATGTACTTTTATTGGCTTTTTTCAGGTCGTCAAAAGCGCTCATGGAAAGCCAGTGCTTCGCGTAATGGTTTGAACTTACGACCTGCCTGGCGGAATTCAGGGAATATCCCGTTATCTTTTTTGCCGCCGCCATTGAGGCAAGAGCCAGGCTTGCGGGGGAAAGGTCAAGGTTAATAACCTCGTTAAAACCCTCTGACAATAATTTTTCAAAAATATGCTTGTCATTAATCCAAATATGTTCTATATAAGGGTTGCCTTTTAGCACCTCCGAAGAGGATGCCGACGAGACCCAGGTAATTTTGCAGTTAGGATATTTCTTTTTGAGTCCGGGAAGAAGGAAAGTCGTACGAAGCACATCGCCCATGGCATCAAGCTTTATAATCAGGATTTTATACGGCTTAATATTTTTGGGTATAACCGGAGCGTAATGGCCGCAGGAAACGCACTTAATTCCATTCTGTTTATGGAACCTGCAGGGGCGGTCAAGCGGGAAATTGATACAGTCGGTTTTTATCATAAATGATTGCCGGTAAAATTTGTTTCATCCTAACAAATTTTTTCTTTTCCGTCAAATATTGTACAATGCTTTATGCTCGGATGGGTCCCGGAAGGGGTGTGAGAAACAAAAAAAGTCTGTCATTCCTGCAAAAGCAGGAATCCAGAAAAACCTCTGGATACCAGCTTCCGCTGGTATGACGACTAAAAGAAGTCCGTCGTTCTCTTACAACTTACAACTTGAGTCAATTGAAAAAGTGTTTCAGCCCGTCTTTGCCTGCCCGCCAAAGCTTTTGTGGAGGGCGAGGAGTGCAACGACGCGTTAGCCCGCCAGAGGTTCAGTGGCGGGGCAATCTCGCAGTTAAATGGTTTTGTAGCTGCGCAGCTTGCTGCGCGTTCCGTAAAAGCTGTCATTCCTGCAGTTGCAGTGCGGCGAATAAGCCGCACAAGCTTGCAACGGGTGCGAGATGTGAGCACACACAGGAATCCAGAAAAACCAATGGATAGAAAAATATCAAAGCTTAGAGATATATTAATCAGGCATAAAAGAGTTCTTATAGCCTTCTCCGGCGGAGTGGACTCGTCCTTTCTGCTGGCGTTTGCCGTCAAAACACTCGGCAGAAACAATGTCCTTGCGGTAACGGCAGTAAGCGAGACCTATCCAAAACAGGAACTGGTAAACGCCAGAGCCATGGCTGCAAAGCTCGGCGCGAGGCATAAAATATTGCGCACCTGCGAGCTTAACAACATAAAATTCAGCTCAAACCCGCCGGAGCGCTGTTTTTACTGCAAAGACGAGCTGTTTTCAAAACTCTCGTCTTTGGCCGCCGAAAACAAAATGGTTCTCTGCGACGCCACAAATTATTCCGACAACTCCGACTACCGTCCCGGCAGAAAAGCCGCGCGTAAGTGGGCCGTTGCTTCTCCGATACTTGAGGCGAAAATCACAAAGTCCAAACTGCGCTCTTTCAGCAGGCGGTTAAAACTCGGCAACTGGAACAGCCCGGCTCAGGCCTGCCTGGCCTCCAGGATACCTTACGGAACCAAAATAAACCGCGAAGAACTCTCCAGAATAGAACGAGGAGAAGAATACCTTAAAAAAATGGGCTTTAATGTCGTACGGATAAGAAGCCACGGGGATTTGGCAAGGCTTGAGGTCGCGGCGGATTCGGTGCGCAAGCTCGCGCAAGAAAAAATAAGGAAAAAAATCTCGGTTGTCTTAAAAAAACTCGGCTGGAAGTACGCAACCATTGACATGGATGGCTACAAAATGGGAAGCCTGAACCGCCAGATAGGGCATTGACCTTACTGCGCGTTTCTGTTTTGAAGCAGTCCCGTAAAGGCGTCATTCCGGAACCGTTCTGTCAGGAATCCTAACACCCCTTTCTAACTTTCTTTGGACGCTCAAAGAAAGTTAATAAAGAAACGCGACCCCGCGAGCCATTCGCAAAAGAATTTTAGGCAGTCTTGCAAACTCCCTGCCTTGTCGGCAGGTCAAACAGGCAAGACTGAAAGCATCCAAAAATACTTTTGCTCATAACCGACTCGGAAGGGGTATGCGACACAAAAAAAGTCCGTCATTCCAGGGTGGTTCTGCCCGGAATCCAGAAAAGGTTGTCATTGCGAGGAACGAAGCAGTCTCGCAGTTAAATGGTTTTGTAGCTGCGCAGCTTGCTGCGCGTTGCGTAAAATCTGTCATTCCAGAATGGTTCTGTCTGGAATCCATAAAAGTCTGTCATTCCCGAATTGTTCCGTCGGGAATCCATAACAATGGCATTTCATCAATGTCTCTAAGAAGTGGATCCCAGACTACTACCTCTGGGATGACAACACAACAAAACCTGTCAGCCCCGACTACTGCATGAGGGATGACGGTCAACAACCAACTGCTAATATTTGCTCCGTAACAACCAGAGCACTGCCTAAGGATTAGCTCACAACTGTAACTTTTGCTTGACAGTCCGGTCATAAAATTATATATAAAGCAGCTAAATCAGCGGTGCCGGAAATGCCGCAAAAGGTTAACATGAGAACCAGAAGCAAAGCACCTTTATTTGAAACACTGCTTGACCACGCTAAACGCAAGGTCATTTCCTTTCACACGCCCGGGCACAAGAACGGGCGCGGCATAGACAAGCGCCTGCGCTCATTTACCGGAAAAAATTTATACCACATGGATGTAACGGTTTTTCCGGAGGTTGATTCGCTTCACGACCCAACGGGCCCAATAAAAAAAGCTCAGGAGCTTATGGCGAAAGCCTACGGCGTGAGCCATTCGCTTTTCCTCGTCAACGGTTCCACTGTGGGCAACACCGCGATGTTCCTTTCGGCTTGCAAGCCGGGGGACTCGGTAATCGTTTCAAGAAACTCTCACAAATCCATAATGGCGGGCATAATCCTTTCCGGCGTCTGGCCCATATGGATACAGCCGAAAATAGACCAGAACCTGGACATTATATTTGATTCTTCGCCTGAGCAGATACTGGAAGCTCTTGAAAAATATCCGGAGGCCAAGGCCGTTTTCGTCACAAGCCCGACCTACAACGGCGTGGCGACCAACCTTACCAAAATAGCCGAGATTTGCCACGAAAGAGGCAAAATCCTGCTGGTTGACGAGGCTCACGGGCCGCACCTGAAATTTCACGAAGACCTTCCTATTTCCGCGGTGGACACCGGAGCCGACCTCTGCGTCCAGTCAACGCATAAGATTCTTTCAGCAATGTCGCAGGGCTCGGTTCTCCATTTCAATTCCAAACTGCTTGACATAAACAGGGTAAAAAAAGTAGTTTCCATGCTCCAGACCACAAGCCCTAATTACATAACGCTCGCGAGCCTGGACCTTGCGCGCCTTCAGGCGCTTGAGCACGGGCGCCAGATGCTCGGCAGGGTCCTGAAAGCCGCCGAATACGCCAGAAAAAATATCAACCACCTGCAAAAGTTCAGCTGTTTCACCCGTCAGGAAATATTAAGGCTCGGCTACGATCTTGACACTTCAAAACTTACAATAAATGTCACTCGTTCCGGGTTCTCCGGATACCAGATTGAAGACATACTCACAAAAGAATACAACATACAGGTTGACTGCGCCGATCTTTTCAACCTTATCGCTATAATGGGCATAGGCTCGGAAAAAAGCGATGTCGTCGCGCTTGTCAACGCGCTCTCGGACATTGAGAAGAAGTATACGGGCCACCAGCAGAACTGGGCGCTTCAGATACCTTCGCTCGCGACAGAGATGGTGCTTATGCCCAGAGATGTATTTTTGTCCGGCAAAACCAAGAGGGTTCCGATAAATAAATCCGTTGGTTTTATTTCCGCTCAAACCTTAACGCCATATCCTCCGGGTATTCCGGTTCTTATCCCGGGCGAGCGCATAACAAAAGAAATTTGCGAGTACTTGACTGAAATGTCCGCAAAAGATATAAGAATAAGCGGACAGGAGACAGACACGCTTAGAACAATAAAAGTTGTAGCAAGTTAAGTGTAAACATAAGGCTGGATCCCAGACTACTACCTCTGGGATGACGACTCAAATGAAAATCAACGCAAGAGTAAGCCCGGGTTTGCGAGGGCACATCAAAAAGGGAGAATAAAATGAACAAAAAAGAAATGGAAAAATTCAAAAAAATTCTGCTTGAGAAGCGGGATGACCTCATGAAAGTCGTGAAAACAAAAAAAGAGCAGGACCTTACCGATGTGGAAATCGGCGACGAAATTGACAGCGCCTCCGCCAACACCGAGAAGGAAATGCTTTTTGAGGTGACCGACAACGAAAAGGTTATGCTTGATTCAATAGAATCCGCGCTTAGAAGAATTGAGAAGGGGACTTTCGGGGCCTGCGAGTCCTGCCGCCAGAAAATTTCAGAGGCAAGAATTAAAGCTATTCCCTGGGTGCGCTACTGTATTGAATGCCAGTCAAAAGCCGAAAAAGCGTAAATATCAAAAAATCCTGGGATGCAATCGTTCCCGCGTTGCTTAAATACAACCCGGGAACGATTTTTTTGCCAATAAGCGCCTCGGAAGGGGGATTTAAAATCATAAAAAGCCCGTCATTCCTGTGCAAACAGGAATCCAGAAAAACCACTGGATACCAGCTTCCGCTGGCATGACAACACATATAAAGTCTGTCATTGCGAGCGAAGAGACGCGTCAGTCCGCCGAAGACACAGTGGCGGGAAGCAATCTTGCAGTTAGTTGGTTTTGTAGCTGCTGAGCTTGCTCAGCGTCCGTAAATCCGTCATTCCAGAAAAACCACTGGATACCAGCTTCCGCTGGTATGACGACACATAAAAAAGACCGTCATTGCGAGCGAAGCGGCGCGTCAACCCGCCAACGGTTAAGTGGCGGGAGAGTCCGCCGAAGACACAGTGGCGGGAAGCAATCTTGCAGTTAGTTGGTTTTGTAGCTGCTGAGCTTGCTCAGCGTCCGCAAATCCGTCATTCCAGAAAAACCACTGGATACCCGCTTGCGCTGGCATGACAACTAAAAGAAGTTCGTCGTTCACATATAACTTACAACTTAAAACTTATAACTGAAAAAGTTGTCTGGGATCCAGTAAAAACTCTGGATGATTTTTAGAACAATTGTATTTCAATTACTCTAAGGACAATCCCGGCGGAGAGAAAAACTGTATACGGAAGTGATGTGGTTTTTTCACTGTCAAAAATCAACGACTCCCTGTATCTGAATGTAAAAAACAAAACCAGCCTTTTCGCGATATCTTTTACAACATTTAACAATCTACCCTGAAAAAGCATTATTACGACAGCGGCGGCGCCCCCTATAACCGCGCCGTAAATCCCGCCGTTTATCGCAAGGTCATACCCTTTAAGGCTTCCGACGGCCATCATAAATTTCACATCGCCGGCCCCTATCCCACCCGCCAGGTAAAACAAAATCAAAAGCGCGAATCCCGCCAATACGCCAAGAGCCGATTCCTTCAGCCCCAGCAGCCCGAAGTTAATAAAGTTTAGCCCGAGCCCGAGAGCGATGACGGGGAATGTTATGGCGTTGTAAACTTTTCTGTATTTGATGTCCGAGAAGACGCAGACGGCAATAAACTCGGCGAGCAAAATATCTATTATCATATTTCAGTAATTTACCACAATCGTTTTACTTTGTCAAAAATTCCTTAGACTCCCCAAGCACCCAAGAGCCAAGCAGCCAGTTTTGTCCAACAAGGTTTGTCATTCCAGAGTGGTTCTGCCTGGAATCCATAACAATGGCATTTCGTCAATGTCTCTAAGAAGTGGATCCCAGACTACTACCTCTGGGATGACAACAAAAAGAAAGTCTGTCATTCCCGAGTTCTTCTGTCGGGAATCCATTAAGCCGTCATCCCAGAAATCTTCAGTCTGGGATCAGAAAAACCACTGGATACCAGCTTCCCAGACTGTGTCATAACTGCCATTAACGAGGGTTTTGAGCTGTTGTCATGCTGAACGCAGTGAAGCATCTCGACGGTAACAATAACTTCGCGATCCTTCGCTAACGCTCAGGATGACATTGCCACACAGTCTGTCCACTGGTATGACGACACAAAGAAGCCTGTCGTTCACTTATGACTTACAACTTAAAACTTATAACTGCCGTTGATGTTCACTTACCGCTTACCCCTTATCCCTTACCACTGTAGTCCCGTGTGCTTTTTGTCACATGCCATTGATTTTTCATATAAAACAAGCAATAGTATCAGTGTCCGCTAATGTGGGTTGTCAATTCATTTTCATATACTATTTTTCACAATAACCATCCCAATTTTTTAGTTGACAAGCCGAATAATTATAATTATAATTGAATTGAATTTAGTTGCATTTTTTGAAATCCATTATGAAAAACAAATCCCGTTTATATTATGGCGCCGGCACCAGCGACAGCCCGAAACTGTCCGCGGTGTTTTTTTATTTAATAAATTTGTTTTTTAAATTACTGGATGGCAGAAGTCGCGGAGCAACTCAAACGATACCGTCATCACAGAAATGTTCAGTCTGGGATCCAGAAAAACCACTGGATACCAGCTTCCGCTGGTATGACGACTCAAAGAAGCCTGTCATTGCGAGCCCGCAGGGCAAAGCAATCTCGTCATTAACGAATAGATTGCTTCGTCGTCACACTCCTCGCAAAGACTGCAAAACCACCTGTCACCCCTTTATAGCACACATCATAAAACTTATAGCTGACAATTTCCGTTCACTTATCCCTTACCCCTTAGCCCTTACCACTGTCTTTATGGCATTTTCTCTTGCGCACGCGGGACCGGCAGTGATAAACACACTGACTGCTTCAACTACCTGCCAATATCAAATTATGCTTACCTGGACCGCTCCCGACAACGGAGCAGGCGGAGCCTGCAATTCTTATCTTGTTAAATATTCAACAACAGCCGACATAATTGATGAGGCTTCCTTCACGACGGCATCCACTTACGGCCACAACTGGGCGCCGCGTACACCAGGCCTGGTTGAAAAGCGGTTCCTGACGGGTCTAATACCTGGAGTCACTCACTATTTCTCAATAAAAGGCGAGTTCAGCTCACAATATGCCGTGCCGTCAACCACGGGAACCAACGGCGGTATAACCGGCCCCTTCAGTCTATATATTTCAACTCTGACTGGCTTTGGCAGTGGCACTTCACTTGCCTGGGGCGATTACGACAATGACGGCGACCTGGACCTGGTTGCCTGCGGCATGATCAATGGCGTGACAACAAAAAACATTATTTACCGGAATGACAACGGTTCTTTGAATAATAATGGCGCTGGAATACCTGATACCAGCGGTACATCTCCGGCCTGGGGAGACTACGACAATGACGGCGACCTGGATTTAGCTTTAACCGGCCAGTCAAGCGCTATTTACCGTAATGACTCGGGGAGTTTCAGCAATATTAATGCCGGATTAACTGGCCTGGAAAACGGACCTTGCGCCTGGGGCGATTATGATAACGACGGCGATTTGGATCTGGCCTACGGAGGAAGGGACTCTTTATACACTTCAAGATCCTATATATACCGCAATGATTCCGGAACTTTCAGCGATATCAATGCGGTCCTTTCAGGCAGCTACTACAATGGAGCTCTTGCCTGGGGCGATTATGATAACGACGGCGATCTGGATCTGGCTGTCAGCGGCAGTAACATTTCACGCATTTACCGCAACGACTCAGGATCCTTCAACAATATAGACGCGGGATTACCGGCGCTTGAGAGTTCTTCTGTTGTGTGGGGTGACTACGACAACGACGGCGATTTGGATATGGCTGTCAGCGGCAGTGGTATTTCGCGCATTTACCGCAACGACTCAGGATCCTTCAATAACATAAATGCCGGGTTGACGGGCCTTTATAACAACTCTCTTGACTGGGGCGATTATGATAACGACGGAGACCTGGATCTGGCAATAGCTGGAATAGACGGCAGTTCTCGCGTACACACCTATCTATACCGCAGCGATTCCGGTATTTTCAGAAATATTTATGCCCTGGCTTACTATAGCGGTTCTGTTGCATTTGGCGATTACGATAATGATGGAGACTTGGATCTGGCCGTTTCGGGTTACGACATAGCATCCGTTTACAGAACCCATTTTTACAAAAGTTATTATTCATTATCAAATCCAAATACAGCGCCTTCCGCTCCCTCAAGCGGATTCGGCTCGGACTTTAACTCAACGACAGGCATATTGCAGCTCAGATGGGATTATGGGAGCGATACGGAAACAATAGAATCAAAAGGATTGTATTATACAGTAAGAATCGGAACTACGACACCGATGACCGATTCCAATGCTAACAAAGTTTCGTTTAAACCCGCTACCCCTTTTCTTGGCAATTATCCGCATGGATATGTAGTCGCGGCATCAACTCAAGCAGGAGTGATATACAAACCCCGCTTGACTGATACAACTTACTACTGGCAGGTCCGCACTATTGACACCTCGCTGAAAGAATCCGCCTGGTCTACCGAGCAGTCAACCTATGTGCCCGCGGGCCTTTTTGCGATACAGGATCTCGCGGTCACTCAGGATTACCAGTTAAAACTTTCCTGGGTATCACCAGGCAATGTTTCAAACTATCTGGTGAAATACTCTTCGTACGCTAATATAACCTCCGACGAGGAATTTATCAACGCCGCTACCTATTACCAGAGCTGGACACCTGCGGCGGCCGGTTACGGGGAATCAAAAATACTTACCGGACTTATTCCTTATGTGACATATTACTTCTCAATAAAATGGTCCGCCGATGGCTCAGTATATTCGCCTTTATCTTCAACTGGTTCAAACATGGCCATTGCCGCTCCGTACAGTATTCACAGCTCAACGCTTACCGCTGTTTATGACGGCTCGCTGGCCTGGGGCGATTATGATAACGACGGCGACCTGGATTTAGCGTTAACCGGCAGTAACAGCGGCGGCTCGCCAATCTGCTACATTTACCGAAACGATTCGGGTAATTTCAATAATATTAATGCCGGCCTGACAGGCGTCAGCGGCAGTTCCCTGGCCTGGGGCGATTACGACAATGACGGCGACCTGGACCTGGCGGCGGCTGGTGCCAGTAGCAGCAGAATATACCGCAACGACTCCGGAGTTTTCAATAACATCAGTGCCGCCCTGACAACCGCCTATAGCGGTGATCTTGCCTGGGGCGATTACGACAACGACGGCGACCTGGACCTGGCCCTAACTGGCTGGACCGGAAGCGCAAGCATATCTAATATATACCGTAATGACGCGGGAATATTTAACAATATTAGTGCCGGTATAGCTCCGGTTTACGAATCCTCATTTTCCTGGGGCGACTACGACAACGACGGCGACCTGGACCTGACTATCTCTGGTTATACATCCACTTATCAAGCTCACATTTACCGAAATGACAACGGGGCTTTTAATAACATAAATGCCGGATTAACCGGTCTCATGTATACCACTTCAGCCTGGGGCGATTACGACAACGACGGCGACCTGGACTTGGCTATCTCGGGTAGCGATTCCGGAGCCGGTGAAAGGGCATATATCTACCGCAATGACTCGGGCGCTTTCAACAATATTAATGCCGGATTAACGGGTGTTGCCAAGTCATCACTTGCCTGGGGCGATTACGACAACGACGGCGACCTGGACCTCGCCGTTTCCGGAACAACTGATGTGTACTCTTCTTATGGCCTGTCCCGGGTATACCGCAACGATTCCGGCTCGTTCAATAATGTCGGCGCGGGGATTGCAAATCTTTACCTGTCTTCTCTGGCCTGGGGCGATTATGATAACGACGGTGACCTGGATCTCGCCATATCCGGAACGACTGACGGAGCGGCTACGGGCGCGCAGATAAAAATATACACATCTTTTACGAACCTCTCCGCGCCCGAAACAACTCCCTTAGAACCATCAGACGGATTCGGAGCTGATTTTAATGCCACGACAGGAGTTCTTCAACTCCGCTGGGATTACGGCTCCGATACTGATACCCCGCAGAAGGGGCTATATTACACTGTTCGTGTTTCCACTATAACACCCATTAGCGACGCAAACTCCAGGATGGTGGCATGGCGCCCGGCAACACCGTTCCTCGGCAATTACGCCCATGGTTATATTATCGCCTCATCAACTCAGTGCGGGCTAAACTATCACCCAAAAATAACTAATGCCACTTACTATTGGCAGGTCAGAACTATAGACACTTCGTTTAACGAGTCAGCGTGGTCAGTGGAACAGTCAACCTATGTTCCGCCAAGCCCCTCGCAGATATTAAATCTTACCGCAGTTACAGACTATCAGCTCAAGCTAACCTGGACAGCGCCAAACGACACTCAAAGCTACCTCGTAAAATATTCAACCTCCGCTAATATCACAACTGAACAGGAATTTTTCTCTGCCGCAACATATTACCATACATGGACACCGGCTTCACCCGGAGCCGCCGAATCAAAAGTATTGACGGGCCTGATTCCAAATGCGACACACTACTTTTCAATTAGGGGCATTTTCGGCTCAACCTATGGACCGCTTTCAAATACAGCTGGCAACAGCGCGATAGCGCGGGCTTTTGCAATTTTTGGTTCAACCTCAATATTGACCGCTGTCCAGGACGGATCTCTTGCATGGGGGGATTACGACAATGACGGAGATATTGATCTGGCTTGCACTGGATGGTCAGTTTCATCAGGTTACATAACATATGTTTTCCGCAATGATTCCGGGGCTTTTAATAATATAAATGCCGGGCTGACAGGCGTTTATTTTTCCTCTCTGGCCTGGGGCGACTACGACAACGACGGCGATTTGGATCTGGCGCTTTCGGGATTTGATTCCGCGCCCAGAAGTTATATATACCGTAATGACGCAGGCGCGTTTGTCAACATCAACGCCGGGCTGACCGGTGTTTATCTTTCTGCTCTTGCCTGGGGAGATTACGACAACGACGGCGACCTGGACATTGTTGTGACCGGAAGGAACAGTTCAGCCGCATCAACAGCCAACATTTACAGAAATGATTCAGGACTATTCAACAATATCAATGCCAGCCTGACAGGTGTTCAGAATAACTCTCTTGCCTGGGGTGACTATGACAACGACGGCGACCTGGATATCGCAATTCTTGGGGGCAGCCCTACATCATCATACATTTACCGCAATGACTCCGGAGCTTTTAACAACATAAATGCCGGGCTGGCTAACCTCCATTCCGGTTCGCTGGCCTGGGGTGATTTTGACAACGACGGTGATTTAGATATCGCCATATCCGGAATGGATGCCTCAAGTAATAGAAGATGTTATGTTTACCGCAACACTGCCGGCAACTTTGCCAATATTGCCACACTTACCGGCGTTCGTTACTCATCACTCGCCTGGGGCGATTACGATAACGACGGTGATTTAGATCTGGCTCTTTCCGGCACCACTAACGATGCAAACTCTGGCGCCCTGTGCTATATATACCAAAATAATTCAGGTTCTTTCTCAAATATCAACGCGGGATTATCAGGTTTTTGGGCGTCATCCCTTTCCTGGGGCGATTACGATAACGACAACGATCTGGATCTGGCCGTTTGTGGAAGATCCAGCGCAGGAAGAGTTTCTGTAATTTACCAGAACTTCTATTCGGTCGGCCATCCCAACACAGCGCCAACAGTGCCCGCGGGGGGATTTTCGTCAAACCTTGACCTGAACACCATGAAGCTGACGCTTAACTGGGACTATGGCACCGACTCGGAAACCACAATCCAGAAAGGCCTCTACTACTCCGTGCGCGCCTCAACCGAAACACCGGTGACCGATTCAAACGCAAATTTAATATCTTGGCGCCCTTCAACGCCGTTTTTAGGCAACTACCCTCATGGGTATGTCGTAGCGGCCTCAACGCAGAGCGGGGCAGTAATTGTCGGCAAACATGAAGGCTCAACTTACTACTGGCAGGTAAGAACCATTGACACTTCGCTTAAAGAATCAGCCTGGTCTTCCGAACAGTTCAAATACATAACCCCAGTAAAACCAGGCGCCGTAACCTGCCTTGCCGGCATTTACTGGTCCTCCGAAGACAGCATAGGCTTAAACTGGATAAGCCCGGGCGACGACGGCTTCTCAAACAACATTGACGGGGGAAAATTCCATATAAAGTACTCCTCAATGTCAACCGATACCTGGGACGCTATGCCATACAGCATAGCATGGGCCACAAATACAGTCCCAAACACGCTTCGCAGCCGCCTAATAACGGGGCTCGCCGACTCCACCTCATACTACTTCCTTGTAAAAACTCAGGACGAGCTTGACGGCAACTGGTCCGAGCTCTCCAACGGAGCCACGGCATTTACCCTTGACACCGTGGTGCCGGGCGCCATTACAACCCTCTCTTCAAATTTTGTCAGCAGAGATGTCACTCTCTCATGGGTCTCACCGGGCGACAACGGATACCTCCACGACATAGAATCCGGCGGCCAGTATGAAATAAGCTACTCCACCGTGCCGAACTTCGCCACGGATACCGTAACCATAACTTTTTCAACAGCAATTGCTCCCGGGTTTTTCCAGCAATCGTTCATCACCGGGCTCTACGGCTTCACCACCTACTATTTCAGGATACGCACCGCCGACGAAGTCCCGTTCTGGTCCGCGCTCTCAAATATCGCCACCGGCTACTGCCCTGGCACGCCGATTATGACTTACCCGGTTTTCACGCAGATAAGCTCGGTAACTGTTACGGCCAACTGGACCCACACCGGGAACATATTAGCCCAGTATCTCTGCGAAGTATCCACCATGTCAAACTATTCCGTTGCCTATGCGTCAAGCGGCTGGCTTGCCAGCACTGCCACCTCGGCCCGCTTTGATCCGCTGGGCATAAACACTACCTACTACTTCCGCGTAAAATCCATAGATAACATTGGTTCTGAGAGTCCTTGGCTGGTCTTAGGCGGCACTTCCACCTACTCTGTTCAGGTCGGCGCTCCGTCCGTAAACGGCTATGACGATGAAATTTTTGAAACCTACATACTCGTGTCCATCAGCAGTGTTGGCGTCCAGGGAACAAACCCTCCCTGGACTGAATACGCCATACTAAATATTGAAACCGGCGGCTGGCTTCAGGGCGACGGTTCCACAAGCACGGTTGTAGTGTGGAAAACCATATCGGACTGGGAAACTAACTATACTAACAGGCACGCCGGCCTTAACCCTTACACCGCTTACAGTTACCGTGTCAGAACACGAAACAATAACCTTATTGAAACGAACATAAGCCCCATAGGTTCAGGCATGACGCCGTCGGGGCCGCCGTCAGGAGTTGTTGTGGCCGAAGACAGCCACGACAAAATGACCATAACCTGGAACCCAGTTGGCCCGGCCACATCCTACAATGTTTACTATGCCACCGCCACTGACGGTGTGTGGACGAGTTCCTTTACGGGAATAGTTGACACAACATACTCCGACGACTTTAATGGCGGGGTCAGTACAACTACCGGCGTAGCCCTGACACCACTTTCCACAACACAAATCACCATAGACTGGGACACCTGCGCCGTTATAGAAAGCGCCACAAGGTACTATAAAATAACCACCGTGTCTGCCGGCGGCGAGTCCCGCAAAAGCGCCACGGCGTCAGGCGACAGTTTCATCACGCCCATCATCACCGCCTACAACATTTACCGCGACGGAGCCTTCTTAACAACCGTCTCCAGCGACACGCTCACGCACACCGATACAGGCTTATTACCCAACACTTCTTGGGCTTACCAGGTGGCCGGCTACTCAAGCGACTCCGTGGAAGGCCCGCTCTCTATATCTACCATGGCCTGGACCCGCGCCCAGACCGCTCCCGCGCCCATAATATCCGATGTTCTTACAAGATACGCCAGCTTCACCGTTGACACCGCGGAAAACCCTCAACTGACCGAATACGCCTTGGCGCTGTCATCCAACAACTGGGCCGATACCAAATACCTGCAAAATTCCGCCTTCCTTTCATCGTCAATAGTCTGGAAGACCACTGCTTCATGGCATTCGGTCACCACCGACACCATTAAAGGGCTTAACTCGGGGACAAACTACAAAATTAAAATAAAGGCCCGCAATTACAGCGGCATTGAAGAAGCTTTCGGGGCTGAAACATCTTTCACTACGCTTCTCGCCTCAGCGCCGGTCGTTTCAAGCGTGTCTACCGGCACTATCACTTTTGAATTCCTTCCTGTGAATGACAGAACAGATACCGAATACGCCGTCGCCCTCTCTACCGACAACTGGGCAACTTTTAAATACCTTCAATTAGGCGGCTCAACCTCCGTTAACTCTGAAATGTGGCAGACTACAACAGCATGGAACACTTCAATGTCAAATTTAATATCAGGCCTTTACCCCAACTATAATTACCTCGTTAAAACCAGAAGCAGAAACTCTGTTCTTGAAGCCGACGACCGCTACGGTTACGCCGCTTCCACATACACTCTTGCCAACACGCCCATTGCCGCGGCTTTCTCAAACTTAGCACCAAATGTTATCAGGGCCAACTGGAACGCGAATCAAAACTCTCCGTTTACAGAGTACTACGCGGAAAATTTAACAAAATACACCGATTCGGGCTGGTCAACCAACCTTTTCTGGCAGGAACTGGGGCTTGCAGCGAACACAAGCTTCTATTACCAGGTTCGCGCCAGAAACTTTGATACCGTTCAGACTTCAACGGAAACGCTCGGCTGGAAATATACCTACGCCCATGTCCCGTCAACACCCACTCTTACAGCCGACTATGACATCGCAAACGAACACTTTGTTGATATCGCCATAAACTCCGACGCCAACCCAGACTACACCGAATACGCTATATACGGCGGTAACGCCGGAGACGGCTACGGCTGGCTCCAGGGCGACGGCACCGTCGCCATACCGGGAACCCCGGTATGGAAAACCAAAGCCCAGTGGGAAATTGAAGGCATTAACCGCCATAACCACCTTTCGCCCTCCACGGACTACGACTACAGCGTTCGCGCGAGAAATGTTGAAGGCATTGAAACCGCCAACGGCACCTCTACGCACATCATAACTCTTCCGCCAAAAGTCACTCTCGCTGCGGTAAATGAAGTTTCCGACGATTTCCTGCGCCTTTCCTGGGCGCCTCTGTCTAACACGCTCCACTATATAATCTATCAGTCTTCTGCTTCTGACGGCGTGTTCACTCAGGTATCCACAACAACGCTTACTTTGTACGACCACGACATTGACGGCGGCTCGCCGGCCGGCGTCCCGTCAATAACCTTCTCCAATGTCACTAATACCTCCATACAGATTAACTGGGATATTGACTTTGAAACTCTATCGCCCAGCGCCACCAGGTACTATCAGGTATCAGCCGTCACCACCGGCGGCGAAGGGCCAAAAAGCGATGTAAAATACAACTTTGTTTCGCCTATAGTCGCGGGCTACAGGCTCTATAAATTCGGCTCATTGCTCTACACTTCTCCGGGCCTTAACACAACATCCTATATCAATACGCCGCTTCTGCCCAATACGAGTTCTGTATACGAAGTCTCCGTAATATCATCGGATTCACTGGAAGGCACGAAATCATCGCAATATACCAAATGGTCTCTGGCCAACACACCCAACGCGCCGTCGGTATCAGCCGACTGGGATGCCGTTAACCTTTACCGCTGCTATATTACCGTCAACACCAATTCCAACTCTTCATACACTGAATACGCCGTCACCATTGCGTCAGGCGGCACTTTCGCCGACTGGTGGGTAGGCGCCGACGGGCTTATTTCGCAGACTACATATTGGTCCACCAACCTTATCTGGCTCAATAAAGGGCTCAGCGGATCCACAAGCTACTATTATAAAGTCACGGCGAAAAATATGGAAGGCGCCGCAACCGTTCTTTCGCCCCAGACACTCGGGCGCACACCTCCCATACCCGGGCCGGGAAACACGCTGACTATGACTTCCCGCGCGCCAACCTATATCTCCTGGACCTGGGCCGACCCTGGACCCGACGAAAGCGCCTTTAAAGTTTATTCAACCACCGGAGGCGCCGTATCACCCGTACTTGCCGCTGACACAACTTTCTGGACAGAAACAAATATTTCGTCCAATACGCTTTACTCTCGTTTTGTCAAAGCCGTAGGCCCGGGCCCGGATTTTGAAGAAAGCTTCCCGTCTAATACCACGGCCTATTACACACTTATGCCTAATCCGTCTAATGTCACTTTTGTAAGCTTCACAACAACCACAATTATCGTAGCCAACTCTTTCGCGCCCCCTAACATATCTTCCGCCTCCTCAGGCATTTATTTCTACAATACCACAAGTTCCACCGTCTCAGGATGGCTGCAGAATAACTCCTGGACCTCATCAAATCTCGGCATAAACAAACAGTACGCCTTCAAACTTAAACTCCGTAACGGCAACTCCATTGAAACTCCGGAAACCTCGCTCTTTAACAAATATACAGCCGCGGAAACTCCCGGCGCGCCCACCCTCTTTAAACCAACCGACAATGGTTTCCAGATTATTTTTAAAGCCGATAACAACCCGGACTACACTACCTACTCCATTAAAGTATCTACCCTCGGCGATACAGACCTCTTCGTCCAGCAGGGCGGCACCGTCGCGCCCTCCGCCTTCTTCCAGACTAAAGCCTCCTGGGGCGTCGTCACTTCAAGCGGCCTGTCGGCTATGACTACCTATTATGTCTCAATTAACGCGCGCAACGGCGATAACGACGAAACTCCTTACTCCACCGTCTCTACCGTCCGTACCTGGGGCTTTGGCCCAACCCTCGCGGGCGGTTATGACCCCACCCTTGAATACTATATAACCGTCACTATAAATCAGGGCGACAATACCACAGATACTAAATATGCGGTTTTAAACATTGATAATGGTCTATGGTTGGACGGCAACGGCCAGACTCTTCCGACCGCTGCATACGAAACCAAATCCTGGTGGGATGGCGTGCCGTTCAGGAATGCCCATGTTTCTTTAAACCCGGCTAAACTTTACAGCTACCGCGTCTTCGCCCAGGACCCTGTCAGTTCCAATACCGTCGTATCGGCACAGATATCTATTCACACGCCGCCGTCTAATCCGCTGTTTAACTCGGTGGCCGAAAAGAATTCCGATTACCTGGAATTGAAATGGTCTCTGCCCTCGGTGGGGGAAACTCTGCCGGAATTCTACAACATATATTCAGCCGCATCCTCCAGCGGCACCCTTGTATTTGTTTCAAGCACAACTGAGCTTAGCTTCGCCCACGATATTGACGGCTCCGTACCCGAAAAAGTCGCATCCCTCGCGCCTGTCGTTCAAAGCTCAACCACCGTTGCCTTATCCTGGGGCGCTGTCACACTGCCTTCTTCAAGCTCAACCAGATATTACCGCGTAAAAGCCGGCAACGACGGCGGCGAAGGCCCGCAGTCCACAGAACTTTCAGGCTTTGTCACGCCAACACTTAAAGCATACAAGCTTTACAGGGACAATGTCCTGCTTGTAACACTTTCAAGCTCTACTTTAAGTTATACCGATTCATCCCTTTTACCCGACACCACCTACACCTACAGGGTCGCGGCTCTATCCACAGACGACCTGGAAGGCTCACAGTCCGATGCCGCCACTATTCTTTCGTTCCCCAGGGGCATTCCGCTTCCGGACGATGTCGTCGGCCTTAAACTCGTATCCTCCGACGGCGCTACAGCCTCTTTTAGCTTCTCGCCCGTAACAAAACGCGTTGACGGCAAAGATATAGGTAACCAGCTTAAAGGATACACCGTTTACCGCTCCAATGCCCTCGCGGGGCCCTGGACTCTAATTAAATTTATACCTTACGGTTCTGCCGCCGAGTTCTCGGACGCTTACGCCGGCGCCCTCTACTATTACCGCGTCAAAGCTCAGGATACCTACAACCAGGAATCAGAAGGCCTTATGATAGTTAACTCTAACTCGGCTATCGCTATTATGTCCGAAGACAACAACGCCTCCCTCACCTTTGACGACCAGTCCAGAAGCTTCCTTTACGGCGATACAAATACCGTAGGCGCCGACATACGCATTGTCCTTGAAAAAATTGAGGATAACTCAAACGCAAATATCTACTGCACTTACAGGCTGCGCGCTTACAACACCTCTAAACGCGAAGAGCTTACGGGCGAAATTGTTATTCCAAAAACCAGGCTCGGGCCAAGGCTCGTTCTTATTTACAAAACCGCCTCTAACGCCGCTAAGCTCGCTTCAAGGGCTCAGTCAACCAAAGAGCTGCCGGCAATGTATTGGAACAATACCATTAAGTGGGTTAAGGTCAACGGCGAGTTAGACCAGACCGAAGGTTCCGTTTCACTGCGCACTAAACTGCTCGGAAGCTATTCCGTGCGCCTCGCCTCACGGGGCGACAAGTTCGCCGTCACAGGCGTTGAACCTAAAATATTCTCGCCCGACGAAAGCAACACCATCATTTCAAAGGCAAGAATTTATATTGACAACCCTAACTACAGCGAGATCCGTTCCACCATCTTTGATATGGACGGCCGTGTCCTTCGCTCTTCACTGCCCCGCGAGCAGGAAACCGTGCTATACTGGGACGGCAGGGATTCCGATGACAGGATTGTCCCTTCCGGCGTTTACATATACCAGATTGAGGCTGACGGAAGGGCTGTTAACGGCACCATCGTTGTGGCAAGATAACTTTGGTTAGTGGTTCAGTGATAAGGGATAAGCGGTAAGGGGTAAGTGAAGGCAAGGACTGTCATTCCAGAAAAACCTCTGGATACCAGCTTCCCAGACTGTGTGACAATGTCATCCTGATCTCCCGAAGGGAGAGAAGGATCTCGAAGTTATTTTTACCGTCAAGATGCTTCACTGCGTTCAGCATGACAACAGTTCAAAGCCCTCGTTAATGACAGTTACGACACTGTCTGTCCGCTGGTATGACGACACAAAAGCCTGCCGTTCACTTATAGCTTACAACTTAAAACTTAATACTTATAACTGCCGTTGATGTTCACTTATCCCTTACCACTTACCCCTTACCACTGTAGTCCCGTGTGCTTTTTGTCACATGCCGTTGATTTTTCATGCAAAACAGGCAATAGTATTAGTGGCCCGCTAAGGTAGTTTATCAAATCATTTTCATTTGTTGTTTCTCATCATTATGGACATTTAACATTTTAGTTGACAAGCCAGATAATTATCATTATAATTGTATTGAAAATTAACTGCATTTTTGAAATCCATTATGACGAAAAATAAATTCCGTCTCTATTATGGCGCCGGCACCAACGACAGCCCGAATCTGTCCGCGGTGTTTTTTTATTATTTTTCACGGGAGTAACCAATGGCATTAGACTTAAGCAGTTTAAAGAAAGCTGTAAATTCCCTGAACATCGCCATTAAAGTTGTTTCTTCGGTTAATAAAAAAACTATCCCAAAGAACCAGAAAGATGTGCTGCGCGCCGGGGTTATCCAGAATTTTGAATTCACTTATGAACTTTGCTGGAAATTCATGAAGCGCTGGCTGGAGACAAACGGGGAAGGCGCCTCGGTGGATGGAGCCACAAGGAAAGAGATTTTCCGAATTGCCGCTGAAAAACAGCTGATTGGCGATGTTGCTAAATGGTTTGAATATACTCAGGCAAGGAATGAAACCGCTCACACATACGACAATAACACCGCCAACGAAGTGTTTAGGAAAGCTAAGGCCTTCTTAAAAGACGCAAAAAAACTGCTGAAGGAATTGGAATCAAAAAATGATTAACGCGTCGCGGGAACATATTAAACTAATCAGGGATACAATTAAACAGCGTTTTGCCGGCGCAGAAGTGCGCGTTTTCGGATCGCGCGTAAACGGAAAATCAAAAAAGTATTCTGATATTGATCTGGCGATTGTGGAAAAACGAAAAATCAGCCTAAAACATCTAAACGAACTGAGGGATGCCTTTCAGGAATCTGACATTCCCTATAGGGTTGACATTCAAGACTGGCGCAGGGTGTCTAGGGAATTTAAGGCGGTTATCAATAAGAAATACGCTATTCTAAAATAACCATGAATAAAATATTCTCAAAACTACTATCGTCCGTCATTCCCGAATGTGTCCGCTGGTATGACGACTCAAAGAAGCCTGTTATTCCTGTGCAAACAGGAATCCATCAAGCCCGTCATTCCAGAATGGTTCTGTCTGGAATCCACAGCAATGGCATTTCATCAATGTCTCTAAGAAGTGGATCCCTGACTGCTACCTCTGGGATGACAACACAGAAAAAGTCTGTCATTCCCGAATGTGTCCGCTGGCATGACGACTCAAAGAAGTCCGTCATTGCGAGCGAAGCGGGGCAATCCAAAAGCCTGTCATTCCTGCACACGCAGGAATCCAGAAAAGCTGTCACACACAGGAGTCCGGAATCCAAAAATAAACCTAAAGACTGGATCCCAGACTACTACCTCCGGGATGACAGCACAAAACAAATCCGTCATTCTTTTATAACGAATATCATAAAACTTATATTCAACAATTTCCGTTCACTTATCCCTTACCCCTTAGCCCTTACCACTGTCTTTATGGCATTTTCTCTCGCGCACGCGGGGCCGTCAGTCATAACAAACCTTACTGCTTCAACAACCTGCCAGACACAGCTCCAGCTTACCTGGACCGCGCCCGAAAACGGGTTTGGTGGAACCTGCAGCTCATACCTCGTAAAATATTCCACAACAGGCGATATTGTGGACGACGCGGCGTTTAACAGCGCTTCAACTTTTCCGCAAAGTTGGCCTCCGCGGAACCCGAGCGCGATTGACAAAAAAATATTAACCGGCCTTATACCGAGCGTCACATATTATTTTTCAATTAAAAGCGAATTCGGCTCTCTCTACTCGGTTCAGTCAACCACAGGCACCAACGGAGGGATAGCCGGGCCTTTTGACATCCACTCAACATTACCCGGCGGCGCCGGATCAACTCTCTGCTGGGGCGATTACGACAACGACGGCGACCTGGATTTATTGTTTTCGGGCAATACTGCCAATGTTTCAGGAAATACCCACATATTCCGCAATGATTCCGGAACATTTGTCACCTTAACCCCAGGTCCGGGAGTTGCAGGCGGCGCTGTCGCTTGGGGCGATTATGATAACGACGGCGATCTGGATTATGCCGTGTGCGGTTCTGTTTTGGGCGTGGGATCCTATTCCAGAATATACAAAAATAACGCCGGCTCTTTCAGCGATATAGGGGCAGGGCTTCCGGGCTTAAGCGACACATCGGTCGCCTGGGGCGATTACGACAACGACGGAGACCTGGACCTGGCTTTAGCCAACTATATTTACCGGAACGATTCAGGGACTTTCTCTTACATTACCGGGCTCTCCGGAGGCGTCAGCTATGGTGCGCTCGGGTGGGGCGATTACGATAACGACGGCGACCTGGACCTGGCAACCTGCGGCGGAAATACGGCTTACATATACCGCAATGATTCAGGAGCTTTTTTAAACATTAATGCCGGACTAACCGGTGTTAACCCAGGTTCTCTTGCCTGGGGAGATTACGACAACGACGGCGACCTGGACCTCGTTGTGTGCGGCAGTAACAGCACCAAACTATACAGAAACAACACAGGAAGTTTTTCCAATGTCGCGTCAGGATTGACTAACTATGACTCCGGAACTTCTGTCGCTTGGGGAGACTATGATAACGACGGCGACCTGGATCTATCCATAAACGGACGCATCGGCTCTATCCCCAAAAATGAGGTTTTTCAGAACAATTCCGGGTCGTTCAGCAATATACTTGCCGGGTTGACAGCAACTTATGTTGGTAGCGCGACCTGGGGTGATTACGACAACGACGGAGATCTGGACTTGGCCATATCAGGGTACGAGGGGTGGCCAATTTACAGAACCCTGATATACCGCTCATACATGGCTGATTTCGGCGCAGTGAACACGGCACCCACTGCGCCATCAAGCGGTTTCGGCGCGGACTTTAACACAACCACAGGAATACTCCAGTTTCGCTGGGATCCGGGCTCTGATACCGAGACAACCGAAACGAAAGGTTTGTACTATCTTGTGCGCGTAAGCACGACAACACCTATTAACGATACAAACAGCAACAAGGTGTCATGGAGACCGGCAAGCCCGCTTATGGGCAACTACCGTCATGGATATGTGACGGCCTCGTCAACCCAGTGCGGTTTCAACTACCGCCCACGCCTGACAGATACCACCTACTACTGGCAGGTTAGAACCATTGACACGGCGCTTAAAGAATCGGCATGGTCGGTTGAGCAGTCAACTTATGTGCCTCCCGGCCCTTCGCGCATTTTTGACCTCTCGTTACAGCAAAGCTTTCAGCTGAGGCTTTCCTGGACAGCTCCGGGCGGAGTCACGGGCTACCTCGTAAAATATTCCACCACCGCCAATATCGCGACCGAAGAAGACTTTGCCGCGGCGACAACTTTTTACCAGAGCTGGGTACCGGCGTCTCCGGGGACGGGGGAAGCAAAACTATTGACAGGGCTTCTGCCTGAAGTCACCCACTACTTCTCAATAAAGGGATTTAACGGCTCGTTATATTCGGTTCTCTCGTCAACGGCAAACGGCGCTATGCCAAGCCCTTTTGTGTCCCGCACAACGCTGTTAGCCTTTCTGCTCGGCTCGCTGGCCTGGGGCGACTACGACAACGACGGAGACTTAGACCTCGCCGCATCCGGCAGCACAAGTTCCGGAGCCAGAACATATATATACCGTAATGACGCGGGAGTCTTTAACAGCATAAACCCGGGCTTACCCAATATGTATTGGTCTTCTATGTCTTGGGGAGATTACGACAACGACGGCGATCTGGACTTGGCTATCAGCGGGTATGATGACTTGGCATATATTTACCGAAACAATGACGGATCGTTTGTTAACATTAACGCCGGACTTTCAGGTGTGGATCAAGGCTCTATTGCCTGGGGAGATTACGACAACGACGGAGACCTGGACTTGGCGCTCTGCGGCAGCAGCAAGTCAAACATTTACCGCAACGACTCCGGAGCCTTCAACAATATCAATGCAGGGCTAACCGGTGTTAGTTATTCATCGCTTGCCTGGGGAGACTACGACAATGACGGAGATCTGGATCTGGCGCTTTCGGGCTACAACAGCACTAGTCCATATTATTACTCATTAATTTACCACAACGATTCAGGAGCTTTCAACAATATCAATGCCGGACTAACCGGTGTTAGTAATTCATCGCTTGCCTGGGGAGACTACGACAACGACGGCGACCTGGATTTAGTGCTTTCTGGTAGTGACAGCGGCAGCGTGCGGCGCTCCTACATATATCGCAATGATTCAGGAGCTTTTAACAATATCAATGCGGGATTAACAGGCGTTTACTATTCTTCACTTGCCTGGGGCGATTTTGATAACGACGGCGATCTGGATTTGGCTGTCTCAGGCCAGGACAGCGGAAGCGTGGGAAGATCCTTTATTTACCGAAATAACTCCGGCAGTTTTTCAGACATCGCCGCGGGCTTATCAGGTGTTTTCAATTCCTCGCTCGCGTGGGGCGATTTTGATAACGACGGCGACCTGGACCTAGCCCTCGCAGGCTCTTCAAACGGCGCTGCAAGCGGTGCCTCAACCTACATATACCACTCCTGCATGGCCGGCATCGGAAATGTAAACACAGCGCCGTCGGCTCCCTCAGACGGTTTCGGTTCGGACTACAACTCAACGACAGGCGTTTTACAACTTCGCTGGGGCTACGGCTCGGACGCCCAGACAACCGACCCTAAAGGATTGAACTATACCGTCCGCGTTTCAACCATTACACCTATAAGCGATTCAAATTCAAAATTTGTTTCCTGGCGGCCGGCAACGCCTTTTCTCGGCAACTACCCCCATGGATATATTATCGCCTCATCAACCCAGTGCGGCTTAAATTTTCATACCGGCCTGACCGACACAACTTACTACTGGCAGGTGCGCTCCATTGATACGGCGCTTAAAGAATCCGACTGGTCTGTGGAGCAGTCAACCTATGTGCCGCTTGTCTTACTGCCAATTCCAAATGTCTCGGTGCAACAGGACTTCCAGTTGAAACTAAGCTGGTTGGCCCCTGTGGGCGCGGCAGGATACCTTATAAAATATTCCACAACCAACAACATTACCACTGAAAATGAATTTTCCGCGGCAACAACTTTTTACCAGAACTGGACGCCGGCGGCAGCCGGTTCGGGGGAGACAAAATATTTAACGGGACTTATCCCTTTGGCAACTTACTACTTCTCAATTAAGTGGTCTAACGGCTCGGCATACTCAATTATGTCTTCATCAGCAAGCGGAGCAACGGCCAGCCCTTTTAGCATTCACACCTCAACATTTACTGGTGTTTATAATTCTTCTCTTGCCTGGGGAGATTACGACAACGACGGCGACCTGGACTTGGCCTTGTCAGGCCATACCGGCTCAGCGTATGTTTCCTACATATACCGCAACGACTCAGGGACTTTCAACAATATCAACACCGGCCTGTCTGGCGTTTTCAATTCATCTCTTGCCTGGGGCGATTACGACAACGACGGCGACCTGGACCTGGCTGTATCAGGCACTAATGGCAGTACTTACTACTGCGACATATACCGTAATAACTCGGGGAGCTTTGTCAACATTAATGCCGGGCTGACGGGAGTTGATCAATCTTCTCTTGCCTGGGGAGATTTTGATAACGACGGCGACCCGGACCTCGCTGTATTGGGAAACGACGGAAATGGAGCCAAGTCTTACCTGTACCGCAACGATTCAGGAGCTTTTAATAATGTCAACGCGGGTTTTGTTGCCGTCTCTTATGGCTCTCTTGCCTGGGGCGACTACGACAACGACGGCGACCTGGACCTGGCTATTACAGGAAACGGAACCTATATATACCGCAACAATTCAGGATCGTTCGTTAATATTAACGCCGGATTAACCGGTTTTACAAACGCTTCGCTCGCGTGGGGCGATTACGATAACGACGGTGACCTGGACCTGGCCGTCATGGGGTATTCAAGCGGCGGAAAAACCTATATATACCGCAATAATTCAGGAGCTTTCGCAAACATTAACGCCGGCCTGACTGCTGTATACATGGGCTCGCTTGCCTGGGGAGATTACGACAACGACGGCGATCTGGACTTGGCTGTTTCGGGCTATTTTGCGTCAAACAACAATAAATTATACATTTACAGCAACGATGGCGGAGCCTTCAACATCGTTAGCGCCGGATTAACAGGCGTTCGGAGTTCTTCTCTTGCCTGGGGCGATTACGACAACGACGGCGACCTGGATCTGGCTGTCTCGGGAGAGGACAGCAGTTCTGTAAAAAGAACTATGGTATACCGCTCTTATTGGTCGGAAACAGGCACTGTAAATACCGCGCCTTCAGCTCCTTCAGGCGGTTTTGGCGCGGACTACGACACGGAAACCGGCATATTACAGCTTCGCTGGGATTACGGCTCAGATACCCTAACACCTGATAAGGGACTCTATTACACCGTCCGCGTTTCAACCCTCACTCCCATCAGCGACTCAAATTCAAATGTCATCTCATGGCGCCCTTCAACGCCGTTTCTTGGCAGTTACCCTCACGGATATATTACCGCCTCGTCAACCCAGTGCGGGCTAAACTTTCGCCCGCGCCAGCCCGATGCCACATATTACTGGCAGGTCAGGGCCATTGACACGGCACTAAAGGAATCCGACTGGTCGGTGGAACAGTCCACCTATGTGCCGGCATTTGTATTGCCCATATTTGACCTTGTTGTAAGACAGGACTACCAGCTCAGGCTTTCCTGGACAGTGCCGGGAAGCGCAGCAAACTACCTGGTAAAATACTCTACCACAGCAAATATAACAACTGAGGAAGAATTTTCCGCGGCAACAACTTTTTACCAGAACTGGACGCCGGCGGCCTCCGGCTCGGGGGAACTCAAAATCTTAACCGGGCTTCTGCCAGAGGTCACATACTTTTTCTCTATAAAGTGGTCAAACGGCTCCGAATACTCGGTTATTTCCTCGTCAACAAGCGGAGCCATGGCAAATCCGTTTAGCATCAATTCTTCTGCTCCCGGGGGATTTTATTACGGTGCTCTTGCCTGGGGCGATTACGATAACGACGGCGACCTGGACCTGGCGGTATCGGGTTATGACAGCGGCAACACGCCGCGCTCCTACATTTACAGAAACAACTCTGGAGCGTTTGTCAACATCAACGCAGGGCTCACGGCGGTTACCCAATCTTCGTTTGCCTGGGGCGATTACGATAATGACGGCGATTTGGATTTAGCAGTCTCAGGCAGTGGAATAACTTACATTTACCGCAACAATTCTGGGAGCTTTGCCAACATAAATGCCGGTTTGACGGGAGTTTACAACAGTGCGCTTGCCTGGGGGGATTACGATAACGACGGCGACCTGGATTTGGCGGTATCAGGAAGCACCAATGGCGGTTCATCAGGGGTAAGTTCACGAATATACCGCAACGACTTGGGTTCGTTTAACAACATAGCCGCGCCTTTGACAAATCTTTATTATGGCTCTATTGCCTGGGGCGATTATGATAACGACGGCGACCTGGACCTGGCCAATTTTGGAACTGACATCGGCAACACACGGCGCTCCTATATATACCGCAATGATTCGGTAAGTTTCAATAACATAAATGCCGCGCTGGCAGGACTCTATAATGGCTCCCTTGCCTGGGGCGACTACGACAACGACGGCGACCTGGACCTGGCTGTCTGCGGAGACACTGGCTCTCCTATTTCCTACATATATCGCAATGATTCCGGAGCTTTTAACAATATTAACGCTGGATTAACAGGTGTTCAGAGTTCATCTCTTGGCTGGGGCGATTACGACAACGACGGCGACCTGGACCTGGCTGTTTCAGGCTATGTAGCATACGATAATTATAAGTCTTACCTATACAGAAATAATGCCGGGGTTTTTGATAATATCAGTGCCGGTTTGACAGGGCTTTCTTATGGCTCCCTTGCCTGGGGGGATTACGACAACGACGGCGACTTGGATCTGGCCTTATGCGGACAAGACGCTATTGATGTGAAATGGTTTTACATTTACAACGGTTGTTATTCAGTCAGCAGGCCAAACACCCAGCCATCCGCTCCTTCAGGCGGCTTTTCCTCAAGCTTTGACCAGCCCACAATGAAAATGACTTTTAGCTGGGACTATGGCTCCGACGCCGAAACAACCGTTCAAAAAGGCCTCTACTACACCGTTCGCGCCTCCACAAACACTCCAATAACCGACACAAACGCTAATATAATTTCGTGGCGGCCATCAACGCCGTTTTTTGGAAACTACCCACACGGTTACCGCGTGGCAGCCTCTACCCAGAGCGGCGCTGTTCTTACGGCGCAAAGCGAAGGGTCAACCTACTACTGGCAGGTAAGGACCATTGACACCGGCTTCTCCTCGTCAGACTGGTCTGAAACGCAAAATACCTATGTTACTCCTATAAAACCGTCAGCCGTCACAAGCCTTGCCGGCACGCGCTGGACACCCGAGGACAGCATAAAACTTTCCTGGGCAAGCCCGGGCGACGACGGCTATGTCAACAATATTACCGGAGGAAAATTCGGCGTAAAGTATTCCACAGGCCCGTCCGACACCTGGGACACTATGCCGTTTTATGTTGAATGGACTACCAACACAACGCCAAGCTCGCCGCAAACCCGTATAATATCCGGCCTTAATGATTCCTCAACATACTATTTCTTTATTAAGGCCCAAGACGAAATAGAGGGCAACTGGTCCGAGCTGTCCAACAGCGCGACAGCCTTTACGCTTGACACCGCGGCGCCCGGCACAATTACAAGCCTTGTTTCGGCTCTTGGGCCGGTCGGCAGGTCCATAACGCTTTCCTGGGTCTCTCCCGGGGACAACGGATACCTCCACGACATAGAAACCGGCGGCCAATACGAAATAAAGTATTCCACGGTGCCATACTTCGCCTCGGACACCACCAGCGTAGTGTTCTCAACGGCAATTTCGCCGGGCATGTTCCAGCAATCAATTATTACCGGCCTGCGCGGGTTTACCACCTACTACTTCGCCGTTAAAACCGCCGACGAAGTCCCGTTTTGGAGCGCGCTCTCTAATATTACAACAGCATACTGCCACGGCACTCCCATAATAACATACCCGGCGTTTACACAGATCAGCACCGCTACCGTCACCGTCAACTGGGCCCTTAACGGCAACAACCTCGCCCAATACCTCTGCGAGGTTTCAACTCACTCGGATTACTCTTTGCCGCTCTCTTCGTCAGGCTGGCTCTCTTACGATACTTCTTCTGCACGCTTTGACCCGCTCTCAATTAACACCACCTTCTACTTCCGCGCTAAATCCATAGACAATATCGGCATTGAAAGCCCCTGGCTCGTTATTGGCGACACCTCAACCTACGCCGTCGCCGTAGGCGCGCCAACCATTCTCGGCTACGACGACGACACCTTCCAGACATACACACTGGTTGCCATAAGCAGTTCCGGCGCATCAGGCATTAACCCGCCCTGGACCGAATACGCTATTCTTAATATTGAAACCGGCGGCTGGCTCCAAGGCGACGGATCCACCGGAACCGTTGCCGTATGGAAAACTATTCCAGACTGGGAAACCAACTATTCCAACAGGCACGCGGGCCTGGCTCCTTACTCCTCTTACAGCTACCGCGTAAGAACAAGAAACAATAACTTAATTGAAACCGCTATAAGCCCCATCGGCTCAGGACTGACTCCATCCGGCCCGCCGTCAACTATCACCGTCGCCGAAGAAAACGACGACAAACTTAAAATCACCTGGTCCTCCGTAGGGCCTGCTATATCCTATAATGTTTACTACGCCACAGCCACCGACGGCGTATGGACAAGCTCGTTTACCGGTATCGCCGACATAACCTACTCAGACGACTTCAGCGGCTCAGTAAGCACAACCACAGGCGTAGCCCTGACACCGCTTTCTACAACACAAATCACTATAGACTGGGACACCTGCGCTGTCATAGAAAGCGCTACCCGCTATTATAAAGTAACAACCGTATCAGCCGGCGGCGAGTCACGCAAAAGCGCCGTTGGCTCAGGCGACCGCTTCATCACACCCATCATTACCGCCTACAACATTTACCGCGACGGCGCCTTCTTAACAACCGTATCCAGCGACACGCTCACGCATACCGATACAGGCTTATTGCCTAACACTTCCTACGCCTTCCAAATAGCAGGCTATTCCTCCGACTCCGTGGAAGGCCCGCTGTCCGTATCCACCATGGCCTGGACCCGCGCCCAAACCGCCGGCGCGCCGGCTATCTCGGATGTCCTAACCCATCAGGCTAACTTCACTATTGATATATCCGGCAACTCCCAGCTGACTGAATACGCCATAGCCCTGTCTTCCGATAACTGGACCGATACCAAATACCTGCAAAATTCAGCCTTCCTTTCCTCAACTATCGTCTGGAATACCACTGCCTCCTGGCATTCCGTCACCACCGATACCATCAAAGGCCTTAACTCCGGCACCGAATACAAAGCTAAAGTCAAGTCCCGCAATGTTGACGCCGTAGAACAGCCCTTTAGCGAGGAAACTTCCTTTACCACACTGCTTGCTACCGCCCCGTTCGTCACTGCCGTCACCACCGGCACAATTTCCTTTGAATTTATCCGCGCTAACGACCGCCAGGACACACAATACGCCGTAGCACTCTCTACCGACAACTGGGCAACTTTTAAATATCTCCAGGTCGGCGGCACCACTTCGGCTAACACAGAAATCTGGCAGACTACCACCGCCTGGAACGCTTCAATGGCTGACATAATCACAGGCCTTGTCCCTAACCACAACTACCTCGTTAAAATGAAAAGCAGAAACTCTGCCCTGGAAGCCGATAACATCTACGGCTACGCAGCCTCAACCTATACCCTTGCAAATACGCCCATCGCAGCCGCATATTCCAACTTAGCTCCAAATGTCATCCGCGCCAACTGGAACGCTAACCTTAACTCTAATTTCACGGAATACTACGCCGAAAATATCACAAAAACAACTAACTCAGGCTGGACCACTAACCTATACTGGCAGGAAGCAAGCCTCGCTCCAAACACAAGCTTCTACTATCAGGTCCGCGCCAGAAACTATGACGCCATACAAACCTCCACCGCATCACTCGGCTATAAATATACCTACGCCCACACGCCGTCTACACCTACTCTTACAACCGACTACGATCTCGTCAACGAACACTATATTGATATCGCCATAAACTCCGACGCTAACCCCGACTACACCCAGTACGCCATCTACGGCGGCAACTCGGGCGACGGATACGGCTGGCTACAGGGCGACGGCACCGTCGCTATCCCCGGAACCCCGGTTTGGAAAACTAAAGCCCAGTGGGAAATTGAAGGCATTAACCGACATAACCACCTCTCTTACTCCACGGACTACGACTACAGCGTCCGCGCAAGAAATGTTGAAGGCGTTGAAACCGCTAACGGCACAGCCACTCATATAATCACTCTGCCTCCTAAAGTCACTCTCGGCGGCGTTAACGAAATGTCCGACGACTTCCTCCGCGCTTCCTGGGCCCCTCTGTCTAATACACTCTACTATATCATTTACCGCTCCTCAGCCTCAGACGGCGTATTTACTCAGCTCTCCACCACTACCGCTATTACCTACGACGACGATATTGACGGTTCAGGGCCCACTGTTATACCCTCACTGTCGTTTTCTAATGTCACAAACTCTTCCATACAGCTCAACTGGGATATTGATACCGAACTCCTGACGCCAAGCACCTCTAAATATTACCAGGTCTCCGCCGTCACAACAGGCGGCGAAGGGCCTAAAAGCGATATCATCGGTAACTATGTAACGCCTATTGTCTCGGGATACAGGGTTTACCGCTTCGGCGTTATCATCAGCACATCGCCCAACCTTAGTACCACCTCTTATATAAATACGCCCCTTGCTCCCAACACAAGTTCCGTCTACGAACTCTCTGTCATAACCTCTGACTCCCTGGAAGGCACAAAATCCTCCCAGTACACAAAATGGTCTCTGGCTAATACACCGCTCGCTCCTTCAGTTTCTGCCGACTGGGATGCCGTTAACCTCTACCGCTGCTATGTCACCGTCAACACTAACTCCAACTCTTCTTACACCGAATACGCCGTCACTATAGCCTCTATGGGCGCCTTCGGCAACTGGTGGGTCGGAAACGACGGCCTTATCACTCAAACCACCTACTGGTCCACCAACACCCTATGGCTTAACAAAGGGCTGACCGGTTCCACAAGCTACTACTACAAAGTCACCGCCCGCAATATGGAAGGCGCCTATACCGTACTGTCACCTCAAACCCTTGGCCGCACCCCGCCTATACCGGGACCCAAGTTCTTTGCCATGACCTCTCGCGCTCCAACCTATATCTCCTGGACCTGGGTTGACCCGGGCGACGACGAAACAGGCTTTAAAGTTTATGCCACTACAGGCGGCACCGTTTCACCGGTCCTTATTCCTAACACCACCTTCTGGACCGAATATAACCTCCTGCCTAACACCACCTACGCAAGGTACGCCAAAGCTATAGGCCCGGGCCCGGACTTTGAAGAAAGCTTCCCGTCTAACGCTACCGCTTTCTATACCCTTATGCCTAACCCTGATACCGTCTCTTTTGTCAGCTTTACTACAACCACTATTACCGTAGCCAACTCCTTCGCGCCGCCTAACATTTCTTCCGCCTCCTCAGGCGTTTATTTCTACAATACCACAAGTTCCACCGTATCAGGATGGCTGCAAACTAACTCCTGGACCTCATCAAATCTCGGCATCAACAAACAGTACGCCTTCAAACTTAAACTCCGTAACGGCGACGCCGTTGAAACTCCCGAAACCTCACTCTTTAACAAATATACAGCCGCCGAAACTCCCGGCGCGCCCACCCTCTTTAAACCAACCGATAAAGGTTTCCAGATTATTTTTAAAGCCGATAACAACCCGGACTACACTACCTATTCCATTAAGGTATCTACCCTCGGCGATACAGACCTCTTCGTTCAGCAGGGCGGCACCGTCGCTCCAACAGCCTTCTTCCAGACTAAAGCATCCTGGGGCGTTGTAACTTCAAGCGGCCTCTCGGCTATGACTACCTATTATGTCTCAATTAACGCGCGCAACGGCGATAACGACGAAACTCCTTACTCCACCGTATCTACTGTCCGTACCTGGGGCTTCGGACCAACCCTCGCGGGCGGTTATGACCCCACCCTTGAATACTATATCACCGTCACCATCAATCAGGGCGACAATACAACAGATACGAAATATGCGGTGTGGAATGTTCCCGGCGGCTGGTTAGACGGAAATGGCGGCTTATTGCCTACTGAAACCTACGAGCTGAAATCCTGGTGGGACGGAGTGCCGTTCAGAAACGCGCATACAAACCTTGAACCGGCCAAGATGTACAGCTACCGCGTCTTCGCCCAGGACCCTGTCAGTTCCAACACGGTGGTCTCAGCACAGATATCTATTCACACGCCGCCGTCTAATCCGCTGTTTAACTCGGTGTCTGAAAAGAATTCCGATTACCTTGAACTGAAATGGTCTCTGCCCTCGGTGGGGGAAACTCTGCCGGAATTCTACAACATATATTCAGCCGCCTCCTCAAGCGGCACCCTTGTATTCGTCTCAAGCACAACTGAACTTAGCTTCCTTCACGATATTGACGGCTCCGTACCCGAAAAAGTAGCCTCGCTTGCGCCTGTCGTTCAAAGCTCCACCACCGTTGCCTTATCCTGGGGCGCTGTCACACTGCCTTCTTCAAGCGCTGCCAGATATTACCGCATAAAAGCTGGCAACGACGGCGGCGAAGGCCCCGCTTCCACAGAACTCTCAGGCTTTGTCACACCAACCCTTAAAGCTTACAAGCTTTACAGGGATAATGTCCTGCTTGTAACACTTTCAAGCTCCTCGTTAAGTTATACTGATTCATCCCTTTTACCCGACACCACCTACTCGTACAGGGTCGCGGCTCTCTCCACAGACGACCTGGAAGGCTCACAGTCCGACGCCGCTACCGTGCTCTCGTTCCCTAAAGGCATTCCGCTTCCGGACGATGTCGTCGGCCTTAAACTCGTATCCTCCGACGGCGCTACAGCCTCCTTTAGCTTCTCGCCCGTAACAAAACGCTCCGACGGCAAAGACATAGGTAACCAGCTTAAAGGATACACCGTTTACCGCTCCAATGCCCTCGCGGGGCCCTGGACCTTAATCAAATTTATACCTTACGGCTCTGCCGCCGAGTTCTCGGACGCTTACGCCGGCGCCCTCTACTATTACCGCGTCAAAGCTCAGGATACCTATAACCAGGAATCAGAGGGCCTTATGATAGTTAACTCTAACGCGGCTATCGCTATTATGTCTGAAGACAATAACGCATCGCTCACCTTTGACGACCAGTCCAGAAGCTTCCTGTACGGCGACACAAACACCGTGGGCGCCGACATACGCATTGTCCTTGAAAAAATTGAGGATAACTCAAACGCAAATATCTACTGCACTTACAGGCTGCGCGCTTACAACACCTCTAAACGCGAAGAGCTTACAGGCGAAATTGTCATTCCAAAAACCAGGCTCGGGCCAAGGCTCGTTCTTATTTACAAAACCGCCTCTAACGCCGCTAAGCTCGCTTCAAGAGCTCAAGCCACCAAAGAGCTGCCGGCCATGTATTGGAACAATACCATTAAGTGGGTTAAGGTCAACGGCGAGTTAGACCAAACCGAAGGCTCCGTTTCACTGCGCACTAAACTGCTCGGCAGCTATTCCGTGCGCCTCGCCTCACGGGGCGACAAGTTCGCCGTCACTGGCGTTGAACCTAAAATATTCTCGCCCGACGAAAGCAACACCATCATTTCAAAGGCAAGAATTTATATTGACAACCCTAACTACAGCGAGATCCGTTCCACCATCTTTGATATGGACGGCCGTGTCCTTCGCTCTTCACTGCCTCGCGAGCAGGAAACCGTGCTCTACTGGGACGGCAGGGACTCGGACGAAAGAATCGTTCCCTCAGGCGTTTACATATACCAGATTGAGGCTGACGGAAGGGCTGTTAACGGCACTATCGTCGTGGCAAGATAACTTTGGTTAGTGATTCAGGGATAAGGGGTAAGGGGTAAGTGAAGGCAGGGCCTGTCATTCCGGAATGGTTCAGTCGGAAATCCATCAAAGCTGTCATTCCAGAAATGTTCTGTCTGGAATCCAAACAATGGCATTTCGCCAATGACTCTAAGAAATGGATCCCAGACTACTGCCTCTGGGATGACAACTCAAAGAGGCCTGTCATACCCGACAGTCTGTCCGCTGGTATGACGACACAGAAGCGCCACACGCCGTCATTCCAGAATGGTTCTGTCTGGAATCCACAACAATAGCATTTCATCAATGTCTCTAAGAAGTGGATCCCAGACTACTACCTCTGGGATGACGACACAGAAAAAGTCTGTCATTCCCGACTGTATCCGCTAGTATGACGACACAAATAAGCTGTCGTTCACTTATCCCTTACCACTTACCGCTTATCCCTTACCACTTACCCCTTATCCCTTACCACTTACCACTTATCCCTTACCCCTTACCACTGAAAAATACTTTTCCACTTGACAGCATTTTTAAAATTTGTTAAATTCTCGGCATTGCAGTTGTTGTCCATTCCAAACAGGGGGTAACGGGGTTGGGGGAAACGCGGGGGCGCGGAGTCGCAGCATATCTGTCAGGCTCACCTTCTAAATTTCATTCAGTAAAACCCAAGATTATTTCATGGGTAAACGCTTTGCGGCAATACTAATTGCTTTGCCGCTATTTTTTTCGTTTGCGATTTCCGCGGAACAGATCTCTGCAGATTCCAGCATTTCTGTTTTCAGCGACCTCGGCCCGTTTGAAGTAGCCGTATCGTCTGACTGGCTAACCGCGACCATACTATTTGCGCCTTCGGACACGGGTGAAAAGAAATCCGCTGACACCATAATCGCTCTTCAGCGGGGGCTCTTCTACCTGCTTGACCCAAACCTCTCTTCTCTGCCGAAATTTCTGACATGGATGCATACCCCGTATTTTGTAAACATACCCGACGAAGCAAATATTGATTTCAGCGTAGTCTATTATGACCAGTACGGCAACGCGCCTTCAGCCGGCTATCCGAAAGCCGTATACTGGCCTGTCGGAACTCTGGACTATACAACGCTTCAGCTTGAGGATGCCGGAACAAGCGGGACCGGCACTCTGTATAAAATAACTGCCTCTCTGCCGGTGGGGGCGTATTACTACAAATACTGCGTGAGAAATGACCAGCTCGCGAACGATTATGAGCTTGCGATAAGTTCTTTTGTGGTTTCTAAAAGGCCCCGCAACATTGAAAGCATATCGCTCTCAAAAGACGCTGTTATCTCTAACGCGAAACTGCTGATAAGCTGGCAGGCCCAGGACCCGCAGGGCGCCGAACTGACTTATAAACTATATCTTGGCAAATCACCTGAAACAATGACCCTCTTATATGAGGGAACAACGGCCTGCTACGAAATCTGCGAACTACTCTACGCCCAGGACTATTACTGGCAGGTTGAGGCGGTAAACTCCTTTGGAGTATCCTCCAAAAGCCAGGTCTACAAGTTTTCCACGATCCTTAAAGTAAGCAAAGCTTTTAACTATCCTAATCCGTTCAACCCTCACAGAGAAATAACTAATTTCGTTTTTAATATGGTCCTCTCCGGATACGCGGAAATAAGCGTATTCACCGAGCTCGGCGACCTGTGCTGGCAGAAAACCTTTGAAAATCTCTCCGCCGGCGCCAACGAAGCCCCCTATGACGGGAAGGATGATTTTCAGAAGGTTTTGTTCAACGGCAGCTATGTGTGTGTTATCAAAAAAAACTACAACGACGGAACCGGGGAAACAGATAAATGCAGGCTCTTAATAATAAAATAAAACATATTGTTCCGGTCCTGGCATTCCTGCTTGCGGCCGCGGCGCCTCACTCTCTGGCCCTTGGGGGCAGAGCCAATTATCTCTCTCACGGCCCTTCGGCCGCGGCTTTCGGACGCGGTGAAACAGCCTGCTCGGCTATCGGAGAGCAGGCCGCCTGGTTTTACAATCCTTCCCTGTTGACGCCGGCATCAGGGCCGGCGGCCTATCTGTCCCATTTTCTTCTCTATGAGGGCAGTTATTACAGCTTTGCTTCGGCAAGCCTGCCGGTAAAAAAATTCGGCTTTGCTGTTTCAGCTTTAAATTTAAGAAGCGGCGATATTGAATTGAGAAATAATATATACGACCTGCCGGTTGTCATTCAAACAAACCAGTCCGCGTTTATGCTTTCTTTTTCAGGTGAACTTAAAAAGCATTTTGCCGTCAGGTACGGCGTCAACGCAAAATATTTGTATATGAATTTAAACAATAAAACCGCCGGAGCTATAGCCGCGGACGCAGGCGTATCAAAAAGGGTGGAATCTCTTAAAATATTTGGGTCCAAATGCGTTCTTGACTCCGGTATTTCGGTTTCCAATGCTCTCGCGCCAACGCTTACCCTGATAAACGATTCCGAAACCTATCCCGCAATCTATAAAGCGGGCGCGGCGCTTAAAATACCTACAATCCTGCGTGTTTACAGCTTTGATTATCTTTCAGTATACGCGGATCTGGCCCTGGAAGAGAATCTCTTAAACTACTATGCCGGATTGGAATACTCTTTAAGCGGAATGCTGTTCCTGAGAGGCGGAACATACAAAAATCACTATACCGCGGGGCTTGGCTACAAAAATGGCAGCATACAGTTAGATTATTCTTTTGACCTCGGGCCGTTCGCGGGTTTTAATAAATTGTCGCTGGCATACCTGTTTAAGTCAAATGCCTCAAAAAAGGAAATTCCGCGCCTCAAAACGAAAGGGGAACTGCTTTTAATGAAAGAGGCCAAAAAAGCTCTCAAGGAAGCGGAAAAAATAAAAGCCGGCCAGGATAGAGACATAAACTCAATGTTCAGATCAGCCAGGAAGGATTACGATAACAAGCGCTACCTTAAAGCGGGCGATAAATTCAGCGAAATTGTGATAAAGTACCCGGACTGCGAGAGCGCTAAGGAGTACTTTGAAAAAATTAACAGCCAGATGGAAGACAAATCACGAGACATGGGTACCAGCAACTTTGAAGAGCTTTCGTACGCCAAGGGGTATTTAAATTATCGCCGCAAACAGCTCAGCGAGGCGATAAACGAATGGGAAAAGGTTTTACAGATCAATTTTAAGAGAACCGAACTTGACGAATACCTTCTGCAGGCAAAAGCTTTCCTGAAAGACGCTGAAAAACAGGCTCTTGAAAAGCAAGCGGAAGATGCCGTCTCCGCGCTTTATAACGACGGTACCGCAGAATTTGATAAAAATAACTACATAGCCTGCATTAAAAAAATGGAGGCGATTGAAACCCTCTGCAGGGAAAAACCGTTTGCAAAGGCGGTTGACTGGAGCAGGCAGGCTCATGACCTTATAAACAAATGTCTCACTCTGCTTTCCAAAACGGTTGCGAAAAAAACAAAATCACCGTCAGAATCGGAGCAGGTACAGCCGGAAACCGAGATAGACACGGCGGGCGCGGACAAAAAATATAACGAGGGGCTGGTTTTCTACGCGCAGGGCAAGCTTTTTGAGGCTCAGAAAGCCTGGGAGATAGCTCTGCGGATGAACCCAGCCCATGAAAAAGCCGCCAAGGCCATAGACAGGATTCAGCAGCAATAATTATCGGAGGAGCGATGAAAAAATACTTTTATTTTTGCGTAACCGCGCTGGTTTCAGCGCTGATATTTGCTGGCTGCCAGAACAATAATTCCACGCTTGAGGATACCGTGACCTTCAAAGGATCAGTTTCTCTTGGACAAGTTATCGTTGACGCAAACGGCAACCAGACAATTACCGTAACAGGCGCGGCGCCAAACGCCGCTGTTGTGTGCGAAAATACCGGTGACTCGGTAAAATCAGCCTCTGACGGGAGCTACACGCTGAAGGCGAAAGCGGTAAGGCAGTTCACGGCGCTTAATGCCGAAACCTACACGCTCTCGGCTTTTGATCAAAATGGCGGAGACGAGAAGATAACAGTTTCAGGAAAACCCGGCGAGACTGTAAATGTGCGCGGTTTTATTTTATACAAGCATACGGAGGATAAATGAAATTCCGCTATATCTGTGTTACCGCGGCGATAATACTTTTGCCCTTAAAAACCCAAAAAGCTTACTGCGAGGAGATGGTTGAAGTCTCCGTTGAAATAACCGAAGTTAACAACAATAAAGCCCATGAGCTGGGCGTTGAGTGGCCCTCTGCGATTAAAACTGGCGAAGTCATGTGGAGTGCTTCCAATAGGCTGCCGGCGGCTCTTCCGGAGGTGCCTTCAATTATAAAAGTCGGCGACTGGGCCAGGTTTACCGAGCTGACCGCAACGCTTAATTTCCTTCAGCAGAAGGGCGCGGCGCAGATTCTTTCCAAGCCCAAGATTCTGACAAAATCCGGAACGACCGCGAAGTTTCTTGTGGGAGGACAGTTCCCGGTCACGGCCGTGGGAGCAACCACAAGCAGCATAGAGTGGAAAGACTTCGGAATAAAAACCGAAGTCACTCCCAGAATTATGGCTGATCAGCAGATAGACCTGGTGCTGACAACCGAAGTAAGCAGGATAGACGCGTCCCAGATGGTCAATAATTATCCGGTAATAACAACCAGGCAGTCCACATCAAGCGTGAAAGTGAAAAGCGGGCAGACGATATCTCTCGCGGGAATGATTGAGACAAAAAATGAAAATTTCAGGTCCGGTATTCCGCTTCTTTGCGACCTTCCGGTTTTAGGATACCTGTTCAGCAAGGAAACCTCAAAAGAAACAAAGACAAATGTAATTATTTTCGTGACTCCGAGAATTGTGGACTAATATGAAAGAACTGGCTGTAATCAACGAGCTTTTAAACGACGATAGCGTCACAGAAATAATGATAAACGGACTTTCGGGCGTTTACATTGAAAGAGCCGGCAAACTGCTGTTAAGCGATGTTTGTTTTTCAGATTCAAAAGCGATAAATGAGCTCGCGCAGGGGATATTAGCTTCGTGCGGCAAAGCGCTTAACCCTTCCAAACCTTTTGCCGACGCAAGGCTTGCGGACGGTTCCAGGGTAAATATCGTCCTGCCTCCTCTTTCCGTGAGCGGGCCGCTGATCACCATAAGAAAGTTCTCAAAGAATATGCTCTCCGCCGACGATCTGGTCAACCGGTCGGCCTGCAGCGCGAATATGCTTGAGTTTCTGAAGTTCTGCGTCTCCTCAAGACAGAACATAGTTGTTTCCGGAAGCACGGGCTCAGGCAAAACCACTTTATTAAACCTGCTTTCCTCGTTTATAAGCGAAGGCCAGAGAATAATAACCATAGAAGACACCGCGGAACTCCAAATCAGGCAGAAACATACCTGTCGTCTTGAGTCAAAAACTTCCGCTGAAAACGGAACCGGTGTATCCATAAGGGAACTGGTAGTAAACGCTCTGCGCATGAGGCCGGACAGAATTATTGTGGGAGAGTGCCGCGCCGGCGAAGCCCTTGATATGCTGCAGGCAATGAACACAGGCCACGATGGCTCTATGACTACCGCGCACGCGAACTCGCCGAGAGACTGCCTTAAAAGGCTTGAGATAATGACTTTGATGGCCGGCTACGACCTGCCTGTTAAGGCGGTGCGCGAAATCATTTCGTCAGCGGTTGACATTATTGTGCAGACGGCCCGCGCAAAGGACGGTTCCAGAAAAATAATAAGCGTCTCTGAAGTAACCGGCATGGAGGGAGATACCGTCACCTTATCCAAAATATTTGAGTTCAAAGACGAAGATGGTGTGGGATCTTTCGCCGCCACCGGAACTATTCCTTCCTTTCTTGAAGCCCAGAGGCAAAAAGGAACGGCGATAGATATGGCGGTGTTCAGGTGAACGCGCTAAAGCGTTTTATTTATGAAGAGGATGCCCAGGCCATGGTTGAATTCGCTCTGGTCGCCCTGATTCTTGTTTCTGCCTCCTACGGCGCGATTAAACTTTTTTCCGGCGCGTGGAAGGGAAAATACAATTTAATCAAAAATACAAGAAGCGGAAGCGCGGGAGCCCTGCCTTGAAACGCGCGAACAGCAGAGGGCAGGCATTAGTGGAATCCCTTTTAATTGCCGTAATCCTGACGGCAGCCGTTTTCGCGGCGTTTCAGCTCTGCGTGATCGCCGTAAACGATATGATATTTAACGAGGCTGCCTTCGCTGCCATGAGGTCAGCTGCCGTCTCGCAGGGCCATGAGCATGCTGAAAAACAGGCTCGCGCGACGGCAAAAATGATTCTACTGCCTCATTTTGCCGCCTCGTCAAACAACCTGGTGAACTATTCCGTCCGGCTTTGGGACAACGAGCCGCTCGGGAAAAATATGCTTGACCATTCGGGAACACCGGTGATTAAGTGCAACACGAATATAGAATACTCAACAAAAATAATGTTCGCGTCCCTTATTAAGCCGTTCCACAATTTCAGTTTTTTCAGCGGAGGAAATCCGCTGATTTCGCAGACAGCGCGGGCGCGGCTTATACAGTCGCCGGATAGAGATTATTATTATAAAGCCTTCCCGGGCGCGGATAATTTCACCAATGAAAAATAGTCTTATTCCGTTGAACAAATACATTATGGCAGTCATTAAGAAGCGCTACCGGTTATGCAACGACGAAGAATCATTTTTATCGCTGAATTGCAAAATTCCTCAAAGCGGCAAAAAATGCGAGTTGCCAGGTACTGCGAAAATTAAAAATAAGGGTTCGGGCCAGGTTATGCCCTATTTTCTCATTATGATGGTTGTTCTCATAATTTCCTGGGCCATGCTTTTAAACATCGCTAAACTGCTTCGCGACAGAATGGTTATGCAGAACGCCGCGGATAACGCCGCCATTTCCGTAGCGGTTTACAAGGCGCGCGTACTAAACACCCTGGGCAAAATGAACTATCTTATAGCCTGCGCTCTTTACGGCGGCGAAAACGGACTGTTGTCGTACCATGAATACGCGGCGCTCGTAACACCTACAGGCTGGCCGGCGGGCCTGCCGCTACCGGCTTATCCCATGGGCGGCTTTACGCCGGATTACGATCCGCCCGGCAGCGGGGCTCCGGACAGCCAGAAAAAAGTCACAGGACTGCTGGATGCCTCAGGGGTATGGGGAGATACAACACAGGTTTCAATAGTAAGAAAATCCGTAAAGTCCATCGTCAGCCTGCAGAATACCCTCATGGCGCCGTTTGACAAAAAAGGTGTTTTTCTAAGCATTTTAGCCTCAGAGATCGCCCGAAGGCAGGAAAAAAACTCATCCGGCGCTTTTGTTGCCTGCGATTTCGCGGTTGTCAACAAAGGGTATGAACTGGGCCTTTTGAGAAATAGAAACGGTATTGAATACAACCGCTCAAAAAAACTTGAATCTATTGAAGCTTTTCTGGCGAAAAAAGCTATCACCTTTGTCCTTAACGCCATAAATATTCCGGTTGAAGTTAAAGAGGTGTTTAAGTCAGAGTCCTGGGCGCAGGATAGGGATTCATGGCTTTACGCTGACAGGGAATCATTCGCGAGGAATCAAAAGGTTGTCGTCACGGCCTTCAAGAAGAGTTCTTCTGAATCCTCCAATGGCTACCCGATATTCGGCAGTTGGCTTGGCATCAGCAATCCATTTTATACTACTAATGCGGCGGCCGGGCTTTATAACACCGGGTACAAAGCAAAAGGAAAAGACACGGGCGGCTCAATGTTCCCGCTTGAGAAAAACGGACAGCCATCAAACAAGATTTCGCGTGTCATTATAGATTACAAACGGGCGGAAAAAGGCGGCTGGGATGCCCATCTTGTTCCCATAGGCGGGATTTTCAAGCATTAACAGTCCAGGCGTGGCAAGCGCCGATGACACAGTGGCTGAAAGCAATCTCGCAGTTAAATGGTTTTGTAGCTGCGCAGCTTGCTGCGCGTTCCGTAAAGTTCGTCGTTCCCGAACCGTTCTGTCGGGAATCCCGACACCTGATTTTAACTTTCTTTGGGTGCGCAAAGAAAGTTAATAAAGAAAGGCGACGCCTCACCATCTCGGCGTCCTCATGGAAGTCCGCACTTATTCGTGCGGACATTCGCCACCCGCGAGCCATTCGCAAAAGTATTTTAGGCAGTCTTGCAAACTCCCTGCCTTGCCGGCAGGTCAAACAGGCAAGACTGAAGGCCTCCAAAAATACTTTTGCTCATAATCGGCTCGGAAGGGGGTATAAAAACAAAAAGCACCTTATAAACTTAAAGTCACAAAAGCCGTCATTCCAGAGTGGTTCTGCCTGGAATCCATAACAATGGCATTTTGTTAATGACTTAAAGAAATGGATCCCAGACTACTGCCTCTGGGATGACGCAAAATAAAAAAAGGCTGTCGTTGCGAGGAGTGCAACGACGAAGCAATCTCGGCGTAAACTGCGAGATCGCCACGCTACGCTCGCGAAGACAACAAAAGTGTCGTCATCCTGGAGCGAAGCGAAGGATCTCTTTTGTTGTCATTCCTGCAGTTGCAGTGCGGCGAATAAGCCGCACAAGATTGCAACGGGTGCGAGATGTGAGCACACACCGGAATCCATAAAAGCTGTCATCCCAGAAAGGGATATGACGACACAAAAGCGCACACGCTGTCATTCCGGAATTGTTCTGTCCGGAATCCACAACAATGGCATTTTATCAATGACTCTAAGAAGTGGATCCCAGACTGAACCCTCTGGGATGACGACAAAAACTCAACCGTCTCAGATTGCATCTGTTATCATCATGAAAAAAATATCTAAAGGACAGGCGCTAACCGAAAGCATAATAATGATCCCCGTTATGGTTATGATTTTCGTGTCCATAGTCTGGTTCGCGCGAATCCTCATAACCCGACAACAGCTTGTGACAGCGGCAAGGTATGGGACTGACCTCATTCTTTACACAAATTTAAACGAAGGCGAAATCAGGCAGGAAATAAGAAATTATCTCACTCATCACTGGATAAAAGGAAGAAAACTTGAAGCCTCAAAACTTGGAGAAGAAAATATCAAAATAAAAATTGAGGGGTATTCCATACCGGATTTTAACTTTGATGACCTGATGAACCCCGCGCGCATTTATGACAGCCTGAAACTTACCGTTGAAGGCCTTTTAGCGCCGCATAACCATACTTCATGGGTTGAGATTTCTTATTATTTTGAAATACCACGGATTCTATCGTTTATGAGCAATTCAGATAAGTTTTATATTTCTGGCCGTTCCGAAGTGCTCGCGGGAACGGGGTGTAAAGGCGGTAATCACAGAAAATAGCTGCATAAATAAAACAAGAGGAGGTGAACACAATGATTAAGAAGTTTTTGAAAGATGAAAGCGGACAGGGAATGGTTGAGTATATTCTTATAGTCGCGCTAATAGCAATTGCTGCCATTGGCGCGCTTAAGGCCTTTAATACAAACCTCTCAGGCTTATTCGGAAAAGCAGGAAAAAAGCTTGCGAGTGAGGGAAACGAAATAAAATAAAAAGTAATTCGTTAATCCACCTTCTCCCTTGATGTTACTGAGGGGGAGGGAGAGGGTGGAAACTTTTTGCAGCCACAGCGGACGGACTATCTGGAATCCATCAGGCCTGTCAGGCCCGACTATGGCCTCTGGGATGACGACACAGAAGCCGTCATTGCGACGGCTTTGAGCTGTTGTCATGCTGAACGCAGTGAAGCATCTCTACGGTAACAATAACTTCGCGATCCTTCGCTAACGCTCAGGATGACATTGCCAGACAGTCTGAAAAGCAGGAATCCAGAAAAGCCGTCATTCCAGAATGGTTCTGTCTGGAATCCACAAACTGTCGTTCACTTAGAACTTATAACTTAAACCGAACCGGAGAATTAAAGAAATGAAAAAACCAATACTGCTTGCCGTCCTGAGCGCCGGATTTGCCGCGCTATTTACAATGCTCTACCTGAATTCTCTTGAAATGACTTATAAAAAAGGGGCCGATAAAGCTCCGGTTCTGATAGCCAAACAGTATATTGAACAGGGGATGATGCTTGACGAAACATTAATTGAGGAAAGTTCGGCGCCAAAAAACTATATTCAACCAAAAGCCCTGAGCGCGATAAAAGAACTAACCAACTCAGAAGGCAGAAAGAATTTTATGGCGCTCGCCCCGATAGAAAAAGGCGAGCAGATAACAGCCACAAAACTTGCCGTGCTGGGCTTAGACACCGGCCTTTCGGCGGTTATTCCAAACGATAAACGGGCGGTTACGCTGGTTCTCAACAACGAAGATGTCGCCGGCATAATTAAACCCGGAAACAGGGTGGATATTATCGCTGTTGTGGATTATTCCAATAAAGAGGGTAAAATGCAGGAAGCCTCAGCCACAATTTTGCAGAATATACTCATCCTTTCGGTTGGCAGTAACATTCTTGGAACCGCCGCCAACACGGATTCAAATGAAAAGCAGGACGGGCTCTCCTCTATATCGCAATCAAGGATTCCGGTGGGGCTTTCGGTCACTCAGCAGGAAGCCGAGCTTCTGGTATTATCGTCAGAAAAGGGAGTTATCAAGTTTTCGCTCCGCCCGATAGGCGACGACAGGATTTCGCAGATTCAGCCCGCGAGGATGCAGGACATTTTTAAGGACATCTCCGTTGTGACCTCTAACCGCGGCGCAGAAGCCGTGTTGGGGGCAAAAGATATGCAGTCAAAACAAAATGAAGCACTTGAAATACTGAAAAAATACAAAAAGGACTGATATGGCGGGAACCTACGCAGTTATTTCATTTTCCGCTGAACGGGAAATAATAGCGTCAAATTTTGCTTTGGCGCTCGCGGCCGAAGCGAAAACAAAAACCGTATACATAGATTTCTTCTCGCGGGAAGATAATTCAACGGAAACCTTATTCGGATTTAAACCCTCCAAAACGCTGGGAGAACTTATTAAGACAGTGCCAAAAATTGATCCGGAATTGTTAAACGGTTACCTGCCGGAGCACTCTTCCGGGCTTGCTATTGCCGCCGGTTATACGCCCGGAGAAAATGAGGATTTTGCCGCGATAGCGCCGCTTTTCTTAAATAGTATATCTTCCGCGTATCCGAATATCGTATTCTCTCTGCAAGCCGAAAATTACACCGCTCATCCGGAACTAATTAACAACAGCGATGTTGCGCTTATTTTCTGCGAGCCTCAGGCCATGGCGCTCTCAAAGGCCGGCGCATACATTGATTACCTGAAATCTCATTTATATGGGGAAGAGCGAATAAAAATAATTTTACTGAGGCAAAAATCCCTGTCCTACATAAAAAATGAATCGGCCTCCAGATTTCTGTCAGTGAAAATATTCTCCGAAGCTCAGTACAATCCGGAAGTCTTTGTAACAGCTATAAACAATTCCAAACCTGTTGTTTTATCTGACCCGCGCGATATTTTTTCCGCTTCTCTTAAGAATATCGCGAAATCTCTTCTGGAACTGAATTTAAAACAGCCGAGGGAAACCACCGCGCGCACCGCGGCCGAATTCTCTGACGCAAAGGAGCCCGCGGCAGACATGGCCGCGCTCAAGGAAAGCATTCATTCAGATCTTATCAAAACCATAGGCGCCGGCTCGGGAGTTTTTGACGATAAATCGGAAGAGACAAAAAACAGGATTCGGTCAGTTTTAAAAGAACTTGTATCAAAATATGCCGGCGCTTTCCCAGTTGAGAAAAGACAGAAACTCCTTGAAGAGGTTTACAACGAGGCGCTCGGCCTGGGCTGCCTTGAAGACTTGTTAAAAGACAACGATGTGACTGAAATAATGGTAAATGGCGCGGACAAAATTTATGTTGAGAAAAAGGGAAAGATCCAGTTAAGCGCGCAGGCATTTTCTTCCGATTCGCGCCTTAGAACCATTATTGACAGGATAGTCACTCCGCTGGGCAGAAGAGTTGACGAGGCTTCCCCGCTTGTGGACGCGAGGCTCTCTGACGGCTCGCGCGTGAATGTAATAATACCGCCGATCGCGCTAAACGGCTCGGCAATTACTATACGCAAGTTTTCCAAAAACAAGCTCAGTATAGAAGACTTGATTAAGTTCGGCGCTCTCAACGGTATTATGGCGGATTTTTTGAAAACCTGCGTGCTTCTGCGTAAAAATATTGTTATATCCGGCGGCACGGGCTCGGGCAAGACCACTCTGCTCAATGTGGTTTCGTCATTTATACCTCCGGATGAAAGAATTGTAACCATTGAAGACTCAGCCGAACTTAAACTGCCACAGGAACATGTGGTGCGGCTTGAGTCAAGGCCGCCCTCGGTTGAGGGCTCCGGTGAGGTTTCAATAAGGCGTCTTGTAATAAACGCTCTGCGCATGCGTCCCGACAGAATAGTGGTGGGAGAATGCCGAAGCGGAGAAACTCTTGATATGCTCCAGGCAATGAACACAGGCCATGACGGATCACTTACCACAATTCATTCAAACAGCCCGAAAGACGGAATTGGCAGAATAACAACCATGGCCATGATGTCAGGAACTGAACTGCCTGAAAAAGCTATAAGGGAGCAGATAGCCGCGGCGGTTCATCTCATTGTGCAGCTCACAAGGCTTTCGGACGGTTCAAGGAAAATAGTTGATATATCGGAAATCGCCGGCATAAAAAATGATTCCGTTGTCATTATCCCGATATTTAAGTTTGAACAAACCGGCGTAAAAGACGGCAAGGTTGAGGGAAAATTCAAGGCAACAGGGAATATCCCGACATTTTTTGAAGAAATAGAAAAGCACGGCCTTAGCCTCAGCAAAACCATTTTTCAGCAGTAGCAGTTTTTAGAATCTGCGAAGTGGATCCCAGGCTGCTACCTCTGGGATGACGACACAGAAAAAGTCTGTCATTCCTGCGAAAGCAGGAATCCAGAAAAATCTCTGGATACCAGCTTCCGCTGGTATGACGATCCAAAAGCCCCACACGCCGTCATCCCAGAAATGTTCTGTCTGGGATCCAGAAAATATTATGAAAGAATACTATATATACATGTTAGCCAGCAATAAAAATGGCACACTGTACATTGGAGTAACCGGTAACTTGCAAAAACGCATCTATGAACATAAAAATAAAATGATCTATGGATTTACAAAAAAATATAACATTGACAAATTAGTATGGTTTGAAAAAGCAGATGAAGCGATAACAGCCATAGCACGAGAGAAACAGATTAAGAGCTGGCATAGGGCATGGAAAATTAGATTAATAAACAAACATAATCCGAACTGGATGGACTTGTATTATGATTTGTTTTAGACATGGATCCCAGACTGAGCCCTCTGGGATGACGACTCAAAAAGGCCGCGCACTGTCATTCCAGTTGCAGTGCGGCGAATGAGCCGCACAAGCTTGCAACGGGTGCGAGATGTGAGCACACACAGGAATCCAGAAAAACCGATACCAGCTTCCACTGGCATGACGACTATATAAAGCCGTCGTTCACTTATAACTTACAACTTAAAACTTATAACTTTACAAGTTGCTTGGGATCCAAATATCTCATAAAGGTGGAATGATGACTATAATATTTAAACTCTTGGCCGTATCGCTTACAGGAATCGTTTTCTTTTACGCAATAAAGATTTTATCTTCCCGAATGGCGATGAACACAAAAGACAAGGCAATCGGCAAAAACTCTGTTGCCTGGTTTAACCTTGATTTCAAAAAAATATATCCGGAACTCCTGAAAGACCATAACTCCGGAAAATCAAAAAACATCAAACTGCTTGTGGCTTGCGCCGTTACGGTGTTGTCATTTATTGTAATCGGTAAAATTCTTTTCGCTCTAATATGCGGTTTTGCGGTATATACCGCTATCAATATGTATTTCAATAAAATAAGGAACAGAAAAATTAAACTTTTTGACGACCAGATTATTGAGGCGCTCGGCATGATAACTTCATCGGTCAGGGCCGGGCAGTCGCTTATTCAGGCAGTTGAAAACATGGTCAAAAACATGAAACCTCCGGTTTCAGATGTTTTCGGGGAAGCTTTAAACAATATTAAGATGGGCATGCCGGTAAACGATGCTTTCATGAAAATTTCTGAAAAATTTGACAGCAAAGACCTGCGCCTGGCGGTACTTTCAATGAATCTGGCCCGGGAATCCGGCGGCAATATAGGTGAGATTTTAACCAGGCTCTGCGACACTATGCGCGAAAGAAAGAAAATACAGGGCAAAGTTGAAGCGCTGACGGCGCAGGGCAAAGCTTCGGGCATGGTTATGAGCGCGGTTCCGTTTTTGCTTCTGCTTGTGTTGTATGCCATGGAACCGGGCATGACAGGCCTTCTCTTCAGCACATTTTTAGGAAACATTCTGCTTACGATTGTTATCGCAATGATTTCCCTGGGCTATTTTGTCATAAACAAAATAGTGCAAATAGATATTTAAAATTTTCGGCCACTTGCTGTCATTCTCGGAATGCTCTGTCTGGAGTCCAGCAAAGCCCGTCATTCCGGAAATGTTCAGTCCGGAATCCATAACAATGGCATTTAGTAAATGTCTCTAAGAAGTGGATCCCAGACTGCGTCCTCTGGGATGACGACACAGAAAAAGTCCGTCATTCCAGTTGCAGTGCGGCGAATAAGCCGCACAAGCTTGCAACGGGTACGAGATGTGAGTACACACAGGAATTCAGAAAAGCTGTCATCACAGAAATGTTCTGTCTGGGATCCAGAAGTAAAACAAAAACCTCTGGATACCAGCTTCCACTGGCATGACGACAAAAAAAGACCTATCATAGCCGGCTCAGAAGGGGTATAAAAACGAAAAGCCCCTTAAAGACTTACAGTCACAAACAAGCCGTCATACTGAGCGTAGCGAAGGATCTCGCTTTGTCGTCATTCCGGAAATGTTCTGTCCGAAATCCACAAAAGGTTGTCATTGCGAGGAATGCGGCGACGCGGCAGTCCGCCAACGACACAGTGGCGGAAAGCAATCTCGTAGTTAAATGGTTTTGTAGCTGCGCAGCTTGCTGCGCGTTCCGTAAAATCTGTCATTCCAGAAATACCTCTGGATACCAGCTTCCGCTGGTATGACGACACAGAAGCCCGTCGTTCACTTATAACTTACAACTTAAAACTTATAACTTTAAAGGAGCTTTCATGGAACTTATTTTAATCTCTTTGTTTTCCGGCATAGCGGTATATTTTATTGCCACTGAACTTTTAAGGCATGCTGCCAGCTTAAAGCTTGAAAAACAGGTTAAGGAAAAAACGGAAGCGGCCAAAGGAAGCAGGCAGATAAAAGGCTTAACCGGCACGCTGATTTTCTTCTCCGAAAAAATAGGAGAAATATTTAAAAGTCATAAGTACCGTTTCCTTGACGAAATGGCAGCCAAAAGTTCGGCCAGTCTTTCAATTCTTTCTAATCCTTCCTTAAATTTTGACGGGCATACCTTTCTTGGAATCCAGTTTTTCGCCGGACTCGGCGCCGTAATATTTTTTGCTCTGTTGATGGATATGTATAACTTTATTATTCTTTGCGCGGTATTTGCCTTAGGATTTTACGCGCCCGTCATGCTGTTGGAATCTAAAGTCAAAGAAAAACACAAGAGCATATTCCGACAGATACCCGACTGCCTTGACCTGCTTACTCTCATGATGGAGGCCGGAATAGATTTCAGCGCCGCGCTCAATAAACTTATTGAATCCGAAAAAGGCTCTTTGATTGACGAATTCGCGAAAACCCAGGGGGAAATAAAATTAGGAAAACCAAGGGTAAACGCCTTCAACGATATGGCTGAACGGATAAAATATCTGCCGCTGAACTCAGTAATAAACGCGCTTACTACGGCTTTCCAAACCGGAGGAAGCCTCGCACCGACACTTAAAACCATTTCAGAGCAGTTCCGCGTTGAAAGAGCGCAGGCCGCCGAGAAGTTGGCGCAGGAAGCTCCTTTAAAGCTTATGGCTCCGCTTGTCCTGCTTATTTTTCCTACCATTTTCATCATCTTATTTGGACCTATAATTCTTACCTTCGCCGCCGGGAGCCTCTTCTAACCATTCCCTCAGCCCCGAAGTGTCAAACCTGGAATCCAGCAAGGCCCGTCATTCCAGAATGGTTCTGTCTGGAATCCACAACAATGGCATTTCATCAATGTCTCAAAGAAGTGGATCCCAGACTACTACCTCTGGGATGACAACAAAAGAAGCCGTCATTGCGAGGAACGCGGCGGCGCGTCAACACGCCAACGGTTAAGTAAGTGGCGGGAGAGTCCGCCAAAGGTTCAGTGGCGGGAGAGTCCGCCGAAGACACAGTGGCGGGAAGCAATCTCGCGGTTAGTTGGTTTTGTAGCTGCGCAGCTTGCTCAGCGTCCGTAAATCCGTCATTCCGGAAAAACCACTGGATACCAGCTTCCGCTGGTATGACGACACTGAAGCGCCACACGCCGTCATTCCAGAATGGTTCTGTCTGGAATCCACAACAATAGCATTTCATCAATGTCTCTAAGAAGTGGATCCCAGACTACTACCTCTGGGATGACGACACAGAAAAAGTCTGTCATTCCCGACTGTATCCGCTGGTATGACGACTCACAGAAGTCCGTCGTTCACTTATCCCTTACCACTTACCGCTTATCCCTTACCACTTACCGCTTATCCCTTACCACCGTAGTTCCGTGTGCTTTTTGTCACATGCCATTGATTTTTCAGATAAAACAAGCAATAGTATTAGTGGCCCGCTAAGGTAGTTTATCAAATCATTTTCATTTACTATTTTTCACAATAACTATCCCAATTTTTTAGTTGACAAGCCGAATAATTATAATTATAATTGTATTGAAATTTAATTGCATTTTTTGAAATTCTATATGAAAAACAAATCCCGTCTCTATTATGGCGCCGGCACCAGCGACAGTCCGAAACTGTTCATGGTGTTTTTTTATTTAGAAAAATGCAGACCCAAGCTTAAAACGGAGAGAAAATGATTGTAAATAAAGTTAAAATAAATGGAAGAATAATTACCTACGGGAAAGCAACACATAAAGAACTTGAGCGGATGAATATTGAAAAAGACTTCAATTCTGCCTTAAAAGTTATGTCCCAGATAAGGGCAACAAGAATGTCCTTATTCGGAGTTAATAACAACACTTCAATCAATACAAAAATTTATGGCAAAAGAAAAGCAAATTAACGACGATTACAAAGATTTTATAAACCTGCTTAATAAGTTCGGGGTGAAATATCTTATAGTTGGCGCTTATTCGGTTATTTTTCACACCAACATTCCAAGAGAGACAAGGGACATTGACTTCTGGATAGAAAAGAACAGCAAAAATGCAGAAAAATGCGCGAAGGCTATCCATGAGTTTTGCGGAATACTAATTGACAAGAATGATTTGTTGGGTGAAAAAGAAATATTTTTTATCGGAGAGGAACCTAACAGGATTGATATATTTAACACTCAAAAACATATCTCCTTTGAATCTGCTTTTAAAAATAGAAAAGTCGGCGACTTTCAGGGAATAAAAGCCTATTTTATCTCGGCTCCCGATCTGGTAAAACTCATGGAGAACTTTAGAAGAGACATTGACTTAAAAGATGTCAAGAGGATTAAAACCTCACTTAAAAACCATCATGAATAAAATATTCTCAAAACTACTATCCTCTGTCATTCCCGAGCGGGGCTGTCGGGAATCCATCAAGGCCTGTCATTCCTGTGCAAACAGGAATCCAGAAGTAAACCTAAAGGCTGGATCCCAGACTACTACCTCTGGGATGACGACTCAAAAAAACCACACGCTGTCATTCCGGAATTGTTCTGTCCGGAATCAAAACAAGCCTGTCATTGCGAGCGAAGGGACGCGTCAGCCCGCCAAAGGTTCAGTGGCGGGGGAATCCAAACAAGTCCGTCATTCTTTCATAGCACATACCCTAAAACTTATAACCGACAATTTCCGTTCACTTATCCCTTACCCCTTAGCCCTTACCACTGTCTTTATGGCATTTTCTCTCGCGCACGCGGGCCCGGCTGCGATAACGAGCCTTACGGCCTCAACTACATGCCAATTACAGGTTATGCTCACCTGGACAGCTCCCGACAACGGAGCCGCGGGAGCATGCAGTTCATACCTTGTCAAGTACTCAACTATTTCTGACATTGTGGATGATGCGGCATTTACAACGGCGACGACTTACCCTCAAAGCTGGTCGCCTCGCACGCCGGGCCTTGTAGAAAAGAAGTTCCTTACAGGCCTTATTCCAAGCGTCACTCATTACTTTTCAATAAAAGGGGAATACAGCGGCCAATACGCGGCTCCGTCAACGACAGGAACCAATGTTGGCTATACAGGTTTTTTCTACGCAAAAGTATCACTGCAGGCGCTGGGACAGACTGGTGTAGCCTGGGGCGACTACGACAACGATGGCGACTTAGACATCGCCGCTATTGGAAACAATTCGGCAAATATCTATAGAAACGATAACGGAACTTATAACAATATCAACGCGGGCCTGACAGGAGTATATTATGTAAATGATCCGGACTGGGGCGACTACGACAACGACGGTGACCTGGACTTATTTGTTCCATATTATAATTATATCTACCGCAATGATTCAAATGTGTTCCACAATATTAATGCCGGGTTTCCCACAACTTATGGCGCCTCAACCGGTGCATGGGGTGACTACGACAATGATGGCGACCTGGATATAGCAGTTTCTGGGGGAAGCCCTGCTTTTTCAGCCATCTACCGTAATGATTCAGGAATATTTAATAATATTAACGCCGACTTATCTGGATTATATGGTGGCTCAACTTCTGACAGAACTTGCGTGGTATGGGGGGATTACGACAACGACGGCGACCTGGATCTTGCTGCCTGCGGAAAATATAATAGCAATCCTTTGACTGTATTATACCGCAACGATTCAGGCGTTTTTAATAAAATATCCGCGGGCTTGGCTAATGTTTACAGTTCCGGAGGCGGCTTTGCCTGGGGCGACTACGATAACGACGGCGACCTGGATATTGCTTTAACCGGCAATAACATATCAGCGATCTACCGCAATGACGCTGGTACATTTATCAACATTAATGCCGGCCTGATTGCCTCACTTGGAGGTTCCGTTATTTGGGGTGATTATAATAACGATGGAAATTTAGACCTGGCGCTTTTAGGTGCTTTGGGAAGCAATTATTTTTTATACTTCTATAAAAATATTTCCGGAACTTTTGTCAATGACGGTGTTAATTATGAAAGTTTTTATCAAGGCAGTATAGCCTGGGGCGATTACGACAATGACAACGACCTGGATATTGCTGTCTTTGGACAATCCCCTTATGGAATAAATTCCTCATACATATATCGTTCATGTATTGCCGAATATGGATTGATAAATACTGCCCCGACAGCCCCCTCAAGCGGATTCGGCTCTGATTATAACAGTACGACCGGCATTTTGAAGCTCTGGTGGGATTACGGCTCCGATGCCGAGACAACCGAACAGAAAGGCTTGTATTATACTGTGCGCATTGGCACGACTACCCCTATGACTGACGCAAATGCCAATAAAGTTTCCTGGAAGTCCGGCTCATCGCTTCTTGGCAATTATCCTCATGGGTACATAGTGGCCCAGTCAACACAATGCGGTTTCAACTATCACCCGAGGCTCACGGACGCCACCTATTACTGGCAGGTGCGCACAATTGACACCTCTTTGAAAGAATCGGCATGGTCAAGCGAGCAGTCAACCTATGTTCCGGCAGGTGTTCCTCCGATATATGACCTTGCCGCCACAAAAGATTATCAGATCAAGCTTGCGTGGACATCTCCTGGGGGAGCCGCCGGCTATGTTGTGAAGTATTCCACATCCAACAATATTACCAATGAAACGGAATTTACTAACGCCACGACTTACTACCAGAGCTGGGCGCCGGCGGCTGCAGGAGCGGGGGAAAGCAAACTTCTGACCGGACTTATTTTTAACACCACTTATTGGTTCTCAATTAAAAGTTATAGCGGTTCAAACTATTCGGCGATTTCTTCAACAGCGAACAACAGGGCCGTTGCCAGTTTATTCAGCATTAACGAGTCAACCCTGACGGCTATCGCCGATGCCTATCTTGCGTGGGGCGATTACGACAACGACGCCGACCTGGATCTGGCTGTCTGCGGTGGAGCGACTTCCTTTATTTACCGCAACGATTCCGGCGCTTTTAAAAACATCAACGCCGGACTGACGGGCTTTAGTAATTCCGCGCTCGCCTGGGGAGATTACGACAACGACGGTGACCTGGACCTTGCCGTGGGCTACCTCATTTACCGCAACGACTCCGGCGCTTTTAACAACATAAACGCGGGCCTGACAGCCGTGACAAGATCCTCTCTTGGCTGGGGCGACTACGACAACGACGGCGACCTTGACTTAGCTGTCTTAGGCACTACAAACGGCGCTGACTCCGGCGGCACAACATACATCTACCGCAACGACTCGGGCGCTTTTGGCAACATAAACGCAGGACTCCAAGGTTTTAACATGGGCAGGCTCGCCTGGGGCGATTACGACAACGACGGCGACCTGGACCTTGTTGTCAATGGTAACGGTAAAACATCAACTTATTCAACCGACCTGTACCGCAACGATGCGGGTGCGTTCAATAAAGTAAATTCGGGGTTAACGGGGCTGTCCAATTATTCCACACTCACCTGGGGCGACTACGACAACGACGGCGACCTGGATTTAGCTGTCTGCGGCTACGCATTTCCTGAAACCCTTTCCCGTATTTTCAGAAACGACACAGGTTACTTTAATAACATAAGCGCACCTTTAGTGGGAATACGATTCGGTAATGTGGCTTGGGGCGACTATGACAACGATGGCGACCTGGACCTTATAATTTCCGGACAATACTACTATTGGCCTACAACTTCAGTTTACAACTTATCCTACCTATACAGAAACGACTCGGGAAGTTTCATTAATATTTACGCAGGACTTCCGGCCCTGAGTTATTCCTCGCCTGCCTGGGGCGATTACGACAACGACGGTGACCTGGACCTGGCTTTGGCGGGCGGTAGCACGGCCAAAATATATGTATCTCACCAGGCAGAATTAGTATCCGCAAACTCTACACCCTCGGCTCCCTCAAGCGGTTTCGGCGGCGACTTCAACGCTGACACCGGTGTTTTGCAACTCCGTTGGGATTATGGTTCCGATGTTGATATGCCGGCAAAAGAAAAAGGGTTAAATTATACGGTGCGCCTTTCAACAATCACGCCCATTAGCGATACAAATTCAAGATTTGTTTCATGGCGGCCGGCAACGCCATTTATGGGCAACTACCCGCACGGCTATATTATCGCCGCCTCAACACAGTGCGGTTTTAACTTTAAGCCTACACTGACCGGCGTTACATACTACTGGCAGGTGCGCTCTATTGATACCTCCTTAAAAGAATCGGCATGGTGCGTTGAGCAGTCAACCTATGTGCCCTACATCCCACCCACCATTCAAACTCTTTCCGCTGTGCAGGACAGCCAGTTGAAACTAACCTGGACAGCGCCTGACGGTATAGAGGGATACCTGCTAAAATATTCAACTTCGGCAAACATTACAACCGAATCGGCGTTTACAAACGCCGCCACCTGGTATCAGGCCTGGACACCCGCCGCCGGAGGCTCCGCCGAAACAAAAATACTGACGGGTCTATTTCCGGATACAACATATTTCTTTTCCATTAAGGCCAAAAGCGGCGCAAGTTACGGCAGGCTTTCAAACACGACTAGCAATTACGCTATTCCAAGAACTTTTATCGTTTACGGATCTACCTCAATGCTTCAAGGACTTGATTATGCCTCGCTTGCCTGGGGCGATTATGATAACGACGGAGACCTGGACCTGGCTGTATGCGGCAGAAATGCCTCAACCCAATATAAAACCTATATATATCGCAACGACTCAGGAACTTTTAATAACATTAATGCAGCCATAACCGGATTATATATGGGTTCTATCACCTGGGGAGATTACGACAGCGACGGGGATCTGGATCTGGCCTTATCTGGTGTTGATGCAACAACCCGCTATACTTTTATTTACCGCAACAATTCCGGTATTTTTAACAACATCAACGCTGGCCTGACAGGTTTATATAATTCTTCGCTTTCCTGGGGCGACTATGACAATGACGGCGACTTGGATCTCGCCGCTTCCGGATTGGATTCCGGAAATAACCCAAAAAGCTACATTTACCGCAATGATTCGGGAGCTTTTTACGACATTAACTCAGGTATAACAGGAGTTGGTTATTCATCATCCGCCTGGGGCGACTACGATAACGACGGCGATTTGGATTTAGCAATTTCAGGATGGAGCGGATCTTTTCTCTCACGAATATACCGCAATGATTCCGGAGCATTTAATAACATTGGCGCCGCTCTCGCCGGAGTATATTTGGGTGCAATTGCCTGGGGCGACTACGACAACGACGGCGACCTGGACCTCGCGCTCACAGGAACAGACGGAACCAGGAGGGCTTTTGTTTACAGAAATACCGCGGGAAACTTCGCAAGTGTTGCCACTCTGACCGGTGTGGATTATTCCTCACTTTCCTGGGGCGACTTTGACAACGACGGCGATCTGGATCTCGCCATATCCGGCAACAATACTCTTAATATTTATAGAAATAATGCCGGCACATTTTCAAACATTAATGCCGGGCTAACGGGAATTAGCACTACCAATTCAATAGCCTGGGGCGACTTTGACAATGACGGTGACATTGATCTTGCCGTTGCCGGCGGAGGCACCTACCCTTATAGCAATATTATCTACCTGAACTACTACTCGGTAAGCGTGCCCAACACAGCGCCCGCGGCTCCCGCAGGCGGCTTTTCTTCAAGCTTTGAACAATCAACAATGAAGGTTACACTCAACTGGTCCTACGGCTCCGACGCTGAAACAACGGTGCAAAAGGGCCTCTACTACGCCGTAAGGGCCTCAACTGAAACCCCGATAACCGACGCTAACGCTAATCTAATTTCGTGGCGCCCCTCATCGCCAATGCTCGGCAACTACCCGCACGGGTATGTGGTTGCCGCATCAACACAAAGCGGCGCTATAATTGTTGCCAAAACTGAAGGCTCAACCTTCTACTGGCAGGTACGAACCATTGATACAGCGCTTAAAGAATCGCCCTGGTCAAGCGAACAATATATCTTCGTCCCTCCGATAAAACCGGGCGCTGTAACAACGCTTGAAGCCGCGACCTGGACCCCCGAAGACAGCATAAAACTTAGCTGGATAAGCCCCGGCGACGACGGCTATGTAAACACCATAACAGGGGGGAAATACAAGGTTCGGTACTCATCTATCGCGGCTCAGCCCTGGGACTCTATGCCCTACGAAATCGCCTGGGACACAAACACTACTCCAGGCTCCTGGCGCAACCGCGTAATTTCCGGCCTCGCCGATTCAACAACATACTACTTTAACATTAAAACACAAGACGAAATACCCGAAAACTGGTCTGACCTCTCAAGCGGCGCGACAGCTTACACCCTTGACACCGAAGCGCCCGGCAAAATAACAAGCCTCGCCGCTAACTTTAGCAACAGGGATGTCTTTCTCTCATGGGTCTCACCAGGCGATAACAGCTACCTCCACGACATTGAATCAGGCCAATACGAAATTTCATACTCGTCGGTACCAAGCTTCGCCTCAGATACCGTCACAATCACCTTCTCTACAGCTATTGCCCCGGGCCTGTTCCAAACCTCGCTCATCACAGGGCTCTCGGGCTTTACCTCCTACTACTTCCGCATTCGCGCAGCCGACGAAGTGCCGTTCTGGTCAACTATATCGGATAATGCCACAGGCTACTGCCACGGCACACCCATAGCCGCTTCGCCAACCTTCACGCATATAAGCACCGCCTCCGTAAACGCTCACTGGACAATTAACGGCAACACACTGGCCCAGTATGTCTGCGAACTATCAACCGCGGCTGACTACTCTCTGCAATACACCTCATCAAACTGGCTGCCGGCAAACTCTGAAGCTTTCACATTCAACCCGCTAAGCATCAACACCACCTTCTACTTCCGCGCTAAAGCTAAAGATAACGCCGACGCCGAAAGCCCGTGGCTGGTTATGGGCGCAACTTCAACCCTCGCTATTCAAGTCAATGCGCCGGCCCTTGAAGGAATAGACGACGACACCTACGGAACATACATGCTCGTAACCATTAGCAGTGTCGGCGCTCTAGGCATAAACCCGGCCTGGACCGAATACGCAATTCTTAACATTGAAACAGGCGGCTTCCTACAAGGCGACGGATCCACCTCAACAGCTTCCGTATGGAAAACAAAAGCCGCCTGGGAAACTAACTACGCCAACAGACACGCAGGCCTTGAACCTTATTCCTCTTACAGCTACCGCGTCAAAGCCCGCGGAAACGGGCTGGCCGAAACATCTATCAGCTCGCCGGCTTCAGCATTAACACCTTCAGGCCCGCCCTCAACTGTCACCGTCACCGAGGAAAACGACGATAAACTAAATATCACCTGGTCAGCCGTAGGGCCGGCTATTACCTATAATGTCTACTACGCCACCGCAACCGACGGCGTATGGACAAGCTCGTTTACCGGTATCGCCGACACAACCTACTCCGACGACATAAACGGCGGCGTCAGCCAGACCACTGGCGTAGCCCTGACCCCGCTTTCTACAACTCAAATCACCATAGACTGGGCCACCTGCGGCGTTATAGACAGCGCCACACGCTACTACAAAATTACCACCGTATCCGCCGGCGGCGAGTCACGCAAAAGTTCCATAGGTTCAGGCACCCGTTTTGTAACGCCCATTATAACCACCTATAACATTTACCGCGACTCCGTATTCCTTACATCGGTTTCAAGCGATACTTTAACCTTCACTGACTCTAACCTTACTCCTAACACATCCTACTCTTATCAGCTGGCAGGCTACTCAAGCGATTCTATTGAAGGCCAGCTCTCAGTATCAACCTCTGCCTGGACTCGCGCTCAAACTTCAGGCGCGCCGGCTATCTATGCCGTTGACACAAGACAGGCTAACTTTACCATTGATATCTCTGGCAACTCCCAGCTGACCGAATATGTTGTCGCCATATCCTCCGATAACTGGAACTCAATAAGATACCTCCAAAATTCCGCCTTCACCGCTTACTCAGCCGTGGTGTGGCACACCACTGATACCTGGCACTCCGTCACAACCGATACCATTAAAGGACTTAACTGCGGAACCGCATATAAAGCTAAAGTCAAATCCCGCAATGTTGACGGCGTAGAACAGCCATTCGGCGAAGAAACCTCGTTTACCACACTGCTCGCCACAGCTCCGTTCGTCACTGCCGTCACAACCGGCTCAATTTCCTTTGAATTTATCCGCGCTAACGACCGCCAGGACACAGAATACACTCTTGCTCTCTCTACCGACAGCTGGGCAACTTTTAAATACCTCCAATTGGGCGGCTCAACCTCCGTTAACTCGGAAATGTGGCAGACTACCACCGCATGGAACGCTTCAATGTCTAACATAATCACAGGCCTTGTGCCAAATTATAACTACCTCCTTAAAACAAAAAGCAGAAACTCTACGCTTGAAACCGATAACATCTACGGCTACGCCGCCTCAACCTATACCCTGGCAAATACGCCCGTCGCCGCCGCATATTCCAACTTAGCTCCAAATGTCATCCAGGCTAACTGGAACGCTAACCTTAACTCCAATTTCACCGAATACTACGCCGAAAATATTACTAAAACAACTAACTCCGGCTGGTCTAACTCGCTATCCTGGCAGGAACTAGGCCTCGCCCCAAATACCAGCTTCTACTATCAGGTGCGCGCCAGAAACTATGACGCCATACAAACCTCAACCGCTTCACTCGGCTATAAATATACCTACGCTCACACGCCCTCAACCCCTACTCTTACAGCAGACTACGACGCTATAAACGAATACTTCGTTGATATTACCATTAACTCAGACGCCAACCCCGATTACACCGAATACGCCATTTACGGCGGAAACGACGGCGAAGGACGCGGCTGGCTCCAGGGCGACGGCACAAGAGGATCACCGGGTTCCCCTGTCTGGAAAACCAAAGCCCTCTGGGAACTGCCGGGCATTAACCGCAATAACCACCTCTCGGCTTCCACAGACTACGATTTCGCTATTCGCGCAAGAAATGTTGAAGGCGTTGAAACCGCTAACGGTGTCGCCACACACCTCATAACCCTGCCGCCTAAAGTCACCCTCGGCGGCGTTAACGAAATGTCCGACGACTTCCTGCGCGCTTCCTGGGCGCCGGTCACCAATATCATCTATTACAGAGTTTATCGCTCCTCAGCCTCAGACGGCACCTTCACACAGCTCTCTACCACTACAGCTACTACCTACGACGACGATGTCAACGGCAACGCGCCCTCCTATACGCCGACACTATCGTTCTCTAATGTAACTAACACTTCCATACAGCTCAACTGGGACATTGACTCAGAACTCCTTACACCCAGCACTTCCAACTACTATCAGGTCTCTGCCGTAACAACAGGCGGCGAAGGACCAAAAAGCGATGTCATAGGCAACTATGTCACACCCATTATATCAGGATACAGGGTTTACCGGTTCGGCGTTATCATTTCAACTTCGCCTAACCTTAACACCACCTCTTATATCAATACGCCCCTTGCTCCCAACACAAGTTCCGTCTACGAAATATCCGCCATCACCTCAGACTCCCTGGAAGGCGCTAAGTCGCCACAGCAAACTAAGTGGTCCCTGGCTAATACACCGCTCGCTCCTTCCGTGGAAGCTAACTGGGACGAAATTAACCTCTACCGCTGCTATGTCACCGTCAACACAAATTCTAATTCACCGGAAACCGAGTACGCCGTCACTATCGCATCTATGGGCGTTTTCGGCAACTGGTGGGTCGGCGCTGACAACCTTATAACACAAACCACCTACTGGTCCACCAATACCCTCTGGCTTAACAAAGGGCTCACCGGCTCCACAAGCTATTACTATAAAGTCACCGCAAGAAATATGGAAGGCGTTGCAACCGTACTGTCACCTCAAACCCTTGGCCGCACACCGCCTATACCGGGGCCCAAGTTCTTTGCCATGACTTCTCGCGCTCCAACCTATTTGTCCTGGACCTGGACCGATCCCGGCAACGATGAAACAGGCTTTAAAGTTTATTCCACTACAGGCGGCACCGTTTCACCGGTCCTTCTTCCTAACACCACCTTCTGGACCGAATATGGCCTCCTGCCTAACACCACCTACGCAAGGTATGCCAAGGCTATCGGCCCGGGCCCCGACTTTGAAGAAAGCTTCCCGTCTAACGCTACGGATTTCTATACCCTTATGACTAACCCGACTGATCTCACTTTTGTCAGCTTTACTACAACCACTATTACCGTGGCAAACTCTTTCGCGCCGCCTAACATATCTTCAGCCGCCTCAGGCGTTTATTTCTACAATACCACAAGTTCTACCGTCTCAGGCTGGCTGCAGAATAACTCCTGGACCTCCTCAAATCTCGGCCTTAACAAACAGTACGCTTTCAAACTTAAACTCCGCAACGGTAACGCCGTTGAAACTCCCGAAACCGCTCAGTTCCAAAAATATACCGCCGCTGAAACTCCCAGGGCGCCTACACTGTTTAAACCTACAGCCACCGGATTTCAAATCATTTTTAAAAACGATAACAACCCGGACTACACCACCTATTCCATTAAAGTATCTACCCTCGGCAATACCGACCTGTTCGTTCAGCAGGGCGGTACCGTCGCGCCCTCCGCCTTCTTCCAGACTAAGGCATCCTGGGGCGTCGTAACTTCAAGCGGCCTTAGCCCTATGACCACTTATTATGTTTCCGTCAACGCGCGCAACGGCGATAACGACCAGACTACCTACTCGGCTGTATCTACCGTCCGCACCTGGGGCTTTGCGCCAACACTGGCAGGCGGCTACGACTCTACCCTCGGATACTACATCACTATCACCATCAATCAGGGCGATAATACAACAGATACTAAATATGCTATAGCCAACGCTGACAGCGGATGGTATTTAGACGGGAACGGCCAAACGCTGCCAACCGCTACTTACGAAACTAAATCCTGGTGGGATGAAGTTACTTATAGAAACGCTCATCTTTCGTTAAACCCAGCTAAACTTTACAGTTACCGCGTCTTTTCATTTGATCCCGTCAGTTCCAATACCGTGGTCTCGGCACAGATATCTATTCACACGCCGCCGTCTAATCCGCTGTTTAACTCGGTGTCTGAAAAGAATTCCGATTACCTTGAACTGAAATGGTCTCTGCCCTCGGTGGGGGAAACTCTGCCGGAATTCTACAACATATATTCAGCCGCATCGTCCAGCGGCACACTTGTATTTGTTTCAAGCACAACCGAGCTTAGCTTCGCCCACGATATTGACGGCTCGGTGCCCGAAAAAGTCGCGTCCCTCGCGCCGGTCGTTCAAAGCTCCACCACCGTTGCCTTGTCCTGGGGCGCTGTCACACTGCCTTCTTCAAGCTCTACCAGATATTACCGCATAAAAGCAGGCAACGACGGCGGCGAAGGCCCGCAGTCTACCGAACTTTCCGGCTTTGTCACGCCTGCACTTAAAGCTTACAAGCTTTACAGGGACAATCTCCTGCTTGTAACACTTTCAAGCTCCTCGTTAAGTTATACCGATTCATCGCTTTTACCCGACACCACCTACTCGTACAGGGTCGCGGCTCTATCCACAGACGACCTGGAAGGCTCACAGTCCGATGCCGCTACCGTGCTCTCGTTCCCTAAAGGCATTCCGCTTCCGGACGATGTCGTCGGCCTTAAACTCGTATCCTCCGACGGCGCTACAGCCTCTTTTAGCTTCTCGCCGGTAACAAAACGCGTTGACGGCAAAGATATCGGTAACAAGCTTAAAGGATACACCGTTTACCGCTCAAATACCCTCGCGGGGCCCTGGACCTTAATCAAATTTATACCTTACGGCTCTGCCGCCGAGTTCTCGGACGCTTACGCCGGCGCCCTCTACTATTACCGCGTCAAAGCTCAGGATACCTATAACCAGGAATCAGAGGGCCTTATGATAGTTAACTCTAACGCGGCTATCGCTATTATGTCTGAAGACAATAACGCATCGCTCACCTTTGACGACCAGTCCAGAAGCTTCCTGTACGGCGACACAAACACCGTGGGCGCCGACATACGCATTGTCCTTGAAAAAATTGAGGATAACTCAAACGCAAATATCTACTGCACTTACAGGCTGCGCGCTTACAACACCTCTAAACGCGAAGAGCTTACAGGCGAAATTGTCATTCCAAAAACCAGGCTCGGGCCAAGGCTCGTTCTTATTTACAAAACCGCCTCTAACGCCGCTAAGCTCGCTTCAAGAGCTCAAGCCACCAAAGAGCTGCCGGCCATGTATTGGAACAATACCATTAAGTGGGTTAAGGTCAACGGCGAGTTAGACCAAACCGAAGGCTCCGTTTCACTGCGCACTAAACTGCTCGGCAGCTATTCCGTGCGCCTCGCCTCACGGGGCGACAAGTTCGCCGTCACAGGCGTTGAGCCTAAAATATTCTCGCCCGACGAAAGCAACACCATCATTTCAAAGGCAAGAATTTATATTGACAACCCTAACTACAGCGAGATCCGCTCCACCATCTTTGATATGGACGGCCGTGTCCTTCGCTCTTCACTGCCCCGCGAGCAGGAAACCGTGCTCTACTGGGACGGCAGGGACTCGGACGAAAGAATCGTTCCATCAGGCGTTTACATATACCAGATTGAGGCTGACGGAAGGGCTGTTAACGGCACTATCGTCGTGGCAAGATAACTTTGGTTAGTGATTCAGGGATAAGGGGTAAGTGGTAAGTGAAGGCAGGGCCTGTCATTCCGGAATGGTTCAGTCCCGCGGCGAAAAATCACCCGTCTTTGGACGGGTGAAGAATGCTTCGCATTCGCCTGGGAGGCCGGCTGATTTTATTCAAAGCATTGGGCCGCCACTCCGGAATCCGGAAAAACCTCTGGATACCAGCTTCCGCTGGTATGACAACACACAGAAGTCCGTCGTTATCTTATAACTTGAGTTAATTGAAAAAGTGTTTCCGGCCGTCTTTGCGAGGAGTGCAACGACGCGTCAGCACGCCAAAGGTTCAGTGGCGGGGAATCTCGCAGTTAGTTGGTTTTGTAGCTGCGCAGCTTGCTGCGCGTTCCGTAAGGTCCGTCGTTCACTTATGACTTACAACTTAAAACTTATAACTGCCGTTGATGTTCACTTACCACTTATCCCTTACCCCTTACCACTGTAGTCAAGTGTGTTTTTTGTCACATGCCATTGATTTTTCAGATAAAACAAGCAATAGTATTAGTGGGGAAGCACATAAAAACTATGAACAATAAAATTGTATTATTATTGACAATGCTTATTTCCGCGAGTTGTTATGGCTCGTTTGATCAGCACTACGGGTCCGCGCGGCCTATATCGCTTGGCGGAGCCTTTGCGGGATTGTCAGACACCGGCGACGCGATGTACTACAACCCGGCCGGCCTGGCGCAGGTGACGCGCCCCGAGATGATGGGAGCGTATTCAAAGATGTATGTAGGGCTTGACGACAACTCCAACCTGTCATTTGGGAACCTCTCAATAACATATCCGTTTAAACGGGCCCCTAAATATTCTACTGATAACAAGACGGTATCCGGCGAAGGTATAAGAAGCGACCTGGGCGTTATGGGCACGGTGGGGCTTGGTGTTGATATGTTCAGCCTTGACAGCTACTATAACGAGACCGTGATGGGCCTATACTACGGCGGCCGCGTATCAAATATGTTTCTTGTGGGGCTTGGCGTTAAATACCTTACCATAGGGTATGGGAGCGATGCCTATACCGCGATAAACCCGGTATTTGCCGGCGGGCTTACAAAGAGCGCGGTAAGTTTTGACGCCGGCCTTATGGCTTTATTGTCCAGCCATTTTTCAGCCGGGCTCGCGGTAAAAGACGCGAATTCGCCTGACATGGGATTAAAGTACGAGGATTTGGTGTCGCGGAAGATAACTGTGGGCGGAGCTTACCGCAACACCGGGTATAATATAACCGCGGATGTAGGCATGGACAGCCTAAACAACACGAAGTTTTCTGCCGGCGGCGAGAAATGGTTTATGAACAACATGCTGGCGGTGAGGGCGGGGTTTGGTATAGGATCCAGGAAATATTCGCGTATAAACACGGGTTTTGGTTACGAGGGCGAGAACATATTTCTTGACTACGCGTTTTACTACCCGCTTTCCGGGTTAAGCGACACCTACGGGAGCCACGAGGCTACCTTCGGGTACCGGTTTGGGAGTTCGGTCAAGTCAAACATAAGGAAGGCCGTGCAGTTGAAGGAACTGCTGGTGAAGGACCTGATGACGGGAGATTTCGCGCAGGCGCTGAAGAAGTCGGAGCGGTGCGTTGAGCTTGCGCCCTCGGCGCAGGAGTACGCGGTATTAAAGAACAACTTGGAGCTGGTGATAAAGAATGTTGGTAGCGATTTAAGGGCCGCGGACCGGTCTAACGAGGCGTTAAGAAAAGGCGTGGTGCAGTATATCTCGGAGCAGGACGCGGCCGGGGCTGTGCAGACGCTGAGCTACGCGTATAGTTTAAATCCTGACCGAATGGAGATAGACAAGCTTACCAGGGTGATAGCCAAGGAAAACAACATAAAGCTTGAGGAAGGCGCCAAGACCTGGAACCTGGCCGAGCAGAAGGTGTATCAGGCGCTGGACAAGTTTAAAGAGAAGAAGTACGATGAGGCGATAAAGCTTTGCGAAGAGGCGTTGAGCCTGGAACCCAACAATGTCACGGCGTACAAGCGCCTTGGATCTATATTCTATGTGCTGAAAGATTATCAGAGGGCCAGGACAAACTGGGAAAAGGCCGTAGCGCTCGCTCCTGACGATAAGGATATGCCGCAGATCAGAGAGCTGATGAAGAAAATTCAAAACAGGTAGAAGAC